>Ga0137384_10002620_pt1 | contig 14232 bp, 14 predicted proteins | sample SagtaG_2_FD_104922 | JGI IMG/M metagenome (GOLD analysis project Ga0137384, IMG submission 104922) | Vadose zone soil microbial communities from Sagehorn Ranch, Mendocino, California, USA - Sage2_R_60_16 metaG | ecosystem: Environmental > Terrestrial > Soil > Vadose zone | place: USA... | reverse complement strand
GCACGACGCCGGCGAGGGACATGACACCAACCCTACGCCGAGTTGCACCCGGGCGCCAAACCCCCAAATTGGCGGCCCATGGCAGTGCGGCGCATTCGCCAACTGGGCGATCCCATCCTCCGGGTCCGCTGTGAGCGGGTCCAGAATCCGAAGTCAGCCGCGACCCGGCTCATCGCGGACGACCTGCGGGACACGCTGCGCGCCGCGAAGGAGAAGTACAAGATGGGCCGGGCCATGGCGGCGCCGCAGATCGGCGCGCCGGTGCGGATCGTGTTCGTCCAAATGGACAAGCAGCGTTGGACCATGATCAACCCGGAAATCACCGATGTCGGACCGGACGACTTCCTGGTGTGGGACGACTGCTTTTCTTTCCCGAGCGTGTTCGTGCGAGTGCCGCGCGCCTACACGGCGACCCTCACGTACACCGACTTGAAGGGCAAGCAGCACACGATGCAGCTCGAGGGTCCGATGGCCGAGCTGCTGCAGCACGAGATCGATCATCTCGACGGCATCCTCGCGCTCGACCGCGCGGCAGGCCCCGACCCGTTCGCCTTCCGCTCGGAGTGGGAGAAGATCCACGACCCGTCGGAGCGTTATGGCCGGCCGAAGCCCCGCGAGTTGACCTGACGCGCCGCTCGCCACCTCGCTCGTGATCATGTCGCCCTAAGGGAGGAGAGGGTGGAGCGGCCGTCTCCACACCTCTCCAGATCTTATCCGACCGCTCTCAGCAACAGCCGTCAGTGCACCAGGGGCAGTCGCACATGCCGCTCACCTCCTTTCCGCCGGCCCGAACGGCTCGGCATCATCGCGGTTCCGAACACGCACTTCCCGTCTCGCCGCAGGTCGAGACGCGTGCGCAGGCGGCGCACGTCTTCCTGGACGTCGGTACAACGACAGACAGTGGCAATGCACGCGCGGATGCTGTCGAGCAGGGGATGGTCGGGCTGGCACAGGCGGTAGTACATCCAGCGACCCTCGCGCCGCTCCTCCACAAGCCTGGCCGCCTTGAGCACCTTGAGGTGCCGGGAGACGTTGGGTTGGGACTCATCCAGGGCATCGACGAGCTCGCATACGCACGCGCCCGTCGGCACCGCGAGCAGGCAGCACGCGAGGCGCAGCCGGATGCGATCCCCAAGCGCAGCAAAGAGATCATCGACGTTGTGCAACGCGAGATTCATATATTCCAATCTATGAATATATCAACGAGAGGGCAACCCGACGACCAGCTTCGCGGCAGCATCTGCTCACCGTTCGGGCAGCGGCTACGCCGTGAGCACGACTGCAAGGGTGACTGCGGGGACGCTAGATTGCGACGCGACAGGGGTGCTCAGCCGGGGTGACCCGGACGAGCTGAGATCACACCCTTTGAACCTGATCCGGCTAGCACCGGCGAAGGGAGTCGGTATGAACTGCGTCACCCAGATGTTCCTCGCCCGCCAGGGCACCATCACCCCACAAATGCGGCGTGTCGCGGAGCGGGAAGAGCTCCCCGTGGAGCTGGTGCGCGACGAGGTCGCCCGCGGTCGGCTCATCATCCCCGCCAACGTGAATCACCTCGCCCAACGGCTCGACCCGATGGCGATCGGCAAGGTGGCGCGGGTGAAAATCAACGCCAACATCGGCAACTCGGCCGTCGAGTCGAACATCGACCAGGAGCTCGACAAGTTGCACCACGCGGTCCACTACGGCGCCGACACGGTGATGGACCTCTCCACGGGCGGCGACATCGACGCCATCCGGCAGGCGATCCTCGCCGCCTCGCCGGTACCGATCGGGACCGTGCCCATCTACCAGGCCGTCACCGAGGTGCAGAAGGTCGAGGACCTCACTGCAGATGACCTGCTCGACATGGTCGAGCACCAGGCGCAACAGGGGGTGGACTACGTCACGGTGCACTGCGGTATCCTGCGCGAATACGTCGGGCTCGCGCTCGGCCGGGTGACAGGGATCGTGTCACGCGGCGGGTCGCTGCACGCCTACTGGATGATGCACCACAACCAGCAGAACCCCTTCTACACCCACTTCGACCGCATCCTCGAGATCGCGCGGAAGTATGACGTGACGCTGTCGCTGGGCGACGCGCTGCGGCCCGGGAGCCTGGCCGACGCGAACGACCGGGCGCAGTTCGCCGAGCTCGACACGTTGGGCGAGCTCACGATGCGCGCGTGGGCGAAGGACGTGCAGGTGATGATCGAAGGCCCCGGGCACATCCCGATGCACCTGATCGAGATCAACGTCCGGAAGGAGAAGGAGATCTGCCACGAGGCCCCGTTCTACACGCTGGGACCGCTGGTCACGGACATCGCGCCGGGGTACGACCACATCACCTCGGCGATCGGCGCGGCGATGATCGGCTGGTACGGGGCGGACATGCTGTGCTACGTGACCCGCAAGGAGCACCTCGGCCTGCCCAACGCCGAGGAGGTGCGCGAAGGCGTGATCGCCTACAAGGTCGCCGCGCACGCGGCCGACATCGCCCGCGGGCGCGCGGGCGCACGCCAGCGCGACGACGCGCTGTCGCGCGCGCGGTTCGCGTTCGACTGGAACGAGCAATTCCGCCTGTCGCTCGACCCCGCCCGGGCGCGCGAGCTGCACGACGAGTCGCTGCCGGCGGAGTACTTTAAGTCAGCCGAGTTTTGCGCGATGTGCGGGCCCAAGTTCTGCTCGATGCACATCACGCGGGAGATCGAGAGAAAGTACGGGGAGGCGGGAGGCGGGAGGGGCGACGGGTCGGCGAACAACGAAGCGGCAGTGTCCGCAGACTGAGGGGAATTTCGTCGCGGCGTCGCGGGCGGTCCGAGCTACGGCCGCCCCTCGACCTCCGCGATCGCCTCGTCGAGCAGACGCCGTCGTTCGGAATCGGTCGCACGCTCGCGCAGACCCCGCAGCACGGCGAGTTGCGCCGCGCGGAGCGCCTGGTCCGATGGCACGGCGAGGTCGGGCCGCACGCCGACGCGCTCCCAGTTCGTCTGGGTAATGGGATTGATGGCCCGCCCCGTCGGCACCCAGATGCCGAAGTGGTCAGTGATCCGCTGCAAGCCACCAGGATGGGCGCCCCCGCCTGTCGTGTCGCCCACGATGACGGCCCGCCGCCGAGTCTGGAGATTGTACGCGAACTCCTCCGCACCCGAGAAGGTGAGCCGGCTGGTGAGGACGTACACCGGCCGCTCGGGGCCGTAGCGCACTCCCGGGACACGAGTCCGGGTATAGAAGTGTTCGGTGCGGTTGCCGGGGCGCCAGTAGAGCGAGTTCAGATGCACCGAGTCCGCGCCGAAGAGATAGCTCGACACGAACGCGACCATGGCCGGTGACCCGCCGCCGTTCCGGCGGACGTCGACGATCAGGGCGTCGGTGTTGGCCAGAAACGCGAACGCCGCAGCGGCGGCGTCCCCGATCCATTCCGGCTCGAACCCGAAGCTCCGCAGCTCGAGGTAACCCACGTTGCCCGGGAGCCGCTCCACTTTCTCGAACCCGAAGTTGACCTGACGGCCAAACGCTCGGGCCCGCGCCTCCATCTCCGGGGTCGGGCGCTGGTGCGCATCCAGTCTTGGCAGCGGCTCGTCACTGTAGCGAACCCGGAGGTGCCGGTCTTGACTCACCGCCTGCAGGTGCGCGGTGAGCGAGTCGGCCAGCGTCTGGGCGCTCGTAATCCATTCGTACTCGCCGCGCCGCACCCGGTCGCGGATGGCGCGCTCCATCGCGACGGCCGTGTCCGGGAAAACGTAGGCTTCCGTGAGCCGGGCCAGCGCGCCGTCGATCACCTGCCGTCGCGTCGCGGCGTCGATGGTCATGTCGGCTGGATGCGAGACCTGCGCCGGAACCGGAGGCACGGCGACCGCCAGCAAGACGCCTGCGACAGAGATGCTTCGACTCATAGCCCACCCCGCGCCGTGGTTCGTGAAAAAAGAGGTTGCCGACGTACCACGGGAATGACGCAGCGCCCGGCCAGAGGGTCGCGCGCGGCGCGCTGTCCCCATGGCTGTCGCTATGGTGTGCGAATGCTGTTCAGCCAGAGCGCACGCACCGGACGCTCCCCATGCCTCTGATTCACGGGCATCACTGAAGCATCGGAGTCCCTCATCCGGGACCGCTTCCTGTCCGTACAAATGCTCGAGGATGGCGATACGGCACCGCCGACATCATACGCGGCAAGAAGGGCGCTCCAAGCGGGACGAACCGTTGTCCAGAGCGCGCTGCCCGTTCGATGGGAACGAGCTGGAGCACGACACGAAAGACGTGGTGCCGCAGCCTGGACGGGCTCGGTGTCTGACGGCTGTCGCGATGCTGCACCGTTGCTGTTCGTCGCCTTAGGGCCCGCGTTTGACGAAGAACTCGTAAGGTGCCGTGCCCATTTCGTCGCCGAACGTGCCGCCGCCGCGCACGCGCATGAGATACGCTCCCGCCGGTGGCACGACGAAGGATCCGGGTGACCAGTACTGCGGTCCGCTGCCTACGAGGCTCGCGCCCCGCCCGGCCAGCACCGTCCCTGTCGCCGGGTCTACGACCTCGAGGCTAATGAGACTGCCGATGGGCACGGGGTTCGCCGTCAGTCGCCACCATGGGCTGACCGCTTCCCCGGGCGTACCCGTCGAGGTGAACTCGTCGATGTCGCCGGCGGGAAAGATCGCCTCGCCTCGAACCGTGTCGCCCAGCGCGAAGGAGGAAGGCACGTTCTCCGGAGCGCGATTCACGGCTACCACGCGGAACCGGTAAGGACCGACGAACCGGAAGACGTTGCCGCACGTGGCGTCGTAGCACGAGCCAAAGTACTCTCCTCGACGCTCCGCCACCACGATTCGGACCTCGCCCGAGGCGGGCGCCCTGAACGGGCCCACCGCCCTCTCAAACGACTGTCCCACGACCCACGCCAAGGTGTCGCCCGTGGTAGGATCGAGCGCGATGAGCCAGGGATAGCCAGGCGAACCAGGCGTCTGGAACACGACGTTGAGATCTTGTCCGGCCGCCGCACGGAGCGTGTACTCGTCCCAGTCGCCGGGCGCGTCGATCGATTCTCGTGACACGCTATCGCCGAGCGCGAGGGTGTCGGGAGCCGTCTCGGGCCGGGGATTCACCTTGTACAGGAGCAAGCGATACGGCCCTCGATCGGGATCGGTACCGTCCCGCGTCCCTGACACGCGGAGGCGATACGTCCCGGTCGTCGACAGGGCGAAACGGCCGGTGACCTGACGCAGCAGGCTCGTGTCGGTCCCGCTGCTGGAGACGCCACCGAGTCGCGTGTCCCCGCTCGCCAGGACGTCGAGCTGCAGGTACGTGTTCGGCGACCCACTCCGGGCCTGGAGGAACGCAGTGAACTCTTCGCCCGCCGCGCCGGAGAACGTGAACTCGTCCACGTCGCCCGGCATATCGATCGCCTCGCCCACGACGGTGTCGCCCGGCGCGATCGCGGCGAGCACGTGCTCGGGGCGGCGATCCACCGGATAGAGGAAAAAGCGATACGACCCCGTGTCGGCCAAGAAATGGCTATCCGCGCCCGACACGCGTGCGACGTACGATCCACCCTCCGCCACTGTGAAGCGACCCGTCGCGTGGGCGAACAGGCTCGTATCGGACGCGGCACTCGTGGCGACGGCTAGCGTGGGACCCGAGCCGGGGGCGATCTCGAGCTGGAATGCGCGCGCTGACTGCAGGAACGCGTTGAATTCGGCACCCGGGGCGGCCGCGAACGTGAACTCGTCCACATCCCCCGCGCGATCTATGATCTCGCCCCGGACTTCTGAGCCGACCGGTACAACGGCGGCACGATGCTCCGGTGCGCGATCGATGAGATAGGACCAAAAACGATACGGACCCCGGTAGCGGGGGAAGTTGCCGAGAACTGGCCGGAAGTCGAACCGGTAGTCGCGCGACGTCGGGAGCTTGAAGCGGCCGGTGGTAGAGCGAGCCGGGCTCCCCGCGTCGGCGAAGACGTAGCTCAGGAGATCCCGCGTGCCCGGATCCCAGACCGCGAGATCGAGAACGCCGGAGCCAGCCGGGGCCAGCGCTTCCGCTACTGCAACGACTTCCTGCCCCGCTTCGCCGTACATGAAGAACTCGTCCGCATCGACGCTGGGGTCGATTGCCTCGCCGACGATTGTGTCGCCGATCGAGAAGATGGGAAGGCCTGCACTCTCAAGAGGTACACGCCACCCTCGGGGCTCTGGAAGTTCGCGCTGGCATTTTCGTCGAGCGGACCCGAACGCGGGTTGGCATACACCGACGCGACAGACTGGTGGTATTCGGAATCCACCACGATCAGTTGCACCGTAGCTTCCCGCGCCTCAAGGAACACCGCGTACTCACCCCCGAGGACGGCGGCGAAGGAGTACTTGCGGACGGTATCGCCCGTAATGGCGTCTTCGATCACAACGCCGACCGGAACTCGCTCACCTTCTCCTCGCGGTTCGAAGGGAGAATCGCAGGCGACTGCCGCAAGCCGAGGAGACGATCAGCTCTCCACCAGAGCAAACGCCCGCACCGGGAAGCTCCCCATCCCTTTGACTTTGGGCGGCACGGCGAAGAAGCGAAATCCCGTGTCGGGCAGCTCAGCCAGGTTGCACAAGTGCTCGACGATGGGGATCCGGGCGCCGAGGAGGATGGTGTGCACGGGCCGGGCGCCGTCCGAGGCATCGTCGATGTTGAGCGAGTCGATCCCCACGAGCGCGGCGCCTGCCGCCACCAACTGCTCGGCCGCCTCGCGGGTGAGAAACGGATGGCCCGAGCCGTACCGCTCGGTCCGCCAGTGGGCGTCCCACCCCGTGTGCACGAGCACGGCCCGGCCCCCCACGTCATGGCCGCGGAACAGCGCGGCGTCCAGCCCGCGCCCGGTGCGCGTCGTTGCGCGGATGACGACGCCCTCCAGATCAGCGACGGCTTCGAGCGGATAGTCCGCGATGTCGTTCGCGCCGTCGTACCGATGGAACGGCGCGTCGATGTACGTCCCGGTGTTGGCGAGCATCTCGATCTTCCCGATCTGGAACGTCGTGCCGGCGGCATAGCGGCTGCGCGAAGCGTCCCGCGACAGCCAGTCGCTGATCAGCGGTGCGGGGAGACCCGGGTAGGTGACCATCCCGTGCTCGACGGCGTGGCTGAGGTCGACGAGCCGGCGGTGCGGCGTCATCGCCATTCGCACATCAGTGGGGCGCCCCTGGCCAAGAGACCGGCCAGCCGCTCCACGTTACCCTCCAGCTCCTCATCTACCGCACGGGGGCAGAACTCATAGATCCGCTGCGCCAGGGCGTGGGGGTCGTGCGGCTTGCCGACAAACCTTGCGCGGAACCAGTCAACACCGGCGCCGGTCAGTTCGAACGGCTCGTCGGGCGCGAGCGCACGCAGCCACACGATCACGTCGTTCGGCGTGCGCCGGTCCCGCCGCCCTCCCGTCCCCAGGCGCACCAGCAGGTCGTAGGGGTCGGCCGTCGGCATCAGGCCGACGCGCACCGGAACGGTGTCGCGTCCGAAGTAGCGATCGAACCGGAACAGCAGAAACCCCCGCTGCCGAAACCGATCGTGCGCCGCCTGCAGCAAACCGGCCGCGCGCTCGGCAGTCACGACGACCGTGACACCGCCAGTCGGCACCCGAGTACCGTCGCCGGCCACCCCCATGAGCGCGCGGGACGGCCCGCCGGCCAAACGCTCCAGAGCCGCGACGGCGCCGTCGAAGTCGCCGGGCACGGTGAACCCTGCGGGCAGATGATACTCGGGACGCGACCGGCGCAAGCCCCGCCGCACGCCGACGAGCACGACGTTGAGGGCAAGCAGAGCCAAGAGCACGAACACCGCCTGTCTGGCGCCCTGGCGCGGGCGGGGGCTCTCCCCGGCTGCTTCACGCAGTAGCGCGACGCCCGAGTCGTCCGTCTGGACGGTCGAGGAGTCCGGCAGGGTGACGGGGGCAATCGGGCGCTGATCCGCACCATCCAGACCGATCTCGCGGAGCAACCGTGCTGCCCGGCGCTCCAGTCTTGCCACAAGGACCTGCTTGAACGGGGGGAGCAGCTTCCAGGTCATCAGGGCAGCGCCCTTGAGCGTGCGCTTGAAGGTCTGTGTCTCCCGGTCGAGCCAGAAATAGCCCGCGTCGACCTGGCGACCCATCTGCCGGAACGTGGCGGCGCTCAAGTAGCCGCCCGGATCGCCCTTGACGTCGGGGTACGCCAGCGCCGCGGCGCCAAACCGCCGGCGCACTAGCGCCCGGAAGACGCGCAGCAGGCGGGCCGGGTCCCGCACGACGGGGAGGCGCTCGTTGGTCCACCCCGGCAGTGGAGCGAACACGCGGGGGTCACCCAGGTTGGACACTTCGAGAGCGCGACCATCGGCCAGTTCCGCCGTGAACTCGACGAACATCCCGCCGCCGCCCATGGCGCCGAGGACGGCGGCCACCATACCCCGCTCCCCCGTGACATCGTTCATGATCAGGAGCACACGCTGTGTAGTCGACGGCGCCAGCCGGAACAGGTCGCCCGCGACGGCGAAGCCCTCGCGCGAGAGAGCGTTCGCGTTCGCCTCGAGCCAGGCCGACACGTCCCGGGGGAACTCATGCCGGGCCGGATCGTAGCGCTCGTAGACCGGGTGCGCGTCCTCACCCGCCGCGCGCCAGACAGCCACAATGCAGATAACGTAGACTGCAGCGATGAGCCCGAGAATGGCGATAACGGCGATCACGGTCGATTCCTCCTTCGCGGCAGTAGCGTCACCCGGGGCTGCCGGACGAACCCGGCCGCTCCCCTGACACCGCCGCCCCCAGCACACGGGCGAGTGCCCTCAAGAGCTGTCCTTCGGCGGTCGTCCCTTCCGGCGCGTCCGCGAGCACCACCGCGAACCGGCGCCGCAGCAACGGATCCCGCATCGCGTGGGCAGCGAACTGGAGCGTGAGTGGTGTGAACCAAGGCGCCTGGCGCGCCCCCGCACCGGCGCGCGCCACGGCGGCGTACTGCTCGAACAAGGCGAGCAGAAAGGTGCCCTTGGATGGGAACTGTCGGTAAATCGCGCCTTTGGTGAACCCCGCCGTCTGAGCAACCTCATCCAGAGAGCCCAACTCGATGCCTCGCTCGGCGAAGACCCGCAGACCCGCGTCGATCAGCAGCGACCGCGTCTCCGCTTTGCGCCTCGCGCGAATGATACCCATAAGAATCTAAGATACCTGTTAGCATCCTCATTGCAACGCGGTGCACGACATTCCAGACTTGAGATACCAATCAGTATCTTAATGACGGCCAACTCCCGATTTCACGGGCCCTTGTGCCGCGGTGTGACGTTGCTAATTGCGCCGCGTGAGACGCCACAAGAGATTGGGCCGCGCCCCGACACGTCCCTTTGACAGGAGCACGTCCGTGAGCGACCAGGCAGCCGCCACGCCGACCGGCGGCAATCTGCAGTTCGAGCGCGCCGAGCGCGCGACCCGGGCGACCGGATCGGGATGCGCTGTTTGCAAGCAGGTAATCACGACCGCCTATTACGAAATAAACGGCCACGTGACCTGCCAGCGGTGCCGCAGCCGGATCATCGCCGAGCGGAACCGCGGGACCTCCGGTACGCGCTTCGCGAAGGCGCTGGGGCTCGGGTTCCTTGCAGCCGCTGCGGGCGCAGGCCTCTACTATGCCGTCGCCGCCGCGACGGGAAGCGAGTATGCCATTGTGGCCATCGTCGTCGGCCTGCTGGTGGGCGGTGCAGTGCGCAAGGGATCGAACGGGCGCGGCGGCTGGCGCTACCAGGCACTGGCGATGGTCCTCACCTACAGCGCCATCGTGGTGACGTACATACCGCAGATCGTGAAGGCGATGATGGACCGCCGTGCCGCGATAATCAGTGAAGGAGTCCGACGGGCCGGTGACACGGCGACGATCACGGCCTCTACCACGGCACCGGATCACACGGGTCGGTCGGCAACCGCCGGCGATTCCGCGCGCGCGCCGGCCAAGCACGTCGGCGTGGGTGGAGTGCTCTTGGGTGTCGGAGCGCTGTTCGTATTGGCGGCCGCCCTGCCGATCCTCGCGGGGATCAGCAACATCATCGGACTGTTCATCATCGGCATTGCTCTGTATGAGGCGTGGAGGCTGAACAAGGCGGTTGCGCTGCGGATCACGGGACCCTACCAGGTCGGCGCCCCACCGACCGCTCCCGCCTAGGCTTCCGGGAATGAGCGACACTCCGTTTGCAGAGTTGGCGCCACCCGTGTGTCCTGAGTGCGGCGCCCAGGTAGCACCCGCGCTGCTTGCCTGCCCATCCTGCCACCGGCTGGTCCACGTCGAGCAGCTGAAGCACCTGGCAGCCGAAGCGGACCAAGCGAAGCGAACCGGTGACGCGAGCGCCGAGCTCACCGCGTGGCGTCAGGCGCTCGATCTCCTCCCAGCCGACACGACGCAGCACCGAACCGTCGCCACCCGCGTCGCAGAGTTGAGCCGCGCGGTGGATCGACAGCCGGCGGCCGGCAAGCAGGGCTCCCGCTTGGGCAAGGGTGCGGCGGGAGGGCTCGGTGCAATCGGCGTGCTGCTCGCGAAGTTCAAGTTCGCCCTGGTCTTCGTGCTGACCAAGGCCAAACTGCTGTTGCTCGGACTCACCAAGGCGAGCACGCTCTTCTCGATGCTCCTGTCGATGGGGGTGTACTGGACGATCTGGGGCTGGAAGTTCGCGCTGGGCTTCGTCGCGTCGATCTACATTCACGAGATGGGTCACGTGCAGGCGCTCACCCGCTACGGCATCAAGGCGACCGCGCCGATGTTCATCCCCGGTGTGGGCGCCTTCATTCGTCTCAAGCAGTACCCGACCGACCGCCGCGAAGACGCGCGCGTCGGACTCGCGGGACCGATTTGGGGCGTGGGGGCCGCGGCGGCTGCGTACGCGATCTATTTCGCGACGCGCGCCGGGATCTGGGGCGCGATCGCGCACGTGGGCGCGTTCATCAACCTGTTCAACCTGATTCCGGTGTGGCAGCTCGATGGCGGGCGCGGGTTCCGAGCGCTGACCCGCGGGCAACGTTGGATCGCCGTCGGCGTGATCGGGCTGGCGTGGCTGCTCACGTCGGAGGGCCTGCTCGTACTGCTGCTCGTGGCGGCGGCCGCCGCCGCGTGGTTCGGGGACGCGGCGCAGGAGCCCGATGGAACGGCCCTGCTGCAATACACCTGGCTCGTTGCCGTATTGTCGCTCATGACCCGCATCTCCGTGGCCGGCGCTGCGCGGCGCTGAACGTCGCCGGGCCTGCCCGCCGCTGTTCTCGTCTCCAACCGAATGTGTCTGCCGGACTTGACTGGGGTGGGCCCGCTTCTATGTTTGCGATTCGGCCGGGACGCGCCCGCCGTCGGGACGTGAGACGCTGGAGCCTGGATGACGTACATCATCGCAGAACCGTGCATCAACCTGAAGGATCGCTCCTGCGTGGATGTCTGTCCGGTGGACTGCATCTACGAGGGCGAGGATCAGCTGTACATCCACCCCGACGAGTGCATCGATTGCGGCGCTTGCGAGCCCGAGTGCCCGGTCACCGCGATCTTCCCCGAGGAAGACACGCCGCCGCAGTGGAAGTCCTACATCGCGAAGAACCGGGACGTCTTTCAGAGCGCGACGCCGCCGGGCAAGCCACAGCGTAAGGGCAGCTAGCTCCCTGACCCGGGCGCCAGGCCGGGGGTTGCGCCCCTCACCGCAACGTTTCCAGAAAGTCGGCCATCAGCCGGCTGGTTGCGAGCGGCTGCTCGAGCGGCGCCAGGTGCCCGGCCGCTGGGACGACGTGGCACTGCGCCCTGGGGATCAGGGCCGCCATCGCCTGTGCCGCGGCCGGCGGTGAGATCTGATCTTCGCTCCCCACGAGCACCAGCGCCGGCACCCGGATCTGCCGCAGCGTCTCGGTCGAGTCGGGCCGGTCGCGCAGCGCGCGCAAGGCGCCCACGAGCCCCGGCACCGACCAGCCACGCGCCATGTCACGCACCTGCTCCGCAACCTCGGACTGCGTTTGGCGCGCCAGCAGCTTCGGCAACAGCCGGCTCACGAGCGCGTCCTGGCCGTCGCGCTCGGTCAACGCGGCGAGCTCGTCGCGCTCGCGCTGCGCGGCCGGGGCGTCAGGGTCGGGTTTAGTATCGACGAGCAGCACGGCCGTCACCCGGTCGGCGTAGCGCCGCAGCAACTCGAAGGTCACGTACCCGCCCATCGACAGCCCGCACACCGCCGCCGCGCTCACGCCCAGGGCGTCGAGGATCGCCACCAGGTCGTCGGCGTAGCGAGCGATCGAGTATCCGTCGGCCGCGCCCGAGGCGCTGGACGCACCGGCGCCCCGCAGGTCGGGAGCGATGCGCTTCCAGCGCGCCAGCGCCGCGAGCTGATGCCGCCACACGGTGCGGTCGAACGGGAAGCCGTGCACCAACAGGACCGGAGGGCCATCGCCCCGGACCTCGACCGCGAGCTCGGCCGCTCCGACCGACACACGGATCGGCTGATGTGATCCGGAGGTCCGTGGGCCCAGGAAGCGTGCGATCTCCTCCGGTAGGGGCGTGGCCCGGCCGATGCGGTCGACGCAGACGAACACGATCTCGGCCTCCGCGATGACGACGTCGTCCGAGACGCGCCGGACGACGTGGCGCAGTGTCATGCTGGTCGTCCCGCGCTGCGCCACGGTCGTCTCGATCCGCAGCACGTCGCGCGGGTACGCCCCCGCCTTGTAGTCGATCACCGCCCGGCGCGCGGCAGGCCAGACGCCGTTGCGGTCGAACAGATCCATCCCGGGGCCGCGCGCGAGCGCCTCCCAGCGCGCGCGCTCGAGCAACGTCAGGAGCGCCGCCTGATTCAAGTGGCCGAAGGCGTCGCAGTCGTAGGGATAGACGGTCAGCTCGACGGTGGGGAATGCCGTCATCGCACGGACTCCGGCGCGGGAGAGGGCATGCCAAACGTATGCCAGAAAACCACCCGTCGCACCTTCCACGTTCCACGTCGCAGGAGAACGGCGAAGGCCTTGGCGCCGTACGTGGGATCGAGAACGAGGCCGTGCGTGGCCGCGACCCCGCGCGCGGACTCACCATCGACCGTCGGCCACCCGTAGCCGCGGCCCAGCGCATTCACGATGTCGGGAGGGCGGGGAGCGGGGAGCGGTACGCCCACGCGTGCGAGCAGGCGCCGCGCGCGCCGCGCGAGCCGGAGCGTCCGCCATCGATTAGCGACCAACACCGGAGCGACGCGCACGCCGATCACGCGTGTGGGCCAGCCGAGTTGCGCGACGCCGAGCAGCAGGCCGGCGAGCGTGCCGCCGGTGCCGACCGGTGCGACGATCGCGTCGGGCGGGCCGGGGAGCTGTTGCGCGAGCTCGAGGGCGGCGAGTAGATGGCCCACCACGGCCCGCGGGTGTGCGCCGCCGCCGGGGACCCAGCGCCGGGGCCCGAGGCGGCCGGCGCCGCGCCACGCGCCCAGCAGGGCGAGCGGCAGGGCCGCGCGCGTGCGCGCGCGCACCACCAGCGCGGCGTGCGCGTCGCAGGCGGCAGCGACGGCGCGGCTCGCCTCGGTCTCGGGCTGCGGGAACTGGGCGAGCGCGGCGCGACAGGACAGGGCCGCAGCATGCACCGCGGTGGCGAGGCAGTGCGTCGAGCCCGTGCCGCCGACGGTCACGAACACGCTGCCCGCCGGCGCACCCGCGAGGAGCAACTCGAGGCCGCGCACCTTGTTGCCGCCGCAGCGCGGCGCCGAGCGATCCTCGCGCTTGAGCCACAGCGCGTCCAGGCCGAGGGTCCGCGCGAGCGCGGGCGCGGGCTCGAGGGGCGTGGGCCAACGTCCCAGACTACAGGGAGCGAGTGCCGCGCGTATCTTTCGAGTCAGTCGCTCCGGATCGTACACTGCCAACCTTCAGAACCGAGAGTCGCGATGCGGGTTTCCACCGACTACATCCGCCACGCGGCCCGCGCCGCCCGCAAGTGCGCGGGCGACCCGCTGGGTGGCGCCCCCCAACCACCGGACCCCGAATTCTACAAGACGCTCGCGAAGGCGCTCGAGGAGATCGCGGCCGGCCTGGAGCAGTTGGGCAAGGAAGAGTGAGCCGGACGGGAGCACCGCGTGCATAGCTACATCCGGACGCCCGAGGCGCTCGCCGAAACCGTCGCCGCATTCCGGCGCGAGCCGCTGGTGGCGGCGGACACCGAGGCGGCGAGCTTCCACCGGTATCGGGACCGGATTTTCCTCATGCAACTCTCCACTCGCGGCCGCACGGCGATCGTCGACCCGCTGGTCCTGCCCGACCTCTCGCCGGTGGGCGCCCTGCTCGCGGACCCG
>Ga0137384_10002610_pt1 | contig 14270 bp, 14 predicted proteins | sample SagtaG_2_FD_104922 | JGI IMG/M metagenome (GOLD analysis project Ga0137384, IMG submission 104922) | Vadose zone soil microbial communities from Sagehorn Ranch, Mendocino, California, USA - Sage2_R_60_16 metaG | ecosystem: Environmental > Terrestrial > Soil > Vadose zone | place: USA... | reverse complement strand
CCCGACGGACACGCCCTGCGGGAGCTGCGCTCCGGCCGCGGCCTCGCTCATCGCATTCGCCTCCCTGGCCGCCGCCGGCGGCCTCTACGCCGCCGCGGCGGCCATTCGCTCCACGGCCTCGGCGAGGATCGCCCGGGAGGTGCCGAAGCTCAGCCGGGCGAACCCCGCGCCCTCCGGGCCGAAGCTGAGCCCGGAGGCCAGCGCCACCCCGCCCCGGTCGAGGAACGCCTCGCTGGGATCGTCGCCCAGGCCCAGGCGCGAGCAGTCGAGCCACGCCAGGTATCCCGCCTCGGGAGGCGCGTACCCCACTTCCGGGAGACGAGCGGCGATGAGCTCGGCCAGGTAGGCCCGGTTGCGCGCCAGGTGGGCCAGCAGCGCGTCCAGCCACGGGCCGCCGTCCCGGAACGCCGCCACCGAGGCGATGACGCCCAGGTGGCCCGCACGGTCGCGCACGTCCTGGCTCAGCGTGGCCAGCCGGTCGCGGATGGCGGCGGCGCCCGCCACGACCACCGCGCACTTGAGGCCGGCGATGTTCCAGGCCTTGCTGGCCGACGTGACCGTCACCGCGCCGGCGGCGGCGCTCTCGCCCAGCGACGCGTACGGGGTGTGGACGGGCCCGCCGGGCAGGGTCAGGGGCGCGTGGATCTCGTCGGAGACCACCGAGACGCCGTAGCGGCCGGCCAGCTCGGCGACGCACGCGAGCTCCGAGCGCGCGAACACCCGGCCGGTCGGGTTGTGCGGGCTGCACAGCAGGTAGGCCCGCGCACCCCCGGCGAGGGCCGCCTCGACCGCGTCGAGGTCCAGCTGCCAGCCGTCGGGGAGGCGCCTCAGCGGCGCGGTGACCACGCGCCGCCCGACCTCGGCGAGGATCGAGTAGAACGGCGGGTACACGGGCGTGTTGATCACCACGCCGTCGCCGGGGCGCGTGACCAGGCTGAGCGTCTCGACGACGCCCGCCATGACGTCGCCGACGAGGAAGACGCGGTCCGGCGGGACCGTCCAGCCCATCCTGGAGGCGGCGAACCCGGCGAAGGCGTCGGCCAGCCCGGCGCCGGACGCATAGCCGCAGTCGCCCAGCTCGATGGCCCGGGCCAGCGCCCGCGCGATCGGCTCGGCGAGCGGGAAGTCCATCTCCGCCACGAACGCCGGCAGCACGTGCGCCGGATGGGTGGCCCACATCTGGCTCTGCCGCAGGCGCAGGCGCTCCGGGTCCAGGTCCTCGAAGGGGTCCGGCATGCCGCTCATTCTGCGGGGAAGGCCCGGGCCGAGGGGCTCGACGCTCACGACCGGCCGACGATCCTGCCCGGCAGGCTGCCCGTGGGCCGCCCGCCGGACACCACCGGCTCGCCGTCGACCAGCACGTGCGCGATGCCGGAGGGCGCCGCCCGGCCGTCGTGCCAGGTGCCGCGGTCGGCCAGGGTGGCGGGGTCGAACACCGTGACGTCGGCCGCCAGGCCCGGCCGGAGGACGCCGCGGTCGCGGAGCGAGAAGCGCTCCGCCGGGGCGCCGGTGACCTTGCGGACCGCCTGCTCGAGCGTCAGCGTCCCGGCCCGGACGTGCTCGCCCACGATCCGCGCGAAGCTGCCGAAGCCGCGCCGGTGGGGCCGGGTGCCCATGTAGATGCCGTCCGTCGAGCCGACGTACAGCGGGTGGGCCAGCGTGCGCCGGACGATCGCCTCGCCGTCGACCTCGGCGGGCCAGTGGTAGATGGCCAGGGCGCGGCCGGCGTGGCCGGCGAGGAGGTCGAGCAGGCGGTCGACGTCCTCCTGGCCCGACTCGCGCGCGAGGTCGCGCAGGCTGCGTCCCTCCAGCGCCTCACCGGCCTCGACGTGGCTGAGCGTGATCTCCCCCCGCTCGGCGATGCGCCCGGCCGTCTCGGCCCGCAGCCGCTCCCGGGCCGCCGGGTCGGCGAGGCGCCGCAGGCTGGCCCGGTGGCCGCCGGCCTGCGCCCACTCCGGCAGCATCATCAGCAGGTGGGTGCAGGCGGCCGCGTACGGGTACATGTCGAAGCCGACGTCCACTCCGGACGCCTGGGCCTGCGCCAGCAGGCCGGCCGCCGTCTCGTCCACCGCCAGGTGGGAGACGTGGACCCTGGCCCCGGACTCGCGCCCGATCCGGAACGTCTCCGCGCAGCCCTCGCGCAGCCGGCTCCAGTAGCCGCGCTGGTGTGCGGCGTAGACGCCGCCGGCCTCCGCCACCAGCCGGCACAGCTCGACCAGCTCCTCGGTGCGCGACAGGGCGCCGGGCTGGTACTCCAGGCCGGCGGCCAGGCCCACGGCACCGGCGTCCAGCCACTCGACCAGGTGCGCCCTCATCGCCGCCAGCTGCTCCGGCGTGGGCGGCCCCGGCTCCCAGCCCATCGCCGCCACCCTGATGGCGAGGTGCGGCGCCTGCGGGACCAGGTTGCCGGGGATGAGGCCCCGGAAGAGCGACAGGTAGCCGGCCACCGAGGTCCAGTCCCAGCCGATGTCGGGGTCGCCGTAGAAGGCCCCCAGGTACTCCCTCACCTCGAGCAGGCGCTCCCCCTCCAGCGGCGCCCAGCCGAAGCCGTCGGGGGACATCAGCTCGGTCGTGACGCCGTCGAGGACCCCGGCGAGCTGGTCCCGCCCGCCCAGGCGGGCCAGCTCGGAGTGGACGTGGACGTCGATGAAGCCGGGGGCGACGACCAGCCCGCGGGCGTCGACGACGCGGGCCGCCCGCGCGCCCTCCAGGCGCTCGACGGCGGCCACCCGCCCGGCCGTGATACCGACGTCCAGGCGGGCCGCCGGCGCCCCGGTGCCGTCCACCACGTCACCGCCGCTGATCAGCAGGTCGAAGTCCATTCGACCAGGCTTGCAGGGGATGGCACCGCGGCATGCACCCGCGCCGGCGCGGCTCGTCTACGTCGGCGCCTGCACGAAGCCGGGCACCGCGCCGGGCGGCACCCGGCCGAGCGAGGCGCTGGGCATGCAGCCCGGCTGACCGGACGAGGAAGGATGGAAAAAAGGAAGACGCCGCGCGCAGGAATGCGCTTCGCGCGAGCGATTGAGTCCCATCTTCCCAACGCGCACCAACGTCGCGCCCAGACCCGAAGGGATGGACCGCAGGTCCCCCCAATGTCCCAAAGAGAAGGGGGGTTCCGGAAGGGGGGACGAAGTCCCCCCTTGCACCTCAAACTGGCGGAGATGGCTTCCGATGCTCGGCTCTTCCAGCTCCCGCCCGGCCCGCCCATCCCCCCGCTGCTCAACGTCCTCCTCCTGCACGTCCAGGGCATGCCCTGGACGCTGCCCTACCTGGCGTGGTGCGGCCGGCGCTGGGGCGCCCGGGGCGGCGGCGCCTTCACGCTGCGCGGCTTCGCGACCATGGTCTTCATCACGGACCCCAGGGCGGGCCGGGAGGCGGCGCTCGGCGACATCGACCGGGTCCACGCTGGAGAGGCCAACGGCATCCTCCACCCGCTGGTGGGCGAGTCCGTGATCACGATGGACGGGCCGGAGATGCTGGAGCGCAAGCGCCTGGTCATCGAGCCCCTGCACAACCCGGACTTCCTGGCCTCCGCCGCCTGCAGCATCGCGGAGATCACCCGGGAGGCGGTCGAGCGGTGGCCGCGAGGCCGCGCCTTCCGGCTGCGGCCGAAGATGCAGGAGATCACGCTCGACGTGATCATCCGGCTCGTGTTCGGAGCCGACTCCGCGCAGGAGGCGGCCGACCTGCGGCGCCGGCTCCTGCACCTGCTCGACCTCTGCGACCCGCCCTTCTTCCTGATGCTGTTCTGGCCGGAGCAGTACGACGGCACCGGCCTGCTCTCCAGGCTGGGCGGTCCCGCGGTGCGCTGGCTGGCCGGGAACGGGCGGGGCCCGTGGGCCGAGTTCCTGCGGGCCCGGGCGGCGGTGGACGAGGCGATCCACGCCCTGATCCGGAGGCGCGCCGGGGACCCGGAGGCCGCCGGCCGGCGGGACATCCTCTCGCTGCTCGTCCACAACCGCCGCGGCGTCCGGCTGGACGGGTCCCAGCTCCGGAACGAGCTGATGACGTTCCTGCTGGCCGGCCACGAGACCACGGCCTCCGCGCTGGCCTGGTTCTTCGACCTGCTCCTCCACGATCCCGGCGCGCTGGATCGAGTCCGGCGAGACCTGGCCGCGGGCGACGACCGGTACCTGGAGGCGGCGATCCAGGAGACCCTCCGGCTGCGGCCGCCCATCCGCGAGCTGGGCCGGATGCTGGTCGAGCCCTACTCGCTCAGGATCGGCGAGGGCGAGACGGCGCGCTGCTACGAGCTGCCGCCCCTGGCTCCGGACGGCCGGCGGGTCGTGCTGATGCCCGGCATCTGGCTCATCCAGCACGATCCGGCCAGCCATCCCGACCCCGAGCGCTTCCGGCCGGAGCGCTTCCTCGACCGGCGGCCCGACCCGCTGGTCTGGCTGCCGTTCGGCGGCGGCCAGCGCCAGTGCCTCGGCTACCGCTTCGCTCCGTTCGAGATCCGGGAGATCGTCCGTGCCATCCTCGGGTCGGTCGACCTGCAGGCGGCCTCGCCCCGCCTGGAGCGGGCCGTCGAGCGCCGGATCACCCTGGAGCCCGCGCGCGGGACCCGGGTCAGGGTGGCGGGATGATCGTCGTGCTCTTCGGGCCGCCCGGGAGCGGCAAGGGAACCCAGGCCGGGCTGCTCACCGGTGCCCTGGGGGTGCCCCACATCTCGACCGGCGAGCTGCTGCGAGCGGAGGCCGCGGCGGGCACCCCGCTGGGCAGGCAGGTCGCCTCGATGCTGGCGGCCGGGGAGCTGGTCCCCGACGAGCTGATCGAGCGCGTCCTGGAGCGCCGGCTCCGGGCGCCCGACGCCGAGCGAGGGGCCATCCTCGACGGCTACCCGCGCACGGTCCCCCAGGCCAGGGCGCTGGACGCCCTGCTGGCCGCGTCCGGCCGCCGCGTCGACGTCGTGGTGGCGCTGGACGTCGACTTCAGGACGCTGATCGGCCGCCTCGAGCGCCGCGCCGCCGAGCAGCACCGCCCGGACGACAACCCCGCGTCGATAGCGGAGCGGCTGAGGGAGTACCACGAGCTCACCGAGCCGGTGCTGGACCACTACCGCCAGCAGGGCGTGCCCGTCCTGGTGGTGGACGGGTCGGGCGACGTGGACGCCGTGCACCGGCGGATCGTCGAGGCCCTGGAGAGCGCGCTCGGGCATCGATAGCTGCGACACTCGTCTCGTCCGGCGCATCCAACGGGTGCGATGAAACGCTTCTCACCCTCTCCACTCCGGTTCGTGCAGGCCGCGGCCGCTGCTCTCCTGCTGCTCGCCGGCGCAAGCGTCAGCGCCGCCGCGGGCGGCCCGCCGGCGCTCGTGGGGGCCGTCTGCGGGCCCCAGTCGGGCGGCAGCGTCAGGCCGGTGCCGCCGCTCGCAGCCGTGGCGACCGTTCGCGCCGGCCGCCATCCCCGGTTCGACCGCTTCGTCATCGAGTTCGCCGGAGACGGTCCCGTGCCGAGGTTCGACGTGCTCCCACAGCCCAGCCCACGCTTCACGCTGGACCCGAGCGGCCAGGCGGTGGCGCTGCGGGGCCGCGCCGGCGTGCTCGTCGTCGTCCGGGACGCTTCGCAGCACGACGGCTTCAGAGGGCCCACCGACCTGCGGCCGCACCTGCCCATCCTTCGCGAGGCGCGGGCGATCGGCGACTTCGAGGGGGTGGTCAGCTGGGGCCTCGGCGTCTCGGCCCCGGCGTGCGCGAGGGTCACGACCCTCTCGGCGCCGACGCGACTGGTGATCGACCTGGTCAGACGCTGAGCGTGCCGCCTCGCACCCGTCCTGCGGGCGGGAGCGGCCGGCTCGTAGAGTGGGCTCAGGTCTATCCGGAGGAGGGGCAGCGGTGGAGGATCCTGGTTCGATCGAGTCGGACGGGCGGCGCCGGCTGCGCGCCGCCCTGCCACTGGTGGCGGTCGTCCTGGCCGCCCTGCTGGCGGTCCTCACGATCGTCCAGGTCCGCAACGTCGTGCAGGGCATCGGTGACCACGCCGGCGGCAGGACCGTCGATCGCAGCGGCCCGGTCCTCCTCCAGTCCGTCCGGGACCTGGCCAGGTACCAGGCGGCGACCGGCAGCTTCCAGGTGATCGTCGACCTGGAGAAGGACGCCGGCTTCCTGCCGCCGACGGTCGTGGGCCAGCGCACGCTGTTCGTCGCGATCGGCAGCGTCGACGCGTACGTCGACTTCTCGCGGCTGGGCGACGACGCGATGACGGTCTCGGCGGACCGCAGGGCCGTGCAGGTGCGGCTGCCCCATGCCGCCCTCGACCGGCCGAACCTCGACCACCAGCGGAGCTACGTGTTCTCGCAGGAGCGGGGCATCGTCGACCGCGTGCGAGCCTTCTTCGACCAGGCCCCCAACGAGCAGGCGGAGCTGTACCAGGTCGCCGAGCGCAAGATCGGGGAGGCGGCCGCGCAGAGCGGGCTCGCCGATCGCGCGGAGGCGAACGCGCGGGTGATGCTGCAGGACATGCTCCGGACGCTCGGCTACCAGCAGGTGTCGATCACCTACGCCTGACGGGAGGGCCGGCGGGCGCCCCCGTGCTGCGCCCGGATCCATGCCTCTGCTGGCGGGCGGGCCTGGAGAACGGCCGCTTTCGGCGCCGAGCCCGGTGAGATCGGGTGGCGTGCCGGCCGCCCGGCCGGTGGGCGTCGCCGCCCGTCAGCCGTGGCCGCTGATCCGCGCGCCGGCCGGGTCTACCCTGTTCGCGAGATGAGCACGACGAGATCGGGCTACGCGACCACGTCCGAGCGGGGGCTGCGGTGGGACTCGGTGCCCATGCGGCTGTGGCAGAAGGCGAAGCGGCTGGGCACATGGGACCCGGCCGGCATCGACCTCGGCGCCGACCGGCGCGACTGGGAGGGCTTTCGCGAGACCGAGCGGGAGTTCATCCTGCGCACCCTGGCGCTCTTCCAGGCCGGCGAGGAGGCGGTCACCATCGACCTGCTGCCGCTGATCGACGTCATAGCCTCGGAGGGACGCCTCGAGGAGGAGATGTACCTGACCTCGTTCCTGTGGGAGGAGGCCAAGCACGTCGAGTTCTTCCGGCGCTGGCTGGACCTCGTCCCCGAGGCGCGCGGGGACCTGTGGGGCTACGCCACGGAGAGCTACCGGACGCTGTTCGTGGAGGAGCTGCCCCGGGCGATGGGCGCGCTGCGGACCGACTCCTCGCCGGTGGCGCAGATCCGCGCCTCGACCACCTACAACATGATCATCGAGGGGGTCCTGGCCGAGACCGGCTACCCCGGCTTTCGCGAGTCGCTGCGCGCGACCGGCCAGCTGCCCGCCCTCCTGGAGGGCATCACCCTGGTCGCCCGCGACGAGAGCCGGCACGTCCGCTACGGCGTCTACCTGCTCAACCGCCTCATCGCGGACACGCCCGGCGGGTGGGACCTGATGAACGCGCGGATGAACGAGCTGCTGGGGCCGGCAATGGGGGTGGTCTCCGAGTTCTGGGAGCACTTCGACCCCGACGACGGGCCGTTCGGGCAGACGATGCAGAAGTTCCTCGACTTCGCCAGCACCATGTTCGACCGGCGCATGCGGGTCCTGGAGCGCGACCGCGGCAAGGCCCTGGCGGACATCGAGCGGGCGACCCTGGCCGACATCGCGGAGGAGGAGAGGCAGGAGGAGCCCGTCGCGGCGGGAGACTGACCGCGGGGCCGGCCCCGGCCCGCCGCGTCCTCGCTACCCTTGCGGCAACCGCAGCCGAGCACACAAGGAGCATTAATGGACCTGGGACTGAAGGACACTCGGGCGCTGGTCACGGCCGCGAGCAAGGGGCTGGGCCGGGCCTGCGCCGCCGCCCTGGCGGCGGAGGGGGCCCGCGTCTTCATCGTCTCGCGCGACGAGGACCGGCTGGTCGAGGCCGAGCGGGCGATCGGGGGCGCCGGCCACCTGGCCGCCGACCTGTCCCGGCCCGGAGGTCCCGAGCGGGCCGTGGAGACGGCCGCAGCGGCGCTCGGAGGCCTCGACATCCTGGTCTGCAACGCCGGCGGCCCGGCGCCTGGCACGTTCGAGTCCACGCCGGTGGACGCGTGGGAGGCCGGCTACAACCTCACGCTGATGAGCGCCGTCCGGCTGACGAAGGCGGCCCTGCCGATGCTCAAGGAGTCGGGCCGCGGGCGGATCGTGAACATCACGTCCATCTCGGTCCGGCAGCCGATCGCGACGATCCTGCTCTCCAACGCCTTCCGCTCGGCGGTCACGGCGATGGCCAAGACCCTGGCCGCCGAGGTGGCGAAGGACGGGGTGACGGTCAACAACCTGGCCCCCGGCACCGTCCTGACGGACCGCGTCAGGTCGCTCCACCCGGACCTGGAGGGCTCGGCGAAGGGCATCCCGGCCCGGCGGCTGGGCGACCCGGCGGAGCTCGGGGCCGTCTGCGCCTTCCTCTGCTCCACCCACGCCGGCTACGTCACCGGCCAGACCATCGGCATCGACGGCGGCGCGCTGCGGGGGGTGCACTGAGGGGATGGGGATTCGCTTCGCGGAGCGCATGGACCGGCTCGGCACCGAGGGCGCGTTCGAGGTGCTCGCCCGCGCCCGCCGGCTGGAGGCGGCGGGCCAGCACATCGTGCACCTGGAGATCGGCGAGCCGGACTTCGCCACGCCCGACAACATCACCGAGGCCGCGGTCGCGGCGATGAACGCCGGCTACACGCACTACACGCCGGCCGGCGGCATCATGGAGGCCCGCGAGTCGGTGGCCGGCTTCGTGAGCAGGCGGCTGGGCATCGACGTCGACCCGACCGAGGTCGTGCTGGTGCCGGGCTCCAAGAACGTGCTGCTGTTCGTGCTGCTCGCCTGCGTCGAGCCGGGGGACGAGGTGATCTACCCCGACCCCGGCTACCCGATCTACCACTCGCTCGCCAACTTCGTCGGCGGCGTCCCGGTGCCGGTGCGGCTGCGCGAGGAGCGCGACTTCCGGATGGACCTGGACGAGCTGGCGTCGCTGGTCACGCCCCGGACGCGGCTGCTCATCCTCAACTCGCCCCAGAACCCGACCGGAGGCGTGCTGACGCGCGAGGACGTGGCGTTCGTCGCCCGGCTGGCGGTCGAGCACGACCTCATCGTGCTCTCCGACGAGATCTACTCGCAGATCGTCTACGGGCCCGAGCACGTGTCGGTGCTGGTGGAGCCGGGCATGAAGGAGCGCACGGTCCTGATGGACGGCATGTCCAAGGCCTACGCCATGTGCGGCTGGCGCCTGGGCTACGGGATCGCGCCCCGGGAGCTGGCGGCGAGCATGGAGGCGCTGATGATCAACACGTCCTCCTGCGCCGCCGCGTTCACGCAGATGGCGGTGATCGAGGCGCTGGAGTCGCCGGAGTCCGAGGCGGCCGTGCGCCGGATGGTCGACCAGTTCCGGGCCCGCCGGGACCTGGTCGTGGAGGGGCTGAACGCCATGCCGGGCGTCCGCTGCCGGGTGCCCCAGGGCGCGTTCTACGCGTTCCCCAACGTGCGCGACACCGGGCTGGACGAGCACGAGCTGGCCGACGGCCTGCTCGAGCGGGCCGGCGTGGCGCTCCTGCCCGGCACCGCCTTCGGCGCGGCCGGCGCCGGCTTCCTGCGCCTGGCGTACACCCAGGCCGAGGCCGACCTGCGGCTGGGCCTGGAGCGGATGGGCGCCTACCTGGCCGAGCGGCGGCGGTAGTGGCGGGTCCGGCTGGAATCGCGGACCGGCTCGGCCTGGACGCCGCCAGCCGGCCGTGGCTGGACTCGCTGGAGGCGGTCGGGCCGCCGCCGGGCGGGGTGCCGCTGCCGCGTGGCGACGACGCTGCGGCCGTGCTCCGGCGCCTGGGCGTGGCCGAGCCCGATGCCGCCGCCATCCTGGAGGCGCTGCCGTCGGCGGAGGCCCAGCCCGAGCTTTGGTGGCTGCTGGAGCGCTCGTACCACCAGCTGGTCCGGAGCATCGGCGCGGGGGACGCGGGCGCCGGCTGGCTGCCGTCCCTGCCGGCGGAGCTGGGCGCCCCGGGCCGGTGCTTCTGGGTGTTCGTGCTCCTGGCCGCCGTCGGGGACGTCCGGCGCTGGCACCGCGAGCGGGGCATACCGGACGAGGTGAGCTGGGGGACGCTGGCCGACCTGGGCCGCCACGTCGCCCGCTTCCGCCGCAGGACCGGCGGGGTCGGCCTGGACTCCCAGCTCTGGGTCGCCCTGGGCTTTCGCGGCGCGCTCTTCGCGCTGGGCCGCCTGCAGTTCACGCCCTACCGGCTGAAGAGCGGGCCCGGTGGGCCCCTGTTCTGGTACGAGGCGGCGGAGGCCGACGCGATCGGCGAGGGCCTGCGCCCGGGCGATCCGGCGCTCGGGATCCACGTCCCGGAGGCCGGCCCGCTGACCCCGGAGGCGTGCGACCGGTCGCTGGGGGCGGCGAGGGCCTTCTTCGCGGAGCACCTGCCGGAGCACGCCAGCGGCGTCGGCACCTGCACGTCCTGGCTGCTGGACGAGCGGCTGGCCGACGTCCTGCCGGCGGCGTCCAACATCGTGCGGTTCCAGGCCCGCTTCCGGATCGTGCCGGGCGCGCTCGACGCCGACGACGACATCCTGCGGTTCGTGTTCGACCGCGTGCCGGCGTCGCTGGACGACCTGCGCCCCTCGACGGAGCTCGAGCGCGCCATCGTCGACCACCTCCGCGCCGGCGGCCACTGGCGGCTGCGGACGGGCTGGCTGCGGCTCTGACGGCTCACAGCCCCCGGAGCAGGCGGGCGGCGTCGTGGCGGGAGCGGAGGCGGATGAAGCGGAGATGGCTCCACGCCGGATCGCGCATGGCCGCGACGTAGCGGCTCCGGTACCACCGGTGGCGCGCCCAGGCCCAGGCGACGACCGACTGCTCCGGGTCCAGCGAGAGCAAGTTGCGCCAGGGCTCGCGGTTGCCGTTCCACAGCTCGGCGCGGGTGATGGCGCGGCGCAGCGAGCGCGTGGCCACCTGCCACATCACGACGGCCCGGCGCGGGTCCACCCAGACGACGGTGTCGGCCAGCGACCACACGACGTCCTGCACGCCGGCCGTGAAGTAGTTGCCGTCGACCACCCAGCCGTCCTCCGCCAGGCGGCTCGCCACCGCGACGCGCAGGCGATCGGGGGGCGTGGGCGTCCAGCCGGCCTGGTGGTTGAGCGAATCGATCTCGACGTGGGGAACGTCGAGCCGGGAGGCGAGGGCGCGCGCCAGGGTGGTCTTGCCCGATCCCGAGTTGCCGACCACCGAGATGCGGCGCACGCTCAATCGCGGATGTAGTCCCGGCGCAGGCCCAGGCGGTCGGGGATGTGCAGCTGGAGCATCTTGGCCGCCGTGCCCGACGGGCGCGGCCCGGCCAGGGAGACGCCGACCATCACGGCGAACGCCAGCGGGAGCGTCACGATCGCGGGCTGGGCCAGCAGGACGGAGAGGGTCGGGCTGCGCGTCAGGGCGGCGCTCAGCTCCGGCGAGGCCGCCGCCAGCATGGTCGTCACGATCGCCAGCGTGGCCGCCGTGCCGCCCACGGCCGTGCCCAGCGCCGCGCCGGCGGTGGTCAGGCCGCGCCACCAGATGCCCAGCACCAGCAGCGGGAAGAAGCTGCTGGCGGCGATCGCGAACGCCCAGCCGACCAGGACGCTGATGTCGAAGTTCTCCACCAGCAGGCCCAGGAGCGCGGCCGCCGCGCCTGCGATCAGCGCCCCGACCCGGAACGCCCGGGCCCGCGCCGGGGCGCCGGCCTCCGGGCGCAGCCAGCGGCCGTAGATGTCGTGGCCGAGCGCGCTGGCCAGCGAGATCATCAGCCCGCTCAGCGTGGCCGCGAAGGCCGCGAACGCGCCTGCCGCTGTGATGGCTGCCAGCGCCTCGCCCACCGGTTCCGGGCCGACCTGGCGCGGGAGCAGCAGCACCACGGCGTCCGTGAGCCCGCTCGTGTACAGCTGGGGTGCGGCCAGCCGGCCCAGCGCGCCGTACAGCGGCGGCCAGAGGTAGAAGAAGCCCACCAGCGAGAGCACCAGCCAGGCCGTTCGCCGCGCGGCCCTGGCGTCCGGATTGGTGTAGAAGCGGACCAGGATGTGCGGGAGGCCCATCGTGCCGCAGAGGATGGCCACGATCAGCGAGTACGTGAACAGCAGCGGCTGGCCGCTGCCGTTCGCCAGCGGCCCGAACGGGCGCAGCCAGCTCGAGGTCGTGCTCGGCGGCGTCCCGGCGGCGTAGGGCACCACCGCGCCGGCCCGCAGGTGGACGTCGGTCGAGCCGTCCCAGCGCACGCCGCCCGCCGGCAGCACGTCGTCGGGGGCCAGGGTCCGCGGCGCCTCGTCCGGCGGCGGCTGCGCCCGGGGCGCGCCCACGTACACCGCGGCCGGCGCCGCGCCGGGGGGCTGCAGCCACACGCGCGTGGCGTGATCCAGGTGCACGGGCAGGTCGGCGCTGACCTACCACCGGACGCCGGGGGCGACGTGGACCGTGGTCGGCGCCGGCAGCGTGGGCACCTCGCGGGCGCCGGCGGCGGCGAAGATGCGCCCGGGCGTGCCGAAGTGGACGAGCAGCACGAACACGGGCACGGTGATGGCGAAGACCTTCACCGCGAACTGCACGGCCTGCACGATCGTGACGCCGCGCATGCCGCCTGCGATCACGATCGTCACGACCACGGCCGCCATCACGACCACGCCGGCCGCGTAGGGGACCCCCGCGGCGCTGGCCACGGTGATGCCGGCCGCCTTCATCTGGGGCAGGGTGTAGAAGAGGCCGACCACGATGACGAGGCCCACGGCCAGGCGCCGGAACCGCGGACTGCTGAAGCGGCCCTCCGCGAAGTCCGGGATGGTGTAGGCGCCGAAGCGGCGCAGGGGTCCGGCGATGAAGACCAGCAGCACCAGGTAGCCGGCCGCGTAGCCGACCGGGTACCAGAGCACGTCGTAGCCGAACTTCATGACCAGGCCCGCGATGCCGAGGAACGAGGCGGCGCTGAGGTACTCGCCGCTGATGGCCGCGGCGTTGGCCGCGGGCCGGACGGCCCGGGCGGCGACCAGGAAGTCGGAGGTCGTGTGCGCGAAGCGGCGCGCGAAGACGCCGACCGCGACGGTGGCGACGAGCATGGCCAGGAGGCCCGCGACCGCGGCCGGGGAGGTCACTCGCCGCCTCGCAGCAGGTCGCTGAACTCGTCGTCGATCGCCTCGGCATGGCGGACGTAGTAGAGACCGAGGGCGACCATCAGCGGGTAGGAGCCCACGCCCAGCACCAGCCACGGCAGTGGGATCGAGAAGACATGGACGGCGGCGTAGGCGGGCCAGAACCAGGCCACGAGCGGCTGCACCCCCAGCGCGACGACCATGGTGGCCGCGACGCGCGCGCTCAGCCGCAGCTGGCGGCGCATCAGCGCGCCCAGGAAGATCTCGCCGACCTGCGTCTGCTCCTCGAGCTCGCGCAGCTCGGCGCCGGCAGCGTGCCGCTCCTGCGCCATGCGTCAGATCACCGCAGCCGTTCCAGGGCTCAGAGCCTGATGGCGGCCTTGAGCGCGGCGGCGTGCCGGCGGGAGACCGGGACGGTCAGGTCGGGCAGGCCCTCCAGCTTCAGGAGGTAGGTGCCGTTGAAGAAGCCCTCGATGCTGGAGACCTGGTTCAGGTTGACCAGGTGGGCGCGGTGCACGCGCAGGAAGCCGTGCCGCTCCAGCCGGCGCTCCAGCTCCTGCAGCGTCTGCCGGACGTGGTAGCGGCCGCTGGCCGTCCGCACCGTGCAGCCCTCGCCGTCGGCGATGGCGACCCGGATGTCGGCCACCGGGACCAGCCGGATCTGGCCCTTGTGGTTGACGGCGACCCGGTCGTCCAGCGGCTGGGCGGCCGGCTCGGCGGCGGCCACGCCGGCTGCGCGCGCCCGCAGCAGCCGCTTGATCGTCATGCCCAGCCGCTCCGGCCGCACCGGCTTCATCAGGTAGTCCGTTGCCGCCAGGCGGAAGGCCTCGACCGCGTGGGCCTCGTAGGCGGTGACGAACACCACCTGCGGCGGCCGCGCCAGCTGGCCGATCATGCGGGCCAGCGCCAGCCCGTCCGCGTTGGGCATGCGCACGTCCAGGAAGACGGCGTCGAAGCCGCCGCTGGCCAGCAGCTCGACGCAGCCGGCCGCGTCGGCCGCCTGGGCGATCCGGCCGACCGTCTCCTGCTGCCGGAGCAGGAAGGCCAGCTCGTCGCGGGCCGGCGCCTCGTCGTCCACGACCAGCACGCTGAGCCCGCTCACGACGCCCGCACCCCGGGCCGGTACTTGGGCACGCGGGCCTGGACGGTCGTGCCCAGGCCGGGCCGCGAGTCGATCGAGAGCCCGTGGGCGTT
>Ga0137384_10002608_pt1 | contig 14274 bp, 14 predicted proteins | sample SagtaG_2_FD_104922 | JGI IMG/M metagenome (GOLD analysis project Ga0137384, IMG submission 104922) | Vadose zone soil microbial communities from Sagehorn Ranch, Mendocino, California, USA - Sage2_R_60_16 metaG | ecosystem: Environmental > Terrestrial > Soil > Vadose zone | place: USA... | reverse complement strand
CTCACCCCTGGACCTCCAGGAACGTATGGTGTTCCTGATGATTAACGAAGCCGCCCGTTGCCTGGAGGAACAAATCGTCACCGACCCCGCAGACGTTGATTTCGCCATGATCATGGGCACTGGGTTCGCCCCGTTCCGAGGCGGGCCGCTCCGTTACGCCGACACGCTCGGCGCCGACAAACTGGCTGGCGCGATGGATTATCTCGTGGACAATGGCGCAGCCCATTTTAAGCCATGCGCCCTGTTGCGGAGCATGGCGGCGAGCGGAAAGAAGTTTTACCGCGACGAGCCGGCACGTGGAGGCGTCAGCTAACCAGCGCTGTAAAGAATGAGCTGCTTTATTGGCAGACGAAAAACTACGGCCCAAAGCAGTCGTGCACAACCTCGATCCGTCTTCAGACGCCCAGCTCATCGCCGCCCATTCCCCGGAACACCTTGCCACAGTCCGTCAATTATTCGTCGAATACGCGAGCTGGCTCACGATCGACCTCTGCTTTCAGAACTTCGACCAGGAACTGGCGGCGCTGCCGGGCGACTACGGGCCGCCGGCTGGCCGGCTGCTGCTCGCCTTCGACGCAGCCGACGTGGCCGGCTGCGTAGCGTTGCGAAAAATCGGAGACGGGATCTGTGAAATGAAACGGCTCTACGTGCGTCCGCCATTCCGCCGGGAAGGCACAGGCCGGAGGCTGGCTCGGGCGATTATCGACGCCGCTCACGAAATCGGTTACGAACGAATGCGCCTGGACACGCTCTCTTCGATGAAAGAGGCGATTGCCCTTTATGAGTCGCTGGGGTTTCGCCGCGTCAATCCTTACTATCACAATCCGAGCGCATGCGCGGTTTTCATGGAATTAAAATTGCGGTGAATTGTAGGAATCTTCACGAACCGGGAAGGTCGTTCACCTGGTAACGATGTAGCGCTCTAAACCTGGTAACGCTTTGGCTGCGATCACGCCGACCGCAGAAATTGTCTCGGCAAGCCGAAGTTGTGCTTTAGTATCCCAGTCGTGACCGTTCGATCATCCTGTTTAACCCAAAGTTCCCGGTGGCCGCATCCGCCTATTCGCCGCTGAAGTTTATGAGCCAGCGTGCGCCCCTCGCTCCAGCCCGATCGAACGCCCGAGTCCCGGAACGCTGGCGCAAGGAGGTGGAACGCATTCTGATTACTGAAGACCAAATCGCTCGCCGAGTGCGCCAGATGTCTCGTGAAATCGAACGCGACTTTGCTGGCCGCGAAATGGCGGTGGTCTCGCTGCTCAACGGCACCGTGATGTTCCTGGCCGATTTGATCCGGCATCTTTCCGTGCCATTGCGACTGGACTTCATTGGCGTATCCAGTTACCGGTTGGGCACTGAATCGGCAGACCTGGTCTTCACCAAGGAACTGCGGTTGGACGTGCGGGGACGCGACGTGCTGCTGGTGGATGATATCCTGGACACGGGCAAAACCTTGTCTCGGGTGCTGGACAAAGTGCGGGCGCTGCGGCCGCGCCGGATCAAAACCTGCGTGCTGCTCAACAAAGCGGCGCGCCGCGTCGAGGACGTAAAAACGGATTACGTTGGCTTTGAGATCCCGGATTTCTTCGTCGTCGGTTACGGATTGGATTTCGGAGAGCGTTATCGCAACTTGCCATTCGTCGGTGTGCTGCACCCGCGCGTTTATCAGACGGCCTGCCCGTGGATTGATTCCGCCGAGACGAAGAAGGTCAAGGGGCGCGGCAAAACCAGCTCCCCAATTTCACCGCTTTCAAGATGAGGCCAATTCCCTCTCCACAATGCGTCCCGGTCACAAGCCACTTTAGAACCAGGATTGCTCGACCATGAATGTGAGGGTTTGTTTCTATTCTTATTTGAAAGACCTGACGGGCTGCGCCCAGACTGCGGAAACCGTGCCGGCCGGCAGCAATCTGGACGATCTCTTCAGAAGTTTGATCATCCGGTTCCCCAAATTGGCCGCGGCGCAGAAATCCACGTTGATTGCGGTAGGCGTGGACTACCAGGACCGGAGCTACGTCTTGAAAGAGGGCGATGAGGTCTCGTTGTTGCCGCCGGTGCAAGGAGGTTGAGCGATTTACGAACTGCGCGCAACTTCAGTCACCCAACTCGCGTAATCCCTCGGTGAAGGCGGGATTAGCCGGTTGCGGAGTGCGCCCGTCCTCGGGCGCAGCAACGTCCAAATATACGAACGCATGCGATTTCACGGACGAGCCCGGATTTTTCGATACCGCTGCGCCCGAGGACGGGCGCACTCCGAAACTCCGGCTCCCGCCATGACCGAGGCATTACCAACTCGCAACACGAAGGACGCCGCCTCATGAAACGCCAACTCACCCTGACCATCGAGCCCATCAACGAACCCGCCCTGCTCGCTCGGCGTGAGATGTCCAGCGGCAGCGGTGCCGCCGTTTATTTCTTGGGCGTGGTGCGGGGGACTGAGGACCGCGCGGCCATCAGCGCTATTGATTACGAAGCCTTCCAGCAAATGGCCGAACACCAGTTCCATCTGCTTTTCGATGACATGCAAAAACGCTGGCCGATTGAATCGGTGCGCGTGATCCACCGCGTCGGTGTGGTCAAAGTCAATGAACCATCGCTTTGGGTTGAAGTCGTCGCGCCGCATCGCGGTGAGGCCTTCGCAGCCTGCCAATGGCTCATTGACCAGATGAAACGCCTGGTGCCGATTTGGAAAAAGCCTGTGGCGTGAGCCGGGCGCGGCGATACACTCGCCAGCATGGCTATGACCGAATCATACCTCCAGAATCTGTTTGCCGAACGAATCGGCGGCAGGCTCTACGGCAAGTCGCAGGCGATTTATAAATTCGAGAAGATCAAGCGCTCAAAACGCGCCGCCCTCGCCGAACATCCCGGCGACGAAATCATTGACCTGGGTGTGGGCGAACCTGATGAAATGGCTTTCCCGGAGGTGGTGCAGCAGCTTTATGTCGAAGCGCGCAAGCCCGAAAATCGCGGTTATGCCGACAATGGCGACGATGTGTTGAAGCAGGCGGCAGCACGTTACCTGGAGCGCGTCTGCGGCGTCAAAGGAATCAACCCCGAGACTGAAGTGATCCATTCCATCGGGACCAAGGCCGCCCTGTCCATTCTGCCGGCGGCGCTTGTCAATCCGGGCGATTACGTGCTGATGACCGTTCCGGGCTATCCGGTTCTCGGCACGCACGCAACTTACTACGGCGGCCTGGTGCATAACCTGCCGTTGAGAGACGAACGACAGTTCTTGCCTGATCCGAAATCAGTCCCGGCCGCGATTTTGCGCAAGGCCAAACTGCTGGTGCTCAATTATCCGAACAACCCCACCGGTGCGAGCGCGACGCCGGAATTTTTCGCGCAAGTGGTTGGGTTTGCCAGGCGGCACCACCTGGTGGTCATTCACGACGCGGCGTATGCGGCGCTGGTGTACGAGGGCCAACCGTTGAGTTTTCTGGCGACGCCAGGCGCCAAAGACGTGGGCCTCGAACTCCACTCCGCCAGCAAGAGTTTCAATATGACCGGCTGGCGCTGCGGTTTTGTCGCCGGAAACGAATTGCTCGTCAAGGCCTATGGAGACGTGAAGGATAACACCGACTCTGGCCAATTTCTGGCCATTCAACACGCCGCAGCGTATTGCCTGGACCATCCGGAGATCACCAGAAAAATTGCCGCGAAATACTCACGCCGGATGGACGGGTTGGTCAACGTGCTGCTCAAGGCCGGCTTCAAGGCCAGAAAACCCAAAGGCTCGTTCTTCCTCTACGTGCCCGCGCCGAAAGCCGCCGTGACCAAGAATGGCGTGCGCATCGAATTCCATAGCGCAGAAGAAGTTTCGCAGTGGTTAATCACCCAGCAATTGATCTCAACCGTGCCGTGGGACGATGCCGGCGCTTACTTGCGGTTGAGCGTCACCTTCGCCGCCAGGGATCCGGCGGATGAAAACCGGGTTCTGCAAACGATTGCCGACCGCCTCGGCGCGGCGCAGTTCGAGTTCTGAACCTGGCTCTAGGCTGTTTGCTCAACTGACGCGCTCTACGCCAGGACGGACAAATTTCTCGCGTGGTGGGATAAGTCCCGCGGACGCCTGATTGATCTCTACACCGAACACGGCGGCACCATGCACGAAACGCAGCAGTTGATGGCGACCTTGAAGCAGCGCGGCATAGCCTTCTTTGCTGCCAAAGAGAGGGAAACAACGGCGACCGACCTGCGCCAAGGGCGGCTGCTGTTCCTTTATACCGATCTCGCACACGATGACGTCGTGGACAAACACAAGAATTTTGAACAATTCCTCACGGCTAGTTTTCTGGAGGAGCGATCACGAGCAGAACACCAGCCTTGAGCCGAAGCTCGGAGCGGATACGCCCAAATAAACGGCTGCAAGCCAACCTTGCTCAATGGCCTTGTTTTTCACCGGCCCCCGGCGTGAGACTGCAGCCTGTTGGCGGTTGCAACGGCAAAGCGAGCCAGGCGAGTCTGAGGTCGCGGTTCATGTGACTCACGCTGTGGCCACCCGGGGCGTCGTAGATCACGGCCAGACTCTTGCCCACCTGAATCACTGAGGGCATGGCCAACCGCCAACCCCTTGCCACCATTGCCTTCCTCTACCATGTGAACCGCCTTTGCTCATAATGAAACTTTTCTTTTAATCGTTTGTCTGACTGCCGGGACAATGCCGCACCCAGGCCAATGATCGCAATATCATCCCGGGGATGAAAGCCAGCAATAAATGTGGTAAAGCATTTCGTATGAAGAACGAAAACCCAGTTCTTCTCGTTGAAAGCGACCTTGATGACATCTTCCTCCTGCGCCGCGCTTTTGAGCGCGTGGGAATCACAAACCCTGTGCAGGTCGTCCGTGATGGTGCCGACGCCATCGCTTATTTGAGCGGTGAGGGCACTTATGCAGACCGTGCCCTGCCAGGTAATTTGGACTGGCCCGGTTTCGCCTTCGGCAGCGGCAGATAACGGAAGCGCTAACTTCGGACGAACACTTCGAACAGGCCGGTTTCAAAGCACTGTTACTGCAGCCGGCGTCCTGACCGGAATTTGACCAAGCTGTTGGTTCGGCTCGCCCACCGTACCTACCGATGCGCCGTGAGGCGGTAAAAGGTGGGCGCCCACGACCTGCTCACCGAATCCGTCCATGTGTTCTGGGGCGGAGTACCGGTCAGGTTGGTTGCTCCCGGCAGGGCCACGAACGCGCCGGCGCCCGCCGCCAGGTTGGTGCTGCGCATAACGTCATACAACCGATTGGACACGCTCAGCCAGCGCAGCACAAATTGCCTGCCGGAAATCACGTTGCCGCTGGTTATTTTGAAGACCGAAGCGGCGTTGGTCGGATTGGTTCCCGCCAGGTATTCCTGCCAATTGTTCATACCATCGTCGTCCGAGTCTGCGTAGTCGGCGCTGCCGTCCGAGGGCAAACCGTAAGAGGCCAGCCAGGCGTGGAACGGGTCGAGTTGGGGCTGAAACGTAAATTGGTCGACAGCTCCAGTCGTCGATAGCCCGTATCCCCAAATTGGGCTGGTGTAATTGGCCGTGGAATTCGCATTGCTCAGGCCCGATTGGATCCGCACATCGACCGTGCCCGAACCTGACGGCGCAACGGCCGTGATATGCGCATCGTCGATGACGGTGACCGCAGCCGATTGGCTGGACCCGAACCAAACGCTCAATCGGCCCGCCGCTCCGGAGCAATTGAGTCCAGTAATCGTCACCGAAGTTCCCGCGGGCCCCTGGTTTGGGCTCACGCCGCTAACAACTGGGGTTAGGTCCACCACTTCGAAATCGGCAAAGGTCAGGCTCTTGAGCCCATGGAGTGTATCCTGGATGTCGTTGTCATCCCATGTCAGGGCGAAATGATTGCTGGCATCGACCGAGTAGCTGGCGCCCGTAACGTAGAAAGCCGACCCGTTATCCGCGACGATCAATCCGTAGTCTTTCAGCGCCTGGGCGACAATTTTGGACTGCGGATTGAGCCCCGAGATATCGACGCTGGCTTTCAGACGGAAGCGCGCGCCCATCGGCGGTTGGATGGAACGGTTGGTGTTGCCCGGATTGGCGATGTGCGAACCGGGATAGAGGTATTGATTCAAAATCACCGCATTGGGCAGCGTCATCCGTAACGCATGGCGAATGACGCCCTGGCCTCCCTGCGACGTTGGCAGCGCCTCGTCGGGGCGGGCCAGCCCGGGCAAAATCGGCAGCCCGGCTGCATCCGCCGAGGTCCAGCCCCGCGGGCGGAAACTGTCCGCTTTCATGTCCCAAACGGACTCCTGGTCCGCATGCCACTGTCCGTCCGTGTTCTCCGATGGGCGGGACGCGCGATATAATTCATACGCCACGTTGTTGTCCTCATCCCAGACCAGCAGGTGAGAATCGCCCCGGTTGTCCACCCCGACAGTTGGCCCATTCTGCGTGTCGCCCTCAATGACGACGTTGGCAGCAATGGGAGCGGGCTGAATGTCGCTTTGGTCCGGGTAGGCATCGATCACCACTGCAATCGGTGTCGTGGAGTTGCCAGGGACAACGTTGTAGGGGATGCCATACAAAGGATTGCTCGCCAACTGTTGGTCCTGTCCGAAATCGGGATGCAAATGCCCGTTCGCGTAAGTGGTAATAATGCTGTTAATGATGGCAGCCGAGTTGGCTGTCACAGGTGACCCGGAAATGTTCTGGTTCCAGGGATTGTCTGACGGGAACAGGTTCGATCCGAGCAGCGAACCGCGAGCCGTTGGAATGGGCATCGCCAGGAGCCAGATAGAAAGAACCCCAACATACGCCCCCGGAAGTCGTGAAACCATACCATATTGGGACTGTAACCCAGATTTGCTCACAGCGCTTCCAGCCGTCTTCGGATAGAATAGTCCTCAACCACACTTCTCCTCTACAGGTTGGGGCAGGTGGAGTCAATAGGATAGCCCGATAGACGTAATCAGCTTTACAACAATAAGGTGGACTGCGACGAAGATGGCGTCGGGGGTGACGATGCGGCGGACTGCCTTAGGTATTTGGTCGCGACGAAGTCGCGGACGTTGTCACAGAGGAAGTTGATGGGGCTGTAATTTGCGTGGTGACGGCTGGGTCAAAGCCAAAAGACAGAGACGTCGTCTGCCTGCCTCGAACTTCCTCGCGAGAGGAACTTATAACCAAAAAGTTCCGTCCGCGCGATTACAGTCTCATTGGTCGGGAGCGGCTCCCAGTTGGAGGCCATCGTGCGAAGTTGAGCGGCGGTGATGTTTTTCGATCGGATGATGCCCCTATCAACGAGGGTCGACCGAAAGTCGAGCGTTTGTACCAACCCCAAGAAGGCCCCGCGGAGGGCGTGCATAACCGTACCGAGCTTTGCTTCAGCGATGTGGCCAAAACGGTCGTGCTTTACAGCGTTGTAGCTCTTCCACCACTGACTCACAGGTCGGAGAAACGGTGAAATGTGCTGAGACGGAGACGTGAGTTGGGCCGCGGTCCCCGCGGGCGTGGATTACGCCGCGCTGCCGACTTGACAGCGAATCGCCGGTTTGTTAGACAACGCGTATTCAAGCCGCATGCGCACCCGAGTTAAGTCTGCGAAGACAAGCGCCTTCACATTGATCGAATTACTGGTGGTCATCGCCATCATTGCGATCCTGGCGGCAATGCTCCTGCCCGCATTATCCAAGGCCAAGGAAAAAGCTATGATGGCCAATTGTTTGAACAATCATAAGCAACTGATCCTGGCTTGGCTCATGTATGCCGGTGATAATCGGGATCACCTCGTTAACAATCATACCGCCGGCAACCAGGGTTGCGGTCCCTTCGCTTGGATGAGCGAGGGTCAAAAGCTCGGCCTCGGCAATTGGACCGGAAACGCTCGCACGGATCCGACCAATTGGGCCATTGTCTTTGGGATCCTTTATCAGTACAACGGCAACCCGGGCATTTACCACTGTCCGTCAGACTATTCCCTCGTTAATGGGAAGGCAGCCATTCGCCGTTCGCGCAGCGTTTCCATGAGCACCGGCATGAATTGGGTGGACTCCAGCAATGCTGATCCCGCCAACGGCAGCTTCGTGCGCCTGGGCCAAATTCTCAACCCGGGTCCCAGCCTCGCCTCCGTCTTCCTGGACGAAGCGGCCAATAGCATCGATAATAACGCCCTTGGCATTTACTCCGGCACCCAGACCGAGCCGACCGGTGGAACGATTGGCTATTGGAATCTTCCGGCCAGTCGGCATGGCAACGGGTGTGTGCTTTCATTTGCTGATGGTCACGCCGAACACTGGAGATGGCACGGTCACTGGATTGCGGACAACAACGCTATTCCGGATACCGGTAGCGGCGATATCGGCCCCGGGTGGGGGACTCCCAGCGATCCCCAGGATCCCGACCTCAAACGTCTCAAACTCACTGTGCCCATAATGCAGTAGTGTCATCGTCCCTTGTCTGTTGTACCTTCGTCACCGAGTGTTGTTAGACTCAAACCCAAAAATAAGACTGACCGATCTATGAAAGCAAAGACACTCAGTTTGACTTCCCTCAATCCCTCGCAACTCACGCCGCCCAACCGGCTGTGCTGGATGGCGCAATGTTGTCTGGCCGCATCCCTCCTAATCGGCTTGGCCCGTCAGGGGGGTGCCCAAACCTATTCGTTAACTAACATTTGGCAGGCCACCAACGGCACCCCGGGCGCCAATCTGGCTACCGGCGATGTAAACCGCGGGCTGGCTTATAGCGCGGTTTCCAACCAGGTCTTCGTTTGCAATAAAGGCGTGACCGGTTCCGGCACCACTCCAGCCATTGATGTCTTCCACGGCACCACCGGCACACTGGTCGGCAATGTCAACGTGAGTTCGTTGTCCGGTGGCACCTTCAGGTTGGATCAGGTCGCTGTGGCTGATGACGGCGTCCTTTACGGGGCGAACCTGAGCACCACAGTGGCCTCGAACCCTTATAAGGTTTATCGCTGGCAGAACTGGGCCGATAGCGCCCCCGCTACGGCGTTCTCGGGTGATCCGACCGGCGGGGCGGCGGCGGGGACACGCATGGGAGACAATATCGCCATTACAGGTTCGGGGGTTAATACGGTGATTCTGACGCCCGTTGAATCCGGCACCACACCGACCACCAATGTGGTGTTGTTCAGCACCCTGGACGGTACGAACTTCACCGCCACGCTGGTTTCGATTGTCGGTTTGCCCGCGCTTACGTCGGGAAACGGGCCGGCATTCGGGGCCGCGTTCTATACCAACAACACCTTTCTATTCAAGCCGAGCGGCGCCTCGATTTACTTGGTTCAGTTCCCGGCCAATTTCGCCGGTCAGGCGAGCGTGACGGCCACTGTGCTGCTGACCAATTCCTTCGTTGGCAATAACGTGCTCCTCTCCTACAATCCTACGGCTAAACTATTGGGGACGGTTGGACCCATTCCCAATAGCACCGCCAGCACTACCGTCACCCCAATTGGCCTTTACAGCATTCCGGATTTTTCCAGTATCAACTCTCTCGCCAGCACCAACTTCTCCACCACCAATGCTAACGGCAATTTCGTTGGGCAAATGGCCTTGGGCGGAGTTGGCAAAACGAATTTCATTTATGCTTTGAATTGCAATAACGGCGTGCAGGCCACGCAGATCGGTTTTACTGCGGCGCCGGTGCCGCCCACCATCACGACCCAACCGTTCGGCGGAACCATTTATAGCAACAATCCCTCATTCAGTTTTACAGCCGTTCCGGCAGGCTCTCAGCCATTCTCCTATCAATGGCAGTTTAATACGGTCAGTAATCTGGCCACGGCTACCAACATTACCGACGCCACTAATGCGTCTTACACCCTGCACTATCCCCCCCTGACGGCTTCGGGATGGTATGACGTGGTGATCACTAACATCGCCGGCAGCACCTCCAGCATTCCCGTTCAACTGACCGTGGTCGCACCGTCTTCGAGCACTGTGGTCACTCAACTCTGGAGCCTGGCCCCTGGCTCCCAACCTTACCTGGATGGCACCAGTTATGATACTCGTGGGCTGGCTTATGACCCCCATACCAAGACCGTGCTGGTGGCGGACAAGGGTCCAGCCTTTGGTATCTATGTCTTGGATGCTGATTTTGGAACCAACCTATTCACCATGAACACCCTGGGCATCGGCCAGTTAGGCAACCAGTTTTCTCTCGACCAGATTGGCGTAGCGGACGATGGTGTGCTTTATGCCGGCAATTTGACCCTCGCCGGCAGCGGCGCTAATTTCGGCCTGGTCAGTTGGTCTTCAGTTGATAGCAACGCGACCCCAGTTGAGGCCTACGCCGGCGATCCCGGCAATGGCTCCGGCGATCGTTGGGGTGACACCATGGCGGTTCGCGGCGCCGGGGTGAACACCGAAATCCTTCTCGGTTCGTACGCGGGTTTTGGCGGCGGTCGCGCCGCTAATGTCGCCCTCCTGACCACCACCGACGGCATCAACTTCACCGCGACAACCCTCACCATAGCTAACGTTCCGCCGGGCTTTTCCAGCCTGGGCATCGCTTTCGGCGCCGGCAACACCTTCTGGGCCAAGAGCCCGGGATTCGATCTTCGGCAGATTGCCTTCGATCCTGTGGCGGCCACCGGTACGGTCATCGCCGACTACTCCGCAGCCAGCAGCGGCATCTCCAGTTTCTCGTCTATGTCCGCCATCGGCATGGACCCGACTAACAACATCCTGGGTGGCGTCACCTTCAACGACGTCCCCAACGACCTGACGCTTTACCAGCTCAGCACTACCGGGATTCCACCCTATCTTTTCGATCAGGCCTTCTTCTCTTCACTGAATGGTAACATCCAGGAAAACGGCGTCACGGTGATCAAGTTCCCGCGGATTTATTCCCTGGACGTCAACAACGGCGTTATTGCTTTAAGCTACGGTGTGCCGCCGCCGCCCCCACTCCCGCCGTATAGCATCACGTCGATCACGAATCCAGTAGGGACCGGAGTGACGTTGACCTGGACTTCCTATGCCGGCCGCAACTACCAGGTGCAGTACAAAACTTTGCTGAACGATTCCTCCTGGAACCCCATCGGGGGCACAATTCCCGCGACTGGCCCAACGACCTCCTACACGGATACTGCGGTAATGGGGACGACCCGCTTTTATCGGATCCAGGGTCAGTAGAAGCCACTGCGCGTCAAATAAATCCGTCGTTCGGCAACTCGTAATCAGCGTGCAAGCCCAACAAGTCTGCGCTCGCAGCAGATGACGGCGAGCGTTCAATTGCTTGAGAGCCTTGGTGGCGGCTGGGAAGAGTCTTTGCTGCCCTCGCGTGCCCAGGTGCTTGCTAACGGAAAGTAAGGAAGTAGTATCCGTCAGTCGTGCGCCACAATCCTATCGTTTAGCACCAGTTGGCGCCACATCACTTAAAGGAGGCCGCAGTGATGCGGCGGAATCAAATGAGGTTCCCTGGAAGTTGACGACGCTTCGACGGAGTGTCGAACGCTCGACAACAGGATGAAGTTCCCGAACACCTGCAATATTTTCGTCGAGACTTGCCATGCGGCCGTAAGCCCTTGCGCTTCCGTGCTTTCCACCGAGCGCAGCGGTTCTCGCCAAGAGTTGGCATCCGTCATGCAAAAGGAGGAGCCGGCCGGTCAGTGCCCAAGTGAAAATTAGATGAAAACAACACTTAATTACTTGTTCAGGTTACTCACGCTGATCACTGCAGCGACATGCTCCTTCGCAGCAGCAGCGCAATCCGCAGCGCCACAGGCGACGAATGGTCAGGACACAATGCTACCTGAAGAAGCAAAATTGTGCTGCGGGTTGATTAGCTCCTGCACTCGAACCTGAATTATGACCATCAAAAGAGTAGCCGATGCGCACGTTGAGCTGGCAAAAACCAACCTGCTTCGATGAGGTGGCGACGAATTCAACAAGGGCACACGGCGGTTCGCTCTGCAACAGCCCGAAGGGAATCGTGCCGCCAGGATATCGCCTGTCTCAAGACAGAGCTGCCTTGGCGGAGAGTTTCTCTGGTTGCGCTCATGAACTTTCTGATTACTCCCGCCACTTTTGGAGGTGACTTCGCACCTCCATCTGCAGAGAAAGCGTGGTCACCGCCGGGGTTGAATGCCTATGAAAGAGAACTGGCAAACGGAGATTTCAGCTACGAAAAGAACGCCAAGCAGATTGAGATTGTCCCGGACAAAATCTATGAGTTGCCTGAACTGATTGACATTGCGGAACGCAGCAACCCCATCACGCGGGTTGCCTGGGAGCGCGCGCGGCAAGCAGCCTCTGGCGTCGGTTTGAGCCAGAGCGCCTATTTCCCGTACCTGGTCGCTTCCGCCGGCGCAGGCTACGAGCGAGCGTTTCTTCCTTTCCCGACGCTCAAGCAAGGCCCCGGTGCCGCCGATGTGTCCATCATAGGCGGCGGCACGCTGACGACAGAGGCCGTAGCGGAACGCGCAACGCTTGGCCTTAAATGGTTGCTGTTCGATTTCGGGGAACGCAAGGCGGTGGTGACCATGGCAAGGGAGAACCTGATGATGGCGAATGTCGGATTCAACGCCACCCATCAACAGATTGTTTTCACAGTCACGCGGCGATTTTACGAATTGAACACGGCCCGCCAGAAAGTGGAGGTTGCGGAAAGTTCGGTGAGTGCAGCCCACACCGTGGCGCAGTCGGCGCAGGCGCGTTTCGAGCATGGACTGGGGACCAAACCGGAGGCGCTGCAAGCGGAACAACAGTCGGCACAGGCGGGGTTCGATCTTGAGGCGGCCCGTGGCACGCTGAGCGACGCGCAAGTTGCGTTCGTGGAAAGCCTCGGAATTTTGCCCACGACAAAGCTGCAGGTGGCAGGTGTTTCAGAGAAACCACCTTCCGAATATTCCGCGGACACTTTGGAAGACCTGATCCAAAGGGCCCTCTCGCAACGTCCGGACCTTGTTGCCAAATTGGCCAATATTCGCGCACGGCGGGCTGAGGTCCGGAAAGCGCACGCCGCCTATTATCCGAAGATCGCTCTAAACGCTAATGCGGGATGGACGGAACTGGATGTCAGCGCCAGGAACTCTCCCTACTTCGGCGGCAACGAACCCGTGTATGGCGGAGGACTTTCTATTGAGTTGCCGCTCTTCGACGGTTTCGCCCGGCGCAAAAAACTTCGCATAGCTGAGTCGGAACTGCGCGGCGCCGAAGATGAAATGGCCCATTCACGCGATTCGGTTATTCGGGAGGTCTGGAAGGCCCGGACGGATTTCGAAACCGCTCTACGCAAACAGGAGTCCGCGGCAAAACTGGTGGCCGCTGCGGAAAGCGCCTTCGCCGCCTCTCTCGCAGCCTACCAACATGGCCTTGGCATCTATGTGGACGTGGTGAACGCGCAACGCAATCTGACCGCCTCGCGCAGCGTAATCGTTGATACGCGTTCTGCTATTTTCACCAGCCAAACCGCTCTCGCCTTGAGCATCGGGGACCTGGCCAAACCGTCTCCTGCACCCAGGACTATTCATCAACCGTAATGCATCCCATGCGAACAAACCTTCTGCTCTTGCTGATTCTATTATTGGGCGGCTGTGCTCATTCGCCGACGGTGGACGTGCTTGGCTCTTATTTTCCCGCATGGATGTTGTGCATTATCGTGGGCCTCGTCAGCACGCTCATCGTTCGGCTGCTGCTGATAGGTTTCGGAATTCACGCTCACCTGCGCCTCAAGCCTCTGGTTTTTTCATGCACGGCGATTTTCTTTACGTTGGCCGTTTGGCTGGTCTTTTTCAAAAACTGAATATTTTCCTATGAGCGATCTTATATCACCGCCCCCAGTGGAAAACAGGCCGGCCAGTGCCAATACAGCGCCGGCACTGCCACCTTCCAGGAGCAAAGAATGGCGCAAGGTTGCCGCTCAAATTATGGCTATCCTTGTGATTTTGGGAGCGGCCGTGGTGACGCTTTGGGTCTGGAACATCACCGAACGGCACCCCCGGACAGATGACGCTACCGCGCGCGCCAACGTCGTTGGTATCGCTCCTCGAGTACGCGGCCAAATCCTCAAGCTTAACGTGCAGGACAATCAGGCCGTCGCCGCCGGAGATGTGCTCTTCGAAATTGATCCGGCAGATTACCAGATTTCTCTGGAAAAGGCGAAGGCCGCCCTCGCGACTCTCGACCAACAAATCAAGGTTGCGCGTTCTCAGGACGTGCAATTGAAATTTCAGGTCAAGGCAGCGGAAGCGGGCGTGGAGCGGGCGAAGGCTGAATTGAAACAGGCCGGCGACACGTTGCAGCGCTTGGAACCCCTGTTGACGAATGGTTTCGCGAAAGCTGACGATGTTGAT
>Ga0137384_10002602_pt1 | contig 14285 bp, 9 predicted proteins | sample SagtaG_2_FD_104922 | JGI IMG/M metagenome (GOLD analysis project Ga0137384, IMG submission 104922) | Vadose zone soil microbial communities from Sagehorn Ranch, Mendocino, California, USA - Sage2_R_60_16 metaG | ecosystem: Environmental > Terrestrial > Soil > Vadose zone | place: USA: California... | reverse complement strand
TTTCATGATTCGAATTGTATCGAGCGATTTACGAGTGATGGTTCCCCAATCGAATGCAGAGAGCGTTGGACTTCGCTCCGTGATGCGTTCGAACGATACAACGAAGGTTCTTGGATTTCTAGAACGCGGCAAATTGAATTGCCATCACGATTGGAAACACCGCTTTAAAGAAAATTCCGAACGAATGAGAACAGGTTCCCTGCTCGAAGTCGCCGTGGTCCTCAAGAGTCTGTGCTCCCTCAGCCGCAGCAAGCCGCTTTCTTTCCGCGAAAAAAAGATGCTTGAACGCGCCAAGTACTTGCTGGTGAGCGAGATGGCGACCGCGAGGAGCACTTCGGCGGAATCGGCCGAAGCGATGGTTTTGAAATCGCTTGCAAAAGCCAAGCTGCAATTTCCGATTATGCAGGAAGGCTTCGAACAGTAGAGTTTTCAGATTACGACCAGGATTTCCGGGACAGGTGTGTTGCCTGTCCCTATTTTTTTGTGCGCCGCCATTTGTCGCGGGGCTGTCCCCATCCTCCGCCGCCGGGAGTTTCTATCCGCAAGAGATCGCCGGGCTTAGCCACGAAGGAACATTTTGCTTCAAGCGGTCTGCCTTTCCCGTTTTGGATCAAAGTATTCTTGCCGGCCTTTCCGTTGCCGCCGCCGTGCAGACCATAAGGAGTCGTTTTTCTTCGGTCGGTCAATAAACCAACTTCCGCGCGAGATAGAAATTCAAGTTCGCGGACAATTCCGTCGCCACCGTTATTGCGGCCCCGCCCTCCCGAACCGGATCTCATGGCATACCGTTTTATCCTTACGGGATAGGTTTCTTCCAACATTTCGATAGGCGTGTTCCATGAATTCGTCATGTGCGAATGGGTAGCGGCTGGCCCATCGCCAACGGAGGATGCACCGCAGCCACCCGCAATCGTTTCGTAGTAGGTGAAGGGCCCCGAGCGCGTAGGATGAATTCCGCCGAAGGTGACGTTGTTCATCGTGCCTTGGCTGGCGGCGGGAATTCGTTGCGGGGCCGCTTTCGCGAGGGCGCGGAGCAGCGTGTCCACCATCCGCTGAGAGGTTTCGACATTGCCACCGGCAACCGCGGCAGGAGGCACAGCATTCACAATTGTGCCGCGTGGGGCAATCACACTAATCGGGCGCAGGAGTCCGGACGTTGCTGGCACGTCATCGCACACCAGACAGCGAAATACGTAGTACACCGCGGAGACTGCGATGGCTTCTACGGCGTTCACGTTTCCGGCGCATTGCGGAGCCGATCCCGCAAAATCCACAGTGGCGGAATTCGGATTGATTCGAACGCTGACGCGAATGCGCAATGGCTCCTGACTGATTCCATCGCCATCGAGAAAATCTTCCGCGCGATATATTCCGGGCCGCAATGAACGGATCACGGACTGCATCATTTTTTCGGAATAATCGAGCAAGTATTCCGAATAGAGTTGGATCTCCGGCAGTCCGTACTTTGCCGCTACTTCGCGCAAACGGCGTTCGCCGAGACGGCAGGAGGCAATTTGCGCGCCGAGGTCGCCTTCGCGTTCCGATGGCGTTCGAACGTTTGCGAGCAGCAGGCCCAGGAGTTCGCGGCTGACGTGACCCCTACGAAAGATCTTTACCGGAGGGATGCGGAGCCCTTCCTGAAATATTTCGCGGGCTGGCCCCATCGAGCCGCTTAGAGCGCCCCCGATGTCGGCGTGATGGGCGCGGCTGGCCACAAAGAATGGCGGTCCCTGCTCCGAGCCCACAAATACCGGCATCACGAGCGTCAAATCCGGCAGATGGGTTCCTCCGGCGAAGGGATCGTTGAGAAGGGCGATATCGCCTGGCTCGAAGGCCAACGCCGCGCGAGCGGTCGCGACCGATGCAGGCATTGAACCCAAATGCACCGGCATGTGATCGCCCATCGCGAGTACTTCGCCGTTGCCATCGTAAACCGCACAAGAATAGTCGCGGCGCTCCTTGATATTTGGAGAGAATGCGGAGCGGCGCAACGCAGCTCCCATTTCTTCTGCTACCGAATGGAAAACATTTTTGAAAATTTCAAGCCGCATGGCGTCGGGATGGCGCGTTTTGCGTAGGTTCTTAGCGACCATGGTGCCTCGCAACGTTGTCAGCTTTGCACAGAAGAATTTGGCCGTATGCGTCTACCCGAGCGCGCCAGCCAACGGGAACGAGCGAGGTCGCGCTGTATTCAACGATAATCGCAGGGCCGCCAAACTCTTGCCCTGCCTGCAATTTCTCCCGCTCGTAAAGGGCGGCCTGAATCGCTCTGCCGCCGAAGAAACAGTTTACTTTTCGCTCCGCGCACGCAGCAGAACCAGAGCGCACGCGGCTGATTTGCGGTAGCTCAGTTCGCGGTGAGAGCCCCGTTGCCCGGCAGCGGACATTCACAATTTCGATGTCCCTGCGTGGATCGGAGTGACCATACGCCCGCTCATGGGCGCGATGGAAGGCCGCAACAAAATCAGTGGTGTCTGGAACACTCAAATCGTATGCCTGGCCAACATAACGAACGTCGAACCGGTATTCGAAGCGACGGCGCTTTTTCGCGAAGCCTTCCCTGCCGAGAAAGGTTTCTGCTTCTGCTCGAAGCCGTCGCGAGATCTGCCCTGCTCTCCGTCGAGCATCGCGAGGGTCTTCCACGGGCAGCAGAACGGTGCGGGAGAAATCCTGCACTACGTCCGCGCGGAGAATACCCAGCGCCGAGAGTGCCCCGGGAAATACAGGCAGGAGCACTCCGAGCATTTCGAGCGACTTTGCAAGATCGCAGGCATGCAAACCGCCAGCGCCTCCAAACGCTACCAGTGTGTAATCCCTGGGATCATGACCGCGTTCTATGGAAATCAGGCGCAGCGCCCGTTCGATGACGGAGTTGGACACGCCGATGATTCCGTGCGCAAAGGTTTCGACGTCGCGGAAATTTCCTTTACGTTTTTCTAATTCGCGACGCGTACGTTCGGGGTCTAGCGCAAATTCCCCGTTCAACAATCCACGGCCGCCAAAGTGACCGAGCACGGCATGCGCATCGGTGACCGTTGGCCATGCTCCTCGGCCGTAACAAATCGGTCCAGGATCCGCTCCAGCGCTTGCCGGCCCAACACGCAGAGCCCCGCCCACGTCGAATCGTGCGATCGAGCCGCCGCCGGCACCTACTGTGTGAATTTCTAGCATTGGGACGGAAATCGGAAGTCCTGCAACGCGCGACTCGGTCGTAATCTGAGTTTCGCCAGAAAGCAGGGCGACGTCAGTCGAAGTTCCGCCCATGTCAAACGAAATTGCTTTTTCAAGGCCGGCGAGCGAGGCTGCGTAGCCTGCGCCTAACACGCCGCCTGCGGGTCCGGATAGAACGGTTCGAACCGGTTGGACCGCGGCACTCTCGGCAGAGATGATTCCGCCATTCGATTGCATCACGCGAATTTGCGCAGCGTTCTTCGATTTCCGATTCCGCGCGGTATTCCAAACTGTACTTGCCTGCGCTTGCGTGTCGCGCAGGTATGCGCTCATGACTGGCTCGAGATAGGCATTGATCACAGTGGTCGAAGTCCGCTCGAATTCGCGGAACTCCGGCAGGATTTCGTGTGAGACGCTGACGAGAAAGCCTTTGCGGCGCAAGGCCGTCGCCATCCTGACCTCGTGATTCGCGTTGCGGAAGGAAAAAAGGAAGCAGACGGCCACCGCATCCGGATGAGCACGTTGGGCTTTTCGAACCAGCGACCGAATCTCGGTCAGTTCGAGCTTCGTCACGACTGTGCCATCCGCCGCAAGCCGTTCCCGCGCGCCAAGTCTGTGGGCACGTTCTACCAGCGCCGGCGGCTTTTGGAATTGTAAATCGTAGAGTTTTGGCCTAGCCTGGCGCCCGATCTCCAGCACATCTTCGAACCCGACTGTTGTAATCAGCAAAACTTTTCCGCCGCGACGCTCCAGCAGCGCGTTTGTGCCAACCGTGGTTCCGCAAACCAGGTCCAGTTTTCCCAGAGCATCCTTATCCTTTTCGAGGTTCGCGCACACTTCGCGCAACGCCGAAGCGATGGCAGCAGCCGGATTTTTCGGCTGCGAAAGCACTTTCAGAATTTCTAATTTACCGTCGCGGAGAAAGACGCAGTCCGTGAACGTTCCGCCCGTATCCATGGCGATGCGCATGAGGCGGGCATTTTACCTTGAGCGGGCGAAAACATTCACATTGCGAGCGAGGCGCCGCCAAACACGCAGACAGCGAACTATCCGATTGGCAGTGAGGCCGAGGCATTCAATGAAATATCCGCGAAAATGTTGTTTGCGAAACGCGGATAGGCGGCGGCGGCAATCATGGCCGCATTGTCGGTCGAAAGCGCCGGGCTTGGGAAATATACCTTCAAACCGGCGCTGAGCGCCCTGTCTTCAAAAGTCACGCGCAACTGGCGGTTCGCCGCTACACCACCTGACACCAGCACAGTCGGTACGCCTATCTCTTCGGCAGCCCGCAAAGTCCGCTCAACTAGATCGCGCACCACTGCATTCTGAAATTCGCGGACTAATCCAAGCGTCTTCTCGCCGCAAAGCGGCAACAACTGATCAAACTTCCGCTCGCCGCGAGCGATTGCTGATTCCCTGGCTTGAATTTCGGGCAGGTAATCCCGATTTTCCCGCAAATGATAGAGAACCGCCGTCTTTAGGCCACTGAAACTGAAATCGTACCTGTTGCCTTTCATTTTCGTTGGGCCAAATTTCACGGGCGCGGGTAGGTTCCCCGCCGCTGCCGCAAGGCGATCGAGAATTGGACCGCCTGGATATCCCAGACCGAGCAATTTGGAAACTTTGTCGTATGCCTCGCCGGCGGCGTCATCGCGTGTTTGTCCGATTTTCCGGTACGACCACAACGCACCGGCGTCAACGGCTTGGATATTCTTCGGCTGAATTTCGTAGAGCACCGTATGGCCGCCCGAAACGATGAGGCACACCGCAGGCAGCGCCGGCGCGATTGCAGATTTGTGCGCTTCCAGAAATACCGCGTGAACGTGACCTTCCAGGTGGTTGACTGGAACCAACGGCTTGCCCAAGGATTCCGCCAGGGTCTTGCCATAGGTAATTCCTACAAGCAGCGATCCGACCAGCCCTGGGCCTTGCGTCACAGCAATCGCGTCAACGTCTCGCAAACTTAAGTTGGCTCGCTCGATCGCTTCGCGCACGACCGGCACAATTCTGCGCAAGTGTTCGCGTGAAGCTAGCTCCGGCACCACACCGCCATATTTCCGATGAATATCAATCTGCGACGCGACGACACTGGACAAAATTTCCCGCCCGTCAACTACGACTGCCGCGGCCGTTTCATCGCAAGACGACTCGATACCCAAAATCCAAATGCTCACGGGTGTTTCAACTCCCCAACGAAGATGCTAGCACGCGGCTAGCGTCAGAATCTTTCCCGCCACGCACCCTACACTAAGAATCCGATTGTAAATTTTCAGCTCTTCTTTAACCTAAAATCATGACTCAATCGACCGGCTTCACCGGAAATCCCTCGCCAATCAAAAAAGTTCGCAAAGCAGTCCTGCCTGCCGCAGGGCTTGGCACGCGCTTTTTGCCCGCGACCAAAGCGCAGCCAAAAGAAATGCTAAACGTCGTGGACAAACCGCAGATTCAGTACGTAGTCGAGGAATGCGTCGCCAGCGGCATTGAACATGTGATCATCGTGACCGGCAAAGGCAAGAATTCCATCGAAGATCATTTCGACTACAATCCGACGCTGGAACGGTTTCTGGAAGAAAAAGGCCGAATGGACCAGGCCGAAATGGTGCGCCACATCAGCGATATGGTGCAGGTCAGTTACACGCGGCAGAAGGAACCGCTCGGACTGGGGCACGCCGTGCTGGTCGCCAAGGACCTGGTCGGCGACGAACCATTCGCCGTGCTGCTCGGCGACGTTCTGATTCCGGGCAAAAATCCTGCGACCGAACAACTCATCAGGGTTTATGAAGCGACTGGTATCGGCGCCATTGCGGTGGAGGAAGTTCCGAGAGAAAAAACACACCTTTACGGAATAGTTGCAGGAGAACCTGCGCCGCAGGGACAATTCGGGGAGCGTTTGCTGCGCATTCGCGAACTCGTCGAAAAGCCAAAACCAGCCGAAGCGCCGTCGAACCTGTCGATCACCGGCCGTTATGTCTTGCCACCGGCGATTTTCGAGTGTCTGGAACGCACCAAACCTGGTGCCGGGGGCGAGATTCAGCTTACCGACGCGCTGAAGCTTCTCGCGAAGGAACAGGGGCTCTGGGCTTACATCTATGAAGGGATTTCCTACGATGCGGGCGACAAACTTGGATTCCTGATCGCTACCGTCGAGCTCGCCCTGCAAAACAAAGAATTGGGCGAGCCTTTCCGAAGCTATTTAAAGGGACGTAACTTTTAGCCACACTGGCGGTGGCTCTGAAATCTATTTTTTACCGGCGGACTTCTTTTCCTTCGTTTCTTTTGAGGAAGGCGTCTCTTTTGCCGCTGATTCCTTCGCGGGCGAATCCTTTTTGTCTGGCGCTGCGGATGAGTCCGAAGTTGCGCCATCCTTCGCGCTCGATTTTCCGGCATAGTCCGTCACATACCAGCCCGATCCCTTGAATTGGATCGCCGGTGCGGACTGCAGCCGCTCCACTTTGCCACCGCAATGAGGACACTTTTTCAGGTGCGGTCCCGAAACAGTTTCGATCTTTTCCGTCTTTTTTCCGCACTTCACACATTTGTACTCGTACAGTGGCACTGCTGTTCCCTCCAATTTTGGCTTGAAGACCGCAGTATAGCACGCACGGTATCCGCGAACGCGCATGCTAGACTGCTTGCATGGAGCAGCAATCCAGCGGCCGTCAAGCATGTCTTTACCTCGTTGCTACGCCCATCGGCAACCTGGAGGACATTACCCTCCGCGCGCTACGCATCTTGAAAGAAGTCGACCAGATTGCCTGCGAAGACACGCGGCACACGCAAAAGCTTCTCAGCCACTACAACATTCGAAAGCCGCTCGTCAGTTATCATGAACACAACGAGCTGACGCGAGCGCCCGAACTTGTCGTCGCGATGGAGCAGGGCGCGCAAATTGCGCTGGTCAGCGACGCCGGCGTCCCGCTCGTCAGTGATCCGGGGTATCGGCTTGTGACGCTGTGTCTGCGCCACCGTATACCCGTCGTGCCAATTCCCGGCCCCTCGGCGCTGCTCGCCGCTCTTTCCGCTTCGGGCTTGCCAAACGAGGAATTTCTTTTTGCCGGATTTCTTCCCGCCCGCAGCGGTGAACGGCGCCGCGCGCTAGAGAGGCTCCGCATCGAGGACCGCACCATCATTTTCTACGAAGCTCCGCACCGGATCGAAGAAACCTTGATTGACGCGCACGAAATTCTTGGCGACCGCCCGGCGTGTATCGCGCGCGAAGTAACCAAACTCCACGAAGAGTTCCGGCGCGGCTCGCTCGCCGAGAAGCCGGCGCGAGGCGAGATTACTTTGCTCATCGGCCCAGTGCCCGCCGAAGAGAAGTCCGCACTGCGCGACACCTCGCAAAGCCTGGCCGATCGCGTCGACGAGTTGATTCGTCAAGCAAAACTGGATCGCAAAGAAGCGCTGAAGCTGGCCGCTAAAGAACGTGGATTGAGCAAACGCGCGGCGTACCAGGAGCTTCACCTGGAATCAGAGGATTCAGGCGGCTCGATCGAATAGATTTTTGCGAAATTGAACTTCAATAGAAGTTGTTTCGAATTACGCGGCGGACTCTGATCGAAACATTCGCTGAAATCGAGGACCGGTAAACTGAACGCCGACGAGACGTTCTGCGGGCCCGCTTGCCGCGGCAACGTGAACGACTCGGCCGCGCGTGGCGAAGTCTGGATCGTCGCGTCGCGAGGCCGGGTGCGACATCGGAATGCGAATATCGAGATCAGAACCAATCGTCACTTCAAAGCGCGTCACGAAAGCAGCGCCGTTCCTACACAAGTTTTCGCTGGAAGTTTCTTCGGTAAAAACCACACCGCGGGAATCGCGGCCCGTCACCTGCATCGGCAGCCGCACGGAAATTCTTCGTTCAGCCCGCTGTCTCGAGAGTTGCGTGCTCGTTTGCATGGTCGGACGGCACCTCGTTTCGGAGTACCGCATCCGGTTCATTCCCTACGGCTGCCTGGCGCTCAAAAAACCGTTCCACTGCATCAAGCACTTCGGCGGGCGTCCGCGCTTCGTGAACCGTTCGTCTGAGCTCGCTTCCGTTTCCAACCCCGTGCGTAAACCAGCAAGCGAACTGTTTCATTTTTCCCACAGCATCGGGCTGATCTGCCAGCTTAATTTCTTTGTAGTAGCGAGAAAGTAACTGATGGCGATCGGCGTCGGTCGGGTGCCGGTAGCTTCCCGTTTCACGGAACTCTACCATCTGGGAAAAAATCCACGGGTTCGTGGCAGCCGCGCGGCCAATCATCACGGCGTCGCAATTCGTTTGCTCCGCAATTCGAGCAGCGTCTTCCGGCTTCTGAATGTCGCCATTCCCGATCACGGGAATTTTTACCGCTTGCTTCACCGCCGCGATGATTTTCCAGTCTGCCTGCCCGCTATACCCTTGCAGGCGCGTGCGTGGATGAACCGCAACCGCCTCAACTCCAACTGATTCGGCCAGCTTCGCTACTTCGACAGCAACGATTGATTTTTCATCCCAACCGGCACGGAGCTTGATGGTGAGCGGAATGCGCACCGCCGCCCGCACGGCGCGAAAAATCTGTTCGAGCAAATCCAAGTCGCGCAGCAGGCCCGACCCACCACACTTCACAACTTTCTTGGCCGGACAGCCGAGGTTAATGTCGACCGCGTCGAAGCCGTGGTCTTCGACCATTTTTGCCGCATCGGCCATCACGCCCGGACTGGCGCCGAAGAGTTGCGCCGTAATCGGATGTTCATCAGGCTGAAAAAACAGATACCGCAGAGTTTTCTTGGCGTTGCGCGTGATGCCTTCAGAGCTGGTGAACTCCGTCATCAGCAGCCCGCAGCCGCCAAGGCCACGAATGACGCGGCGGAAAAGCGTGTCCGTGACGCCGGCCATGGGCGCAAGCACTGCCGCCGGTCGGATCGTTAGATCCCTGATTTGGAATTGTTCGGGAATCATCGCTTCAACTTTAACGCAGTTTTCAGGTGTCCTGCTTGGCTTTCTCGTAGTTTGAGTTTGCGGTCTTCAGGTAGCGGTCAAGCTTTAGGAATTTTCGCTGCAGTGCACCGCTATAGGCTGACCATTCTTCATCGCCTGATTCACTGGCGAGCGCGGCGCGGACTGCCGCCATTTTCGAATCCAGATCATCCAGATAGTGAAACACCAGCGCTTCGCGAATCATGGGAAGTTTTGGCGACCCGAACTCATATTCGCCGTGATGGCTGATCAGAAGGTGTTGCACAACGGTTTTTAGCTCAGCCGGGAATCCGGGAATCTTGTCTATGGCGCGAAGAACTGTTTCCAGTTCCATGACGATGTGGCCGAGCAGTTGTCCACCAGTTGTGTAACCGATCGCGCGCGTATAGCACAGCTCGTCAAGCTTTCCGACGTCGTGCAAAATCGCAACGGTAAGGAGTAAATCAAGATCGAGCTCCGGATAGTGCTCCGCAACTTGCTTCGCCAGCCCGCAAAGTCCAACGACGTGCTCCAGTAGTCCGCCGAGGTAGGCATGATGCATTACCTTGGCGGCAGGGGCTTTCTTGTAGCGCGTAGAAATCGCGGGATCATTCACGATGCTCAATACAAGCTGCTGCAGCCAGGTATTACGAATGGCCTGCGCATAATCGAGCAGCTGCGCGTACATCTTCTCGACATCTTCCTTGGTGTGAGGAAGAAAATCCGCAAGCTCAATTTCTTCGGGCCTGGCCTTGCGTAGTTGCAGCAGCGAAAGTTGTGGCCGATCTCGATATAACTCGACACGCCCTTCGACTTTCACAAAATCATCGCGCGCAATGTCGTGAACCAACAGCTCAAATTTGGTCCACATGCGGGCTTCAATGGTGCCGCTGCGGTCGCCACGCTCCATCCGGAGATACTGTTTCCCCTCCTTCGTGCTGCGGATTTCTTTCGCGTGCACGAGGAGAAAGGTCGTAATCGACTGCTCGCCAGTCAAATCCGAGACGAACAATGTTTTCATCAGGCTGAGGTCTTCTTCTTACCGAACAAAATATATTTCTTGCGCGCTTTCTTCTGCTTAGTGGTTTCGGGTGTAGTGCTGACTTCCTGAATTTCAGAGTTGCCGCCACCCGCCAATTCCGCATAACCCGGCTTGATCACTACGTAGCTCTGCTCACGCAACGTCTTCAAGTACTCACGAGCCGCTGGCTCCAGCTTTTCGTTATACAGCCGGTCCATGATCTCGTTTTTCACTTTTTCGAAGGACTGTTCGCCCTCGTCGTAATGCTCCAGGACTTGCATCACCAGAAAGCCTTGTTTTGTCTCGAGGACCTCGGTCAACTCGTTTTTCTTCATCTTGAACACCGTGTCCTCGAGTTGCTTCGCAAGCTCTCCGCGCTTGAACATGCCGATATATCCGCCCTGTTCCTTGGTGCTGCCGTCGGAAAGCCGTTTCGCGATTTCGCCAAAATCTTCGCCGTCTTTCACACGCTTAAGAGCCGTCTCGGCCTTTTTCTTCAGATCCGGCAGTTCAGCTTCTTTCTTTCCATCCGTGCTCACGATAATTTCCCGCAGCGCCACCTGTTCCGGACGCACGAATTCGGCCTTATGCTCCTCGTAATATTTCCGCCCGTCACTCTCTCCAATAGAAATGTGCGAACCAACTTCCTGACTGATCACCTTCTGCGTCAGAATCCGGTTTCGAATATTGTTCTTGAAATCTTCCCAGTTCAGTCCCTGGCTGCTCACTGCCTTTTCCAGATCGTCCATGCTGCCCAGCTTGTTGGAGATGCGAATCTGGTCGAGTTGCTTCACTACCTCCGTCTCGACGCTGATTCCCATGTCCTTGCCGCGCTGCGCAAGCAACGATTGATCAATTAAATCGCGGAGCGTCGTTTTCTTACGGTCGGCCAGCGCCGTCTGCAGCTGCTCCGGCGTGCACTTGCCCTGGCAATCCTGCCGCACTTCCTCGTCCGCGGTCGCGAGCGATTTGTCATACTCCGAGCGCGTGATAATGTCGTTGTTCACTCGCGCGATTATCTCTTCGACTGTCTTTCCGCTATCGGGATTTGCTTTCACGGGCGCGGCCGGTTTCGGCTTCACCGCGGGTTTCTGTTCCTCGGTAGCCGGCGCCATTCCGGGCTTCTCCAGCGTAGGTGCAGGCGTAGGCTCCTGTTTCGGCTCCTGCGCCGCCAGGGGCACAGCGGCAAGCAGAGCCACGATCATTGCGATATTTCGCATCCATTCCCTCACTTCTTCAGTTTAGCCCTGCCCTTGAAGACCGAGCAATACGTTTCTCAACGAGCCTGCGACAGACTCGCCCCTTGACGTTTCCATCCACAGCACTCCCGAGGGATCGAGCCGGATTCCTTCTCGCGATCGCACTACTTGCACCAACGTGGCAGGATCGAGCGGAGTCTCGGGATGAAATCTCACGGCCAAGCGGTTCCCTTGTCTTTCAACCATCGAAATCCGGAGCCGTTCGCAAATCGATTTGAGAGCGGCATACTCCAAGAGGTTTCCCACTGAGGCAGGGAGCGGCCCAAATCTGTCTTCAAGCTCCTTTGCGACGTCCATTTTTTCCTCATCGGTCTTGATGGACGATATTCGCTTGTACGTCCGCAAGCGCAGATTCTCGCTCGGAATATAATCCTGCGGGATTCGCACGTCGAGTCCCAGGCTCAACGTCGTGCGCAACTCTGGCGCGGCCGCCTCGCCCTTGAGCTTCGAGACGGCGCGCTCCAGCATCTGCGTGTAAATATCGAATCCCACGGCCTCGATGTGACCGTGTTGCTGCCGGCCCAGCATGTTGCCTGCACCGCGCAGTTCCAGATCCAGGGCTGCGATGCGAAATCCTGCGCCGAGTTCGCTGAACTCTTTCATCGCCGAGAGTCGCTTGCGCGATACTTCCGAAAGCACCGTCTCCGGCGGCACCAGCAGGTAGGCGTAGGCCCGCTGATTCGAACGACCCACCCGCCCGCGCAATTGGTACAACTCGGAAAGCCCAAGCCGGTCAGCGCGATTGATCAAAATCGTGTTTGCCCGCGAGATGTCCAACCCATTCTCTACAATCGTTGTGGCAACCAAGACATCCGCTTCGTCGCGGATGAATTTCAACATCACTTTCTCGAGCTCCTTTTCACCCATCTGCCCGTGCCCGACCACCACGCGTGCCCGCGGCACCAATTTCGTCACCAGGGCCGCAAGCGAATAGATCGACTCCACGCGATTGTGAATGAAATACACCTGCCCATCCCGTTGCAGTTCCGTCTCCACTGCCTTTCGGATCAGCTCTTCCTGGAACGGCGCGACGACGGTCTGAATCGCCAACCGATCGCGCGGCGGCGTCTCGATGATCGACATGTCGCGCAATCCCACCAGTGACATGTGCAGGGTGCGCGGGATCGGCGTCGCCGACAACGACAGTGCGTCCACATCTTTCCTCATCTCTTTTAACCGCTCTTTGTGCGCCACGCCAAACCGCTGCTCTTCATCGATCACCAGCAAACCCAAATCCTGAAAATTCACGTCTTTTGAAAGCAACCTGTGCGTCCCGATGACAACGTCCACTTTCCCGGCTTCCAGCTCCGCCAATATTTTCTTCTGCTCTGCCGCCGTTCGAAACCGGCTAAGCATTTCGATCTTTGCAGGGAAGGCCGCAAACCGTTTCTTGAAGGTCTCAAAATGTTGAAACGCCAGCACGGTCGTAGGAGCCAGTACGGCTACCTGCTTCCCGTCAGAAATCACTTTGAACGCCGCGCGCATCGCTACTTCCGTTTTACCGTATCCAACGTCGCCGCACAGCAGGCGGTCCATCGGGACCGGCTTTTCCATGTCTCTCTTGATGTCCGCAATCGCCAGGTTCTGGTCTTGCGTCTCTTCGAACTCGAAGGCGTCCTCAAATTCGCGCTGCCAGTTTCCATCCGCCGTAAATGCAAACCCTTGCGCTGTTTTTCGGGCCGCATACAATTCCAGTAATTTTTCCGCCATGTCCTCAAGCGACTTCCTCACACGCGCTTTTCGCATGGTCCATCCCGTACCGCCCAACTTGTCCAGCGGAGGTGGAGCCCCTTCCACCACACGGTAGTTCTGCACCAGGTCCATTCGTTCCAGCGGCACGTACAACCGCGCGTCTTCGGCATATCGCAGCAGCATGAATTCGCCACGCCGCCCGTCCGATTCGATTTGCCGCAACCCTTCGAACTGTCCGATTCCGTGATCCACATGCACCACAAAATCGCCGGGCTTCAGATCCGCGAAATCACTGAAAAATCCTGATGTTCGAATTTTTCGAGAGGGCCGCTCTACTGACGGCGCGACATCAAACAAATCGGCGTTGCCGAAGATTGTCAGCTTCGCATCGGGAAATGCAGTTCCTTCCCCAAACGGCGCGCGCATCAGTACCAATCCTGCCGATTCCAGAGCACCCTCTGCCGTGAATCCCGCCGCTGCATTTTCCGATTCGCCCAATACGTACGGCACTTCGTATTCGCGGCATATGTCGGCGTAACGTTCCAGCTCACCCGTGCTCGCCGCCGTCAAAAATACTGTTCCGCCGGATGCGAGCTGCGACTTCACATCGCCCACACAAGCCACAACATCCCCGTGAAAACGCGCGCTGGGCCGCGACGAAAGATGGAAGCGTGGAACTCCGCTCTGGCTCATCCCGAGTTGTTCCAACTCCACTCGGGTGGCCAATTGCAATGCCAGTTCGAACTCGTCCACTTGCCAGAGAAAATTCGCCGCCTCTGGCGCGTTTGCCATTCCCAATTTTTCGTAAGCCTCGATTGCTTCTCGCAGCAATGCATCCGTCGCCGGACGCAGCGCTGCAGGTTCCTCTAGAAAAATCACGGGCTCCAGCGAACTTGGTGACAACTCAAATAGTGTCCTGGTGCCCGCAACGCTTGCCGGCCCCCAATAGGTTGGCAGCGCCCAAGCCTCCGCTCCATCGCCACGCATCACCGCCCATTCTGTCAGCGGCAATACCGTCGTCCAGTTCACCGGCGCAATCGATCGCTGCGTCCGCGGGTTGAACTCGCGGACCGACTCCACGGTATCGCCAAGCAGTTCGACGCGCACTGGCCGCGGCGCCTCCGGTGAGAAAATATCCACGATTCCGCCGCGCACCGCGAACTGCCCCGGCAACTCCACCATCTCTGTCCGCGCATAGCCGGTTGCGCCCAGATGCGCCAGA
>Ga0137384_10002598_pt1 | contig 14294 bp, 13 predicted proteins | sample SagtaG_2_FD_104922 | JGI IMG/M metagenome (GOLD analysis project Ga0137384, IMG submission 104922) | Vadose zone soil microbial communities from Sagehorn Ranch, Mendocino, California, USA - Sage2_R_60_16 metaG | ecosystem: Environmental > Terrestrial > Soil > Vadose zone | place: USA... | reverse complement strand
TGTTTCCCTGGAGGAGTGCAACCCTGAGGGGGGCACCACGGGCAGAGGTCCAGTCGATCTGCTTCGCCAGCTGCCCGAGGCCGAAAGCAAGCACGAGAGCGACGCCGCCAGCGAGACGCGCCTTGCCGGAGCTGGTAAGCACGACGACCAGAAGCCCGGCGCATAGCGCAGTCACCCACGATACGCCGTATATCCCCAAGACCGGGGCAAACCCGGCGAGCGGCGAGTCGACCTGGCTGTAGCCGAGAGCGAGCCAGGGAACGCCGGTAAAGACCCAGCCGCGCAGCCATTCGAAAAACGTCCACAAGGCGGGGAACGCCAAGAGCGCGGACGCGGAGCGACCGGGCTGCAGCCGCGCGAGGCACCAGCCGGCAGCGGCCGGATAGAGCGAGAGGATGGCGCAGTAGGCGAGCGTGCCGATTGCCGCAAGCGGTGCCGGCATCATCCCGAAATCGTGGAGGCTGACGTAGACCCAGGACGCGCCGACGCCGAACACACCTGCGCCGAAGGCAAAGCCCGTCCAGAACGCAGCCCGCGGGGTCGCCGCGCGCCACAGGAGCACCAGGCAAGCGAGGGTGAGGAACGGCAGCGGGAAAAGCGCCGGCGGGGCGTAGCCTGCGACGGTCAACGCGCCTGCGACCAGAGCCGCGGCGATCGCGGCGTGCGGCGATTGCAGGAAGGCCTTCAAACCTTGCCGGGCAGCCGGTGCACCTGAAGGACGTGCAGCCTGCGGCTGTCGGCGCGAAGGACCTGCACGCGCAGGCCGTCGATGGTGATCGCTTCGCCGCGCTTGGGCAGGCGCCCGAAGCGGTTTACCACGAGCCCCCCGACCGTGTCGAAATCGGTGTCGGAGAACTTCGTTCCGAAGGCCTGATTGAAATCGGCGATTTCGGTCTGCGCCTTGACGCGGTAATTCCCGCCCTGCTCGCGCACGATGTTGTCCTCGGAATCGTCGAAGTCGTACTCGTCCTCGATTTCGCCGACGATCTGCTCGAGCACGTCCTCGATGGTCACCAGGCCCGCCACGCCGCCATACTCGTCGACCACGATCGCCATGTGGTTGCGGTTCGCGCGGAATTCGCGCAGCAGCACGTTCAGGCGCTTGGACTCTGGCACGAAGACGGCGGGCCTGAGCATGTCCCGCACCTTGAACTCTTCCTCCCCCGCGTAGTAGCGCAGCAGGTCCTTGGCGAGCAGAACGCCGATGACGTCGTCGCGATTCTTGTCGATCACCGGGAAGCGCGAGTGCGCCGTGGCGATCACCTGCGGAATGAACTTGTCGGGGGTCTCGCTGACGTCGATCATGTCCACTTGGGCGCGCGGCACCATGATGTCGCGCACTTGCATCTCGGAGACCTGCAAGGCGCCCTCGATCATCGACAGGGCGTCGCCGTCTAGGAGATTTCTCTCGAAGGCCGAGTGCAGCAGCTTGAGCAGCTGCTCACGGTCCTCCGGCTCGCGCATGAGCAGCGCGGAAAGCCGTTCAAGCAGCGAAGGTTTGTTCGATTCGTCCATGATCGCAGCGCGCTGGCGCCTCCGGGGCCGGTTTTACCCAACCCGGGGACCCGTCACCCGGAATCGTCGTAGGGATCAGGATAACCGAGTTTGGCGAGGAGCTTCTTTTCCAGCGCTTCCATGCGCGCGGTGTCGGCCTGGCGGAGGTGGTCGTGGCCCTGGAGGTGCAGCAGCGCGTGAACCGTCAGATGCGCAAGATGCGCCTCCACCGTCTTGCCCTGGGCGAGCGCTTCGCGGGCGATCACCGGGGCGCAAAGGACGATATCACCCTGCACCAGGCCGCCTCGCAAGGTGTAGGGAAAGCTCAGCACGTTGGCCGCGTAGTCGCGATCGCGATAGCGACGGTTGAGATTCCGGGCTTCGGCCGCCCCGACGATCCGCACGGTGATCTCGGCCGAGCCTTTGAGCGCAGCGCGCGCCCAACGGCGGACCTGGGCCGGAGCAGGGACGGCGGCGGCGCGAGAGGCGATCTGAAGATGGAGCGTGAGGCGCGGTTTGCGCCGGCGACGCGGTCGAGCTCGCGGCGCGGCGTTGGACCAGCCGCGGGACCGCACGGCGGCTACTCGTCCCCGTGACGCTCGTAGGCATCCACGATGCGTTGCACCAGTGGATGACGGACGACGTCCTCGCTCTTGAACGCGGTGAACGCGATACCCCGCACCTCGGCCAGGATTTTCTGCACCGCCACCATGCCGCTCTTCTGCCCGCGTGCCAGGTCGATCTGGGTGATGTCACCGGTCACCACCGCCTTCGAGCCGAAGCCGATGCGCGTGAGGAACATTTTCATCTGCTCGGGGGTGGTGTTCTGGGCCTCGTCGAGAATGACGAACGAGTGGTTCAGCGTACGGCCGCGCATGTAGGCGAGCGGCGCGAGCTCGATCGCGCCGCGCTCGAAGAGCTTCCCGGTCTTGTCGAAGCCCAGAAGGTCGTAGAGCGCGTCGTAGAGCGGCCGCAGGTAGGGATCGACCTTCTGAGCAAGGTCTCCCGGGAGGAACCCAAGGCGCTCGCCGGCCTCGACCGCCGGTCGCACCAGCACGATGCGCTTCACGGCATCGCGCTCCAGCGCGTCCACCGCGCACGCCACGGCAAGATAGGTCTTGCCGGTGCCCGCGGGACCGATCGCGAAGGTGATATCGTGCTCGAGGATATTCTGGATGTACTGCCGCTGCCTGGGCGTGCGGCCGCGCAGGTCCGCCCGCCGCGTGAGGAGCGGCGAGTCCTCCTTCGCGCGGCCGCGGGAGCGGACCTCGATCAGGCCGAGCTGAATGTCGTCCAGAGTGAGGCCGCGTTTGGCGTCGTCGTAGAATTTCTGCAGCACGTCGGCCGCTTGGGCCGCCTGCGCCCCGCGCACCGTGAAACGCTCGCCACGGCGCGCGATCGTGACGTCCAGCGCGGTCTCGATCTGCCGCAGGTTCTCGTCGAGCGTCCCGCAAAGATTGGCGAGGCGCTGGTTGTCAACAGGCGTGAGGACGAGTTCCAGGGGGCGGGTCTTCAAAGGCCTACGCCGCAACGCGGACCTCGCCGCGCAGCGAATGAGCCATCGCCGCAGTGACGACCACCTCGACGAACTGCCCCACGAGCTGCCGGGGGCCGCGAAAGTTGACGACGCGGTTGTCTGCGGCGCGCCCCGAGAGCTCCCCGGCGTCCCTGCGCGAGGCGCCTTCGACGAGAATGCACTGGCGCGTGCCGACCATGCGCTCGCTAATCCGGCTGGCATGTCCGTCGATTTTCTCCTTCAGCCGGGCAAGGCGCGACGCCTTCACTTCCTGCGGCGTATCGTCGGGAAGCTCGGCGGCGGGCGTGCCGGGGCGTCGGCTGTAGACGAACGAAAACGAATCGTCGAACCCGACCTCGTCGACCAGCTTCAGCGTCGCCTCGAAATCGTGCTCGCTTTCCCCCGGGAAGCCGACGATGAAATCCGAAGTGATGCTGATGCCGGGTCTGGCAGCGCGGAGCTTGCGCACGATAGACTTGTATTCGAGGGCGGTGTACCCGCGCTTCATCGCCGCGAGCACGCGGTCCGAGCCGGACTGCACCGGAAGGTGCACCTGCGGCGCGAGCTTTTCGATCCGGGCGTGTGCATCGATGAGACGCTGGGTGAATTCCTTCGGATGCGAAGTTGTGTAACGGACGCGCCCGATACCGGGAATCTCTGCGACGTACTCGAGCAGAAGCGCAAAATCCGCGATCGCGCCGTCTGCCATCCTGCCGCGATAGGCGTTGACGTTCTGGCCGAGCAGAGTCACTTCCTTGACGCCTTGTTCGGAAAGGTCCGCGACCTCGGTGAGAACATCGTCGAAGGGACGGGACACTTCCTCCCCGCGGGTGTAGGGAACGACGCAGAAGCTGCAATACTTGCTGCAACCTTCCATGATCGAGACAAACGCGCTCGGTCCGACGACGCGCGCCGGGGGAAGCCTGTCGAACTTCTCGATCTCCGGGAAGGAGACGTCCACCTGAGGTTGGCCGGAGCTTTGCCGAGCGTCGATCATTTCGGGAAGCCGATGCAGGGTCTGCGGGCCGAACACGAGATCGACATAGGGCGCGCGCGCCACGATGGCCGCGCCTTCCTGACTCCCGACACAGCCGCCCACGCCGATGAGAAGGTCGCGCCGCGCCTGCTTCAGGTGTTTCACGCGCCCGAGATCGTGAAATACCTTTTCCTGCGCCCGCTCGCGCACCGAGCAGGTGTTGAACAGGATCAGGTCCGCATTTTCAGGCTGATCGGTGATCTCGAAACCCTTCGCCGCGCCAAGGAGATCCGCCATCTTGTCCGAGTCGTACTCGTTCATCTGGCAGCCGAATGTTCGAATGAACAGTTTTTTCGTCATGTCATCCGCGCTCGGGGCTAGGGCCGCGCCAGCTCGTCGGGTGTCAGCAGCCACACGCGAAAAATCTGCCCTTCGCGATCCAGGTTGTAGGCGGCCCAGGCTCCCTTGCGCGGAATGGTCACCGGCACGATGATCAGGTTCCGCTGATCGCGGATGATCGCGCCGGCGGCGAGCTGCATCGCCTTGTCGTCCACGGTTACGGCCATCTCTTGGACGTGCCGGATGTAGCCTCGTTTGGAGTCCTGCGGGATCGGGCTTGGCCGCGTCTGAGCGAGACCCGACGCGGCCCAAAGGAGGGCTGGCAGGAGCGCAAGGCATGCGGCGCGGCGTGGGGCCATGGTCGCTCGCTCGAGGAGAAATGGTGGCGAATCAGGGACTCGAACCCCGGACCTGCGGATTATGATTCCGTCGCTCTAACCAGCTGAGCTAATTCGCCACGGAAAACCGGAAATTATCCTTTTTGCGTTCGATGGTTGTCAAGGAAGATTCCCTTCGCGGGTACAATCCATGAATGGATTTCGACATCGTCATCATCGGTGGAGGGCTTGCCGGGGCGAGTCTGGCCGCGGCGCTTGGCGAAAGCGGGCTCCGGCTTGCCCTGATCGAGCGCAAGGCGCCGCCTTCGCCGGGCCCCGATTGGGATTCGCGCATCTACGCGCTGACTCCGGCGAGCACGGCGTTTCTCGATCGGATCGGTGCGTGGCGGCGCCTCGAAGCAGAGCGCGTCACGCCAATCTATGAAATGCGCGTTTTCGGAGATGACCGGAGCTCGCGGCTGGATTTTTCCGCTTACGAGTCGGGGGTGCTGCAACTCGCTGCGACCGTCGAATCCAGCCGGCTTCACCGTGCCCTGTGGCAGGGTTTCGAAGGTCAGCGAAATTTATCGCTCCTGTGTCCGGCGGCGCCGTCGGAGCTGCGTCGCGCTGGGAATCGCGTCGAAATCGGTCTCGAAGACGGCAACGTGGTCACGGCAAAACTGGCGGTCGGCGCCGATGGAGCCGAGTCGTGGGCGCGGCGCGCCGCGAGCATAGAGACCCAAAACGGGAGCTACGCGCAGCTCGGCGTCGTCGCCAATTTCGCCTGCGCGCGGCCACATCGCAATATCGCGTATCAATGGTTTCGCAGCGACGGTGTGCTCGCTTATCTGCCCTTGCCCGACCGGCGCGTCTCGATCGTCTGGTCCGCACCGGAAACGCACGCCCGCGACCTGCTCGCCCTCGCGCCCGCGGCGTTTTGCGCTCGCGTGAGCGAAGCAGGCGGCGAAGCTCTGGGCGCCCTGGAGCCGCTCACCCCACCGGCCGCCTTTCCCTTGAGTCGCATGTTCGTCAAGCACATCGTGGAGCGCAGGCTTGCGCTTATCGGCGACGCGGCGCACGTCTTGCACCCGCTCGCCGGGCAGGGAGTCAATCTGGGATTGGGTGACGCGCACTCGCTCGCCGACCTGCTCCGCGGAGCCCCCGACCCGGGAGATCGTCTCCTGCTGCGGCGCTATGAGCGCGCCCGTGCAGAGGATATACTCGCGCTGCGCTGGGTCACGGACGGGTTGTTCCGGCTTTTTGATGCGAACCACCGAGTTGCCGCGCGGATGCGGAACATCGGATTGAACCTGACGAACTCCAGTCCGGTCATCAAGACACTGCTTGCGCGCCGCGCCATGGAAATGGGCGCGGGCCTTCATCACAAGGAACCACGATGAGTTCGCGACTGCCGGCTCTCCTTCTCGCCGCGGCTTTTACGACAACGACGCTCGCCGACGAGGCTTCGGTGAGGCGAGGCGTCGAGGCCCGGTTCGACGGAATCAAAGTGGACAGCGTGACCAAGACGTCCTATGCCGGCCTGTACGAGATCGTGGTCGGGGAGACGCTGTTCTATACCGACGAGCAGGTGAACTTCGTATTCAAGGGCGAGATCATCGACGCGCGCTCCCAGAAGAATCTCACCGAAGAGCGCCAGCAAAAACTTACCGCGATCAAGTTCGAGGATTTGCCGCTCGATCTCGCGATCAAGCAGGTGCGTGGCAACGGCAAGCGCGTGGTGGCGATCTTCGCCGATCCGTTCTGCCCGTATTGCAAGAACCTCGACCGCGCGCTGTTGCGGCAGGACGACATTACGATCTATACGTTTCTCTATCCCATCCTCCGGCCCGAGTCGCCGGACAAGGCGCGAACCATCTGGTGCGCGCCCGACCGGGCGAAGGCCTACTACGATTTCATGTTGAGCGGTCGCGAGCCGCCAGCCGCGCCCCCCTGCAACGCGCCGGTCGATAAGTGGCTTGCCCTCGGTCAGAAAATCGGCGTGAGGGCGACGCCGACCAGTTTCACGGCGAATGGGGAGAGAATCCTCGGCGCCCGGCCCGAGGAGCTGGTAAAACTGATCGGCGAGGCCAAGAAATAGGTTATTGGGCGGGCGTTCCCGGTTTCAGGGCGTCACCCGCGCCGGCGGGAGCGGGTTTCAGCTCCTTCGGAAGAAGGGCCCACATCCTCCCCTGTTGCCGCATGCGACCCGCTTGGGCGCCCGCCTCGGGGCCGAACCCCCAGAAGAAGTCTGCGCGCACCGGATTGCGGATCGCCCCGCCCGTATCCTGAGCGATGACCAGGCGGGTGAGCGGCGTCGCGCTTGCCGGAAACGTCGTCGCGAGAAATACCGGAGCCCCAAGCGGAACGTAGCGCGGATCGACGGCGATCGAGCGGCCCGGCGCGAGCGGCACGCCGAGCGCGCCGACCGGGCCGCTCGCCGGGTCGACCAGGGGCAGTTCGCGAAAAAACACGAAGCTCGGGTTCTGGTTGAGCAGCTCTTCGAGACGCTTCGGATTCGCCGCTGCCCAGGTTTTGATCGCAGCCATCGAAGCTTCGCCGAGCTGGAGTTCACCGCGCTCGACGAGGTAGCGGCCGATCGATTGAAAAGGATGGCCGTTTTGGTCCGCGTAGCCGACGCGCAGCGTCTCGCCGCCCTCGAGCTGGACCCTTCCGGAGCCCTGGATCTGGAGGAAAAAGGCTTCGATCGGATCGTCGACCCACAGGATTTCCTTTCCGGCGACGGGTGCGGCGCCACGGGCGATTTCCGCGCGCGAGTAATACGGCACGACACGCTTTCCCTCGACGCGCCCGCGCAAGCGCATCCCGCGCAGGTCCGGGTTGATCGCGGAAAGGTCGATGGTGAGCAGGTCGTCCGGCGGACCGTACAGAGGGTAGACGAACGGCGCCGCCCTGGCGCGGCTGCCGCGCAGGAGCGGTTCGTAGTAACCCGTGACCAGCCCGTCGATTGCGCCGTCGGGGTTGGCGAGACGCCACGGAGTGAAATATTCTTCCAGGAAGCGCCGGGCCTCCTCGTCGCCGGGCGAGCGAAGCTCCATCGCTCGCGCGCACGCACCGCGCCACGCCTCACGCCAACGCAACGCCTGACAGGACGCGAGGAAAGCGGGCCAGGCCGCCGCCTGCTCGCCCTCCTTCCAGCCAGTCAGCGCCCCGAAATCGACGGGCTCGAGCGGATTGATGCGAGGGGCGACAGGGGGCGGTCCGGGGCACGGACAACCCCCGCCCGCCGGCGGCAGAGCGCAGCCTGCAATCAAGATTGCCGCCGCGAGAAAAAACCAACGCAAGTGCTCTATCATCGGCTTCCGAGGACTTAGAGAAGGCATCGCCAAGTGAGTTCCGGATTGTGGATCATCCTGCTCGAAGCGGGACTCGCGCTTGCGCTCGTCGCGTTCCTCGTGTGGTGGACGCTGCCACGCGGACTGAAAAGCGAGGACAGCGAACCGAAGGATTCCTCCGGCGGGTCAGAACGGCACTAGTGCAGGACACGGGGTATCGACAGCGTGAACTCGGGAATCGGTGCGTCGAACTGAGTGCCGTCTTCGGCTACCATCTGGTAGCTGCCTCGCATCGTCCCGACAGGCGTCGCTATCGCGGTGCCGCTCGTGTATTCGAAACTTTCCCCGGGTTTGAGCAGCGGCTGCGCGCCGACTACGCCCAGCCCCCGCACTTCCTGCACCTGGTCGCGGCCGTCGGTGATGATCCAGTGCCGCGAGATCAGCTGAGCAGGGAGGCTTCCGTTGTTGCGGATCGTGATGGTATAGGCGAAGACGAAGCGGGCGTTCTGCTCGTCGGACTGTTCCGGGATGTACTGCGTCTGCGAGGAGACCATGACCTCGTATTTTTTCTCCGCGACCATGCGGTCATTCCACACGAAATCGCACTGACTGACAAGGGCGGGATGATCGCCGTTTCCTGCGTCCCCGGGCGAATCCAAGTAGAATTTCCGGCGATGGCCGCACGCACGTTCCGAATCGCACCGAGCATCCTGTCGGCGAACTTCGCGCGGCTCGGCGATGAAGTAGCCGCGGTTGTCGCGGCCGGAGCCGACATGATTCACTTCGACGTGATGGACAATCATTACGTCCCGAACCTCACCGTGGGACCGGTCGTGTGCGAAGCGATCCGCCCGCTTACCGAAAGCGTAATCGACGTGCACCTGATGGTCAGACCGGTCGATCGGATCATTCCGGATTTCGCTCGCTCCGGAGCCAACATCATCAGCTTCCACCCGGAGGCGAGCGAGCACGTCGATCGCACCGTCGGCTTGATCCACGACTCGGGCTGCAAGGCGGGCCTTGCGTTGAACCCCGCGACGCCGTTGTCCTGCCTCGATCACGTCCTGCACAAGCTCGACCTGGTTCTCATCATGTCGGTGAATCCCGGATTTGGCGGGCAGCAATTCATCCCCCACACCCTGGAGAAGTTGCGCGACGCACGCAGGAAAATCGACGACACGGGGCGCGCGATCATGCTGGAGGTGGACGGCGGCGTGAACGCGGGGAACATCGCCGGCATCGCGCGCGCCGGGGCCGATACCTTCGTCGCGGGCTCCGCGATTTTCGGCTCGAAGGACTACCGGGCGACCATCTCGCAGATGCGAGATGCGCTCAAGTCCGTCGGCTAGAGATCGGTATCGCGGAGTACTGCGCGGCCGCGCCGAGAGGCCGAAATGAGATCATTCATTGAGGAAATTCAGGCCATCGTCGGACCGGCGGGGCTGATCACGTCGCCGCTGGAGGTCGCGCCCTACGCGACAGACTGGCGAAAGCGCTACCTGGGCAAGCCGGCAGCCGTCGTCAGGCCGGCGTCCACCGCCGAGGTGGCCGGGGTCGTGCGCGCGTGCGCCGACTCGCGCACGGCGATCGTCCCTCAGGGAGGAAACACCGGCCTTTGCGGCGCGGCGACGCCGGACTCGAGCGGTTCGCAGATCGTCCTCAATCTCTCGCGCATGAACCGGGTCCGCGCGATCGATACGCGAAACAACACCATGACGGTGGATGCCGGGTGCGTGCTGGCCAAGCTGCAGAATACCGCCGAGGAAGCCGGCCGGCTGTTTCCATTGAGCCTCGCAGCCGAGGGAAGCTGCGAAATCGGAGGCAATCTTTCCACCAACGCGGGCGGCACGGCGGTGCTGCGCTACGGCAATGCGCGCGAACTCGTGCTGGGACTCGAGGTCGTGCTGGCCTCCGGAGAAATATGGGATGGCTTGCGCGGCCTGCGCAAGGACAACACCGGCTATGACTTGAAGCAGCTTTTCATCGGGGCCGAAGGAACGCTCGGCGTAATCACCGCGGCGGTTTTGAGACTCTTTCCCTTGCCAAAGTCTCATGCCACCGCCGTAGTGGCACTGCAAAGTCCGGAAAAGGCCTTGGCATTGCTCGAGCGCGCCCTCGAGGCTTGCGGCGAGAGGCTCACTGGCTTCGAGCTGTTCTCCGATTTTTGCCTCTCGCTCGTGCTCAAGCATTTCAGGGATACCACGGCACCTTTCCGGCAGCGCTTCGCTCACTATGTCCTGATGGAACTCTCGGACACGCAGTCGGGTGAGGGTGTCAGGCACTTGGTCGAAAGCATGCTCGAAGCGGCTCTCGGGGAGAAAAGCATTCTCGATGCAGCGGTCGCGCAGAGTGAAACACAGGCCCGCGATTTCTGGAAGCTGCGTGAATTCATCTCCGAGGCGCAGGCGCACGAGGGCCCGAATATCAAGCACGATGTCTCCGTCCCCATCTCGCGTATTGCCGATTTCATTTCAGCAACGGACGCGGAGCTCGCACGCGCTCATACGGGCGCGCGTGTGGTGACGTTCGGACACCTCGGCGACGGGAACCTTCACTACAACGTGTCCGCTCCCAAAGGGGTCGATCCGGATGTTTTTGTAAGGAATACGGCGGCGATCAATCGCTTGGTGCACGACGGCGTGGCGCGCTTCGGCGGCTCGATCAGCGCTGAGCATGGGCTCGGTCAGCTGAAACGCGATGAAATCCAGCGCTACAAGTCGCAGCTCGAATTGGAGCTGATGCGCAAACTCAAGCGCGCGCTCGATCCACACGGGATCATGAATCCCGGCAAGGTGCTTTAGCGTGGTGTAACGGGACGTGGTAACGCAACTCGCCGGGGCGGCGAAACCTGTCGTTGCCCGTTGGTTCCTAACCCGCAAGCTGGACAAGCCGCGCAGGGGTGTTATAGAGTAGGCGCCCTGAACGAGACGCAAGGTAAGTCAACCGTGCTCTTCGAAAACGCCGGGAAACGGGTGCAAACGCGCAGCTGGCGCTGGCGGCGCAGCTAGCCTGCAGTCGCTCGCGCGCCTCGCGCGCACCCGCAGTACCCCGCACCGTTTTCTTGGAGCAGTCATGACCGAAGTGGAATTCAAGCGGCTTGCCGCTCAAGGCTTCAACCGCGTTCCGCTCCTCGCAGAGACCTTCGCCGATCTCGAGACGCCCCTGTCGCTTTATCTGAAGCTTGCCAACCGCTCCAACACCTACCTGCTCGAGTCCGTCGTGGGGGGAGAGCGCTTCGGGCGCTATTCGTTCATCGGATTGGCGGCCCCGGTAAGGCTGCGGGCGGTCGGGAGCTTGGTGACGGTGATGCATGGGGACGTTATCGCCGAGAAGTCCCAGGCGGCCGATCCGCTCGCTTTCGTGCGCGAGTTCCTGTCGCGCTATCGCGTCGCGGAACTCCCCGGCCTACCCCGGTTCTGCGGGGGCCTGGTCGGGTACTTCGGCTACGACACGGTCCGGTGGATCGAACCGCGGCTGGCCGGAGGATGGCTCAAGCCCGATGCCCTCGGTTGCCCGGACATGCTGCTGCTGGTGTCCGAGGAGCTTGCCGTCATCGACAATCTTTCGGGCAAGCTTTATCTCGTTGTCTATGCGGACCCGACCAAGCCGCGCGCCTGGCACGACGCTCAGGCGCGTCTGCGCGAGCTGCTGGGCGCGCTGAGACTGCCGTTGTCGCCGCCTTCCGAGATGCGCGACGCGGAGACGGAGGTCGCATCGAATTTCGACGCCGACACGTTTCGAGCCGCGGTCGACCGTGCAATCCGGTACGTTCACGACGGCGACATCATGCAGGTCGTGCTGTCGCAGCGTCTGTCGCGCCCGTTCGCCGGGTCTTCGCTGTCCTTGTATCGGGCTCTGCGCTCGATCAACCCGTCGCCGTATATGTTCTATTTCGATTTCGGCGACTTCCAGGTGGTCAGCGCCTCGCCCGAAATCCTGGTCCGTCTGGAGCGTGGTACGGTTACCGTGCGCCCGATCGCAGGAACGCGCCGTCGCGGGGCGACGCAAGACGAGGACGTCGCGCTGGAGCGCGAGTTGCTTGGCGACCCGAAGGAGCGTGCGGAACACGTGATGCTGGCCGATCTCGGCCGCAACGACGTCGGGCGCGTCGCCGCGACGGGGACCGTCCGGCTCACCGAAACGATGACGGTCGAGCGCTACTCGCACGTGATGCACATCGTCTCGAACGTGGAAGGGCGGCTGCGGGACGGGCTGGATTGCGTCGACGTGTTCCGCGCGGCATTTCCCGCGGGAACCGTAAGCGGCGCGCCCAAGGTACGCGCCATGGAGATCATCGACGAGCTCGAGCCGGACAGGCGCGGCGTCTACGCGGGTGCCGCAGGCTATCTGGGATTCAACGGCGATATGGACCTGGCCATCGCGATCCGCACGGCTGTCGTGAAAGGCGGCCAGATGCACGTGCAGGCGGGCGCCGGGATCGTCGCCGATTCGGTGCCCGAAAGCGAATTGCAGGAAACCCGTGCCAAGGCGCGCGCGGTGCTGCGAGCCGCCGAGATCGCCTCGAGCGGAATGGACAAGTGGGCATGATCCTGATGATCGACAACTACGATTCCTTCACCTGGAATCTGGTGCAGTATCTGGGCGAACTGGGTGCGGATGTCAGGGTGTTTCGCAACGACGAGATCGCGGCGGCGGACATCGCCGCGATGAAGCCGAGCGGCATCGTCATCTCGCCGGGGCCTTGCACTCCCGCGCAAGCGGGGATTTCGCTCGCCGCCGTACGCGAATTTGCCGGGCGGGTGCCGATACTGGGCGTGTGCCTCGGCCATCAGGCGATCGGCCAGGCTTTCGGCGGCGAGGTCGTGCATGCGGGGAAAGTCGTCCATGGGAAAACCTCGACGATCAGCCATTCCGGCCTCGGCGTGTTTCGCGGACTGCCGAGCCCTTTTGTCGCGACGCGTTACCATTCGCTGGCGATCCGCCGCGCGACCCTGCCGGACTGCCTCGAGGTGACCGCAGAATCCGAGGACGGCGAGATCATGGGCGTGCGCCACCGCGAGTTCGCGGTGGAGGGTGTGCAGTTCCACCCCGAGTCTTTTCTCACCGAGCATGGGCACGCGCTCTTGAAAAATTTCCTGCAACGGGAGGCGGCATGAGCATCACGGTCCAAGAAGCGCTGACGCGGACCATCGAGCACCGCGAGATATTCCACGACGAGATGCTCGATCTGATGCGGCAGATCATGAGCGGGCAAGTCTCGCCCGTCATGATCGCCGCCATCGTCGTAGGGTTGCGAGTGAAGAAGGAGACCATCGGCGAGATCACCGCCGCGGCGCAGGTGATGCGCGAGCTCGCGACGCGGGTGACGGTGAAGGATCCTGACAACCTGGTGGACATCGTGGGCACCGGGGGGGACGGTGCGCACACCTTCAATATTTCGACCGCGTCCATGTTCGTTTGCGCTGCGGCCGGCGGCCGCGTCGCCAAGCACGGCAACCGGGCCGTGTCTTCGCAGTCGGGCAGTGCGGACGTGCTGGAGGCGCTGGGCGCAAACATCAACCTGAAGCCCGAGCAAGTAGGGCGCTGCATCGACGAGATAGGGGTCGGCTTCATGTTTGCGCCGGCGCACCACGCGGCGATGAAGCACGCCGCCGCGGTGAGGCGGGAGCTCGGCGTGCGCACCCTGTTCAACATTCTCGGACCGCTCACCAATCCGGCGGGTGCGCAGACGCAGCTGATGGGCGTTTTTCATCCCGATCTCGTCGGGATCCAGGTCCGGGTGCTGCAGCGGCTCGGGGCGCGCCACGCGATCACAGTCTACGGGCTGGAAGGCTTGGACGAGATCTCGGTGAGCGGCCAGACGATGATCGGGGAGCTGAGGAACGGCAAAATCCTCGAGTATACGATTCACCCCGAAAAATTCGGCTTGCCCGTGCACGACCCGAAAGCGCTGCGCGTGACGACGGTGGAAGAGTCGCGAAACGTTGTCGTGGCGGCGCTGGAAAACAAGGCCGGAGCCGCGCGTGACATCGTCGCGCTCAATGCCGGAGCCGCGATCTACGTCGCCGGCAAGGCCGCAAGTCTCGAGGACGGTGTGGAGAAGGCGTTCGAGTTGATCAAGAGCGGTGCCGCGCGCTCCAAGGTAGACGCATTCGTGAAATTTACCCAGCAACTCGCGCGTGGCTGATATCCTGGACAGGATCCTCGCGGTCAAGGCCGAGGAAATCGCAAAGGCGAAGAAAACCCTGGGCGCGGACGCCGTGCGCCGCGAGGCGGAAGCGGCGGGAAAACCACGGGATTTTGTCGGCTCCCTGCGCGCGAAAATCGCCGCCGGCCTGCCGGCGGTGATCGCCGAGATCAAGAAGGCGAGTCCGAGCAGGGGCGTTCTTCGCGAGCGA
>Ga0137384_10002596_pt1 | contig 14295 bp, 14 predicted proteins | sample SagtaG_2_FD_104922 | JGI IMG/M metagenome (GOLD analysis project Ga0137384, IMG submission 104922) | Vadose zone soil microbial communities from Sagehorn Ranch, Mendocino, California, USA - Sage2_R_60_16 metaG | ecosystem: Environmental > Terrestrial > Soil > Vadose zone | place: USA... | reverse complement strand
GCAGCAGGGCGTCTACCTCGCCGTCTCCGAAGTCCGCGTCCGTTATCGCGCCGCCGCCCGTTACGATGACGTGGTGCGGGTGCGCTGCTGGGTCCGCGAGCTCGCGTCCCGGCGGGTCACCTTCGGATACGCGGTCGAGCGGGCGGAGGCGAATGAGCTGCTCGCCACGGGAGAGACTTCGCTCGTCTCTCTCACCCACGAGCACACGCTCAGGCGTATGCCGGATCATGTCATCGCCCTGCTCAAGCCGATTCCGGATCCGGTGGATCTTTAAGACGCTCATGCCAGCGATCGTCATCGGCTTTAACTCTTGAGACCGCAACATTTTCCGCTTGACCCGCGGATAGTACTCTCCTACATTGCCGCCTGTGTGCTGCTGGCCGGTTGTCCGCGCCGGCCCGCACCGTTGGTGCCGCAGCCGCCGGCTCCCGTGGATCGGGACTCCGCCGTCGCCTGGAGTCGGGGCACGCTGCCGACGCGCCACACGGCGATCCGGTTCCGGTGGAAGTATCAGGACGACCAGAAGCGCTGGGGCGGGCGCGGGCAGGCGCGCATCGCACCGCCGGATTCACTGCGGTTCGATTACGTGGGGCCACTGGGACTCGGGGCCGGTGCCGCCGCCATCGTCGCCGATTCGGCGATCTGGGCCGACCCGGAGAAGAACTTCCGCTCGCTGATCCCGGCGGTGCGGATGCTGTGGGCGGCGCTCGGCATTCTGCGGCCCCCCGCGCCGGACGCCCTGGTATTTGGTGGTGGTGTCGATTCGAGCGCCCGGATCTGGCGGTTCGCGCAGGACGGTGACACGCTCGACTACCGCGAGACGCGCGGCGGCGCGCGCGTGCTCGAGGCGGAGTGGCGGCGCGAGGGCAAGGTGTTGGCCCGCAGCCGCACCGAGTTCGACGCCCAGCGGATGCCGGCGCGCGCCCGCATGGATTTTCCTGAGGAGAGGGCTCGGTTTGAGCTTACGGTGGTCTTGGTCGATACGGCCGCGGTGCTCGATCCTGCGATGTGGCGCGGGCGCCGGTAGCGCGCTGGCCGTCGCGCTCAGCGGTTGCCTGTACGGTTTCGCCGGCGGCGGCCTGCCCAACATCAAGACCGTCGCCATTCTGCCCTTCGACAACCAGACGCCCGAGCCGGCGCTGACGAAGGAAGTGAACGACGCGGTGCTCGAAGCGTTCCAGCGCCGGCTCGGACTCCGTATCGCGGGGGAGAGCAACGCGGACGCGGTGGTGCGTGGCAAGGTCACCCGTTACGACCCCGACGTGCCGGTCGCGTATCAGGCGGGCCAGCGCCGCACCGACGTCACGCAGCGCCAGGTCCAGATCACCATCGACGTCGAGATTCTCGATCAGCGGGAAGGCAAGACGCTGTGGCAGCGGCAGGGGCTCAGTGAGGTCGGCGACTACGCGCCACCCCAGGAATCCGAGGGCCGCAAGATTGCGCTCCAGAAGCTCGTCAACGACCTGGTCGACGGGGCGCAGTCGCAGTGGTGAAACACTCCCGCGGCGCCAGCTCCGCCGGTTGCCTGGTCTCGCTCCTCGTTCTGGTCGGGGCGCTGTACTACGGTGTCAACATCGGTGAGTTGTTCTTCCGGTACTATCGGCTGCTCGACGAGATGCAGACCCAAGCCCAGCTCGCCCCCTCTCTCGACGACGGCACGATCCGCCGCCGCATCCAGGCGGCCGCGCAGGACATCGGCCTCCCCGCCGCGGCCCAGCAGATCCGGATCGTCCGACGGGCGTCGCCGCGCGAGATCGTGATCGAGACCGAGTACAGCGAGAGCGTCACCCTCCCGCTGTTCAACCACACCTTCAACTTCCATCCCAAAGCGACGCAGCCGCTTTAGCCCGCCCGTGTGGGCGCTGGCCGCAGGCGTGCCCCTCGTCCTCGGGGCGGCCGGCGGCATCGATGTCGCCCGTTTTTTCACCGTGTTCGCGATCATGCTGCTCGCCGGGAAATTCGCCGGCGAGGCGTTCGAGCGCTTGGGACAGCCGGCCGTCATGGGCGAGCTCCTGGCGGGCATCGTGCTCGGCGCAGGCTTTCTCAGGGTGATCCCGATCGGTGCCGATGACCCGCTCACGCCGGTGTTTCGGCTGCTCGCGCAGGTCGGCGTGGTGGTGCTGCTGTTCGAGATCGGGCTCGAGACCGACCTCAAGGCCATGATGCGGGTGGGGACCGCCGCGACGGCGGTCGCGGTCGTGGGTGTCGCGGTGCCGTTCGGCCTGGGCTTTCTGTACTGGCGCTCCGGCTGGCACGGGTACGAGCACACGTCCGCCGACCCGTTGACGACCGCCATCTTCGTGGGCGCGACCCTCACCGCGACCTCGGTCGGGATCACCGGGCGCGTGCTCAAGGATCTCCAGGTGCTGCACAGCTTGGAGGCGCGGATGATCCTGGGGGCCGCGGTGATCGACGACGTCATCGGGCTGGTGATCTTGAGCGTCGTCTCAGGGCTCGCGGCCGGTACAGCATTCAACCTGCAGGGTGCGCTGCGCATTCTCGGGGTCGCGGTCGCCTTTCTCTTTCTGGCCCTGTGGATCGGATTGAAGGTTGCTCCGCGGCTATTCGGTTTCGTGGATCGAATGCGGGTGCGGGGCGTGCTGGTCGTATCGGCCTTCGCCTTCCTGCTGCTGCTCTGTGTCCTCGCCGAGCGCGCCGGCACGGCGCTCATCATCGGTGCGTTCGCCGCCGGGCTGATCCTGTCGGAGACGAAGCAATTCGGCGCCATAGAGGAGCGGATCAAACCGGTCGCGGACATCTTCACGCCCATCTTCTTCCTGAGCATCGGCGCCGCCGTCGACGCGCGGGTGTGGAACCCCTTCGTGCCCGAGAGCCATCAGACGCTGGCAATCGGTGGCACGCTCTTCGCCATCGCGGTCATCGGAAAGTTTGCGAGCGGTTGGGCCGTCCCGTGGCGGCGGTTCAACCGGCCGGCCGTCGGCGTGGGGATGGCCCCGCGCGGCGAGGTGGGGCTGATCTTCGCGCAGATCGGGTTGACGGCGGGCATTCTCTCGAACCGCCTGTTCAGCGCCATCCTGTTCGTCGTCATCGCCACGACGCTCGTGACCCCGCCGCTGTTGCAGTGGACCCTGCGCTGGGGCGCGACGCTCGACCAGGACTCGGCCCCGTGAGCACGGCCGACAAGATTCGCGCGCCCGACGACGCCGCTCGGTGGCGGGAGCGGCAGAGCGGTCCCGTCGTGTTCACGAACGGCGTGTTCGACCTGCTCCACGTCGGGCACGTGACGCTGCTCGAAGCGGCGCGCGCCGAGGGCGGGGCGCTGGTCGTGGCGATCAACAGCGACGCGTCGGTGCGACGGCTGGAGAAGGGGACCGACCGCCCCATCGTGCCCGAGGGGGAGCGGGCCCGGCTGCTCGCCGCACTCGCCTGCGTGGACTGTGTGGTGGTGTTCGACCAGGAGACGCCGCTCGCGCTGATCGAGCGCCTCCGCCCCGACGTGCTCGTGAAGGGGGCGGACTACGCGCGCCGCGCGATCGTCGGGGCGGACCAGGTCGAAGGGTGGGGCGGGCGGGTCGTGCGCGTTCCGCTCGTCCGCGGGGCGTCGACCACCCAGCTGCTCGCGCGGCTCCGCGGCAAGGCCGGCCGGTGACCCCTCCCGCTGCTTCCACGAGGCTGTTGATCGCGACCCGCAACGAAGGCAAGACACGGGAGATCCGCGACCTGTTCACCGGTCTCCCGTTCCAGCTGGTGTTCCCGATCGACCAGTTCCTCGAGCGGTTACCGGACGAGGCCGACCTGGAGCGCGGCACGAGCTTCGCCGAGAACGCGGTCGCCAAGGCGCGGTATTTCGCCAAGCGCGGCACCATCCCGACCCTCGCCGAAGACTCGGGGCTCGAGGTGGACGCGCTGGACGGCGCGCCGGGCGTGTTCTCCGGGCGGTGGGCGCAGATGCACGGGACAGCGGGGGCGGGTGACGCCGCGAACAACGCGCTGCTGCTCGAGCGCCTGGCGGGCGTTCCCGACGAGCAACGCACGGCGCGCTACCGCTGCGTCGTCGCGTATCTCGACTCGCCGCTCGCCAAGCCGCAGCTCGTCGAGGCGACGTGCGAGGGGCGCATCCTGGCCGCGCCCCGCGGGAGCGCCGGCTTCGGTTACGACCCGCTGTTCTTCTCGACGGAGCTCGGGATGACCTTCGCCGAGGCGCCGATGCCCGCGAAGCAGCGTGTGTCGCATCGCGGGCGCGCGATCCGCGCGCTGGTCGAGGTACTGGTGCGGCGCCCGACGTAGCGCGATTCACCTCGCCTAGCGACTATTATCTCCGGTACGTCTGTTCTGTGCGTCTGTGCGTGTGCGTCTGTTCTGTGCGTCTGTGCGTCTGAAACTGTTCACGGTTATCTAGTATTACAGCGGGGCGTAGCGCAGTCCGGTAGCGCGTCTGGTTTGGGACCAGAAGGTCCCGGGTTCAAATCCCGGCGCCCCGATTCATCTAACTCCTACTGCAGCAACCCTCTCCACGCTGAGCCCCACACGGCTGCACGCTCCAAAGGTCCGCGGATTGCTTTCCCGGGCTTACCCTGTAGCATAAGACAGGTTGTACCCACCAAGCAGCTGGGCCGGATAGCCACCACGGTTGGGGAGGCATGATGAAGCAGGCGGCGGCGCTGAGTGCGTTGTGGTTGGGGATGGCGCTCGCGGCATGCGCTGGATCCCACATTGTCCTCACCGTTGACGTGCTCAGCTTCCTGCGGGCGGACAGCCTCGACGCATTCCGTTTCGGCGTCCGCGGCGGCGTGCCCCAGACGGACCTCACCGTGTCACGGCCGTTCTCACTCCCGTCGCGCTTCGGGCCGGGCAACGTCGACTCCGTTGCGGTGACCGCCGGCGCGATCCTCGAGAGCACGCAGGGCGGCGGGACCGTCGCTCTCGACGTCTTCTTCGCCAAAGACGAGGCCAGTCTCTTCACCGGCCAGCCCTACGTCGGCGCCCACGCCACCGTGTCGGGCGTGCAGACCGATACCCTGCTGCCCCCGACGACGCGGTCGGTGAACGACACCGTCTTCAATACACCCACCGTGTGGGTGGGTGTTCGCGCCCGCCTCGCGACCGATCCCGGCCCGGACTTCGTCGGCCGGTTAGCGCTGACCGTGCTGCAACTGCGCGTCGTTATGCACGACCAAGGCTTCTAGGCGCCGCCACAGGCGCGCCCGTCTGCGGGCGCCGCGATAGGAGGCACCTGTGCGTCTCACCCTATTCTTCTCCGTCTTGCTCGCCGCATGCTCAGGCTCCGGCTCTACGGCTCCGCCGGAAACATTCCTCGTCGGGGCAGTCATCACCAGCAGCAACGTTGACCCCTTCGCCGGTATTTATGACGTTTCGCTGCTCATTACACCGGCGTCGAATGCCACGGGCACGATCTTCATGGCGGCCCGCGCATCTGACGGCTTGTTCTCCTATGGTGGGTCGCCCGGAGGCACCGGTCTCTCGGCGAGCTGGGAAGTGAGAGCGAACAACGGGGCAACGCACACCGCGTACGCATGCGCCACCAGCGGATCCAGCTGCACGGCCGACCAGCCAGTGTTCACACTCATTTTCTGACCCTGATGGTTCGCCCTCGCTCGATGTAGCCGTCACGCCGCGCACGAGGTGATGGCTTGAGCGCCTAGTCACCGACCACGCACACGTGCTGCCACAGCCGTTGGACGATCTCAGGAACAGCGAGTTAGTGAGTCGGGGTGTGGCCGGCGGCGGCCGAGTCGCCAAGCTGCGGGACATGCACGCCCCGGTCTCGCGCGCTGGCTTCACCCTCTTCGAGATCCTCATTGTCATTGTGCTGATCGCGCTGCTGGCGACACTCGTCGTGCCCAAAGTGTTCCATGTCGACGACGCGAAGACCGTCACAGGCCGCTCCCAGATCGAGATGCCCGGCGCCGCGCTCGACACCCACCGATTCAATGACCGTCGCTACGCCCCGACCCCGCTGCTGCCCCCGCCCTCGGCCGACGCCCCACTCGCGCGCGCTGCTCAGGACGAAACCTGGGGCACCATCGGTGTGTTCAACGCTTCGGGACGCTCGGGGGCCTACTATCTTCCGGCCGGGCCTCGCTCGCAGCCCGCGCCGCTCCTGGTCGTTCTGCACGGGACCGGTCAATCGGGGCAGGATTTCATCCCCGTCTTCTATGAGTTTGCTCAAGCCCGACACTTCGCGATAATCGCCCCCGACTCGCGTCGCAGCACGACGGGGCTGCTAACCTGGGAGGTAGGCGATCAAGCGGGAGACGTGACGCCGGATCTCATTCACACCATGAGTTGCATCGAGTGGGTGCGCACCCACACCGATCTCGTCGTCGATGACGCGCACGTGCTCATCGCCGGGTATTCCGGGGGCGCAAGCAGCGCGCCCTATATCGCCAGCAACCGGCCTCCCTTCACGCACACAGCGGTCCTGCATGGAGGCGTCTTTCCCGGGGGCATCGGTCCGCGCCGCATGCCCGCGTGGTTTTCCACGGGAGAGGAGGACCCGTACCGACCGGTCGCGCTCGTGAAACAGTCTGTCGACGCGCTCGTCGGCCTGGGGTTCACAGCCGTGAACTTCCGAACTTATCCTGGGGGGCATGGGCTTAGCAGCGCGGAGGTGAGTGACTTGATCACGTGGTGGCTCGGTCAGTGAGCACGCGTTGACCCAGGGCGATCGCACGAAGCTGCCCCGTAAAACGACGGGGATACCATGGGCGCACTGCGATCGGCCGTCACAAAGACTCCAGGAACGCGATGATGGCTTCCCGATCGCTCTGGGTCAGCTTACGAAACCGGTTGGACACGCCGCTCGCTTCGCCCCGATGCCGCACGATGGCGTCGCGTAACGTCAGCGACGCCCCGTCGTGCATGAGCCGCGGGCGCAGGCGCACCCCCCATAAGGGCGCCGTCCGCATCTTGTTCCGGGTGCGGCCGACACTGTCGATCGAAAACTCCCTCCACGCGACCTTATAGACGGCTGGCCCATAGTGCTCCGGCATCGCCATGACGATCCCGTCGCCGGTGCCGACATTGTGCAGCAGGAAATCGCCGAACGGGTGAAACGTCTTCTCGCCCAGCGCCGACGGGATGGTGTCGGCGCCGCCGTTGATCGCGGTTCCGGCGGCGGCGGTGACGAGCGTGCGAACGTGGCAGGTGGCGCAGCCGATCGCGTCGAACAACTCTGACCCGCGTCGCGCCGCCGGGGTCGCGGCCAGCAGCGTGTCCCGGGCGGGCGCCTTGGCGGCCCGCATGAAGCGGGTGAACCGGTCGATATCCGCAAGCCCGGACGAGTCGGTCGTGTTGTTCGGCTCGGATACCGTATTGCACAGCGTGGTCACTTCGTCGGGGAACAGCCGGCTGGTGATGCCCATCTCATTGAGGTAGGCATCGGCCGAGAACGAGAGCAGACTGGCGTGCTGATCCTTCCAGCCAAACCGCCCGATGCGCGTCGCCCCCGGAGCTTCCAAGATCGGTACATACAGCGCCTGACCGCGGATCACGCCGCGAGTCGTCCGGCGTTGCGCGCGCGCGATCTCGATCAGTGTCTCGTCGGCGACGGCCTCCACCAGGCCGTCGCCCAGCAGGTTGAGGGACGCCCGCGTCGTCCGAATGGTCTCCGTGTCGGGCACCCGCTCTTGAATCTCCGAGTCCGGGAACGCCGCGCTCGGGCAAATGGCCCGATCGTTGACGAGCGTGCGACCGGAGATGGTAACGGTGCCGCGCGCAATCGGGATGTCGGCGTTGCGAAACCGTCCGTCCGGTCCCAGATGACCGACCCGCAGTTCCGTAATCTGACTCGCTCCACCCGAGGTGGGGTTTTGATGGCACTCGCGGCAGGCCTGCGCGTTGTAGAGTGGTCCCAACCCATCCGCGATTTCTTCCACCTCGTCGAATGCGTCCTGATCGGCTTGGTGGGTGGAGTCATCGACCGTGCCGTTGCTGCGGTTGTCGAATCCCGTGGGTGCCTCCGCAGCGCTGCTCGGAACCGGCACCTGAATCGGTGGAGGAGATGCACCCACGCCGCACGCCGCTACCGTGAACGCCACGGGGGCGAGCCACGGCGCGGAGCGAGACCGCCTGACGTGAACCATGTGAACCTCACGAAGGGGGCGCGAGCCCAGGCTAACGGATGGTCTACGAACGGGGGGGGTAGTCCTAAATCTCAGAGCGGGCGACGGGATTCGAACCCGTGACGTCCAGCTTGGGAAGCTGGCATTCTACCCCTGAATTACGCCCGCAGAACATCTGACTTCGCACGAACCGTGCCAAGGTTCGGTGCCTGTATCAATAATACCGACCTCGGGGCGCCGCGCCATGTGGCACCCCTGCGACGTCACGCTAGTTCTTGCTAGTCTGGTATGACCTTACGATCCCACCCTCCACATACACAAAAGGTCCGAAGTCGCCGTAAACCCACTGTTCCTGGCTTCCCGCCCCCGTAACCGTCGAATTCGTCTGCTTCGGTCGCCCCCACGCGGCCACCAGCTGTTTGTCCGTCATCCCGACCCAGATCGCGTTGTAGCGCCAGGCCAAGATCCCCGGCTTATCGGATTTCAGCTTGAACGACTGGTTCGCGCCCGCATCGAGTGCGGGAGCGTCCTGGAACGCCGCCGCCACGACGTTTCCCTTCCCATCGAGGAACTCGAACATCACCGCGATCGGCGTAGAAGCCTTGGCGTGGAAGTTCGTGATCAGACCGTCGAGCGTGGCGCCCTGCTCGCCCGGCGCGAAGCTGCCCACGGTCACCTCGACCGGGAGCGCCTCCGCCACCGTCAGATAGCGGAGGACGGAATCCTTCTTCGCCATGAGCTGCCAGCCCCCCGCCATCTTCGCAAGCGTGCTGCGGTTCATCGGATCTATGGCGTACAGCCGCTGGGCCAACGGCAGCACGTTGGCCGAGTCGCCGATCAAGTACGAGACACCAGCCAGGTTATACAGCGCGTCGCGGGAGTACGGGTTCTTGGCGAGCCCGGCCTGGTACGCCTTGGCGACGAGGTGGTACTGCGGATCGGTCAGCGTGTGGTACTTGCGCATCGTGTCGGCCGCCGCCGGCGCGCAGCGCGCCGCGATCTGACGGATCGTGAGCGCGGGGGTCTTCTTCTTCGCGGCCTTGGCGCAGTCGCCGTCCATGGTGGCCGTGTCCGGGGACGACGGAATGGCGTTCAAGATCGACCCCGCGGCCCCGAACAGGTCGTCGGCGCTGGCCGAATCGGCACGATCCAGAATCTTGTTGTAGAGCGCCGTTGCCGAATCGCGATTATCGCGCAGCATGTACAGCCCGGCGAGGCCGGCCATTGCCTGCACGTCGTTGGGATAATTGGTTGGCGCGAGGTACTCGTGGTATGCAACGATCGCCTCGTCGTACCGTTTGACGGAGTGGTACACGCGCGCCACGTTGAACAGCGCGTCGCGCCGGTCCCGGGTGTACTTGGGATCGCTAGCGGCTGCCGCGGCCAGCCGGAAATACTTGGCTGCGGAGTCCATCCGGGTTGCGTACACGGTCGAGTCCGTGTGGTACTTCGCGGCGTTGGTCTTCCTGAGCGCTGAATCGGGCTCCTCGCGGCTGACGAACAGGTTGGCGATGTACACGAATCCCATCGGCTCGGCCTGATAGATCTGGTTCGCACGGCGGAAGCTCGCGATCGCCGAGTCGCTCTGGCCCGCCTGCCACGCCTGCACCCCCGCGTTGAAGACGGGCACCCAGGCCTGTCGTCGATACAGCGCGATGTCGTCCTTGCAGGCCGGCGCGAGCGCCAGCGCCTTCGACAGCGCCGAGTCCGCAGCCCCCAGATCCTCCGCCATCATGTAGTAGCGACCGAGGTAGTACCACGCCGCCGGATTCTTCTCCTGTTTGCCGGTCGTCACCGCCTGCGTGAGCACCCGCTCAGCGTCCTTGAGATCTTTGGTCTTCTGGTCCGCGAACTTGGTGGTGAACGCGCTCTTGAGCGACTGCATCCCGCTGTTCACCAGCTGGTGTCCCGGCTTGATGTCGCACGCCGCGGGAAGCCAGATCTGCTGCGCGTGCGCCACGCGGGGCGCCAGCGCGGCGGCCAGGATGCACACCGCAATGCCGAGGGCCTGCTTGACAGTCATGCTCACTCCTTGGATTTGGCAACCAGCGCCTCGGCGTCGCGTTGCGCGACCCGGGCGACCTCGAGCGGCGGCCGGCCCAACGCCCGCGCCGCCGCTAGAACATCGTCATATTCGGGTTTCACCCGCACGCCGTCCGCGTCGGGCTGCTCCAGCACCTTCACGCGTACGGACACCTGCGGAGCCAGCTCTACCGTCACCTGGCGCCGCGCCAGCGTGGCTCGCTCCGCCACCCAGCGGCGCACGCCCGCCGTCGTGCTGTGCCGAAACAGCGCCGCCGTCACGGCGTCCCCCAGCTCCTCCGGAGCGACGACCTCCACCCGAAACCCCGAGCGACCTTTCTTCATCTGCACCGGCCAGGTTTGCACATCCAGTGCCCCGGCGGCTACCAGCGCCTGCCGCAACGGCTCCACGTACTCCGGGCTCATGTCGTCCAGATCGGTGGCGACGAGCGTCACCCGGCCAACCTCGGCCGCCTGCTCGGCGATGAGCACGCGCAACGCGTTGGGATAATGCCCCGGGTTGCGCTGCCCCGCCCCCCACCCGCTCTTCACCAAGCGCCACCGCTCCGGCGGGGCGCCGGCCGCCAGCACCCGCACCAGCGCGGCCCCCGTGGGCGTGGTCGCTTCCCCTTCCACCGGACCGCCCGCCGCCAGCTCGAGGCCTTCCAGCAGGATGGCGGTCGCGGGCGCGGGCACGGGCAACTTGCCGTGCGCCGCGTCCACCCAGCCCCGTCCCACCGCCACCGGCCACGTGTACACCGCCTCGACGCCGAGCTGCTCGAACCCCTCGATCGCGCCGACGATGTCGAGCACCGCGTCCACCGCCCCGACCTCGTGCAGATGGACCTGTTCGGGAGCTACACCATGTACCCGGCCCTCGGCTTCGCCCACCAGCCGGAACGCCTGCACCGCGCGCTCCCGCACCCACTGGGACACGGGTGCTCGCTCCACCAGGCGCACCAGCTCGCCCACGTGGCGGCCGTGGGGTTGCTCCGGGATCGTAAACTCGACCTGCTTGCACCCCACACCGCAGCGCACCACGTCGCGCACCGCGACCCCCACGCCGGCAAGCCCCAGGCGCCCGGGCAGTCCTTCGAGCCAGGCGGACGGGACGCCGAGCGACAGGAGCGCTCCCAGCGTCATGTCGCCCGAGATGCCGGCGGCGGGGTCCAGAATGGCGATGCGCATAGCTTGCGAAGCGGCGGAAAATTAACGGGTTACGCCCTGTACAGCCACCCAGCCCCGGTGTTGAACACCACCACGCGCTCGCCCCGCCGGATCAGCCCTCGCGCCTTGAGCTCCAGCGCCCCGGCCAGCGCGGCCCCCCCTTCGGGGCAGGCATCGATCCCCTCCGACGTCTGGAGGTCATGCGCCGCCGCCTGGAGCTGGGCATCGGTCACGGCCAGCGCGGCGCCGCCGCTCTCGCGCAGGGCCCGCAGTATCAGACGATCCCCCAGTGGGCGAGGCACGCGCAGACCGGCAGCGATGGTCGATGGGCCGGACCACTCGCTGCACGTATCAGCGCCGGCCTCGAAGGCCCGCACCACCGGGGCACACCCCGCGGCCTGCACGCTGTACATGCGCGGCATCGCTCCGCCGAGCCACCCTGCCCTAGCGAGCTCGCCGAACGCCTTCCACATGCCGATCAGGCCCGTGCCCCCACCGGTGGGATAGACGATCGCATCGGGGAGCGACCAGCCGAGCTGCTCGGCGATCTCGAGGCCCAGCGTTTTCTTTCCTTCGATCCGATACGGTTCGCGCAGCGTGGACACGTCCACCGCTCCCGTCTGCGACGCATGCGCGCGAGCGGCCGCCCCGCAATCCCCGATGTGTCCCTCCACCAGGACCAGGTCACCGCCGAAGCTTCTGATCTGGGACAGAATCGTGGGCGGAGTGCCGGCCGGCGCGTATACGCGCCCCGGTACGCCGGCGCGAGCGGCGTAGGCGGCCAGGGCCACACCGGCGTTCCCCGCCGTGGGCACGACGAACGAGGTGGCGCCCGCACACACGGCGCGCGTGACCGCGGCGGCGAGGCCGCGCGCCTTGAAAGAGCCCGTCGGGTTCGTGCTTTCGTCCTTCACCCACAACTGAGACAGTCCGTGCTTGGCGGCGAGCCGCGTCGTCGGCAGGAGCGGCGTCCCGCCCTCTCCCAGGGTCACCGGCTGCTCGCCGTCCGCGAGCGGCAGCCATTCGCGGTAGCGCCACATGGTCCAGCCTCGCTCCGCTACCAGGGACCTGGCGTCGGGCGGCGGAGCGGCGGCGTAGCGTACCAGATAGGGCTGCCCGCACTCGCACACCCCTGCCAGTCCGCCCGCCGGGCGGGTCTTGCCGCACGCGGAGCACTCGAGCGACCAGGGGAGCGTCGCGACTTGCGCCGCCTCAGGCACGGACATGGAGTCGATCCAGAATTCGTTCCGCCAACCTGGTCGAGAACCCGGGAAGTGACGCGATCTCGGCGGGCGTGGCGGTTTTCACTCCCGCGAGCGAGCCGAACCGCTCCAGCAAGACCCGCCGCCGGCCCGGCCCGATGCCGGGAATCGCGAGCAGCTCGGATGTGATGGTGCGCCGGGCGCGCCGCTGGCGGCTGTAGCTCACGGCGAAGCGATGCGCCTCGTCCCGGGCGCGCTGCAGCAACTTGAGCGACGGACTGCGGCGCGACAGGCGCAGCGGCTCCGCCTCCCCCGGCTGATAGATCTCCTCCTCTCTCTTGGCAAGACTCACGATCGGCAGCTGCTCCAGACCGGCCTGCCGCGCCGCGTCGAGCGCCGCGCCCAGCTGTCCCTTGCCCCCATCGATCACCATGAGATCGGGCAGCGGCTTCTCTTCGGCGCGGCGCCGGGTGAGATAGCGCGTCACGACCTCGTGTACCGCGGCGAAGTCGTCCTGCGGGGCGCCTCGGATCCGGAAGCGCCGGTACTCGGCCTTTTTGGGGCGGCCCGCTTCGAACCACACCAGCGAGCCCACCGTGTCGCGCCCCTGGTTGGTCGAGATGTCGATGCACACGAACGCGCGCGGTACTGCCGCCAGCCCCAGGTCGCGGCCCAGCGCGAACACCGGGTCGGCCGATCGCTCGTCGATGTCGAAGCTCTCGATCTTCAGGCCATCCAGAAGGTAGCGCGCATTCTGGTCCGCCAGCTCGGCGAGCTTCGCGTCGCTGCCCCGCTGCGGCACGTGCCAGTCCACCGCGGGCGCCAGCTCGGTGAGGGAGGCGAGATCGTCCGGGGGGAACGGCAGCAGCACGCGCTGCGCCCGCACTTCCAGCGGCAGGTAACAGCGCACCAGAAACGCGGCGAGGATCGCGCCTTCGGTCTCGTGCTCCGCGTTCTCGAGGAACCAGTGGTCGCGCGCGATCAGCTTGCCGTCGCGCACCCGCAGCACCACGCCGCACACGTCGTCGCCGTCGCGGGCGAGCCCCACCGCGTCCGCGTCGCCGCGTCCGATCAGCTCGACGGCTTGGGGTTGCTCCAGCTGGTCGAGCCACTTCAACGCGTCGCGCAGCTGGGCCGCCCGCTCGAAATCGAGCTGTTGCGAGGCCTGCTGCATGCGCTCGCGCAGCCGGATGCGCACGTCCACGGTCTTGCCTTCGAGGAACAGCACGACGTCGTCGATCATGCGCCGGTAATCGGCCTCGCTCTGATACCCGACGCACGGGGCCCGGCAGCGCTCGATGTGGTAGTCGAGGCACGGGCGGGCGGGCGCCTCGCCCGGCAGATCCCAGTGACACGACCGCACGGTGAAAATGCGACGGATGATCCGGAGCGTCTGGCGCAGCGTGGCCACGTCGGTGTAGGGCCCGAAAAAGCGCGCCCCCGCCATGGCCACGCGACGCACCACCAGCACTCGCGGGAACGGCTCTCCCAGCGTCACGGCGATGCGCGGGTAGCTCTTGTCGTCGGTGAGGCGGATGTTGAACCTGGGCTTGTGCTCCTTGATGAGATTGTTCTCGAGCAGCAGCGCCTGCGCCTCGTTCGGGACGATGATCGTCTCGAGGTCGGCGATTTGCGCGACCAGTGCCGCCCGCTCCGGCGTGGCGCCGCCGTCGGGACCGAAGTAGCTCGGCACCCGGGCGCGCAGGCTCTTCGCCTTGCCCACATAGACGGTCTCGCCGGCCGCATTCTTCCACAGGTACACGCCGGGCTTGTCGGGAAGGGCGTCTAGCTTGCGTGCGAGGCGGTCAGGGATTCCCATGTGCGGATGGCGTCGGGATGCTTCAGGAGCAGCGTCAGCG
>Ga0137384_10002595_pt1 | contig 14309 bp, 13 predicted proteins | sample SagtaG_2_FD_104922 | JGI IMG/M metagenome (GOLD analysis project Ga0137384, IMG submission 104922) | Vadose zone soil microbial communities from Sagehorn Ranch, Mendocino, California, USA - Sage2_R_60_16 metaG | ecosystem: Environmental > Terrestrial > Soil > Vadose zone | place: USA... | reverse complement strand
GATTTCCTGCAAAAACCCGTCGACTTGGATCATTTGAAGTTGCTGGTGAAGCGCGCTGCAGAACAACAAGAGCTTCAGCGCGAAAATTTGCTCCTGCGTGCCGAATACTCAGCACGCTACGGCTTTCCGCGCATTGTGGGGGAGCACGCTTCCATCAAGGAAGTGAGCCAACAAATCCAGAAGGTGGCGGCCACGGACGCGACTTGTCTGTTGCTGGGGGAAAGCGGCACAGGGAAGGAGTTGTTTGCGCTCGCGATTCATCATTTGTCGCCACGGCGCGAGCAGCCGTTTGTTGCGCTGAATTGCGCGGCGATTCCGGAAGGGCTCGTGGAAAACGAGCTGTTCGGGCACGAGAAGGGCGCGTTCACAGGAGCGGGCGCGCGCAAAGTGGGCAAAATGGACTTGGCGCACCGGGGGACCTTGTTTCTGGATGAGATTGGCGAATTGCCGCTGGCGATTCAAGCGAAACTGTTGCGCGTGCTGGAAGAAAAACGGTTCGAACGCGTGGGCGGAACACAATCGATTGACGTGGATGTGCGGATCGTCGTAGCAACGAACCGGGATTTACAGAAGCAAGTTCAAGAAAAACTGTTTCGCGACGATTTGTACTTCCGGATTTCCACGGTGCCGATGACGATTCCGCCGCTGCGCGAACGCGGGAACGACGTGCTGCTGCTGGCGAATCATTTCCTGGAAAAGTTCAGCCGCGAGTTCAGCAAAGCTGGATTGGAAATCTCGGACGAGGCGCGCGAGCGATTGTTGCATTACCGCTGGCCGGGCAACGTGCGCGAATTGCAAAACACCATGGAGCGCGCGGTGATTCTGGCGGATGGGATGAGCATTCGCGCGGATGGTTTGCAACTTCCATCAATGACGCCGGATATGGCACAGTTGCCGGCTGGAATGCTGCCCGAGAAATTTAGTTGGGAAGGAACTCTGGAGCAAGTCACCAGCCGCGCGGCCGGACACGTGGAAAAAGCCCTGCTAGAAAATACCATGAGTGAATGCAAGTGGAACAAGACGCGAGCCGCAGAAAAATTGGGCATCACGCCAAAGACGCTTCTTGCCAAATTGCGCGCTGCGGGGCTGGAGGAGTGAGGCCGTTTGCAGTTTGCCGTCCAGCAACTCCGAGACTCCAGCGCGCCGGGGTTTAGGTTTACCCTGCTAGACGCGAACCGCAGTGTGCAAAGCGACGGTGCGCATTGTCCATGCGCGAAAGTCGACTGCCTGATAGCCGACTGAACGCAGGAGTGTGGCAAGCTCAAGCGGACGGAAGAAGCGAGCAACGGATTTCGGCAGATACGTGTAGGCTGATTGATGGCCTGAAATGAGCCAGCCGATTCGCGGCAGCACTTTTGTGAAATACCAACGGTATAAATTCCCTAAGAATCCCTCCGGCGGTTCCGCAAATTCCAGGATCGCAATGGTTCCACCAGGCTTAAGGACGCGGTAAATCTCACGAAGTCCGGCTTCGTAGTTTGCGAGGTTGCGGAAACCAAAAGCGCTGGTTACTAAGTCAAAAGAAGCATCTGCAAAGGGCAAGCGGAGAGCATCGGCTTCGAAAAATGGCATTCGACTCGCGGTTCCAGCGCCGTCGGCTTCCAGCACGTCCGCGCTTTTTGCCCTCGCGCGGACGAGCATAGTGTGGGCAAAGTCTGCGCCAATTATGCAGGCTCTTCCTGATCGGGCGAGCGCAAACGCGAGATCGCCGGTCCCGCAGCACAGATCAAGGACCAAAGCATCCTGGCGCTCCAGGATTGGCCGAAGATGTTTCGCGGCGCGCCCGCGCCAGATGCGATCCAGTTCGAATGACAATAGATGGTTTAGCAGGTCGTAGCGCGGCGCAATTTGCGTGAACATCTCGCGGACTTTTTTGGAGGCTTCCGCTTCGGTTGTAGCACCTTCGGGCCGGGTCCCTTTCACCGGCGCAGAGATTTCACTCATTTCAAGGCACCGAGATGCTCGCTTGCCGCCGCGATTAGACGAGGAGTGAAATGGAGAACGCGCTCGACCGCGTCCACCGGGACTCTGTCATACGTCCGCGCCTGGCCCATTCGGGGAGACAGAACGAAGCGCAACACGCCGCTACGCGTTTTCTTATCGGAATGCATCGCTTTCAGCAAAACAGGTGGAGAAACGCCCGGCCAAGGCGGCAACGGGCCGAGCCGGGAAACCAGAGATACAATGCGCGCAACGTCTTCCGCGCGAGTGAGACGGAGCTCGTGTCCAAGAAAAACCGCGGCCATCATGCCCCACGCGACAGCTTCGCCATGCTGATAACGACAATAATGCGTAACGCTTTCGAGAGCGTGCGCAAAAGTGTGGCCGAAATTCAGGATCTCGCGCAAACCGGATTCGCGCTCATCGCGGCTGACGACGCGCGCCTTGATCTGCACATTGCGCGGGATGAGCGAAGCAAGCGCGCCTCGGTCGCGCCGCAGGACCTTGTCAAAATCCTTTTCTAGCTGCGCAAACATCGGCGCATCCGCAATCACGGCGTGCTTGATGACTTCGGCGAGGCCGCCGCGGAATTCACGGTCAGCAAGAGTGCGCAGCAAGTCAGGATCAGCTATCACCAAACGCGGCGGGTAAAACGCTCCTAAGAGATTTTTGCCTTCGGGAAGATTCACGCCGGTTTTTCCGCCGATGGAGCTGTCCACCTGAGCGACCAAAGTGGTAGGAATGTGCACGAGAGCGACACCGCGCAAATAAGAAGCAGCCGCAAAACCGGCAACATCTCCGACAACGCCACCGCCAACCGCGATAAGCAGCGACTTGCGATCTGCCCCGGCGCGGCATAGAGAGCGCGCAATTTGCTCCACACTGCCCAGATGCTTCGCCGACTCCGCATCGTTGAAAAGATGCACGCCATTTCGGTTCGAGAACCGCAAGCCGCGCTGAACAATTTTGCCAACGGCGCGCCAAACCTTGGGTGAAGAGACAATATGAACGCTGGAAAAATGCCCAAGGGCCGCTATTTCACGCGCCGCTCGGCCAATGGCGCCCGCACCGGCAACAACGGAGTAAGGACCGGCGGAAGACTGCACTCGAATGCGCGTGATTTTCATGGGCGATAGGTTTTCAATGTAACACACGCTTCGCCAAGCCCATACCCAGGTGCCTACAAGAACCTCCTTCTTATGCATGTATTTTCTTCGTGCTACCATAATTGAGCGATTTGAGCGCAATTCCCCACCATGACTACCTCCCACAAAATCCATCATGCCGATTACGCCGTCGTCGGCAGCGGAATTGCAGGTTTGCGCGCCGCGATTGAGCTGAGCGAGGCGGGAAGCGTACTGGTGCTGGCGAAATCGAATTTGAGCGACTCGGCGACCGCCTGGGCACAAGGCGGCATCGCCGTGGCTCTCTCCGACGAAGACGAAATCGGTTTGCACGAGCAAGACACCATTAACGCAGGCGACGGCTTGTGCCGCGCCGAAGCCGTGGCATTGCTGGTGGAGGAGGGTCCGAAGTACATCACGCAGCTCACCGAATGGGGCACGGAATTTGATCGCGCCGGCACCAAGCTCGCGTTTACTCGGGAGGCGGCGCACAGCCGATCGCGCATCCTCCACGCGCATGGAGATTCAACCGGCCGTGAAATCAGCCGGGCGCTACTGGCGCGGGCGCACTCGATTCCTCACCTGCACCTGCGCGCGCACGCGTTCACTACGGAATTGATTGTCGAACGCGGCCGAGTCGCCGGACTAAAGTTCATCGACGAAACCGACGGAACGTCTCACGAACTGCGGGCGGGCGCGGTGCTGCTCGCTACCGGCGGTTTGGGGCAAATCTACCGCGAGACTACCAATCCTGATGTTGCCACCGGCGATGGAATGGCCATTGCCTACGAGGCGGGATCGGTCTTATCCGACATGGAGTTCATGCAATTTCATCCGACAGCGCTAGCCGTTCAGGGCGCGCCACGATTTCTGCTCTCCGAAGCGCTGCGCGGGGAGGGCGGCGTGCTGCGCAACATCGGCCTGGAACGCTTTATGAAGAAATACCACGAGGCACAGGAATTGGCTCCGCGCGATGTGGTGGCACGCGCTATCGTCAGCGAGATGCAGCACACGCAGAGCACACACGTCTTCCTCGACATGACGAAAAAGAGTGAAGAGTTTCTGAAGAAACGCTTTCCGCGAATCTACGAGACATGCGCGAGCTATGGGCTGGATTTGGCAAGCGACCTCGCGCCGGTTTGCCCTGCAGCGCATTACATGATGGGCGGCGTGAAGACGGATTTGAAGGGGCGCACTTCCCTGCCCGGGCTGTATGCCGCGGGAGAAACCGCCGCAACGGGGGTACATGGAGCCAACCGACTGGCCAGCAACTCCCTGCTCGAAGGACTGGTGTTCGGCGCGCTGGCCGGGCAAGCCATGATAAAAGATGCGCCCGCCGGAAAGCGCAAAGGGCAAGCCTTGGCCGGAAGCCCAGCCCCGCTGCCGGGCAATTCCTCAGCAACGCAGAAGGAAGCCGCGAAAAATGGAACGGTCAAGAATGGTGGCGCCAAGCCCGCGTCGGCCGCGTGCGCGACGCTAACGAAAATCCGGGACCTCATGTGGAGCAACGTAGGCATTATGCGAACCGGCAAAGAGTTGGCTGAAGCGATCAAACAATTGGAAGCGATCGAGCATCCCAAGTGCGAAAAGTCAGGGCGCAGCGGCTACGAACTGCGCAACCTGCACACTTTAGCGCTGGTCATGACGCGCGCAGCGCTGGCTCGCGAAGAGAGCCGCGGCAGCCATTACCGCTCGGATTTTCCGTTCCGCAATGATGAGGACTTCACAAAACACTCAACCATCCAAAGGGGTAACGACGTGCGGTTTGAAGCGTAGACAGCCACGCGAGAAACTGAGCGCTGCTCTAGGCAGTCACTAACGCGATTGCAATTCTTTTATGCTTTCCAGAAAAACGTGCCCGACGGCGGCGAGTGTCTTGCCGCTAATCACATCCATGGAATCTTGCGGCGTGTGCCAGTATCCGTTGTTGATGAAATCTCCAATAACATCGAATGATGGAATGTCGCGCTGAAGGAACGCATCATGATCGTCTTCGGCGGAAGTTGTGGTATCTCGAAAAAGGGCCGTGTAGCCCAGCTTGTGAGCCGTATTCCAAAAAACATTGATTAGATCCGGCGTGGAGCTGGTTTCCCGCAAAAACTGCGCTTTGCGGCCGCCGACGATATCTGCCAGCAGAAAGGCTTTAACTTTCTTAAGGTCGCCACTTATCGCCAGCTTGGCGGCCATTTGGCGGCTGCCATAACGGCTGTCGGTGTCGCTCCAGTGCTGCATGGCTTCTTCGCCGTCGAAGAAAGCAATCCAAACGGCATATTTCCCACGCTGCGGGCAAAGCAGGCGCGCCAGTTCCAGCATCAAGGCCGTCGAGGAACCACCGTCATCCGCACCAACAAAATTGGGGACCGTCAACAAAGTGTCGTAGTGCGTGCCAAGAAGAATGATGCCGGACTTCTCTCCGGGAATCTTCGCCACAATGTTTTTCATTGGGAGGCGGCCGACCGGAGTGTCCGCGGTGAATTCATCTGTGTCCACGGTGCAGCCGTAGCCTCTCAATTCGGATTGCAGAAAATCCTGCAGCTTGGCGATGGCCGGCGAGCCGGAAGGGTGCGGACCAAAACCCACTTGTTTGGCAACCAGCGCATAAGCGCGCTTGCCGTCGAAGCCTCCCGTCTTGTCGGGCGGGGGAGCGTCATCGGAGGTTGCCGGGTTCGAGGCCGCAGCGCTCATGAAAGGAGGCTGGCCCGCGCCGCGCGAGGAATCGCTGGCCTGACACCCTGCCATGCAGAGCAAGACGAGGCCGAGCGCGAGTGCGATTCGCGACGAATTGACAGGGAGAGAAAGCATTTTAACGTGCCTCCGCCGGCGCCCCGATGCGCCGCTCTCTGCGCTTCACCACTACTGCGGACACCAAAACACCCAGGAAATAAAGTCCAACCATGGGCGCCATGAAAACGAGCATGCTCAAAGCATCGGGTGGAGCGGCAATGGCCGCGCCAATCGCGATGACCAATATGGCGTAGCGGAAGTTTTTCAGCAGGAATTTGGGTGTAACGATACCGAAGAGCGAAAGGAAAAAGATCAATACCGGCAGTTCAAACATCAGCCCAATGCAAAGGAGGGTTAAGAGGATGAGGTCGAAATATTCGTTGACGCTGATCATAGGCACGACTTCGTGCTGCAGCTTGAAAAACGACCCAGGATTAATCATGAAACGAAGAAAGTATGGCAGAGTAATGAAATAGCCGAAGGCAATGCCAGACAGGAAGAGAAAAACAGTGGAGAACATGAAGCCGGTGACGGCACCCCGTTCGTGCTTGTAGAGCGCCGGCGCAACAAACAACCAGATTTGGTAGAGGACGACCGGTGAAGCTAGTGCGATCCCAAGATAAACGCCGACCGTGATCACGAGGTTCAGGCCGCCCGCAGGATGTGTGTAGATGAGCTTGGGATCCAAGTGAGCATCGGCAAGAGCTTTCAGCACCGGCTTGTTGATCCACTCGATGAAATATTTCGAAAGGTAGACGCCAATAAACGCGCCAATGCCGATGGCATACAGCGAATTGATGATGCGTTTGCGAAGTTCGGTCAGGTGCTCGAAAAACGTCATCGTGCCGCCGGGTTCTTCCGAGCGGCCAGAGTCTTGCGATTTGGGAGCGGGGTCAGTCACGGGCTCACGACGGGTGCTGGGCGTCCTGGGGAGATTCTTGCAAATTCGAGGCCGCGGCTTCTGTACCGTTTTCTGCGGGGCCTTCGGAGCCGCGCGCCACAGACTCGGCGACAGGGGTGATGACGGGGGTTTCGCCAGCAGGAGCGTCTACTGAGGCCTCGTTCGCGGGAGTCTCGCTTGTTGAAGAGGACGGCACCGGGGCAGGTTGGACCGATTCAGCAGCCGCGCTGGAAGCCGCCGCTTCCGCGGCTCTCTTGCGCTCGGACAACAAAGATTGCCGCTCCAGGTCGTGCATCTCCTCTTCAAAAGCCGATTTGAAGTCCGTGGAAGCCTTGCGGAACTCCGCCATCAGCTTCCCCAACCCGCGCGCAAGCTCAGGCAGCTTCTTTGGCCCAAAAACCACCAGGACCACGACAAAGACCACAATCATGTGAGGAATGCTCAACATTTCGACCCTATAGCCGTCTAAGACCCCATTGGCATCATAGAAAGGGTATTCCGTCGCTGTCAAACCGGAGTTTGCGGTGTGCTATAATTTTTTATGAATCCTGGCGCGAGGTCCGAATGAAATCAGAACGTCGCGGAATTGTCATTGCCATCGGAGTATTGCTGTTATCCGCTGCACTTGGAGGCATTTACGGCCCCAATGTTCGGGCCACCGCAGCCTCGGCGGACGATTATCAAGGCGCGGTGCGAGACTTCACTCGTGTCCTTGACGTGGTCCAGAACAGCTACGCCGACCAAGTGGACGTCGATAAAGCTGTATATCAGGGCGCCATCCCGGGAATGCTTCGGATGCTCGACCCGCACTCCAGCTTTTTTGACGCGAAGCAATTTTCACTGCTCCGGGAAGACCAGCGCGGAAAGTATTACGGCGTCGGAATGATCGTAGGACCGCGCGAAAACCATACCGTTGTGTTGGCGCCATACGCGGGCGCGCCAGCTTACAACGCAGGGATTCGCCCAGGGGACGTGATTGTCAAGGTTGATGATAAATCCACTGAGCAACTGTCCACCACCGAAGTAGCTGACCTGTTGAAGGGGCCAAAAGGCACTGTTGTGAAGATTACGGTTTCGCGAGAAGGATACCCCGAACCCCTGGTGTTCACCGTTACGCGCGACGAGATCCCGCGGCACTCGGTGGATATTGCGTTCTTGCTGAAGCCAGGCATCGGCTATGTCCGCCTGTCAGGATTCAACGAGACCACGGACCGCGAAATTGCGGAGGCCTTGAAGAAGGTGGATGCTCCTTCGCTGGACGGACTGATTCTAGACATGCGAGGAAATCCTGGTGGTTTGTTGAATGAAGCCGTCGCGGTTGGCGACATGTTCCTGGACAAGAACCAGTTGATCGTCTCGCACCACGGGAGGACTTCCCCCGAGCGCCGTTATTATGCTGTGCGCGGCAATCAGGGGATGACCACTCCTCTCGTGATTCTGGTGAATAACAATTCTGCCTCAGCAACGGAAATCGTTTCTGGAGCGGTGCAGGATCATGACCGCGGCCTGATTGTGGGTGAGACGACCTTCGGCAAGGGCCTGGTGCAAACGGTGACTCCGCTCAGCGAGAATACGGGCCTAGCCCTGACCACCGCGCGCTATTACACGCCAAGCGGACGGCTGATTCAGAGGGATTACAAATCCGTTTCCCTCTACGAATATCATTACGAACGCAAGGTGCCGGATCATCCGACCGAAGTGAAATTAACGGACAGTGGGCGTCAGGTAACAGGCGGTGGCGGAATCACTCCGGACATCGTTGTTGATGCGCCAAAGCTGACAAAGTTCCAGCAAGTGCTGTTTCGCGACGACGTTCTCTTCCCCGCAGAAACCGGCGTGGGCGGGTTTACCCGGTACTTTCTGGGAACGAAGCCAACCGTCACAAAGGATTTTGAAGTCGATGACAGCGTAATGCGGACGTTCCGCGAGTATCTCAGCAAACACAATGTCCGCTACACGGAACCGGAAATGGCGGAAAACCAGGAGTGGCTCAAACGCAAGATCAAGCAGGAAGTCTTCATGACCGTGTTCAACATGCAGGAAGGATTTAAAGTTCTTCTGGAAGGCGACCCGCAAGTGCAGAAGGCGGTCGAAGCCGTTCCTCAGGCGCGCGCGCTTTATCAGAACGCCCATAAAATCATGGCGCAGCGCATGGCCGGCTCCTCCGATCAACCGTAAGACTTACAGGTTCCTCAGGTTTTTGCTGTGGAGCAGGAACACGCGGAAATACCGCGCCTCCATTCGTTTCTTTGCTGAAAACGATGCGCGCAGCGTGTGTTGGCAACCCATTTCTGCTTTGCTAAGATGGAATTTGCTGCTCGTGGGCGAGTAGCTCAGCTGGGAGAGCGCCTCGTTCGCAACGAGGAGGCCGGGGGTTCGAATCCCCTCTCGTCCACCAACTCTCTGCCCGTTCTTCCTCTACCTCCTTCGAAGGGCTTCGTCAGACCGTTATTACACGGACCAACGCAAAACGTAGTGCAGGGGCGCGTGTGCGGGGAATTGTACGGTGTATTCGCCCGCAAGAGGTTGAATTCCTGACCAAGCCCGCGGCTATGCCAAAGCAATGTCTCGCTCGGTCTGCCATTTTAGAAAAGTAAACTTTGCGCCGAGCTGCATGATGCGCGCTTCACGCGCCGCAGTCACTTGGCCAAAGAAGTCTGAATCGATACTCCCTGCTGCCCGAAGAATCTCGGCTTCAGATTCACTTTTGCTTCCAACAGTGAGGCGCGCAATCAACCTGCCGAAACGAATTACACTACACAATCGGCGGGCGCCGCTTGCCTACGTTCGTGGCTTGTTCGAAAGCGTATGCCATTTGCAAGACGCCCCAGTCGTCGTTATGGCGGCCCACAATTTGAATGCCGATCGGCAGCCCGCTTTCGGAAAACGCGCATGGGACGCTCATCGCAGGATTCCCGACCGTCGAAATTTAATATGCGGATTTCATCCACGCGACATAGTTTTCCATTTTCACGCCGGCAATTTCCGTGGGGTAATGGGTCTTCACGTCAAACGGCAAAACCTGATTCACCGGCAGCACAAAGAACTCGTACTTCTCCATAAACTGCCGCATCCGCTGGTACAACTCCGTGCGTTTCGCTTCGGCCCTCGAGAGTTGCGGCCCCGTAAGCCTCCGCCCTTCCTGCACATGCCAATGCACGTATTCATTCAATTTGTCCGCGTTCGCTTCCAAAATTTCGCCGAATCCCAGTTCCACCGACCAATGACGCCATAGCGAAAAACATTCGTTAGCTTCTTTCAAGTCAGGTTCCGCCTCTTCGACGACGCAGCCCAACGATTCGAACACTTTGCGCTGCGCCTTCACCGCATCACGCACCGCAGGCTCCCAGGGAAGCCCCATATCCTTAAACATCGCAACCCGCACACCTTTGAAATCGCGCCCCAAAGGCTGCGCGAATTGAGCGCCAGACTGGTCAATCGAAATCGGCGACCGTCGATCGAATCCCGCCAGCACGCTTAAGAAGAACGCACAGTCCATGACGTTGCGCGCCACCGGCCCGTCCACGCTCAACGTGAACCATCCCAACTCAGTCGGCGGATTCGGCACGCGTCCCGGCGAAGGCCGCAATCCCACCACATTGCAAAAATTCGGTGGATTCCGCAGCGACCCGCCCATGTCGCTGCCGTCCGCAAGAGGAACCATCCCGCACGCCAGCGCCACCGCTCCTCCGCCGGTGCTGCCTCCACACGTTTTCGTCAAATCGTATGGATTCAGCGTCGGGCCAAAAACCGGATTGAACGTTTGCGACCCAAGCCCCCATTCCGGCACGTTGGTCTTGCCAATCACGATGGCTCCCGCTCTCTTCTCGCGTTCCACGACCAGGCAATCGAAATTGGGAATGTCGTTCGCGTGAAGCGGTGACCCATAGGTTGTCCGGATTCCCTTGGTGGGATGCAAGTCCTTCACGCCGACTGGCATCCCATGCAGCGGGCCCGCCCAATTCCCTTTCACAACAGCCTCATCGGCCGCCAAAGCTTGCGCCATCAACTGGTCCTCCGGGACCAGCGTCACGATCGCATTCACCTTGGGATTCACGCGCGCAATTTGCTTCAAATACGCTTGCATCAGTTCCCGCGAAGATATTTTCCTCCCGCGAATCATCGCGGCCAGATCTCTGGCATGCATGAAACAGATCTCATTCTCTGCAGTGGGCGCCATCACGTTCGAATCGTACACTGAAAGCTCACTCGATTCGCTCCTCATGCATTCCGCACCTGAACTAAGTAGCGGCGCAACCGTAGCGCCAAACGCAGCTCCCGTTCCTAGTTTCAAAGCATCGCGCCGCGTGATTTTCTCCGTCATCTCACACCTCGCCTGACAGCCGACACACTTTGCACGTTTTAGGTTCTTGATGCAGGACGGTCTTCGATCACCGAAGGTTATAGCGCAGCTCTACTCGCCAGACAACTTTTGTCTCGCCAAAGCCAATGCGCTTTCCACTTGCGTAGCATTTCCCAGTTTCCCGCGCGCAAAATCGCGCGTTCCGCCGCCCTTCCCGCCCAGTTTTTCAAACACCTGCTTGAGAAGCACGTTCATATCCTTCCCGAGCGAAGGATTCTGCGCGAAAAGCAGATCCCCGCCATCCGCTAATCCGATCAGCGCCACGGTTTTCTCTGTTTTAGTAACGGCCGTTCCGAAGAAGCCCAGATACTCGGCCGCCACATCTTCAAAAACGCGCGAGATGACGCGTAGCCCATCTCCCTCCCTCGCGGCGGCTTGTAACGCGATCGCGGCCTCTGCGCTCGCCAATCGTTCCAGCAGCGCCCGGATCTTCTTGAAATTCGCATCGCGCTCGGCCAGCGCCCGTGATGCGGATGAAACCACATCCTCAGGCGCGCAACTCAATTTCTCCGCAACCTGCCGCAACAACTGAAAATCACCTCGCGCCACTTTTTCCGTCCGACCGCCGCACACAAACTCCACGCGCCAGTCCTGCCGGATTTTTGTGCACCGCCGCGTCAGCACCATGCCGATCTGTCCCGTGCTTTTCACGTGTGTCCCGCCGCATGGTTGCAGCTCCACGCCTTCAATTTCGATCGCGCGCAGCATGCCCTCGCGGTCCACTTCTTTTCTCACTCCCAGCCGCGACAGTTCCTCCGCCATGCCAAAGCGAATGGTCACCGCCCGGTCTTCAAAAATCACCTGATTCGCCGCTCGCGACGCTCCCTCCAGAATCTCTTCCGTCGGCTCCGGCCCCCGCAAATCAATCGTGCACATTTCCGAGCCAAGATGAAACGAAACCGTCGGCCGTCCATAGCGCTCTTGAAACATGGCCGAGAGCAAGTGCTGTCCGGTGTGCTGCTGCATGTGGTCGAAGCGGCGCGGCCAGTGGATGCAGCAATCCACGTCCGGATCCGCGGGCTTGCGGTCAACAACGTGAAGGATGTCCTCGCCTTCATCGCGCACGTCAAGAACGTTCGCGTCGCCAATCTTCCCCAAATCATGCGGCTGCCCGCCGGAAGTGGGATAGAAAGCCGTGCGGTCGAGCATCAAGCCCCAGACGGTTCCCGGAATCCCGGCCTTCACGTCCGGAGGAAGCACTTCGCAATAGACGACCCGGGCGGTGAACTCCTTCAGGAAAGAATCTTCATAGTACAGCCGGCGCGTGGGCACAGAGGCGAACCTCCAAATCTTTCACACCCATGAGGAAATTTTTGCGATTATCGAAATTCGAATGCCGTGCTTCGTGTTTGCAGTTTCTTTGGCTGTCAGTCCGTTAGCTTTGAGCCGTCGACTGCAGCGCGCGTTCCCACGCCTCCGAATACTTATACCCGGTCCCCGTATTGAACAACACCACCGTCTCGTGCGGCTTGATCCAGCCCGCTGCTGCCAGGATGCGCGCGCCCACCACCGTCGCCGCTCCTTCTGGCGCAGCGAATATGCCTTCGAGCTTCGCCAGTTCCCTTCCCGCGTCCAGCATTTCTTTGTCGGTCACCGTGATAGCCGTCCCGTTGGTTTGGCGCAGCATGCGCAAAATCAACTGATCCCCCAGCGGCCCCGGCACACGCAGTCCCGAAGCAATCGTCGCCGCATTCGGAAAGAATTGTGCCGTACTCTGGTGCGCTTCCCACGCCTTCACAATCGGCGCGCAACCTTCCGCCTGCACCGCCACCATCCGCGGCCTTTCCGAGCCAATCTTCCCCATTTCCTGCAGCTCATCGAACGCCTTGCACATCCCGATCAACCCCACCCCGCCTCCCGTAGGATAAAAAATCACGTTCGGCAGTTTCCCGCCAAATTGCTCCCACAGCTCATAGCCCATCGTCTTCTTGCCTTCCACGCGATACGGCTCTTTCAGAGTCGAGACGTCGTACCATCCTTCGCGGTCCTTGTGCTCGGCCACATATTTTCCGCAATCCGAAATCAATCCGTTCAGCTTCACCACCTTCGCGCCAAACGCCTGGCACTCCATCACATTCGCGGAAGGCGTATCGGCCGGCATCACGATGACTGCCGGAATCCCCGCCGCCGCCGCGTACGCCGCCAGCGCGCCTCCCGCATTCCCCGCCGTCGGCGCTGCCAGCGCTTTAACTCCCAGGCTCTTCGCGCGCGTCACTGCCGCCGTCATCCCGCGCGCTTTGAACGATCCCGTCGGGTTCAGCCCTTCGTCCTTCACATAAAGGTTTTCCAGGTATCCCGTCCCGCAAGGCATCGCCGCGCCCAGCCGCTTCGCATGAATCAGCGGCGTCATGCCTTCACCCAGTGAAACCGGAGGATCGTTCGGCAGCACTTCCGCGTAGCGCCACAGGGTTTGCGGCCGGTCTTTCAGCGTTTGCAGCGTAAACGTGCCCGCGGCATGCCGCAGGTCGTACCGCGCCAGCAGCGGCTTCCCGCATGTGCACAGGTGCTGCTCCACCTCCGCGTCATACTTCTTCCCGCATGCCGAGCACTCCAGCGCAATCAAGTTCGAACTCATTGACATAATTTTCGACATTGGACTCATAAGTCTGCCAGTCTACCACGCGCGCGAAGCCATCCGGCTAAGGTGGATTTCGCAGCGATTTCTTTTTTGTAGGGGTTTCTACTGATAGACCTCAACCTGACTATCTCTCGCGCGCTCAAAAATCAAATCAATCAATTGATTTGGCTTTCCGTAAGCGCACCCAGTAGCACAGACTTTAGTCCGTGCCTCGCCCCGGGAACGCCAATCTCCCGATTGGCGTTTCTTCCTCACCTCACCCCGCATCTCATTCCATCACATCGCTCGCAATCAAATCGTGCACCCACAATCCCCCGAATCCTTCCTGCCGCAGGAACGTCGCCAATTGCGCGCGATGATGCACTCCATGCAACAGCGCCTGCGCCAACATCTTCCGCTTTCCGCTTTCCGCCTAACGTAGCGGCGGGCTTCAGCCCGGCCCGCATTGCCTCGACACAAAGAACCTGACCTCAGGACCGGTAATGCAAGAATTAGGAGCACGTGGCCAGCAACATCCCCAGGGCTGGAGGGTTAAAGTTTGCCAGGGACCGTCCCTTCGGGGCTGGGTCGACTCTCTCGTGTACTTGCTGCTTGACATCACCCCTACCCCTTGAGAGAGTCCCTTGCGTGTCGTCCCACCCGCACGTCAGCGCAAGCCTTTCCGAATCCGAGTTTGCG
>Ga0137384_10002591_pt1 | contig 14327 bp, 7 predicted proteins | sample SagtaG_2_FD_104922 | JGI IMG/M metagenome (GOLD analysis project Ga0137384, IMG submission 104922) | Vadose zone soil microbial communities from Sagehorn Ranch, Mendocino, California, USA - Sage2_R_60_16 metaG | ecosystem: Environmental > Terrestrial > Soil > Vadose zone | place: USA: California... | reverse complement strand
CATCGCTCGCAAGATCAGTGGCGGCACGCGCAGTCCTCAGGGTAGCGACACTCGCATGGGACTCTTCAGCCTCTTTGGCACGTGGGCCGCTCAAGGACTCAACCCTTTCCTGCAATGCCTAACAGTGCTGTCCCACCACCATTCTTTAGCACAAATGTGAACAATATCATAGGTTGAATGATCTTTGTATTCATGGAAGAAAAGGTGTATTATCATCCTTACACTGTATGAGGAGATTGACGTTTTGACTGAACTCATCTGGGATGGCAAGTATAAGGATGGGAAGAAGGTCGGGCCTGTACGCATCGCTCTCCCCTTCCAGACCGTGGAGACCGTGAACGAGACGGCCCAGGAACGACAGTTAACGCTCGACCTGCTGTTCTCTGGACGTGAGACGGAGTGGCGCAACCGCTTGATCTGGGGCGACAAGAAGTATGTGCTGCCCAGCCTGCTGCCCGAGTTTGCGGGCAAGGTGAATTTGATTTATATCGATCCCCCCTTCGCCACAGGTGATGATTTTTCGTTCTCAACGGAAATTCCAGAAAGTGATGATGATTTTATCAAAAGGCCCTCCATTGTTGAGCAAAAAGCGTACCGCGATACTTGGGGGAGGGGACTTGAGAGCTACTTACAATGGTTTTATGAGACAACTATCCTGTTACGTGAATTATTGTCTGAAAAGGGAAGTATCTATGTCCACCTTGATTGGCATGTTGGGCATTACGCAAAAACTATTTTAGATGAGGTCTTTGGGCAAGATAATTTCTTGAATGAGGTCGTATGGGTCCGCAGCGCACCACGCAGCAATGTGAAACGCGGGTTGCCCGCTGGTCATGACACCATATTCATCTATACACGTTCTGCCGAGAGCGTATGGAATCGCCCAATGTCTGCCTTGAGCGACGAATATACGAAAAGCCATTATTCGAATGTTGAACCAGGAACTGGGCGATTCTATACACTCGATAATATGATAAGCCCGAACCCAGATCGGCCCAACCTGAAGTATGAATGGAAAGGGGTCACACGCGTCTGGCGCGTTACCAGGGAAAACATGCAACGCTTGCATGATGAGGGGAGAATCGTCTATACAGCTCAAGGTGTTGCTCGGTATAAGAGATACTTAGATGAAAGCCAGGGTACTCCATTTACGACGGTCTGGCAGGATATTCCACCTGTTAACTCTAAAGCAATCGAGCGTGTTAGTTACCGTACCCAAAAACCAGAAGCCCTTCTGGAGCGCATCATCAAGGCATCCTCCAATAAGGGTGACCTGGTGCTCGATTGCTATTGCGGCAGTGGCACCTCAGCCGCCGTGGCTGAGAAACTTGGTCGGAACTGGATTGCCTGCGACCTGGGACGCTTCGCCATTCATACCACCCGTAAGCGACTGCTCTCTATTGACAATGTGAAGCCTTTTGTGGTGCTTTTTCCGGGTAGAATTGCAAAATTAATACAGAGGTCTTATCTATCCTCATCTTGCTGCCTGCAAGAATCTCAGACGCAAAAGTCCTCCTTGCTCCGCAAAACAGTGGAGTGTTTGAGTAGGAGAAAAGTACCAGGCTGATCTTTTTCATTTGTATCAAATCTGGTGTTATTTCAAAAATTAAATGGCTCTCATTTTGAAGAATTATGTAGCCCATATGCTCCCTGTTTGTTCCTCTGCATACGCATTTAGTGGGAGGCGCTCCAGGCGCCTCGTGATTTTACCTACAGAAGGGTCGCTCTACAGTCTGGTGGTGTTGAGTGAGGCATGTCCCAACAGGGGGTCACTAGATTACGGGGGCAAAACATACGCTAAGCAAGCCGAACCCAGAAATGACCGCTGTTTGTGAGGTCTTGTGCTGGGTATGAAACACTGAATCTTGATCCACGAGGACGACCTCGTAAACATCTTCTCCCTGATCCATCTGGGCCCAAACGACCACGTGGTCGCCCTCGCAAGGTCGTTTGAGTCTTTTCACCGGATAGTGTGGCTCTACCCTATTTTCCGCTTTTCCGCGAGTATGTTGTATTTTTCAGTTTTTTAAGCTATGCTAAAAAGCATTGAGAGTGTTCTCTTGAATGAAGAAAACGCTTGAATCACTTCCACAATAGAACTGCAGGGGGTTTTTGGATGCTTGATCAGGAAGTTGTATTGCCGGTTCGAGGGGAAATCGGCCACGCTAACACTTCGCCACAAAGACCACCACGCCTACAGCATCAGGCACTCCTCGAAGGAATCCGCCATTTGCTTCCTTTGCTCAAACAAGAGGCCACCGATTGTCTTGGTTCCTCTGAACAGTTCCAAACCATAGTGGCGCGCCGTGCCGCATTCACTGGTGTCCCTGATCACTTGTTTGATCGCTCGCTGCTATGTAAGGTAGAGCAACTTCCCGAACGAGTCGTTGATGAAGCCGTGTTTACTTTCCTGCTGTATGCTGTTTTCTGCGAAGCACTACAGCAAAGTTATGGTTTCGCTCTCGATCAAGAGTCGCTTGCTCTTTGCATCCCAGAAATAGGTGCCTACACCTGGTATGTTCCCTCCCATGGCTTGCACACGCGCTTGAATGGCCTCCTGATTTCCTGCGTTCTCTCTCCTGTTCCTATTTACCTGGCTGGCGAAATCTATGAAGGCGCCCTGACCAGGGAAGAGAAGAAAGCGCTCGGACAATATTATACGCCGCCAGTTATTGCCGACCACTTGCTTGATCAGATTGGTTATGCTCCAGACGCAGATAAGTGCGAGGGGCCTTTATTTGATGTGGCCACCGGATTCGGTATCTTCCTCGCGCAGGCAACCAAACGACTTGTTTCTGCCTTTCGCGCGCAAAATGTTGACCTCGAACAGATTTGCCAAACAGTGGAACGGCATATCCAAGGATATGATATCAACCCCTTTGCCGTCATTGCTACCAAATTTCATGTGCTGGCAGCCTTGCTGGATGCCCTCGCCCCCACCGCTCAGCAGGCAGACAATGTGCTCAAATGCTTCCGATTATCGGGAGTTCGTACTGCCGATACCCTCCTCCAGCCACTTGTCGATCCCATAGAGGCTCCCCGCTTTGTCATTGGAAACCCACCCTACGGCGCCTGCGCAGCAGGCCAGCATCTCGCGCCTTACCGGGAAGTTCTCGATGGGCGAGCCAACCTCTATCAGCTCTTCCTCTATTTTGCGCTCCAACGATGCGCAGCGGGTGGACGAGTTGCCTTTCTTATGCCTGAATCACTGCGATCGGGCCGCTATTTTACTGCTTTACGGCGCTACCTCGCGACCCGCCTGCTGTTTCTTGCCACCACCGATTTCCAGACAAGGACAACGCTCTTTTCCGAAGTAGAGCAGGGAGTGCTCATCCTAGCCGGCAAAAAGGTGGATTGCGCGAGTCGTACGGAATTTTCTGAGGAGGTGAGCGTGGTACAGGCGGCCGATGAAAAACACCTGGCCCAGGCGAGGGCTTTTCTCGTTCCTCATCACCACTTTCAACAAAACATGGCCATGGATTATATGCTGCCGAAGGCGGCGAGCGCAGAGGAATATCAGCTTCTCTCCCAGCTCAGCCAATACGCCTGCTCACCTCGCACGCTCACCCTGGGAGTCCACACTGGTCGCTTCATCTGGAATCAGCACCGCGAACACCTCTCAGCACTTCCTGAAGAGGCAAACCTCCCGGTTATCTACGCGCAGAGTGTGCAGCGTTTCGCCTTCTCTTTTCCTCCCCAGAAAAAGGCAGAAGGACGGCGTCACCTGCTCTACGCAGCCAGAGCGGCAGATGTTCTCCCCTATACCACATCCGGCCACGTCCTGCTCCTACAGCGCACAACCGCACGCGAACAGCGCTGGCGGCTCATCGCCACCGCCATATCCGACGATTTTCAGGAGCGGTATCCACTGTTTCTCGTGGAAAACCACGTCAACTATATCGATACGACCACCTGGGCAGGGGCTCCCGTTCCACTCCTCTACGTTTTGGGCCTGCTCAATTCCAAGCTCATAAATTTTCTGTTCGCAGCTTTCAGCGGAACCACCCAGGTCTCGGCCTGGGAATTGCAGCACCTTCCCTTGCTCTACTGCCAGCAGGCGCAGCTCGAAGATCTCGTCTTCCGCAGGCTCGCGGCACCTGCGGAAGACGCCTCCCACCTGGAACAGCAGATTCATCACTGTGTCTATGAGATTTATCAGCTCTCAAAACGGGAGCAAGCGCTTATCGAGCAATTCTATCCGTCCTTGTCGTGCGGTGCTTCTAGACTAAACAGGTAACGTAACTGCTTTTTCTCAACGCAGAAAGAAACTTGTTGATTAAGAGAGCGGTGCATTTCCATACAACAATTTATACACACACGTAAACGTGCGAGAAATGTAGTGAGGGCATGGACAACCACTTACCAGAAAACCATCTTGATGCACAACTTCAGCCGCTGGTTGACTCAGTGGCACAGGCACTCGAAACGCAGGGGACGGTCGCGACGCTTAGCCTCTGGCAACCCGTTCCCACAATCGCGCTGCTGCCGTTTTCCCTCCATGCGCGCTGGCCAGACCGGATTGCTCAGCTTCCTCTGTTCACAACTATGACGTTGTTACCCGGCTCCGGGGCCGACCGCCGCTTGCTCGAAGCGCCCCTGTGTACGCCGGAAAAAGCATATGCCGCGCGCATGTACGCTCGCTGGTATCGGCATGAAACGGGAACAACCTCCCCTGGTGATTTGGAGCTTGTCGACTGGGAAGAGGGGTATAGACGTCACCGCAAGGAGATCGGCCAGCGCCTCTTAGGGGCCAATTCCTACCTTGCTATCGACACGGTGCAACCCACGGGCACCATTACCCGCGGACCGCGCCCATCCCTGGGACACTTTGCCACTCGCAACGCTCGCCGCCCCTCGCTCTTGCTCCCTGGCCGGGGAGCACTATCAGAAGCAGCACTCACGACGCTCGCCTCAACTGACCTCGCCGTATTCAACCTGCAGCGCGTCCGGGGAGCTCGTACCCGAGAAACGCTGAAAAGGGTACTCGCAGCTCGCCGGCGTCTTTCGCTGCCCACGCTGCTTGTTGCATCGAGCCCGAGCGACCTTTTCACGCTGGAAGATGAAGCAATCGAGCATACCATCCCGCTTTATACCACCGAGCATGTTCCGGCCCTTGAGCAGCTGCATCTCGCACCCGTTGGCCGCGATCGCCTCCAGCTCGAGCAGCAGTTTCATTTTGCCATTACCGAACTGCGTGGCTATTCTGCAGCAGTGGACACTGCGCTTGATGAAGTTGAACTGGCCTGGTGGATTGCCCGGCAGAGCCTGGACCAGATCAGCGCGCGTGCTGCCGCTCTCCCCCGCCTGGCGCGCGCGGAACAGTACCTGGCCTCTGTTGCCCCTGCCGACGCCGGATTGCTGCACAGCGCGCACGAATTGATAGAAAAAGCCCTCGCTGACGAGGAGTGTATGCAGGAACGACTGGAACAGGTCCTCACCTGCTGCGACGAGCATTTCAAGATCCCTGCTTACACGAAAACGATCGTCCTGGTGCGCGGCGGACGGGAGGTAGAACGTCTTCGCCAGGCCATGAGTGCGCGTTGGAATGCCTCGGACGCCGATCTGCTCTCGCTGGGACTGGAGGTCAAAAGCACCTGGGACGAGCCGGAGCCCTGCGATCAGATTATCGAGAGCAGCTACCTCGGCTCCCGCACACTCGATATGATTTTTTGGAGCGGGGCCCGACAGGCAACGCTCCTGCTCGACGCGGTAGAAGCCCGCGCCGGCGCCTTCCATGTGGCGCGCATGCGCGAGCTTTTGCGGCGGACACCATCGACGCAGACCCTCGGCCTTCTGACCACCACCATCGCGCCCGCTTTTGAAGCGATGATGGCCCGAACCCCCGAGGCGCTCGTCCACATCCCGCTCCCCACCTTCCTCCAGAGGCCCGCCTCCGAACGAGCCTCCTCCCTGGAAATTCAGCCGGGGGCCGCCGAGTCGCCCGATCAGGTCTTGCTCTCCTTTACGGATGGGTCATCGCTTCTCTGTGCCGCAGCGCAACCTTTTGATTTGCTTGAACCGGAGGGCGCGGGAGGGCTCCGTCAACGTGTGGCCGCGGACCTCGAACCTGGGGATGAGCTGCTGATCATTGAGCAGGGCACCTATGCGCAATTTTCCGTGCGCCTGATGCAGCTCCTCGATGAAACCCTGCTCCAAGCAGAATGCGCCAGGCGAAACGAATGGCTGACCATCGTGTCATCAATGGCGCACGCTCAGCATCGTTCGCGCAGACAATTGCAGGACGGTCTGTGCGCGCGAGGTGTACAGGTGGACTACGCCACCGTTCGCTCCTGGGTCCCCCAGCTGAGTGACCTTGAGAAGGGAGTCGCGCCCAACCACTGGTATGCCTTCAAGGCGCTTGCCGACGAACTCCAGATCGCCTTGCCAGAAGAGGCGTTGCGGACCTATTACCAGGCAGCGCGGAGTTGGCGGGTGCACCACAGGAACTCAGGCAGGGTGCTGACCCGCCTGATGCGCCACGCCGCTCTTGGCCGTCTCGATGCCGAGACGCTGCGAGACGTGGAAACGCAGTGGGGATGGAATGTGCGCGACCTGTTGCGCGCCACCCACTCTTGCGTTGTTGACGACCTTGTACTGATCTCAGCCGATGCCCCCATTCATCTGGCAGGCTGAGCGTCGGGAAAGTTTGGATCGCGTAAGATGAAAGGAGGAACAGCGCCAGTGTTCCGCTCTCGCTACAGAACCGGCGCTGAATCACGGTATGGCACTCACACCAGATGTGTATAACCAATTTTCGACCTCGCTGGTCGAGCGGATTGTCGAACGCGCCCTCGGACAAGACCCGGCCAGTCAGCGTCTCCTGGACATTCGGCCCGCTGATCACGTGCTGGCAGGCTTTCTCACGCCTATCCGCCCTCCAGTAGATCTCGCATTTGAGGAAGAAGCAAGCGAAGAGAACGATTTGCCCCAGGACAGCCCGTATGAGCAATCCTCGTTCGGTTTAGAGTGGCTGGTCCCCAAAGACGCCCTCCAAAGCACGCCCGGATACAAGCTGCATGTGGACGTTGATCTATCTGTCTACCTGAGACGGCTTCCCACCTACGAAGAGCAACTGGCACAGATCAGTTGGAGCAAGGCGCAAGAAAATGGGGAACAGACCAGTCCGATCCTCCCGCTCTGGACCCGGGAGGATCTGCCGCCCCTGAACGTGACGATCGACCTTACGGCTCTCCAGCCTACAGGGCGCTTTGAGAGATCACTTGCGGTCCCATTTGCCAAGGTCTGGGCGGAACGTCTCGGCACCTCCGCAGACCTCTATCCAGGAGGCAGACCTCTGGCCATTCCCCAGACTGAATTCACGCCCGAGGGCTACGCCCTCTGGGCAGAGGGCGTACAAGCAAAGCAATCTGGGCGCGCACGCTATGATTGGGAGCCGTGCCTCGACGTCCGCGCCGTCGCGTTTCCAACCAACCCGACCTGTGTTCGCCTCTCCTTCCGCCTGATCAATCGGACCCCCTGGCGCACCTCTACCCAGACAGCGTTCTTTGATCCCAATCTTTACGCGGTTCGCCTTCGTGTCCACGTCCCAAAGGCCGCACACGCGATGATGGAATTCGCAGATCTCCCGCGCAGTTACCGCTACGATCGGACCATCGCCGCGGTGGGGATCAACGCAGATGTCACCGCCCAGACGAGTGGCGACACCTACCTCTTTACCACGCGGACCATTCCGTGGAAACGGATTGACCGCCTAGAGCCGCGCGAGACAGAAGAGACCGCTCCCCTTTTTCAACCCCTGCAAAAGGACCCGATACCGCTGCTCCAGCGCATCTATGAGGCGATGCTGGAATACGATCGGCTCTCCTGGCAGGCAAAAATCGACGCCCTCCCAGGCTCGCAGCGAGACGAAGCCACCCGCGATCGAACAACCTTTCAACAAGACGAAATAGCCGCCTTCGCGCGCGGCATCGCGCTGCTGGAAGATCCGGCGTATCCACTGGTTCGCCAGGCGTTTTGTTTGATGAATGAGGTTATGGAACGTGTTGGCGCAGGCAAGTATGACCGCTGGCGGCTCTTTCAAATTGTTTTTATCGTCATTCAGCTCCCGCGCCTGGCCGCTCGCCAGTATCGCGAGTTGGAGAGAGGAGAGGAAAACAACGAGGAAGATGAGAAGGTCGACATTCTCTGGTTTGCCGCCGGCGGAGGCAAGACTGAGGCGTTTCTGGGCCTGCTGATCTGGCAGCTGTTCTTTGACCGCCTGCGAGGCAAAGAGGTCGGGGTGACCGCCCTGGTACGATTCCCCTTGCGCTTGCTCACCTTCCAGCAGTTACAGCGCCTGGCACGGGTACTGGCACAAGCGGAGACCATTCGAAGCCGCGAGCGCCTGGGAGGAGGACGCTTCAGTTTGGGATACTTCGTCGGTGACAACACCCGCCCGAACAGGATCGACGATGACCGGGACGCACGCTACAGCGCCAACGGCCCCGATGAGTCGCTCCGCAGCCTGATCCGCTGCCCGTTCTGCCAGAGCCCGGTCGTGCTGCGCTATAACAAACCCTTGCGCCTCATTGAGCACCACTGCGCACAACAGGCGACCTGTCCGGGCGGGCAACAGCGCCTGCCCATCTACATCGTCGATACCGACATTTATCGGTATCTTCCCGCGGTGATTGTCTCAACCATCGATAAACTGGCCCTCATCGGCCAAAATCCCCGCTTCGGGAATGTATTTGGAAGGTTTAACTTGTATTGTGCAAAGCATGGCGCGAGCTTTTTTGATGCGAAAACGGATGACAAATGCGAAGCGGCCCAGGCCTGGGTACAACTGCGAGCAGGGAAGCCAGTGACAAAACCGACAACGTGCGAGGGTTCCCGCGTCCTCTATGAGCCATTTGTTGATCCTGCCCCGGCGCTGCATATTCAAGACGAACTCCACCTGCTCAGCGAGGAAACGGGGGTGTTCGATTCCCACTACGAAACAGCCGCGATCGAGATCATGCGAAGCCTGGGCTACCTCCCCTGGAAAATTATCGCGGCCACGGCCACCATCGAGCGCTTTGAAGACCATGCCCGCCACCTCTACCAGCGAGGCGCGCGGCAGTTCCCCTGCCCCGGTCCCGGTGCCTATGATTCATTCTATTACCAGATTAATCCTGAGAGAATCGGGCGCATCTTCGTCGGCATGCTTGGCGTCGGACGGAAACACACACCGGCGGTCACGCGACTCCTCTCCCTGGTGTATCAGGAGCTGCAAACCGCTCGTGACGAGGTGGCAAAAGATCGGCAAGCAGCCTGTAAGCGCTATCAGCTTCCAGAACTCACCCGCGAGGAATGTGATTTCCTCATCTTCTACTATGAATTGGTGCTCACCTATGTCCTCACCCGAAAAGGCAGTGACCAGATCACCGAAGCGATTCAATCCCGGGTCGTCAAAGAATTGCGCGAACTAATGCCGAACCATGGAGAGCTCCTCCTGGAAACGCTCAACGGGGGAGTAGATGTGATTGAAATGATTGAGACGATGGAACAGATCGAGCTCGCCCAGAAGGAAAGCGAACCGTCAGAGCGCATACGTGGAGTGGTAGCAACGAATATCATCAGCCACGGGGTCGATGTTGACCGCTTTAACGTGATTGTTTTCGGCGGTTTTACACGGTTGGTCGCCGAGTATATCCAGGCGTCCGCACGCGTTGGGCGCACCTTTCCGGGCATTTCTTTTCTCGTCGTGACACCGCAGAGCGAGCGCGATCGCTCGATTTTCCAGCGCTTCGGCAAATTCCACGAGTATATCGATCGCCTGATTGATCCGTCCGCCATCAACCGCTGGCCCATGCAAGCGCTCGAACGGACGGTTCCCGGCGTGCTGGCTGGGTACCTCATGATTGTAGCCGCCGGACAGTTGAACAGGCAACTGGATACCATACGCAAGGTACAGCAAGCCCTAGGCGAGGAGAATGCCGCTTGTTTGAATCCCTCCAACGTTCTGGCCTGGATGCGCGCGGCCTTTGGGGTAGATAAGGCACCGTATGAGCGCTATGCCAGGGAATTGGAGCGTATCGTGAGCAACCGCTACGCGCTGATTATTGATGCCGCCCCTGAACAGCTTCAAGGGTGGGATGGGATTATACGGGTGCTGGAGCCTATGCGTAGCTTACGCGACGTGGACGACCCCGCATTTATTGGAGTAAGAGACGTGGATGCCGCTCTGTTACGGAGCTTGCTGCGCTCTTGATCCCTCTATGAGGAGGCACGCACAACCGCGCGAGGCGACACCCACAAACAATAAAGGAGTAGATCCCGATGAAGAATCCTGCCAGTAGCAGCGTCCCCGAATCATCGCAAGAACCGTTATGGATGCAACGCAGCGTCTCTCAGTTACTCTATTCCTATCTCCCAGGAAAAACCGTCGATTGGGAAAATGGCCTGGCAATTGTCCAGCTCGGAAGCGTGCGTTTTTCTTCCGCCTGGGAGGCCGCGCGCGCGCAGCTGGTCCTGAAAGAAATCAACGCCTACCTGCTCCGCTGGAGGAATGCCGGCGGCATTGTCTATCCCTCCTTCCCTGATCCGGAAAAGCAAGCAGACCGCTTTACCATTGGCGTACCGGAAAGCATCGGCGCGACCTTTGTCGAAACTGCGCTGCACTGCCTCACGTGCAACCGCCTGGTCTTTCTCAGCAAAACGAAACTGGTTGCGGCAAAAAGGCAAGGGAAGCCACCTTTTCGCTGTCCGAGCTGCAACAAAACAACCCTACGGCAATTCCCTCAGATTTTCGTTCACGGCTGTGGAGAGTTTGTTCCTCTCAAACAATGGATGCCGACGTTGAAAAAAGAAGGGGAAACCTTTAGCAAGACCAGCTTTTCGTTGCTCTGCCAGCGCTGTGGGAACCAAGCGATTGTCGAAATCCCGTCGCGCAGTGAACGGGCTAGAGATCTCAAGATCCGCTGTCAGAACTGCCGCACCAACACCGTTGAACGTCTGAATCCGCGGTGCCATACGTGTTTTACCAATCCGCCGCCCCTCCCCCTGACCACTAGGCAAACGGCGGATGAGAGCGGGGAGCAGGAAGGTACCATCGTGACCCGCGTCTTGATGCGCATCACCAGTTACCGCGCGAGCGAGGCTTACTACCCGCACACCCTGACACTCTTACGCCTGGATCGGCCTCAATACATAGGGTATCAGGATGAAGAAGTACAGCAGCTCCGCCAGATGCTTCCTGCGTCCCCTGCCGACCCTTCCGAAGACCCTACCATAAACGCGCTCGGTACTTTGACAGTGCGCCTGCAAGCAGCGCAAGCAAAAGGCGAAGCACAAACAGTCCAGGAACTCTACAAGCGAATCGCTGAGATCGCCACGGCGGGAGGTTTGCCAGGTCCGTCTCCTGCCAGTCCGGAACAGCAGCCGTCGTTTTCGCTTACGCCCGGACTCCAACGCAGCGTACAAGAAAGCCTGGCCTTTAAAACAACCGTCAATACCACTTCCTATACTGATCTGCTGCGCCAGGATCGGCAAGGAGCGACGGCAGGGCTACTCCCCGATATCACCGAAGCCCACCAGCGCCTCGGCCTGCGTCCATTACTCCTGGTGGATGATCTCCCGGTGATCAGCGCCACCTTTGGCTTTACGCGCCGTTCCTTTGAGCCGACCTATGAGGAAAATAACGTGCTTCTCCCCACGCAGTTGCGCCAGTTTTATCCTCTCGATAAGTACGGAGCAAAAAACATCGACCGACCTGGCGCAGTCGGGACGATCCCCATTCTGGCGCGGGAAGGAGAGCACGAAGGCGTTTTCATCGGGCTCGATCCTAAACGGGTCATCAAGTGGCTTGCACAGAATACCCTGCGCTTGCCCCCGAGTAATCTCTCGCCCACCCAGCAGATCGTGCAAGGGTTGGAACCCATTGATCGGTATTACGATACACTCTGGGACGCTGTCCAGCCCAAACCCCTCCTGCGCCTGGTGTTCGGATTACTCCACTCGCTCTCGCACGCTGCCATGCGCGCCGTTAGCCGCTTTGCGGGGTTGGAACGAACATCCATCAGCGAATACCTGTTTCTCCCCCTGCTGGGGACGATCATTTACGCGAACAGCAGCACCTTTAACATGGGCTGCATCGAAACCATGTTGCGCAGTAATCTCTACGAATTCCTGGTAGAACTGGGCGAGGAGGCCATGTCGTGCCTGATCGATCCCGACTGCCTGGATCACCAGGGAGCCTGCGCGGGATGCCTCCACTCGCCTGAAATCTCCTGTCGCGTGTTTAATCTTGGCCTCTCACGCGCGTTTTTGATCGGAGGGCATGTTCCCTGGAAAGATGTCTCGGTCGCGGAGCAGATCAAGGGCTACTGGCAGATGGAAAGGAGCGCAGCATGAGCGAGCGGTATCTCGATGCCCTCTGGCGTGCACGCCCCGCGCTGGATGCGATTGAATCCTGGCTCGTCACCCTGCCAGAACATGACCGGGTGACGATTCCGCGAATCCGACATGAAATACGCATTCTCCCCATCAGTTATGCTCAGGCTGCGTTGGCGGTGAACGCGCTCGCCGAGCTCGGCATTTTAGAAAACCAGCCAGGTCTGGTTTTGAACCGGTCGCGTTTGCTTGAAACAGAGCCCCTCCGAGCTGGAATGCGCCAGGGTATTGATTACACCCGTGCCAACCTGCCTGTGCCACCGATGCATTTCCTGGCAGCCTTGCCCACTGGTCTTCCCGCCAGCCTTCAGGAGACCATTGCCGCTGAAGCAAGTGATCTGCGCGCGGGCATCATTGGGCTGCTCGCAGAAGCGCAAGAGCACCTGTTGCTTGCTTCTCCCTTCTGGGATGAGACCACCATGACGGATCTCGGAAATATCCTGGAGCGCCGGCTCAACGGAGGCATTCGTATCGATCTTCTCGTCCGCTCTATAGCCCACCCCAGAGAAGGTACCCAGAGCTTCACGCTGATCCTGGAGCACCTCGCGCAGCATCCCGGCTGTCGCATATGGACCTGGAACGCACCGCTGGCGGCAGATCAATTCGGAACGCAGACGTTCCATTTCAAATGCATCATCGCCGATCACGGAAAGCAGGCATACCTGGGATCAGCGAACTTCACCATGGCCAGTTTCCGCTCGCGTATGGAACTGGGGGTCCTGCTGAATGGCGATGACGCCCGCGCCTTATCGTACATTGTCAGCCGGACGCTCGGTATAGCACAAGCGTGGAGCGGGCAAGAGTCGTGAATAATCACCGAAAATCGTAACTATTCAGAAGGGCTACTCAGTTGCGGGATGACTACCCAATTTGGTAGAGTAGCAGCATGACAGAGGATGAAGGACTCGAACAGCTCGGAGCTGAGAATAGGGCATTGCGCGAAGCGTTCCCACGGGTTGCACAACGAGATGCAAAGGGGAAGTGAATCGCCTTCACCGACGCGTTCAATCCCTTCGCTTTCTTACTGACTCAGGAGGGGAATATCCCAGTGTCAAGGAAACGCGATGGCAACGAAGGACAGTCAACGCTCATGCAGAGCTTGTCAAAAATCCCCGCGATCAAGTACTTGGAGCCTGCCAGCGGATCCAGATAGGCTGAATATGTTCGATGGGACGATCAAAGAGGCCAAGTTGCTCATCAATGCGAAACAACTGTTCAAAATCCTCAGCCGCATACGCTTTGCGCAAGCGCGAGGCATAGGAGGTCACCAATACACGGAGGTAGTGCTCCACATCGTAGTCACGACGCTCCTTTCTCTCGCCAGCGTGGTTTGGGAGATAAGGCTCATTCAGCTTGTGCTCACCTGCTTTTCCTTTTGTGCCCTCTACATCGTCGAAGGAGATGTCCTCGCTCTCATCAGGTATCCAGACAGAGGCACCTCTTACAGCACGATAGAACCGCACACGCTCACCAGGAACCCACTTCGTGCGACCGGCAGCTAACAGCGCCTCATAGGCCTGCTCTGCATGTCCTGCACGCCTGGTTTGATAGGCCTCTGGAGACTTTGAGAGGCGGACTCGAGCTGCGACATCGGAGGTAGTAAATAGACGCTGCCGCAGCGCTTCCGCCGTCTCGATATAGGCCTTGCGCGCGCCATCCACATCGCCTGTCATGGTACAGAATAATGCCTGCCGCAAGAAGCGCTCACCGAATGGTTCTGCTCGACTGGAACGCAGGGCGACACCATGGACAATGAGCTGACCATTGTAGGTCAGGAGCGCATAATTCTTGACTTCGTGGCTGAACATCGCACGATAGCGCCCCTCGTACTCCAGGCGAATACCTGCTGGAAATGCGGCTCCGATTTCAGCAACGAGTTGCCGTTCCTGATCTTCCGTCCACGAAGCAGGAACGGCGAAGTAGACACCATCAGTGTCGGCTTCAATAAGTGCCAT
>Ga0137384_10002580_pt1 | contig 14354 bp, 10 predicted proteins | sample SagtaG_2_FD_104922 | JGI IMG/M metagenome (GOLD analysis project Ga0137384, IMG submission 104922) | Vadose zone soil microbial communities from Sagehorn Ranch, Mendocino, California, USA - Sage2_R_60_16 metaG | ecosystem: Environmental > Terrestrial > Soil > Vadose zone | place: USA... | reverse complement strand
TGCCGCAGCCCGCCACCGCGTTCCCGACTCCCGGTGTGGGTTGCTGTCTACAGACCACACCGAGTCAAGGCCGTGCAGGAGGCGCGGTTGAGCTGTGGGGGCACGCTCGTCTTGGCCTTGACCGGTGTGGTAGACTTGCATCACCACACGGGAGGCAGCTTCACCCACGCTCACCTTTCTTTTTCCTTTCCCAGTTTTGCCTCTTGACATAGAGGGTCTTTCAGCTTTATAACTTCACGTTGCCAGTCCAGTTACAACAAGCAAATCCACGAGCACAGGTTAGAGCAGGAAAAAGAGTCGCCACCTCGATGTATACAATCGCTGAGGCAAGCGGCGCAAGGAGCGAGAGGGTCAGGGAAGGGGATGGGTAATCGCCTGGCAGGAGCGCTAAGGGTAAGAGCAGGGCCTATGAGAGAGTGGCTGGAATCGACCATATGTACTACTCTCGAATAACGTCCTGTTAATCTATAAATGGATACTTCCGCAGTAAAACCAGGCATGTTCATGTCTGTCTCCCTCTTTTTGAATGTTTAACGAACAAGTTGACTATAAACATCCCTCACTCTCTTCTTGCACGAGCCTTTGCCACGACTTGATATGACCCCCAGGCATCCAACAAAGGGGGAACAACACTTGTTCGCCGTTGCGCAGAGGCGTTGGTTACGGCAGACTTCACCTCAGTCGCCGTTGCGAATGGAAATTCGGACCACAACAGTGCGATGGTACCGGTCACAAAAGGGGCCGCGGCGCTCGTGCCCCCAAAGGTGAGCGGTTTCTCGGCGGTTCCAAGGCTGGTAATGTTGTCGCCAGGTGCCCTTAAACCTTGCCTTCCGATAGAGCTTCCCAGGTTTGAGTAACTAATTGGTCTCCCTTGGAGGTCGCAAGCTACCACCGAAATGACCCCTGGGTGACGGGTAATCGCGGTACTTCCAACCGTTCCTTGATTCCCCGCTGCAGCAACAACGAGAACGCCACGCCTTACGGCATAGTCCAGGGCCTCTTCTAATTCGCGATTTCCTCTGGACGATGGTCTTGTGAGGGCAACGCTCAAGTTCAGTATATACGCGCCAGCCTCAATGCTATCAATGATCGCTCCCCCAAGCTCTTCGGGAGTTGCGCTCGGCATCTGCTTGTCTCCTGACATGGTCTCCTGGAAAATAGGACGCACCAGCAGTGTGCAACCTGGACAAATAGCCGGAGTGAGAGAACCCCTCTTTGCACATAAGATACCAGCAACAAAGGTTCCATGAGCGCAAGCGGCATCATGAGGTTGTGTACATATTCCTTGTACACTCCCAGGAATTTCACGAATGTTTTCACTTACGAGGTCAGGATGGTTCATCGCAACAGGCCCATCAATGAGCCCAACTACTATTTCTGGTCGCCCACGAGTGAGTTTCATCAGGGCTGGAAGCTTGACCAAATCAAGGTTGTTCATAGCGTATCAAAGGGTGTCGTAACGAAGATGAGATAATACTCTCTACGAAGCCATTCTTCGAGCGTCCCTACTACTATAAGTGATAACTGTTATTGTATAGACGCTATATCCGAGGTTTTTTGAGTGACAGAAAAGAAGCTCCTGAAAGCCTCAAAGTAGATTTGCTATGTAGACTTTAGCATATATTTGTAGCATTTTCAAGCCTTTTCCTCACAAATCGATTATTTTAATATCGGTTTTGGGATTCAATATCGAGTCGGTCTAAAGCGATGGTCATGTGTGATACCTCTCTTGTTCATCCTTTGGCTGCCTGAATTTCGACCCTTTTCAATGTGGTTGGATACTGAGGCTTCAAGAGCCGCTTACGGAACCGTTCTGCAAAGTGGCGCAGGTGGGTTTCCAGATATATAGTGGAGACAGGCATGGGACACCTCCATGGTCGAAAGGCTTTTTCTTCTTGATACCACATCATGTCCCTTCCTCCAATTCCCTCTCACAAAAGTGCAAACGTAGAGTCTATAGAACGAGACAAATATTACTTGCGAAATTGGTCATTAAAAACAGATTCTGTTGCTACCGATGTGTTATGCTTAATTAGGGGCAATAGAAGAAAGAGTAGTTATTGCGAAGCGCAGTCCATAAAAAGGATCTCCTCTCGCGCCAATGCCTGTTGTATTATTGGATGAAAGAATAACATGGACAGAGATGCTTCTATAGAACTGCCTCAAGCGGCCAAGCATTCCAGCAGTGATAAATCGTTGCGGACTGTGCGGCTGGCAGCACTGTTACAGATGTCTTGGCCTAAACGCCTCTCAAGAGAACAAATCATTGGTTCTTTATCGCCTTACTATGGCGGAAATCCGATTCCTGCGCTCTATCGCGATTTGGCAACACTTACTGGCTATCCCGTTGAAAAACTACCCGCGCCAAATGATGAAAGGCTCACTGAATGGCATTCTGAACAGCATCGGCGAGGCTTGCTTTCTATCACCTATGACCGAAGTGCGCGCACTTTTGGTTTGGAATACTCTCTCTTCTCTGTAGATATTGACGAGGATGAGGCGCGTGCTTTTGTTGCATTGCAGGAGGGATTTTCACCCGGAACGCCGTATGCAGAAGCAGTGCAGTATTTGCTGAGGCGATCGGAGTGGCTGTTCACAGAGAAGAGCCGCCAGCTGATAAACCAAAAGCGGAAAAGGCGAGCGCGGCCTTTGCACCTGCCGTTGTCACCTGTAGTTGACTATAGCCAGCATGAGAAAATGATCTTGGAGTTAGATCAAGCAATAGAGGAAGGAGTATATGTTTCTTTTAATTATACCTCACTTTCTCAGCATTGTGATGCCCATCCGATACGGCATGAGCATGTCGAGCCTTTCGAATTGGAGTATCGCGATGGGCACTGGTATTTTACCGCGTATGTTTTTGATTTAAATACCTTTCTTGATTATCGTGTTGATCGCATTCAAGTAGGATCGCTATTCAAGCACAAGGAGCTGTTTTTGCCTGGAGGGCGCAAGCGCTCAGGAATAAAGATTCGTTATTGGGTATCACCCATGTTGGCCCGCCATGGCAGCCTTAGTGTCCGCCTTCGAGAACAGCAGGTGACACTTCTGGAGAATGACCAAGGTGCGATAGTCGAAGGGTACGCGAAATCGATCTGGTGGGCAAAACGTTTATTGTTGGGATATGGAGAGCAGGTCAAGGCGCTGGAGCCGGAGAAGCTGGTACTTGCGATGAGGGAAGCAGTAGCAGCTATGAGCACATTGTATGGGGAGGGAAAAGAGTGATGCGAGTTACTTACCTATCTATGCTGCAACTGACCCCCTGCAGGCTTCATAGGATGAGCTGTGGCTATTTTTGATAGTTAGGGCCTCATAGGGGGGTTACTCCTCTACTTGAGGAGCCCGCAGTGCACGATCACTCGCAGCGCCTACCATACAGCTAATGATGAGAAAAATTTTCTAGCAGCTTGCAGCGAACTATATCGCGCAAACTGTTCTTGGTAACGACTCAAGCTGTTCTAACAGAACAAGGAGGTTGCCAACATGCAGCACTGGACAGAAGCAAGTCGCCGTGTGTCAGAGTTCGTAGACAAGTTCCTTGACCGCGCGCTGGGTGCTACCAATGACCCTCGCCAACGTGTGCAGGTCTATGACCCTCTGCCAAATAAATTGTACCTTGGAAAGTTGCTACCTAAGAAAGTATCCGAAGAAGGGAATGAGTATAAAGCTAAAGTCGCGCCATGTTCCTATATCGCCGCTTTCCTCGTCAAAGGAAGGCTGACTTCAATCAAGCTTAGGATTACGCCTTCTTTCAACCTCTATTTTTTAACCGCAATTCACAAAGCAGCGGGAAGCGAGAGAGATGCCGAGCCTGATCGCCTGGAGTTGTACTCCGCTGAAGCAGATCCTCTTCTCCCTGCTATATCTGGGCGAGACGATATGTGGGTAAACTGGCGCGAGAGGATGCGGGAAGTATCGAAAGCATTTACAACGGCCTTGCTAAGGCTTGTTGCGCCTAAAGACTCGAAGGGAAAGTTACAAGGTCTCTATAATCCCAACATTGCCACAAGCGCGTATATTCGCAAGCGTTACTGCACACATCTTGATGTCGAACTGTCTAGCACCAGCTCATCCGAGGCCGTAAAAAAGCTCGACCTTGGAGAGTTTCGCGCCGCTTATGTAAAGCTTGGGCGCTCTCCTGAGTGGGAAGGGGAGGTGAAAGCCATCGCAGTCTCAGAGGGCGAAAACACACGTATTACTGTGTACCTGACAAATACTTTTTCCAAGAAGAGCTCGCCTAGCGGGGACCCTAATTGGTACGATACTCATTTGAAAGTCGAACTGCTCGGCGAGGTAGAGATTTTCTCTGTGCCCTGCCCTGTTCTTGACCAAACAGGGCAACAGGTGCCTAAAGTGGCTGCCGAAGCAAAGAACTGCGCCTTCGACGAGCTCAACTCGGCTGGAAATATCCTTACCTTTGCCCCTATCGCTCGAACGCGCACAACTCGGCGTATTGCCCGCGAAGTCACTTTCTCCTTTCGAGACTCTGCTGGTCAACCGCGCCAACTCCTCCAGGCATTCTACAGCCACCTGGAAGCTCAAGGCGCCCCCCCTGCGGAACTTGAAGGATACCGCCAAGAAATAGATCTCCTCTTGAGCGATGACTACGCCATTAAGGCTATCGGTATGGTCGCAAGAGTCTACTCTAAAGCAATTGCTGAAAGTGGCCAGTGGCGTCTCCATCAGCTCGCTACATTGATTCGCTCCGCCGCAATGTATCTGCGCCGAGAAAAAAACGGGCAGACACAACCCTCGCCTCTTGTCCTCAATGTCCCCACTGCTGGCGGGAAAACAGAAGCATTTTTTGCTACGGCTATGTTCTGCGCTTTCTACGAATTGCTGCGCCGCCGCCGCTCTGTGAATATCATCAAATATCCAATGACATTGCTTTCCAGCGACCAAGTGGCTCGCCTCTCTAAATACTCTATGATTATCGATGAAATTGCTTGCGAGGTCGCGGGAGCGCCGCTCGGCATTGGCTATATGGTTGGGAAAAAAGGCCAATTTGACGAGCCCGACCAAATCATTGAGCAATGCCCTTACCCAGATGTTAACAACGAGAGCAAGATGTGCGGCGAAAGATGGGTATCCTCCACCGTTGAACGAGGCATGCCCACGCTCACCTGCGCAAAGGGGCACATGCTGCACTTAGGCATAGACAAAAGAGAAATGCTTACCCGCCAATGCCCAGCCTTCATCGTCGCGATCTGGGACAAATTCGTGAGCCAGGCAGGGCAACGTCGATTGGGTTTGTTTTTAGGGGCCGATCGCTATCGCTGCCCAAAACATGGGAACCTAGACTACGCCGATACAAATCAGAGTTATTACCAAGACAAGCCGTTGCCCCCCAGGATAGAATGCCAGGTATATGAAGGAGGCGGAAGGTGCGGAGAGGTAGCACACCGTGTCCCACCAGTAATTCCGGGGGTCATCGTTTACGATGAAGGGCACCTCATCCGCGAATCTACAGGGACGCTCGATGCTCATTTTGAAACAGCTTATCTCCAAATTGCGCAGGACCTCTCCGGCAAGCAACCTATCTGCATTGTGAGTACCGCTACTATAGCAGGCATCGCAGATTTTTTGGAGCAACTGGGCTTGATAGGCCAACCAAATCCGAGCGATTTCTATACCATACCGCCGGCTGAAGAGCAGGATGTCTACTTCCAAACCTTGCCTGGGGAAATGCAGCACGAAGCGCTCGCACTTTGCCCGTTTGATGTGATGTTGACATGGGCGGTGCCGGACCTCATTGACGTTTTCTTCGAAACCCTTGCATCTGACTATGGCTATGATGCTCTCAATCCCGCGGCCTCGCCTCCGCCGAGCATAAATCATTTACGCCAAGTGATGGCCTACTGCTCATCCTATAAGAATATCAGCGCGCTGGCAGAAATGAACCGCAATGCTATTGCTACTAATCGACAGCACCGCGGGCGCGAGATGCTGAAAACACTGCAATTAAGTTCCCGGTACTTCAGCCGTGTTAAAGCGCAAAAAGCAATCAGCGACGTTAAAAAAATACAGCAGCAAATCATTTATGCAACCAACATCGCTTCCATCGGCATCGACATTGAGAACCTCGACGTCATCTTTTTCTTTGGCCTGCCTACCAACGTATCAGAGTTTATCCAAGCCATGAACAGGACGGGCCGCCGCGAGGGCAAGCCTGCAATTTGCGTCGCTATCCTTGGGCCGAACAAGGAGCGGGACATGTCATATTACCGCTACTGGCCGCAATTTGTCAAAGGGGCAAATCAAATACTGGAGCCTGTTCCACTCAATCGTTTTGCTTCTTCTGCCATCGACCGGACCTTTTACAACGTGGCTACAGCTCTACTCCTGATGGATTATGCTCAGCGAAGCAAGTACAAACTCTTTTCCGCGGGCAACGTTCGAGTCGCCTTGCAGAAAAAGGTGGTCTCTTCCAAGGACTTAATTGACAAGCTTAAACATATTTATCGCGCCGAAGCAGATCCGGCACAGGAGTACGGAAATTCCGTTGAGAGGTTATGGAGCAGCTATACCGCCAAACTGGCTGGCACTTCGTATGACACATTTCTCTCCAACATATTTGAAGCGAACTGGATGTTTGGCTTGCGCTCAGTAAAGCGCCCTGTTACCGTCCTCTACCCAGAGGTGTCAGAAATGATCGAGAGGAGTGGGGCAGGACAACTTGTTACAGGCGATACAGATAGCGAAGCTGTCGCAGATGTTGCTGATGCAAATGTGAGAGAGCGAGAAGAAGCATGAAGGAAATTACTCAGTCAGCATTGCAGGCACTGTACAATAGCCACCCCCAGGCCTACTTTCTCATTGAGACAGTGATGCACCAGGCATCCAGCAAAGACTGGGAAGCGATTACAGAGAAGGCGGATGTGGTTGATGAAGGGCGTTTGAACCGAACTATCGGCTGGCACGTCGAGCGAGCAGATGACAGGTGGTACAGCACTCAGCAAGAAACAGGCCAGAATCAGGAGCCTATTGACCGCTATCCACTTGGCCACAGGTTCCGCTTCTTTAGATACAAACAAGTACGTGCCGAGATTGCTCCAACTACCTTTGTGTGTAGAAAGTGTGGCTATGCCGTATCATTGAGGAAGAAAATCGCAGAGAATAAGCTCACAAAGAATGACCTTTCCTGCCCACAGTGCCGGATACCCCTCAAGCAGATGGTTCACGTCTTTGGCCATCCTTGGTGCGGAGAACTCGCAGAAATAACTCCCCAAAGGTGCCTGGAATGCAGAGAACCTGCTTCTTTGATCATAGACAGTATCGCTTTTGGGCGTTCTGCCTGGGTATGCCCCAATGGGCACAAGCGGCAACTGAGCATGAATTGCCCGGCTTGCACTTCCTTGGGAGAGGAAAAAGCGCGCATGACGCCGTACGCGGCTGGCGCTGCAGTGAAGTCTGTCTCCGTTACGATGGTTGACATTAGCACAGCTATTGATTGGGAGGAAGTGGTCAGGAAGCGGCTAGCAGTGAAGCAGGAAAGTATGCGCCAGCTGATCCTGGATCAGTATAAGCACGACCCTATAGCGTTGAAGGCTATCAAGTACCGCCTCGACTCCGATGAGGAAACTCGCCGTCAGATGTATGAGCAGTTTCTTGAAACACACCCGGAGCTTCGGAGCGAGCAGAATGCTCTTAAGCAGGTGCTGGGCGGCGATCCGCCTTTCATTATCCAGCGATTGTTGACCGAGTATCACGGCACACAGGAGGCAGCTGAGAGGACTCCTAAAAATCCTCTTAACCACTCTCTGCGCACCCTTATTTCCGAGAGGTTCCACCTCTTTCCGCGCTACATTGCCGACCTGCCTATTCTCCAGATCGTTTACGGATACCAGGTAGGCAAAACTCGCCTCGAAGAAGCAAGGGTCCGAACGTTTGACAGAGGGTGGGATAGCGTAGCACTTACTCACGGTATGAGCACAGAAGCCGCTCTTTTTGATCTCAATCCGGCAGGTGTAGCATCATGGGTGAGCGCCAGAGTAGGGGCAGAGATAGATGAGCTGGCGCTACACAAAATGCTCATCCAGCCGGATGCTCCTGGCAAGGGGAAAAGTGCAAGCCAAAAGTCAAAGATCTACCAGCTCGTTGAGATACTCCTCCACACGCTGGCCCACCTCATGATTCGCCAGTCTGAGATCTTTACAGGGCTTTCCCGTGAGTCGTTATCGGAAATGATCTTCACTCCAGCCATTGCTTTTGCCCTGATCTGTGAGGATGGTAGCGAGCTGGGAGCCTTACGCAGCGCTTTTGCTTCATATCGGTTAATCGATTGGCTCAACCAAGCTCGATCCGCAAGCAGGGGATGCGCACTAGATCCGGTTTGTGCAGAAGGCACCATTACAGGTTCAGCAGCATGCCACAGCTGCCTCTTCATCGCTGAGCGGCGATGCAATGGCTATTGGAATGAGCAGCTTGACCGCAGGCTAGTATCTGATGTGCGGAGGAACGATGGCTTCTGGGACAAATGATGCCACATTTCCTATGACCATTCGAGAGGTCATCAATTTCCTGAGTAGCCGATATAGCATATCGCAAGCCCAGGCAACTTCTGCTGTCTATGCGCTACTGGAGTCTGAAATCCTTAGCGAAGAGGTTTATGCGCTGCGGTTTATGGATACGCTAGTGAAGGCAACCATCTCTTTGGAAGATCTTGACGCCATTGTTCGCCAGTTGGTCAATAGCGAAAATACTGCAGCGCCTTCTTCTGCCCCAGCGTCCCCTGCCGCTGCAGGTATTAATTTGCAGCTTACTGCTACGATTCCACAAGGGCTGGGAGTATCCTTTCCAGGTGAAGTCGAAACTATGCGCAGCGCTTTCTCCAGAATCGTCGGCTCTGCTCGCGATATGCTGAAAGTTGCCTCTCCCTACATTGAGCAGCCGGGGTTAAATCTCCTTCTCCATGCGTTTGAAACTGCAGCAAAGAATGGAGCCAAGTTACGGGTGCTGGCGCGTATTGATGACTGGACTAATCCTAATATGCGTATGGTTATGGCTATTTTGACCCTACACGAACTCTTTGGCAAAAGGGTAGAAATACGCTCATTTTCCAGGTTCCTAGGGCAGGGACAGACCTGGCGAAGTTTGGGCGGCATACACGCAAAGCTGCTGATTGCTGACGACGCGCAAGCCTATGTTGGCTCCGGCGAAATTCGGGATCACTCTCTGAATCACAACTTCGAGGTGGGCTTTGTAGTTAGCGGCCTAGCTGTCGTTGCCATGATTGCCCGTCTGTTTGATACTATGTGGGATGCATCGAGCAAGGTAACTATCGAGTACTGCCAGTCTTTTGTGAAGTAGCATGGATGCAAGACCAGGAACAAGGCCTCTAGAAGTCGTTGAAATCAGGCGAGGCGTTTTGGAAGTTAGCTCGGCGGCACTTCAACATCGAGTTGAAGTACTTCTGCTTGGGATTCCGCATACGTCCTGTAACCAACTCATCTACCTCTCTCGAGGAAATGCTGACCGAGCGATACAGCTTTTGCAGCAAATGGGTATCAACATCATGTCAACAGAGATGGAGATTAATGCTCTTCGGCCTCCTCCGCCTTGCTGCTTAGCACACAATGCGTTCGGCACTTACCTCATTCCTGCTGGCGAAAAGTTTGCCTCGGATGGCATCTCTTGGAAGCGCTACTCATTCAGCCGCCGCCGCCTTCTGCCTGTTCGGCCTTGCTCTGAGCAAGAAGGGCGCTGGTCACTCTTTCTTAAAGAGGGCCAGATAGTTGAAGCACTGAGCAATAACCACTTTCTTGGCTATTACCTTCCAGAAGGCACATCCTTAGTCCGCTGCAAAACACCCCAGGAAGCTTTGGAAGAGTGCCATTGGCATTCTTTGCCTGCAGCGGTTTACTTCGAGGCTAAGCGGGAGCTTGCTCCATATGTAGCACTCTATCACACGCCGATATGGCTACCGCCTAAACACCGCGATCTACTTTACAAGAAGTTGGCAGGTCTGGCCGATAAGAGCAATGGAGAGTTTGCCCTCATTCACTCCATCGACCTGCCTTTGGTCAAGCAAATACTTGCCAGCCTGGGCATTCTACTCGCCGAAGGGATTCCCCCGGAGAAAACTGATGCTCAGTTACTAGAAATCGTAGAGATCGCTGCCCATGCTGTTCAGCAGGCGTACACTGCTTATCTCAAAAGCGAAAGAAAACTTAAGGAGCTTGAGGCTATTGTGCAAGAGCGCCGCTGGGAGCAGGTGGAGCCGCTTGAGTTCCGGCAATTGCTGGTAGATTTAGCGAACCGAGCTTATGACTTTGAGCCGCTGGCCGAAGAACTTTTATCCTATCTCATTGATAGGCTTCCCCGCTCATTCGACTGGAAAGACCTCCGCGATGGTCATGCTGGCGATTGGCTTCTCCAGGGCATCGTTCTTGATGCTGATAGCTCGCTGCAATTTGGCCCCGATACCTCGAAATACTATAAGGTAATTGTACAGGAATTTGGCTCGGTCCTCGGCGTCATGAGCAAGCGTAGCCTATTATCTGCAGAAGATGGTCAGGTGCGGCCAGCTTACTTTTTGGCGAGTAATTGGCGAGCGACTCCTTACGCAGGCCGCCTCAAACTAACAGGGGCCAGTTCTTCTGTAATGGTTGAGCAAGCAACAGAACAACAGTTAACAGAGGAAGGATATTCGCACCTCTACGGCATTCCCACAATTGAGGTTCAGCTCGCTAAAGAGCTGTATCTCGCGGCCTTCTTTCTTGACCGTGATGCTGAGTATTGGCAAGGCCACAATGAATTCAGCCGGTACTTTGCTAGCCATGGCAGATTAGTCGAAAAGGTGGTCACTGACTTGGACGAGCCCGCCGCTCTTTTCCAGGATGTCTTTGGCATGGCCTTTTATCTTACCTTTGGCGAGGGAAATGATGCGCGGTACCAGCACTTTTTACATGCTGCTGAAGTCGGGCAGTGGCTGCAGTTTGTTGCTCATGTTGGCCTCCGTTCACTATTAAGGGAGGAAAGCAGCCTTCCCTCCTTCGACCTGGTCTCTGCCTTCTCATTCAGAGAGGCGGGCCAGCTGGAGATAGCTGAAGCAACTATTCTTGGGCTGCTCAGATACTACGGACAATTGGACGAGAGTGAATTGCGGCTAAAACTCCAGTCAAGCCAAATGGAGGCGGACCTGATTGGACGCGTTCTTGTAAAACTGGTCAGCAGCGGAAGAATCGCTCGCTCTGCCAGTAGGCTGTACTATGGCTACACGTTCTGCTCTCCAAAGGAAAGGGTACTGCTCGCCAACCCCAAAACTTTTGACGAGGTAGACCTTGACACTCGCCTGTTTTATGTTGGGCTCAGGCCATTCTTGCCAATGATTCATCCCCTTGGGCACGGCTTATCCCTTACCCAGCGGGACTCTTCCGGCAGCAGCCGCCAATACCGCAACAAAATACTTGAGCGAGGCGATGGACATAGTGCAATCGTGACACGCAACAACTATCAAGATGCCATGAAGACCGCTTTAGCAAACGTGAAGCGGTTCGGCGTCTCCGTTGTTCGAGTACATCCCTGGAATATGGAGCATGCTCTTGCCATCGTCAGGCACATACGGAGTGCCTTGCCCTTCTACGAGATAGATGTGCAACGCAAAGACGTAATACAGATGTATGGAGGGAAAGAGGTGACAGAAAGTTGGCTACGCATCTCCTCACCCGACATGATAACCCGTTTCTACTTTGCCGAGCAACTGCGCCGCAGCGGCATCGCCCGCCGCGTGAGAGTGGAGCAGCGAAGGAGAGAGTGACCAAAGAGGGGGCGTCGTGCAAGCGAAGGAATACATTAGCGAGATTATCGCCCGGCTGGAGCAGACCTATGGCATCCCTCAACATGGCAACAAAGAAGATCCTCTCGACGAACTGATCTACATCAAACTGTCTCAGCAAACCAATAGCCCCAAGTTTCGCAGCATGTATGAGGCTTTGCAGTGCCGCTATCCAGGCTGGCATGGATTGGAAAAGGCGTCGTTAAAAGATCTGGAGGCTCTTCTGCGCCCGGGAGGCCTCGCGCAGCAGCGAGCTCGGTACCTAAAAGACATAGCGGCCCAGATTGTGAAGGATTGCGGGCAACCCGACCTGTCCTGGCTTCGCGACGTATCGCCTCCGGATGCGCTCACCTACTTATTGAGCTTGCCAGGTATTGGGCTCAAAACAGCATACTGCGTGGGTATGTATGCGCTGGGCTGGGAGGTTCTTCCTGTAGACGTACATGTGCAACGTATCTCAGAGAGGTTGGGGCTTTTGCCGCCGTCACTCTCAGATAAGAAAAAGCATCTCCTTCTTGAGGAGATCATTCAGCCCGACAAGCGATATTCCTACCACGTCACCTGCGTAAGCCATGGTAGAGCCGTGTGTCGAAAAGTTCCACGTTGCCATATCTGCTGCATCCGCGACTTTTGCGCATTCTGGGCTGCCTGTGGTGAGGGAGAAGCGCAGTTAACACAAGAATGGAAAGGTGGGAAAAAAGTACGGAAATAATTGGCCATCTTTTTCAATATATGGTACACTAGCAGTGTGATAATGACACGCTACGATGCTTGATTCTCAATATTTGGAGGGAAAGAGATATGGCAGTAACTGCTGTATCGCTGTTTTCTGGCTGCGGCGGGTTTGACCTGGGGGCTAAGAGAGCAGGTGTTTGTGTATTGTGGGCCAACGACATCAATCGCCACGCCGCTGCCACTTACCAGAAATATTTGCCAGAAGTAGAGTTTCGATTGGGGGATATTAGAACCATTGAGAAATGCGTAATACCTCAGGCTGATTTGCTAATAGGGTGCTACCCCTGCCAGGGATTTAGCGCTGCTGCATGGAGGCGATGGAGGACACGCGATCAACGTGATCTTTTTGCCAATGTCGATAACTTCCTCTTCTTAGAATTTGTGAAAGCCATACCATATGTCAAGCCCAAGTTTGTTTTTATTGAGAATGTCCAAGGGCTTAGATCTTCCGCACAGGGATGGTTTTTTCAAGCTCAGAAGGAAGTACTGGAAAAGGCCGGCTACACCGTGTTCAATACGAGGCTCAATACGAAGCATTATGGCCTTGCACAGAGTCGCAATCGCATCTTCATTGTAGGAGTTGAGAAGAGCTTGCCATATCGTTACTCTTTTCCAGACCCAACTCACGGCCCTGATTATCTTTATCCTTATCAATCTCAGAAGAAGGTGATTGGACATCTGCCGCCATGGCCAGCCGGGGAATTTGAGGATATACCTTTTCATGGCCATTATCTGACGCGCAATCGAAAAAAACCTTGGGACAGTTATAGCTATACTATAGTAGCGCACAGCCACCATGTCTGCTTGCATCCTATGGGGGAGTCGATGCTCAAGGTGGGAAAGGATCAATGGATTCTACGAGGTTCTACCAACCGCAGATTTTCATGGCGTGAGTGCGCTTTACTGCAAACATTTGATGAAGAATTTGAACCTGACGGGCCGCTGTCTGCCAAATATGCTCAAGTGGGCAATGCGGTTCCGCCTTCTATAGGTAAGTTAATAGTGCAGCCTGCGGTGAGATTCTTGGAAGCACAATAGCTGTTCGCTCAACTACATCTCAGAGATATAGCTTTGGTCTAAAGCGATGTTAGTATGCCTTGGGCGCTTCTTTTATGCCTCTATCGGGCTTTTTCGTAGACTTTGCTCCGTGGTCTGTCCTATTGCAAACGCTCCTTAAGGAAATGCAAATAGTATGTGTGAACTGAATTAGTAATAGGGGGTTCACTGCAGATATGATCAGTCCTATTCTTTTGCTAATAAAAGAATAGGACTCAATAGGATTACTCAGTATTTATGCTAGAATCTTTCTCTCCTTATGGTACTGTCACATTGTCGATCTTGATCTACATATGATTTTTGCGGGACCAATGGGGTCTCTGATACAACTCTGGTGAATTGAAGAGTTTATCAGTGTTTCTTACTCTTTAATATAGCTCATCAATATTTTGAAACACCAAAAGTGACCAAGAGGTAGTATATGCGTCACTTTGGCACGATATTGTGTCGTGATAGGTAGAAGTGCCCGAGGTTAAACCTGCTACGAGAAAACTAAGCCAAAAGTGTTTTGATCGTGAAAAAGTTGGAGGAGTGGAGACAGGCTCTTCCTAGCTGATGTGACATACTTGAAAAACCGCACATGAGATGCTCTTTCTGCTACTATGACTCGTACTTCTTAGCCATATCGTAGGCTACCTTTGCTTGATCATAGAGGTAGTAAACATTCTCCAAGATTTTTGCATTCATGCCCACATTCCGCAGTTTGATTGACAGGTTCTGGAGAATTTGGTAGCGTAGAGCCTACTGTAGAGGAAGGCTCGAGATGCGGTTAGAGGAAAGCTACCTC
>Ga0137384_10002576_pt1 | contig 14361 bp, 10 predicted proteins | sample SagtaG_2_FD_104922 | JGI IMG/M metagenome (GOLD analysis project Ga0137384, IMG submission 104922) | Vadose zone soil microbial communities from Sagehorn Ranch, Mendocino, California, USA - Sage2_R_60_16 metaG | ecosystem: Environmental > Terrestrial > Soil > Vadose zone | place: USA... | reverse complement strand
CGGAAGAACACCTCTAATCCCGCAAAGCCCGCCCCGGCCAGGCACGCGCTGGACGAATTCCAGGCACTCCACGCGGCGCAGCCCGGCATTGCCGGCAGCATCGACACCGAAACCGGCCAAGGGCAGCGCATCATCGTCAACCTGTGGCAGACCGGACAAGACGCGCGCGCCGCGGGCAGACGGCCCTCGCACCCCCGTGCAGCACCTGCTAAACCGCTGACGGCAGGCCCCTCACAGCTCATCGGGTCCGGCAAGTGGCCACAAGCGACCTGACAACCCCCCGACACATAACTGACCTATCGGAGCGGCCACGTCAATCTCAAGACCACTCAGAAGGCCGCAACCTATTCGGCGGCGAACTCGCGAAGCGCGGCAACCGAGGCCCGCTCACTTTGCGTGATGGCCACAGTGCCGACTCCGGGGCCAGCGAGCAGACCTCGCGGCGGTATCGAATCCCGACCTGACCAGTGCACTGACATTGAGATGACCGAATCACTGACACCGACGTGCGGCCTCTCAGGAAGCCCGCCGCGCCGACCTGGCCGGGTGGTCCCGTCACGGCGTGGACACCTGGACGGTCCAGCTCGCCACCGCCGCGAACGAGGCCCCCGCTCGATGCGACCGGGCGCCCGGCAACGGTCACCGTGACCGTCTGCGATCAGCACGGCCGACCGTTCCCGGGACCAGGCTGATCGGCCTGCGCCGCTACCTGGCCGAGCACGAGCACATCAGAGGAATCCGGACCAGACCGCGCTGGACGGCACGCCGGTGGTGGCGTCGCCGCGGCAGACTGGTCCCCGTGAGCTGGAGCCGCCGGGCGCCTCCGGTCAGGCCGTCACTCGCGCGGCGGCCGCGGCCACGGGCCCGTATGGCTGGGGGGTAGATGACGCGTTGATGACTGCGTCGCGGGCCGGGCCGGGCGCTGGCCGGACGGAAACTCCGTGTCAGTCATTTTCCAGCTTGACAAGTACCTCGATGTCAAACCATTGCTTGCCGTACGCGTCTCGGCAGTCGGCGATGGCGGTGAAGGATGCCGGCCGCGTTCTTGCCTACCACGACGTCCCAGGTCGCGGGATGGCCGGGCCCGATCGTGGGATGGCCGATCTCGGGATAACTCAGGTCGTGTGCCATGAGGACGGGAAAGCTTCGGCCGATGTATGTTCCCGCTGGCAGGTGCAGTGTCAGGCGCGCCAGCGGCAGGCTCTTGCGGACGCGCACCTCCAGGATGTGATCAGTGCGGCCGCCGCGCCAGGATGGCCGCCGCCTGATGCTGCCCTCCAGTACCGGCGTGAGCTCCTGGCGGAACCGCTCGCGCTCGATGGCCAACTGCTCTTTTTCTGCGGCCGCCTGAATCCTTGTGGCCTCGGCCTGGGCAGCGGCGGAGCGCTCAGTGCCCTCTGCTGACGTGGCGCTCCGCTCGGCTGCGGCCGCGGACCGCTGGGCTGCGGTCGCCGACTGCCGCGCGTACCAGAGGCCGAGGACGACCACCAGGACGCTCACGATCGAAATCACCAGAGCTGCGACTGCCACATTGCCGTCCTAGCATTCCGTCAGAATCCTTCCAGCGACGGCGCGCCGGGTTCGGGGGCAGACCAAGTAAGCCCGAAAGGGCTTACTTGGTCTGCCCCCGTACTTGCGCCAGTTGGACCCACAGCGTCCCGGCGGTCGCGCCATAGGCAAAGCGCGACGGAATCTGCGACGAAGCAAACGTCGTGCCACGCCGTCCTCCTGCAGGCGGAGGTCTGCCTGCTTCAGCATCGCCGGCTCAGCCGCTATCTCCTGGTTGATGCCGTCGGTCACCGGTCACCCCACTCCGGCGTCCGATCCCCGGCAGCTCTGGCACCGCCTCCCGCGTGCGGCCCGCGTTACGGTGGGCGGCGGCGTCGCGCAGGAGGTGGCGGCGGTCGGCGTCGGGGAGCCATGCCTGCCGCGGGTCGGCAGCGAACGTGAGGTCGTCGGCCAGGCCGGCCGTCATGGTGGCGGTGAGCCGGTCGATGAACTCGGTGGGCACGCGCCGGGTCCACATCACCCACCAGGGGAAGACCGGCGCCGGGGCGGCCAGCGGCACCACCTTGACCCGCGGGTCGGGCGGTGGTCCCATGGCCATGCCGAAGAAGGTCGGCCTGGCCAGGGCTTGGTTGAGGAAGTTCGCGAAGCCCCTGGTGGTGCCCGAGTAATCGATGCGCAGGCCGAACCGCCCGGCCAGCTCGGGCAGGTACTCCGTCCAGTCGCTGGGTGCGCCGTGGAGCGGGAACCACAGTGTTTCGGCGCGCAGCTCCTCGAGCCTCACCTGGTCCTGGCGGGCGAAGCGGTGGCCGGCGGCGACCAGCAGGCCGATGCGTTCGATCAGCACCGGCCGGCGCCGCAGGTCTTCGGGCCAGTCGGGCCCGAGCGCCCCGGCCCGCCCGAATGCCACGTCGGCGGCTCCGCCGCGCAGCGTGGCCAGCGCCGGGGTGGTGGTGCGCATGGTCACGTCGAGCGCCAGGCCGGGATCACGCTCGGCCGCGCGGTCCACCAGCCGCAGCGGGGCGAGGTGCTCGTCGATGACGTCCACGACCAGTGCGCGCTGCCGCACCTGGGCGGCGGCGATGGCGGCGTCGATGGCGTCCACGGCGCGGCGCGCATGCGGCAGCAGCCGCTCCCCGGCGGGGGTGATGTCCACCCGCTGATGGGTCCGGTCCAGCAGGCGCACCGCCAGCAGGGCCTCCAGCCGCTGGATCCGTTTCGACAGTGCCTGCTGGCTGAGGTAGAGGCGCTCGGCGGCCCGGCCGAAGTGCCGCTCCTCCGCGGTGATCACGAAGGCCCGCAGCAGGGCGCTGTCCAGGTCCATGCCGAAATCCTCCGTCACAACCGCCGGTTGTCAAACCCGCCGTCATGGCTGTTGGACCGGACCGCAGCTGCGCGCGTGGACTGGAAAGACAGATCGGACAGCGACGAAGGAGGAGTCATGACAGGCGCTCTTTACCGGCTTGGCGGCGCCTGCGCGCGCCACCCCTGGCGGGTCATCGCCGCGTGGCTGGTGGCGATCATGACGCTGGCCGGGCTGGCGGCGGCGATAGGCGGGGCCTACCGCGACGACGACGCGGCGCCGGGCAGTTCAAGCGCGCGGGCCAACGCGCAGATCGAGGCCGGTTTCCCGCAGCAGGCCGGGGCCGAGGCACACGTCGTGGCCCGCTGGCCGGGCCACGTGGACCGGGCCGCCGTGACCGCGGCCGGGAACAGGCTGCGGGTACTACCCGGCGTCGGTGACGTGCAGGATCGGACCAGCGCGGACGGCCGCACCGAGATGCTGGTGGTCCGTTACCGGGCCAGGCTGGCCGACCTGAACTACAACAAAGCCACCAATGAGCTCACCATCGCGGCGGCCCCGCTCCGGCAGGCGGGCGCCCGGATCGGTGTGGGCGGTGAGGTTCCCGAGGCGATCCAAGGACCCAACGGGACCGCGGAGGCAGTGGGCGTCGCTGCTGCCCTGGTCATCCTGCTGCTCGCGTTCGGCTCGGTTCTGGCCGCCGGGCTGCCGCTGCTGATGGCCGCCGCGGGCCTGGGCGCCGGGCTGAGCCTGATCGGCCTGCTGGCCGGGGTCACCAGCGTGAACTCGGTCAGCCCGACGCTCGGCAGCATGATCGGCCTGGGCGTGGGGATCGACTACGCCTTGTTCATCGTGGCCAGGTACCGTGACCGGATGGCGGCCGGGTCCCCGCCGGTGGTGGCCGCCGCCGAAGCCAATGCCGCGGCCGGGCGTTCTGTTGTCGTCGCCGGCACCTGCGTCCTGATCGGCATCACCGGCCTGGCGTTCAGCGGCATGCCCAGCTTCGCCACCATGGGCGTCGCCGCGGCGCTGGTCATCGTGTGCACGGTCACCGCCGCGATCACCCTGCTGCCGGCGCTGCTGCGGCTGATGGGGCGGCGGGTGTTCGGCCGCCGGGCCCGCCGCGCCGCGCAGCTGCCCAGAACGTCCTTCCGGTCCGCCCGCGCCGAACGGCTCGCGCACGCGGTCATCCGCCGGCCGGGCCGCTCGCTGGCCATCGGCGCGCTGCTCCTCATCGCGCTGGCCGTGCCGGCCGTCTCCATGCGGCTCGGCCAGAACGACCCGGGCAGCGAGTCACCGGCAAACCCCACCCGGCAGGCATACGACCTGGTCGCTCAGGCCTTCGGCCCCGGCGCCAACGGCCCGCTGGAGGTGGTGGTCAACCGGGATGCCGTGCCCGCCGCCGCGCTGACGACGCTGGGCGGCAGGCTCGCCGCCATGCCGGGTGTGGCCGAGGTGTCCGCGCCGGCACTGTCGCCGGGCGGCCGGACCGCGGTCCTGCAGGTGATCCCCGTCACCGGCCCTCAGCAGCCGCAAACACGTGACCTGGTCGACCGGCTGCACCACGGGGTGCTGCCCGCCGGCGCCGACATCACCGGCCCGACCGCGGCGATGGCCGACATGACCGCCACCTTGTCCGGGCACTGTGGCGCGTCCTGCTGACCGTCCTGGCCGCGACGTTCGCCCTCATGACGATCGTTTTCCGGTCGATCGTGCTGCCCGCCAAGGCGGTCATCACCAACCTGCTGTCCGTCGCCGCCTGCTACGGCGTGATGACCCTGGCCTTCCAGACCAGGGCCGGAGCCTGGTTGCTCGGCCTGCCCGGCCCGGTCCCCATCGCCGCGTGGGCGCCCGTCGTGCTGTTCGCGATCCTGTTCGGCCTGTCCATGGACTACGAGGTGTTCATGCTCAGCCGCGTCCAGGACAGCTACCAGCGCACCGGCGACCCGCGCGGCGCCGTCGCCGACGGCCTGGCCGCTACCGCGCGGATCATCACCGCGGCAGCCGCCATCATGATCGCGGTCGCGGCCGGGTTCGCCCTGGACCCCAGCGTCATGGTGAAGATCATCGGAGTCGGCATGGCCTCCGCCATCCTGGTCGACGTCACCATCGGCCGGATGCTGCTGGTCCCGGCCGCCATGGCCCTGCTCGGCGCCCGCAACTGGTATCTGCCCCGCTGGCTGCACCGGATGCTCACCCGCCAGATCGCTGTTCACCGGGCACGGGTGCGGCAGCCGCTGTCTTCCCAGACCGACGAACCAGCCTTGGGGTGACAGGACATGGCCCACGCGGTCCTGCTGAGCATTCATATTGCCGCGGGCACGGCGGGACTACTCCTCGGGCCGGTCGTGATGTGGCAAGCTACCCGGCGGCTCGGGGCCGCACGAAACCCGGCCGGCGGTGCCAGCGCTGCCTATCACTGGATGGTTCTGGCGGTGTGCCTGTCCGCGGCCATGCTGGTGGTGTGGTTCCGCCCGGAGTTGTGGTGGCTGATCCCGGTCGCCGCCTTTTCCTACGCGCTGGTACTGACCAGCCGGATCGCGGTAGCCAGGCGTTTCCGCGGCTGGACGCACGCCTACGTGCACGGTCAGGGCGGCTCCTATATCGCGCTGGTGACAGCGCTTGCGGTCGTGGCGCTGACCGTCGATGGCCCGCTGCACGGGGCTGCCGAAGTGATCCCGTGGGCGCTGCCGGCCGCTATCGGCATCCCGTTGATCGAGTGGTGGCGACGGCTCCTGACCCGGGCCGTTGCACCGCCCGGGCCGCCGGGCGGTCCCTGATCCCGGGAGCGGCCGGGTTCAGCCTGCCGACGTCGCTGGCCCGCGACGAGCTTGCACGCACGGGCCCGGCAACTCGCCAGGGCGGCCGGGGTTCGGCGAGCGGGCTGTTCTGATGCTGCCAGGCCCTGACCCGATATAGTCCCGAAGCACTGTCACCCACTTCACGCTGGTCAGCCCGGTGGGTTGATATCCTCGGCCGCGGCAATGCGCACATCGTCGCGAGGTCGCATCAGATGCAATTGGCGTCAGAAGCAACAACGGAACGGTCAGTGGCGATAGCCGATGAAGAGTGCTGGGTTACCGCTACTTCGTATGCGTGGGCGGGGCCGGGATCTTGTAACGGTTCAGTCGCTGTGGGTTGGTTACCGGCAAGTCTGCCCTGCTTTGCGGTCTATGCCGGCGGAGTTCCTGAGGATGATGAGGCGGTGGCCTGCGGCCGGTATGCGGGGTGCCGTCGCAGGCGGATCTGGAGCGAGTGTTCTTCCTCGATAGCGCCCGCCCGCACTACGCCCCGTCACCGGTTGTCTTGGTCCGGGACGGCCCCAGAAGAGAATTCGCGACAGTTGAATACGCGACGTACGGAAGGCCCGGCAGTGCGCCGAGCGGACCTGGGCGGTTCTGCACGCGCAGATCCTGGTCCCGGGCGGGGCTACCGGGCCATCTCGCGGTCGGCGGTCTGGCGCCCCGCGGGCACCAGCACCTTTGCCGGCTGGCCGGCGCCAGCCGCCACGGGGCGGGCGGGACGGACCCGGGCCGGCAGGAAGGCCAGGGTGACCAGGTCGGCCGCGGCGGTGGCACCTGCGGCGACCAGCTATCCGCTGCGGGCCGTTGATGAAGGCCTGCCGCACTGCCTACGCCGCGCCCTCCCGCAGTCCGGCCGGCAGGTGGCCGGCGACGCGCAGGCCTGCCACCACCGACTGCTGGGCGGCGGAGGTCAGCGTGGCCGGGGCGCCGTCCTTGGTCAGCGCGGACAGCACGTGGCTGCCGTAGGCGGAGCTCATCACCGAACCGACGATCGCCACGCCCAGGGTCCCGCCGAGCTCGCGGGTGGTGTCGTTGACGGCCGAGCCCGCGCCGGCCTTGGCGGGCGGCAGCGCGCCCATGATGGCCTCGGTGGCGGGAATTGAGGTCAGGGCGAGCCCGGCGGACTTGAGGACCGTCGCGGTGATGATCCGGCCCCAGTAGGCGGAGTCGGCGGTCGTTCCCGCGGCGACCAGGAACCCGGCGCTCATCAGGGCCAGTCCGGTGGTGACCACCAGCTTGGTGCCCAGGCGCTTCATCAGCGCGATGGCGGCCGGGGACACCGCCCCGGTCACCAGGGCGAACGGCAGGGTGGCGACCCCGGCCCGCAGCGGGTCGAAGCCCCGGATCACCTCGAAGTACTGGGTGATGAGGAAGATGAAGCCAAACAGGCCGAAGAAGGCCGGGGCGATGGCCCCGCTCGCGGCGCTGAACCGCGGGTTGACGAACAGCCGCACGTCGAGCATGGGGTCCGGCCGGCGCAGTTGCCAGGCGGCGAAGGCGGCCAGGATCGCCAGCGAGCCCGCGAACCCGCCGATGGTGGCGGCCGACGCCCAGCCGTGCGCGGGAGCCTCGATGACCGTCCAGACCAGCAGGCCGACGCCGCTGACCGACAGCAGGGCGCCGAGCGGGTCGAACCGCCCCGCCTTCGGGCGCGTACCTCAACTTGTTGGCACGGATCGGCCAGATGCCCTGGTTTCCAAGGCGCTATCTCACCTTCCCTGACATCAGGACAAGAACTCGCAAACATCGACCTCGCCGAAACGAGGCCACGGTCACTTGTGACGAACAACTGCCGTCAGGTGTGACCAACAAAGTTGACATGCATCGGCTGCTGTGCTGGCGGCTGAGCTGACGAGCCTCCGGTCGTGCGGGGGGCCTCCCCAGCTCAGACGCGTCACGATTAGCAGCTGCATTCGCGTGCGGGCGTCTTGCGGCGCCCTCGGGAGCTTGAGGAGGTCCCGACGTCCATCGTAGGTGGCTTGCATCGCGGCGGTCAGGACGGACCCATCGGTGCCGGGTGAGCCAGTTCCCGGCTACGGGTGCCCGGGCCAGCACGAACCGGCCAGCACATCGGTCTCCAGCGCCGCCAGATCCTCCGCCGGACCGGCGCCCGCGCCACCCGCAGGTCCCGTACCACAGCCAGGGCTCCAAACCCGGGCCTCCTTGCCTTCACCGATCCAGCAAGATCAGCGATAGACACGATAGACCTTCGGGAAACCCGAGAAACCATCACAGGACAGAGACGGATCAGGGAAGGAACCCAGGTTCTGGGGCTACAGAAGTTACTGAGACCTCAGGGAACTCTGATTAGCCCCGCCAGCGTCCGGCGCACGATGCGGTGCTGCGCCACCCACGGTCGCAGGTGGCGCAGCGCCGGGACGCAGGCCAGAACCTAGATTCTGCTGACCGGCCTGAACTCGCCGGTATCTTCCAGACCGTCTTCGCCGGCCCGGTCCGCCGGCTCGCTGCCGTCCTCCAGGTTGAGGTGGGGGAGCCGGCGGTCGAGGACGGCGGGCAGGCGCCAGTTGGTCTTTCCCAGCGTGTGCATCACGGCGGGAACGAGCACGGTGCGGACGAGCAGGGCGTCGGTGAGGACGGCGGCTGCCATGCCGAGCCCGATCATCTTGATGGTGCGGTCGGTGGTGAAGGTGAAGGCGAAGAAGACCACGGTCATGATGGCCGCTGCGGCGCTGATGATCCGGCCGCTGGTCGCCTGGCCGATGCGGACCGCGGCGGAGTTGTCGCGCCGTTTGAGCCACTCTTCCTGGATCCTGCTGACCAGGAACACCTGGTAATCGGTGGTCAGGCCGAACAGGACGGCGAACATGAGGATCGGGATGAACGGGCTGACCGGCCCGGTGTTGGTCACACCGACTAGGCTCTTCAGCCATCCGAACTGGAAGACAGCCGTCACCACCCCGAACGCCGCCGCGGCGGAGAGCAGGTTCATGATCGCGGCGGTTACGGGGATGGCCAGGCCGCGGAACACCAGCATCAGCAGGATGAAGGACAGGGCGACCACCATGCCCACGAACAGCGGCAGCTTGGCGGACAGCTGGCCGGCCAGGTCGATGCCCAGGGCTGTCTGACCGCCCACCAGCACCTGCAGGTGCTGTCCGTGCAGAGCCCCCGGTATGACCTGGTTGCGCAGGGTGGTGATCAGGTTCGAGGTGGACACCGCCTGCGGGCTGCCGGCAGGGTAAACCTCGGCGAGGGCGACCGCGGGGTGGCCCGGGCCGGCCGGGAAATATGCGGGGCCGGCGGTAGTGACCACGCCGGAGGCGTGGCTGGCCGCGGTGACGACGGTGCCGAAGGCAGTCCGGTCGGCCGGGCCGTGCAGCGGCGCCACCAGCTGCAGCGGGCCGCTGAAGCCGGGGCCGAACCCGTGCACCAGCATCTCGTAGCCCCGGTAGGTGGTCGTGGTGGTGCTCGTGGGGTCGACGCTGTAGTCGGCGGTCCCCTGCCGCATCGACAGGAACGGGGCGCCGAGCGCCAGCATGATCCCGAGGGCGCCGACACCGAGGATGATCTTGTGCCCCTGCACCGTCGACGCCCACCGGGTCCAGCCCCGGGACGCCTCGGCGAAGCCGGTCTCGCCCCGGGCCAGGGCGGCGCGCTGGCGGCGGGTCAGGATGCGCGTGCCGAACAGGCCGGTGAGCGCCGGCAGCAGCGTCAGCGCGGCGGCCACCGGGAACGCGACGGCGATGGAGGCGCCGATGGCCGCACCCGACAGGGTGCTGACCCCGACGGTGAGGATGCCGAGCAGGGCGATGCACACCGTGATCCCGGCGAACAGCACGGCCCGGCCGGCGGTGGCCGCGGCAGCGGCCACGGCTTCTTCGACGCTGAGACCGCGGCGCAGCCCGGTGCGCGCGCGGGTCAGGATGAACAGCGAGTAGTCGATCCCGACGCCGAGGCCGATGAGGGTGCACAGCTGGGATGTGAACGAGGCCATGGTCACCGGGTGAGACAGCATCGCGACCACCCCGAGTCCCGCGGTGAGCGCGATGCCGGTGCTGATCAGCGGGAGCAGCGCGGGCAGCACGGCGCCGAAGAACACCAGCAGGATGACCAGGGCGGCGAGGACGCCGATCAGGGTGCTCGACGAGGAGGCCGGGTTGGTCGAGGCGGCGACGGCGCCGACGACGTCGACCTGCAGGGTCGGCGAGTTCGGGGCCCGGGCCAGCTTCACGAACCTGGCCGCCTCGGCCGCCGAGATGTTGCTGGCGTCCTTGCTGAAGTTGACCGTGGCAAACGCGACATGCCTGCTCGCGCTGATCTGCTTCGCGCCCGCCGGGGTGTAGGGCGAGGTCACGCCGGAGACGTACCGCAGGTGCGACACCCGGCCCAGCATGGCCTGGATCTGTTTCCGGACGGCCGGCGCGCTGACCGTCCCGGACCTGGCCTGGAACACGATCTGTTCGGTGTCACCGGACTGGCCCGGCACCGCGCGCTGCAGCAGGCTGGCGGCCGCGGCACTCGGCGTGCCAGACAGCGTGGTACCGGTGGCGTAGTGACTCCCGAGGGCGGACTGGCCGAGGAAGGCGCCGGCCAGCACCATCAGCCATATTCCGAGCACGGCCAGGCGATGCCTGACACACCAGCGAGCGAGCGAACGCATCACGACCTCCTCTGCTGATCCCCGCCTGCCGGGGACCTCTGCCAGCATCAGGGCGGAGCACCCCGCGGATCGTCGGCCGTCAGGACCCTTTGACGTCAGCCCCGCAGTTCTGCCGGAGTAACGCCCGCGATGCCCGTTCGGGCGCGAGCAGCTGCGCCGACGCCCGGAGCCCCCGTAGTTCTTAAGGAGTAGTTCGAGGGCCGGAGAACGGCCGGAATGCACTCTCGCGGCGGATGGGAGACTGAACGTGCCGCCGTAGCTTGGGAAGCGCCGGGAGGAGGACGACGTGCTCGCGTTCCGCGCAGTGACCACCCGCGTCGCCGCGGGCGGCAGGCTGGGGCTGCAGGGGCTGCTGCGCGCCCCGGACATCGACCAGGTCCTGGCGGTGATCGCCTTCGTCGCGCTGCTCGTCGATCCGCTGCTGCTGCACAAGGTCACCGGCCTGACGCCGGTCATTGGGGTGCTGGCCTTCGTGACGGCGCTGCCGCTGGTGGCCCGGCGGCGCTTCCCGCTCGGCGTGCTGGTCATCGTCGTACCGCCGCTGCTGGCATGCCTGATCGTGTTCCACCCGAACCGGGCCGCGGTGGGCATCGTCATGCTGCTGGTGTTCACCGCGGGGCTGCAGGGCGGCCGGACCCGGTCGTTGGTAGTGGCCGCGCTGATGGCGCCGGCCGTGACCGCCGCGGTGCTCATCACCGCCCGCACGGTCAGCCCGCTCGACTTCGTCGCCTACGGCTCGCTGGTGCTCGGCGCCCTCCTTGCCGGCGAGGCGCTTCGCGCCCGGCAGGCGCTCGGGCGCTCGCTCGCCGAGGAGGCGGCACGCATGCGGGAGGCCGCGGCACAGCACCGCTTCGACCAGGAGCGCCTCGCGCTGGCCCACGAACTGCACGACATCATCGGGCACACGCTGGTGGCCATCAACGTACGGGCCGCGGCCGCCGCGCGCCGCGAGCGTAAGGCCGACCGCGCCGAGGCGCCCACCGCGCTGGATGAGATAGCGTCCGCCTCGACCGGCGCGCTCGCCGAGCTGCGGATCGCGCTGAAGGCCCTGCGCAGCGCGCCAGACGGACCGGCCCCGCTGCACCCCGTCCAGGACATGGCCAGCCTCGGCGACCTCGTCGCCGGGGTCGAGGCAGCCGGCCTCGCAGTGGACCTCAAAATCGCCGGAGAACCGGCGGCCCTGCCCGCCAGCGTCGGCCACGCCGGATACCGCATCGTCCAGGAGGCACTCACGAACGTGCTGCGCCACTCCACCGCCCGGCAGGCGCAGGTCCGGGTCGAGATCGACGACTGCGCCATTGTCATCGAGGTCACCGATGATGGCCCGAAGCGGACGACCGCCTTCCCGGCGGGCGGTCACGGGGTGCAAGGCATGCAGGAGCGGGTCGCCGCACTCGGCGGCAGCTGCGAGGCCGGCACGGTCAACGGCGCCGGGTGGAGGGTGCGAGCCCGCATCCCGCTGGCCGGACAGGCCCGCATGCCGGTGAGCGGAAAGGAATCGTGATGGGACCCATCCGGGTGCTTGTGGCCGACGACCACTCCCTGGTGCGGGCCGGGTTCCGCTCCATCCTGAGCGACGAGGACGACATCGAGGTCGTCGGCGAGGCCAAAGACGGAGCAGAAGCCGTCGCCGCCGCGGTCACAGAGATCCCCGACGTGGTGCTGATGGACATCCGCATGCCCGGGATGGACGGCCTCGAAGCCACCCGCCTGATCACCGCTCACCCCAGGCTGCAGGGCACGAAGGTCATCGTCCTGACCACGTTCGACCTTGACGAATACGTCTTCGGGGCGCTCAAGGCAGGTGCCAGCGCATTCCTGCTCAAAGGGGTGGAGCCACCCGTGCTGATCGACGCGGTCAGAACCGTCGCCGGCGGCGAGGCCCTGCTCGAGCCGAGCGCGACCCGCCGGCTGATCGAGGCCTACGTCGGCGGCCAGCCGACGGCGCCCCCGGCAGGCTTTCCGCTTCCCTCATCGCTCACCGCCCGCGAAGTCGAGATCCTCCGGCTCATCGCCGCCGGCCTGACCAACACCGAGATCGCCGACCGCCTGTTTATCAGCCCGCTGACCTGCAAATCGCACGTCTCGCGCATCCTGACCAAGCTGGACGCCAGGGACCGCACCCAGCTCGTCGTCCTCGCCTACGAGAGCGGCCTGATTGTTCCCGGGCAAACCAGTGGCCTGCCCGGAGTCCCTTCGCAGAATTAGCGAACACGGCGTACAGAGCCGGCTGATCTGCGCGGCTTGCACAATCTTGCCTACCACGGCTGGGCGAGTACGGAATCGGCGATCGGCTTGCGTTTGAGCGTTAAGGGACCCTGCCGCACTCACGATGCGCGGCCGGCCACCCAGCTCCCGGCTGGCTGTAGCCGGAGGGAGACGGTCCGCTAAGCCTTGCTGGCCCAGGTCGTCGGGTCAGCCGCTCCTGTCTTGCGGCTGGCGTATCTGCTGGATCGCTTCCTGGACGCCGCCGGTCCAGGGGTCGCCGTGCCCGGGAAGCACGTAGTCAGCGGAGATCGCCTCCAGGCGTGTCAGCGATTTGACCGCCTGGGCGGCGTCGGCGGTGAACGGCGCGACCTGCGGGCCACGGGCGCCAGTGGTCACCGCGTAGGTGGCGAACGCGTCGCCGACGAACAGGGCGCCCAGCGATGCGACATGCAGCGCGGCGCTACCTGGGGTGTGGCCGGGCGTCAAGATGACCCGCGGGCTTCCCGGGACGTCCAAGGTTGCCCCGTCGCCGAACGTCGCGACCTGCTGCAGCTTGGGGGTGCGAAGCCCACCGTGCAGCAGCGAGAACCACAAAAAGCCAAGGAGCGGCCCGGGTTTGACCGGGCCGAAGCCCTTCGACGGGTTCGGCACCTCGCCACGCGCCAGCGCAGCGTCGGCCTCGTGAACCGACACCGGCACTGCCCGCTCGCGCCGCAGCCGCTCCGCGAAGCCGATGTGGTCGGAATGCCCGTGGGTCAGGACCAGCGCACGGACATCGGCGGGCGCCCGGCCCATCGCAGCCAGTTCCCGGTCGATGTCGCCGTAGTAGCCGGGCAGGCCCGAGTCAATAATGGTCACCTCCCCAGCCTGCTCGACCAGGTAGGCATTGATCATGCTGTTGCCGCCGATCCGGTGGATGCCCGGAGCAATCTTCATGACCGAATCCTCCCACCCGGCAAGATGACAAGCGGCCTCATATGCGGTCATCGCCACAGCACCGCCCCTGCAGCACAGCCCGCGTGGTTCAGATCGCGCAGCGGCTCTTGGGGCGGGCCACGTCCGGTGACCGGCATCCGGCTCGGCCAGGCGCGCATCGCCGCCGATCTGTATCGGATCGCAACTCTGTAGTTGTTGAGTCCGGGAGCGCAGAACCGGGTGGTCGGAACTATCGCAGCGATGGCTACCTGGCCCTCTTAACGGGTCGCGCAGTGGGTCGTGGAGCAGGGGATACTGGTGCGGTGCCGTATGACCCGACCATCTACCTCGGCTCTGCTGCCCACTATCGCTACGGCCGCCCCGCGTACTCACCGGAACTCGAGGCCGTCCTGACGCAGGAGACGGGTCTCGATGGGAACGGCCGACTTCTGGATGTCGGCTGCGGCCCTGGCGTGCTTACCGTCCGCCTCGCTCATCTGTTCGGGCAGGCGGTCGGTCTGGACCCTGACGCCGGCATGCTTGCGGAAGGCTGTCGCGCAGCCGAGGAAAAAGGAGTCATGAACATCCGGTGGGTCCAGGGCCTGGCCGAGGACCTGCCCGCGGTCGCGCCGGGGCCGTACCGGCTGGTGACCATCGGCCAGTCCTTCTGGTGGACCGACGAGCAGCGAGTGGCCGAGACCGTCTGCGGCATGCTGGAGCCCGGCGGCGCGCTGGCGCTGATCGTCCACACGGTGACGGGGCGGCCGCGGCCGCCAGACCCTGACTGTGACGCTCGGCATCGGTACGGAACCGCGTTCGGGAGCCTTTTTCCAGTGGTCGGCGTCGCTTCCGGCGGGTTGTGACATGGCGTGACCGGCTAGCGCGGTTTACGTAGGGTTCCGCTCAATCGCTGGGACCCGGCAACTGGCCCAGCCTCCCGGGTCTCAGCCCGGCCGGGAGGTACCGATGACCGCCGCTGGACCTGCGCCAGTTCACCACCTGGT
>Ga0137384_10002571_pt1 | contig 14378 bp, 13 predicted proteins | sample SagtaG_2_FD_104922 | JGI IMG/M metagenome (GOLD analysis project Ga0137384, IMG submission 104922) | Vadose zone soil microbial communities from Sagehorn Ranch, Mendocino, California, USA - Sage2_R_60_16 metaG | ecosystem: Environmental > Terrestrial > Soil > Vadose zone | place: USA... | reverse complement strand
TCGATCCCACCTTCACCGTCAGCTCGCCGTCCGCCGCCAGCACCAGTTCGGCGGCGGTCGGCCGGCCCATGCCGCTGGACTCGATGCCGCACGCGACGCCCCGTCCCGTGCCCGGCTCGTCCGAGCCGCCGATCGCCGCCACCGCCGCCTCGAGCATGTCCGGGTAGGAGGAGCCGTCCACCACGACCGGCCGGCCGTTGACGTGCAGGCCGTGCGCGAACGGCAGCTCCCGGGGAGCGAGGAGGTTGCGGCGCCGGATCTCCACGCGATCCAGCCCGAGCCGATCGGCGAGTGCGTCCATCGCGCGCTCGACGGCGAAGTTGCCGATCGGGCGTGCGCCGCCCCGGATGAAGCGCGCCGGCGCGGTGTTCGTGACCCGGAACTCGACGTCGGCCCTGAGCGCCGGCACCCGGTACATCGACAGCATGTGCCCGGCCAGGTTCTCGGCCTGCGCGAAGGCAGCCGCCGTGTAGGCGCCGCAGTCGTGCCGGAAGCGAGCGCGCAGCGCCAGGAGCCGGCCGTCGGCGTCTGCCGCTGCCTCCACCTCGATCTCGGTGCCGTGCCCCTGGCAGGTCGAGGCGCCGTCCTCGCTGCGCGTGGCGACCCAGCGCACGGGACGCCCGAGCGCGCGGGCGGCGGCCGCGACCAGCACCTCCTCCGGATAGGGGAAGCCCTTGCCCCCGAACGCGCCCCCCACGTCCCTCGCGACGACGTCGATCATGGACGGGTCCATCCGGAGTGAGGCGGCGACGGCCTCTCGCACGCCGTGGGTCCACTGAGTCGAGGCGTGGAGCAGCAGGCGCCTCCCGGCGACCGGCTCGGCGGCGCACGCGCGCGGTTCGATGGCCGCGCCGGTCACGCGCGACGCCAGGAGCGACCGCCTGACGGTCACCGGCGCGGCCGCGAACGCGTCCTCGACGTCGCCGAAGGCGAGCGTCGTCACGCCCGCCAGCCGGCCCGCCGCCGCCCTGCCGGCTCCCGGCAGGCGGTCGTACACGACGTCCACGACGTCGGCGGCGTCGACCGCCTGCGCCTCGGTCTCGGCGACCACCACCGCGACCGGTTCGCCCTGGTAGCGGACTGCTCCACTGGCGAGGACCGGTCGGGCCTGGTGCGCGACGCCCGGCACCTGGGGGTCGGGCAGGTGACGCTCCCCCAGGGGCGCGTCGGCCGCCGACCAGGCGGCGAGGACCCCGGGCCTGGCGCGTGCGGCGTCCAGGCGCACTCGGACCAGGCGCGCGTGAGCGAAGGTCGAGCGGACGACCACCATGGCCGCCGCGCCGGGCGCCGCGTCGGCGGCGAACCGGCCGGCGCCGACGACCAGCGCAGCGTCCTCGCGGCGCCGGATGGCCTCGCCCACCAGCGAGCTCACAGCAGCGCGGCCGGCTCCTCCACCAGGTCGCCGAGCTCGGTCAGGAAGGCGGCGGCTCGGGCGCCGTCCACGGCCCGGTGATCGCAGGAGAGCGTCATCCGGATCGTCGGCCGCACCTCGGCACGCCCGCCGGCCGGCACGACCCGGTCCGCGACCCGGCCCACGGCCAGGATCGCGGCCTGCGGGGCGTCGACGATCGCGCTGAACGAATCCACGGCGTACATGCCCAGGTTGCTGATGGTGAAGGTCGCCCCTTCCAGGTCCTCAGGTCGCAGCCTGCCGGCCCGCGCCTTCTCGACCAGCTCGCGACGGCGAGCGGCGATCGCCGCCAGCGTCAGGCGGTCGGCCCGGGCGATGACGGGCACGACGAGGCCGTTCTCGACCGCGACCGCGACGCCGATGTTGACCTCGCCATTCCGGACCGTCCGCTGCCGGGAGGCGTCCCAGCGGCCGTTCGCGAGCGGGTGACGGAGGAGCGCGGCGGCGGTGAGGCGGACCAGCAGGTCGGTGTACGTGAGCTCGGAGTCGGTTCGAGCGGCGTGGGCCCGCCAGGTCACGAGGCGGCTCGCGTCGCACTCGCGCTCCAGGTAGAAGTGGGGCACGCTCCTCCAGCTCTCGGCCGTTCGACGCGCCATCGTGGCCCAGATGCCGCTCCGCCCCCCGCGATCGGCGATTCCGCGGGGCACCCCGGAGCCGGGTGCCGGCACCGGAGCCGCCTTCCCCGGTCCCGCCGCGGGCAGCGGCAGGTCGGTCGACTTCACCGCGCCGCCCGGCCCGGATCCGGCGATCGCCGACAGGTCGAGCCCGCGCTCGGCCGCGGCCCGCCGCGCCTTCGGGCTGGCCGGTATCCGCTCCGGCGGCGCCGCGGCTTCCGCGTCCGATTCGCCCTCGAGCAGGATCACCGCCACCGGCTGTCCGACCGGCACGTCGTCGCCCACCTGCGCCGCCACGCGACCGAGGGTGCCCGAGGCCGGCGCCTCGACGTCCACCGTCGCCTTGTCGGTCTCGATCTCCATGAGCGGCTCCCCCTGGGCGACCGCCTCCCCCTCCCTCTTGTGCCAGGCGACCAGCCTGCCGAACTCCTGGTTCATGCCGAGCGTGGGCATGATCACGTCAACGGGCAATCATGTCCCCCAGGGGCAGCCGCGTCCGGTTGAGGTGCGACTCCACCTCGCGCGTCGTCGGCAGCGGCCCGCTGACGGTCCAGTAGCGCTGCCCGGCGACCAGCAGGTCCTCGGCGGGGAAGCGGGTGATGACCTCGCAGCCGTCCCTGGTGACGACCAGCTGCTCCTCGATCCGCGCCGCCGACCAGCCATCGGTCGAGGGCCAGAAGGTCTCGAGCGCGAAGCACATGCTCTCCTCGATCACCTGGGGATGGTCGAGCGAGACCAGCCGGCTGAAGACCGGCTTCTCCCAGTGCGAGAGCCCGCAGCCGTGCCCGAACTGCAGCGCGAAGGCCGCCTCCTCGTCGGGGAACCCGAACTCGGTCGCCCTGGGCCAGATCGCCGCCACCTCGCCTGTGGTGACGCCGGGCCGGATCATCGAGATCGCCTCGTCCAGCATCGCGCGGCAGCGCTTGTAGGCGTCCACCAGCGCCGCCGACGCGCTGCCAACCGCGAACGTGCGGTAGTAGCAGGTGCGGTACCCGTTGAACGAGTGGATGATGTCGAAGTAGGCGGGATCGCCGGGCCGGAGCATCCGGTCGGTGTAGACGTGGGGATGCGGGTTCGAGCGCTCGCCGGTGATGGCGTTGATGCCCTCGATCAGCTCCGAGCCGTGGTCGAAGAGCACCTTGGAGACGAGGCCGACGCACTCGTTTTCCCTGATGCCGGGTCGCAGGTGCTCATAGAGGTGGTCGTAGGCCGCGTCGACCAGCGCGCAGGACGCCGAGAGCAGCGTGATCTCGTCCTGCGTCTTGATCACGCGGACGTCCTGCATCAGCTGCTGGCCGTCGCAGACCTCGATTCCCGCGGCCTGGAGGGCGAAGAGGACGGGGGGCTCCACGATGTCCACGCCCAGCGGCTGGCCGAGCAGCCCGCGTCCCTCCAGCTCGACCCGGATCTTCTTCGCCACGTCCTCCGCCCGGCCCTGCTCCGGTGAGAAGGAGCCACGCATGGTCGAGATGCCGGCCCGCGAGCGCTTCTCGCCCAGCCAGGGGCAGTAGAGCGCGTGATGGCGCGCCGCGGAGCCGAAGTCCCACATGATCGGCTCGCCCTCCTCGCCATCGCCCTGCGGGAGCAGGCAGAAGCGAGCGGCCTTGTCGAGTGCCCAGGTGCCGATGTGGGTCGCCGTGAGGTACCGGATGTTGTTGAAGTCGAAGCACAGCAGCGCGCCCATCTCCGACTGTCGCAGCGCCTGCTTGGCGCGCTCCAGCCGCTGCCGGCGGAGCCGGTCGAAGTCGACGCGCGCCTCCCAGTCCACTCCCATCGACCCGAAGGTCTGCGTCATCCTGCTCACAGCCTGCCCCCCACCAGGTCCCGCGCCCTCTGTGCGACCGACTCCGGCGTGGGCACCGTCTGGTCCTCGAGCACCGGCGAGAACGGCACCGGCACGTCCATCGCACCCAGGCGCTGGACGGGCGCGTCGAGATGGTAGAAGGCACCGTCTGTGATCGCGGATGCGATCTCGCCGGTCACGCCGTAGGCGCGGTGGCCCTCGTCGACGACGACCACGCGGCCCGTCCTCCGGGCGGAGTCGACCAGTGACTCGACGTCGAGGGGCACCGTCGTCCGGGGGTCGATCACCTCGAGCTCGATGCGCTCGCCGGCCAGCATCCCGGCCGCCTGGAGTGCGACCTGGACCATCGAGCTGGTCGCGACCACGGTGACGTCGCGCCCCGGGCGCTTCACGTCGGCCACGCCGAAGGGGATCGTGTAGTCCCCAGCGGGCACCGGGCCGCGGAGCGTCCAGCTCATCTTGTCCTCGAAGACGACGACCGGGCCGTCGTCGCGGATCGCCGACTTCATCAGCCCCTTGGCGTCATAGGGAGTGCTCGGGAGCGCAACCTTGAGCCCGGGCACGTGGCTGACCCACGCGTGCAGCGACTGCGAGTGCTGGGCGGCGCTGCGCCGGGTCGCCCCCAGCGTCGTCCGGATCACCAGCGGCGCCTTCAGCTTGCCGCCGCTCATGTAGTGGACCTTGGCCGCCTGATTGGCGACCTGGTCCATGACCAGCGTCAGGAAGTCCCCGAACATGATGTCCACCACCGGGCGCAGGCCGGTCATAGCGGCGCCGAGAGCGATGCCCGTGAACCCGGGCTCGGAGATCGGCGCATCCATCACCCGTTCGGGACCGAACTCCTCGACCAGGCCCTTCAGGACCTTGAACGGCGTGCCGGCCTCGGCCACGTCCTCGCCGACGATGAAGACCGTCGGATCGGCCCGCATCTCCTCGGCGAGCGCCTCGTTCACGGCCTGGCCGAGCGTCAGCTCGCGGACGCCGGTGGCGGCGGCGGCGGCCGCCTGCCCCTGCAGCTCACGCATACACGTCCTCCGTCACCTCGTGCGGGTCGGGGAAGGGCGCCTCGAGGCCAAACCTGGCGCCTTCGCGCACCTCGGCGATGGCCTGCTCCTCGACCGCCTCCAGCCGATGGTGTGGCACGCCGGAGTCCAGGAGCGCGGCAGCCAGCCTGTTGATCGGGTCCCGCTCGCGCTGCCACTCGTTCTCCTCCTCTTTCGAGCGGTAGTAGGAGCGATCGACGTCGCCGACGTGGTGGCCGCGGTAGCGATAGGTGCGGCAGACGAGGAAGCTCGGCCCCTCGCCGTGCCGCGCCCGCGCCACGGCCTCCGCGGCCGCGGCGCGGACCGCGAGCACGTCCTGGCCATCGACCTCGACGCAGGGGATGCCGAACGCAGCCGGACGCGCCGCGAGGTCGCCCGCGGTCGTCTCGCGCCGGTGCGTGTACTCGTTGTAGAGGTTGTCCTCGCAGACGTAGATCACCGGGAGCTTCCAGAGCGAGGCCATGTTCATGACCTCGTAGAGCAGGCCCTGCCCCAGGGCGCCCTCGCCGAAGAAGCAGACGGCCACCTGGTCGGTGCCCTTCCTCAGGGCGGTGAGCGCGGCGCCCGTCGCGATCCCCGCGCTGCCGCCGACGATGGCGTTCGCACCCAGGTTGTTCCGCTCCTGGTCGGCGATGTGCATCGAGCCGCCCTTGCCGTGGTTGTAGCCGGACCTCTTCCCGAGCAGCTCGGCGAACATCAGGTCGACCGACGCCCCCTTGGCCAGGCAGTGGCCGTGGCCGCGGTGCGTGGAGGTGATCCAGTCCTCCTTGCGGAGCGCGGCGCAGACGCCGACACCCACCGCCTCCTGGCCGATGTACAGGTGGGCGAGGCCGGGCATCTTCGCCGCCCGGTAGAGCTCGTCCACCTGCTCCTCGAAGCGCCGGATGAGGACCATCCGCCGATGGAGCTCGAGGCCGCCCACCTCGGGCCGGGCCGCCAGGTCAGGCGCGTGCGCCATCGACCCCAGCCAGCCTCGCCAGCACCTTGAAGAGGACCGCGAAGTCCTGGTCGGCCAGGCCCATGCCGCGCGCCGCGGTGAGCAGCTCGTTGGTCACGGCCGTGGTCGGCAGCGGCACGTCGAACTGGCGGCCGGTCTCCAGGGCCAGCAGCAGGTCCTTCTGCATCATGTCGACGTCGAACATCACCTCGTCCAGCTGGTCGAGGACGTACGGCGCACGATACTTGACCATCGGGGACGCGATCACCGAACTGGTCAGCACCTCGACCGCCGTCTCGCGCGCGATCCCTCCCTTCTCCGCCAGCAGCACCGCCTCGCTGAAGGCGAGCATCTGCACGGCCAGGCCGAGGTTGGCAGCGATCTTCATCAGCACGGCCTGGCCGTTGGGACCGACGTGGACGACCTTCGGCCCGATGTCCCGGAGCACCGGCTCGACGCGGGCGAAGGTGGCGGCGTCGCCGCCCACGATCACCGACAGCGTTCCCCCGACGAGGGTGACGACGCTCCCCGAGACCGGCGCGTCGAGCATCCGCGCGCCGGCCCGATGCACCCGGTCGGCCAGCTCACGGCTGGCGGCCGGGCTCACGGTCGACATGTCGACGTAGACCTTGCCCGGGCCCAGTCCGGCGAGGATGCCATCGTCGCCGCCGGTCACGGCCTGCAGCGCCCGCGTGTCGGTGACCATCGTGAAGGTCAACCCGCAGTGCTCGGCGACCGCACGCGGGCTCTGGCCCCAGCGCATCCCCTTCTCCACCAGCCAGTCGGCCTTCGACCGGGTGCGGTTCCAGCCGGTGACCGGGTGGCCGGCGGCGAGCAGCCGCTCGACCATCCGGCCGCCCATCGTCCCCAGCCCCACGAATCCGATATCGGTCATCCAGCACCCCGGCAGTTCGGCATCCACAGACCACCAGCGCAAACGATTGTCCGGAGAACCGCGCCAGCGTACCAGGGACTCCTCCTCACGTCAACGCGATGCCGCCGTCGAACCGCGCACGACCAGCTGCGGCGCGAACACCACGCGCCGCGACGAGAGCTCCCCGCTCTCGACCTGGTCGATCAGGATTCCCGCCGCGACGACGCCCGCCTCGTGAACCGGGACCTGGATGGTCGTCAGCGGCGGATCGAGCTTGGACGCGTTGGGGATGTCGTTGAAGCCGGCGACGGCGACGTCCCCCGGGATCCGCAGGCCCAGGCGGCGGCAGGCATCGTAGACACCCAGGGCGGCCAGGTCGTTGACGGCGAACAGCGCGGTGGGCCGCACTGACGGCGGACGGTCGAGGAGCTGCATCGCGGCCCGGAGCCCGCCCTCCTCCACGTATCCGGACTCCGCGACCAGCGCCGGATCGGGGATCCCCGCAGCGGCCAGCGCCTTCTGGTACCCGCGCAGCCGGAGAACGGACGTGCTCACCCGTCTGGGCCCCGACAGGTGTCCGATGCGGACGTGTCCGAGCTCGATGAGGTGCTCGGTCACCAGGCGCGCGCCGGCCTCGTCGTCCGAGCCGACGAAGGGGTCGTCGGGCTCGCTGTAGCGGTTGACCACGACGTGCGGGATGCCGTCGGCGCGCAGCCTCCGGACAGCGGGGTCCTGGAGGGAGGCGCTGGCGAGGATCAGCCCGTCGACGCGGCGCTCCAGCAGCATCTGCAGCTGCGAGCGCTCGCGGCTCGGGCTGCCGTCCGTGTTGCAGAGGATGACGCTGTAGCCGCGCGGCAGCGAGGCGTCCTCGATCCCGCGGTACATCGCCGCGAAGAACGGGTTGGTGATGTCGGGGACGATCATGCCGAGCACGAACGCCTGCCGGAGCTTCAGGCTGCGGGCGATGCCGTTGGGCCGGTAGCCGGTCTCCCGCAGCAGCGTCTCGATCCGCTCTCGCGTCTCCATGGTGACCCGCGCCGAGGGGTCGCCATTGGCCACCCGGGAGACCGTCGACGGGTGCACGCCGAGCCTTGCCGCCAGGTCCTTCAGGGTCACGGCGGCGCGGCCCGGAGATCGAATTGACATGGTCAGAGGCACAGCTTAGGATGGAGCAATCGTTTGTGCAAACCCTGACCTCGGCTGGTGGCGCATCCCTGATCCGAGTCGAACAGGCCTGCAAGCGGTTCGCGAACGGCATCCAGGTCCTGGACGGGCTCGATCTGGCCGTGCGGGAGGGCGAGACACTCTGCATCCTGGGGCCTTCCGGCTGCGGCAAGACGACGCTGCTCCGAGCGCTCCACGGCCTGATCTCGCTCGACTCCGGGCGTGTGCAGGTCGCCGGCGAGACGGTCAGGCGGCCGCGGCGGGACGTGGCCATGGTCTTCCAGCACTTCGGGCTCTTCCCGTGGAAGACGGTCGCCCAGAACGTGGCCTACGGCGTCGAGCTCGCCGGGATCCCCCAGGCCCAGCGTCGCGAGCGCGTCGCGCGCTACGTCCAGATGGTCGGTCTGCAGGGGTTCGAGCGGTCGTATCCCTACCAGCTCTCGGGGGGGATGCAGCAGCGGGTCGGGCTGGCCAGGGCGCTCGCGCTCGAGCCGCGCCTGCTGCTCATGGATGAGCCCTTCGGAGCCCTCGACGCGCTGACGCGCGAGCAGCTGCAGGACGAGCTGCTCAGGATCTGGGAGCACGTCAGCAGAACGATGGTCTTCATCACCCACTCCATCGAGGAGGCGATCGCGCTCGGCGACCGGGTGGCGGTCCTCTCTCCGCGCCCGGCGCGCATCCGTGAACTCGTCGAGGTCGCCATTCCCCGTCCGCGGACGGTCGGGCGGGTGATCGAGCACCCATCCTTCGTCGAGCTCCGCGAGCGCTGCTGGCGGCTCCTGCGCTCGAAGGCCGCCTGATGCACACGAGCGAGATCCGGGAATCCTCGGCGCCGGTCGCCCCGGTCGCGCGCCCCAAGGGCCTGCTCGGCTGGCCGCGCTCGGGACGGGAGTGGCTGGTGCGCGCTGCTTCCGTCGCCCTGGTGCTGGCGGCCTGGCAGCTCTACGCGCCCCACGTGAACCCGATCTTCCTGCGCCCTCCCTCGGCCGTCGTCCAGTCGTTCGCCGACCTGCTCCAGGACGGGACCCTCCAGTCCGCGACGCTCGAGAGCCTGCGCGTCCTGGTCGTCGGCCTTGCGATCGCGGCGCTGGCCGGTCTGCTGATCGGGGTCGTCTCGGCTCGGTACTGGATCGTCTACAACGGGGTCAATCCCTGGATCACCGCCCTCTACTCGACGCCGTCGGTGGCGCTCGTCCCCTTCGTGAGCCTGTGGATGGGGATCGGCGACAGCGCCAAGGTCGGCGTGATCGTGCTCTTCGCGATCTTCCCGGTGATCCTCAACACCCAGCAGGGGATCCGCTACGTCGCCGCGGAGCTGCTCGAGGTGGCGCGCGCCTTCAACTCCGGCGAGCGCCGGTTGTGGACCGACGTGCTGCTGCCGGGGGCGCTGCCTTTCATCTTCGCGGGATTCAAGCTGGCGGTCCCGCGCGCCCTCGTCGGGATGGTGCTCGCCGAGTTCCTGATCTCGGTCGGGAAGGGCCTCGGCTCTCTGATCATCGTCTATCAGAACACCTTTCGCGTCGACCGGATGCTGGTCCCGGTGATCATCGTGGCCGCGATGGGCGTCCTGCTCATCGCGGTCGTGCAGTGGTTGGAGGATCGGCTCGCCCCCTGGGCGCGCCGAGACAGGTGAGGGAGGAGGTTCGCGAATGGTCCGCAGGTTTGCGATCGCCCTGGCCGCGCTCGTGCTCGCCGTGGGCTGCGGCGGCGCGTCGGGCGGCTCCGGCAGCGCGCCCACGCCCGGTGAGAAGGCGACGTGCACCAACAAGAACGTGACGATCGCGGTGCCCGTCACCCCGCCCAACGTCGTCCACCTGCCACCGTACGTGGCGCAGGACATGGGCATCTTCAAGGACGAAGGGCTGAACGTGACGATCGCCAGGTTCGAGGGCGGCGTCGGCGCCTTCCGGGCGATGGCCAGCGGCTCGGTCGACCTGGCCGGGACATCGAGCGAACCCTTCATCACGGCGGTGTCGCAGGGCGCCGACGTCAAGGCGGTCTACAGCTACGCGCCCAACGTCGACGTGTCGTTCGTGGTCGGCCCCAGCATCAAGACGCCGGCCGACCTGAAGGGCAAGAAGATCGGCATCCAGGAGGCTGGCGGCTTCGCCGACGTCATGAGCCGGCTCGTGCTGAAGAAGTACGGCATCTCCGCCAATGACGTGAAGTTCGTGACCACGACCACCGCCGGGCGGGTCACCGAGCTGATCGCGGGCAACGTGGACACCGGCGTCCTGCACATCGACCAGACGCTGACCATCCAGGCCAGGAACCCCGGCATCCACGTCCTGGCCAACATGTGGGACGTCGTCACCGACTACCAGTACTCGCTGTGGACCGCGAGTGGGAGCCTGATCAGGAACGAACCCGCGACCGTGGAGTGCATGGTGCGGGCGCTCATCCGCGCCGACCGCGCGATGTACGACACGTCGAAGCGTCAGCAGGTACAGGACATCGCCGTGAAGTACACGAAGGAAGACCCGAACGTCGTGGCGCAGACGTACGACAAGCTCGTCAAGGCCAGGGCCTGGCCTCAGAACCAGGGCATCCCGCAGGCCAACATCGCCGGTACCGAGAAGAGCCTCAAGGACTCCAACCAGATCACGACCGTCCCGAAGTTCAGCGACCTCGTCGACCTCTCGATGGCGAACAGGGTCGTGGCGCAGCTGGGCAAGGTCAGCAGCTTCCCATACTGATCCGCCATTCCGACGCATCCGAAGGCGGGCCACCCGCCGTCGACGTCCACGTCCACCTGGTCCCGCCGGGGCTGACCAGGGCACCGGGCGGGCCGGTCGTGCGGGCCGAGAACGGCGTGCAGTTCGCCGAGATCGGCGGGCGAAGCGCCCGCATCGGCACGCGGGACATCACCTCGCTCGAGGGCGCCCTCGAGACCGCGCGGCGCCGCGGGATCGACCACCTCCTGGTCGCCCCCTGGGTCCAGCTCCTGGGCGAATCCTTCGACTCCCAGGCGCAGGCTCTGGAGCTGTGCCGGCTCCAGAACCGTGAGCTGGCTGCGCTCGAAGGGCCGGTGACCGCGCTCGGCACGGTCCCGATGCGCTCTCCCGCCATCGCGGCGGAGGAGCTGCGCCGCGCGCTCGACCTCGGCCTCCGCGGCGTGGAGGTGACCGCGAGCATCGCGGGGACCTTCCTCGGTGACGACGCCTTCGAGCCCTTCTGGGCGGCGGCCGAGCGCCTCGGCGCGCTCGTCTTCGTCCATCCCAGCAGCCGGGGAGCGTCGAGCTCGGCCGCCTCCTCGTACTTCCTCTGGAACACGGTCGGGAACCCGGTGGAAACCGCCACCACGGCCGCCCACATGGTGATGGCGGGCGTGCTGGAGCGCCACCCCGGGCTGCTGGTGCTGCTGGCGCACGGCGGTGGTGCGGCCGTCCAGCTGCGCGGGCGTCTCGAGCACGCCTGGGGCTTCGAGCCCAGTGCACGCTCGCGGCTCGGCGAGTCTCCGGCAGACTCGCTCCGGCGCCTCCTCTTCGACACCATCGTGTACGACGCGGCCGTGCTCAGGCACCTCGTGGAATTCGCGGGCACCGACCGGGTGCTGCTCGGCACCGATCACCCGTTCGAGATGGCAGAGGACGACCCGGTAGGACTGGTGCGCGCGGCGGGCCTGGACGAGGCAGCCGAGCGCGCGATCCTGCGCGGCAACGCGGCGCGGATCCTCGGCCTCGATGGCTGACGAGCAGGTCGCCACCGCGTTCCGCAGCTGGGGTCCGCGCTTCGTTGATCAGGGGCGTCGACTACGGGGACGTCGTCCGGCTCTCCCGCTCGATCCTGGGATGGGACGACTGGCTGCCCGCCTGGACCGAGGTCGCTGACGAGCACGCCGCGCTGGCGCGTGAGTGGGAGGCGGGGGGCAGCGCCGGCCAGGCGTGGAACCGGGCCGCGCTCGGGTACCACTTCGGCCGCTTCCTCTCCGTCCGCGATCCCGCCGCCTACCACGCCTGCTCCGAGCGCGCGGTGGCCGCGCTGCGCGAGGCGCACCGCCTGCTCGACCCGACCGCCCGGCGAATCCAGGTCGGCCTCGACGGCGCGCGGATGGTGGCGACCGTCGGCGGGACGCGCTCGCTTCTGTCACGCGACTGGGGACGGCGCAGCGGGCTGAGCGTGGGGGGACCTCCGCATTCACCGGGCCGGGCACCCCACATCGCGAGTGCGATAGCCTCGGATCCCGACAGGCGTTGAAGGCGTGACGGTTCTGGTCGGGCTCGACATAGGCACGTCGGGCGCTCGGGCGATCGCGGTCGACCCGGCGGGCGCGGTGGTCGCCGAGGCCACCCACGAGTACCCGCTGCTGTCTCCCCGCCCGGGGTGGACGGAGCAGCACCCCCAGGTCTGGTGGGACGCGACCCGCCAGGTCCTGGGCCGGCTGGGGGCGCAGCTCGGCAGCCAGGTCGCCGGCGTCGGCCTCACAGGGCAGATGCATGGAGCCGTCGTGCTGGACTCCGGCGACCGCGTCATCCGTCCTGCCCTCCTGTGGAACGACCAGCGGACGGAGGCTCAGTGCCGCGAGATCACGGACCTGGTCGGGCGCGACCGGCTGATCGGCATCACCGGCAACCCGGCTCTCACGGGCTTTCAGGCGCCCAAGCTGGTATGGCTGCGGGAGGAGGAGCCCGAGAGCTTCACCCGGATCGCCCGCGTCCTGCTGCCCAAGGACTACATCCGGCTGCGCCTGACGGGTGACCACGCGACAGACGCCTCGGACGCCTCCGGCACCCTGCTCCTGGACCTCCGCCGGCGGGACTGGTCGCGCGAGCTCCTGGACACGCTCGCGCTGCCCTTGGAGTGGATGCCGATCGTCCACGAGAGCCCGGCCGTGGCAGGCCGGCTCCTGCCCCGGATCGCAGCGGAGCTCCGGCTGCCGGCCGCCATTCCGGTCGTGGCCGGCGCCGGCGACAACGCCGCTGCCGCGATCGGCAACGGCATCGTTCGGGGCGGGCTGGTCAGCTCCTCGATCGGCACCAGCGGCGTGATCTTCGCGCATACGCCCGGACCGAGCCCCGAACCCGGCGGGAGACTGCACGCCTTCTGCCATGCCGTCCCGGGAAGCTACCACCTGATGGGCGTCACCCTCTCGGCCGGCGGGTCGCTGCGCTGGTGGCGCGACGCCCTCGGCGACGGCCACGCATACGACGAGCTGACCGAACTGGCAGCCACGGCGCCGCCCGGCGCCGAGGGGCTGGTGTTCCTGCCCCACCTCGCCGGGGAGCGCACGCCGCACCTCGATCCCGCCGCCCGGGGTGCGTTCTTCGGGCTCACCGCCCGCCACGGCCTGGCGCACCTGACGCGGGCCCTCATGGAGGGGGTCACCTTCAGCCTTCGCGAGTGCATGGAGCTCATGACCGGTCTGGGCGTGATCGTCGACCAGGTGCGCGCGACCGGGGGCGGCAGCCGGAGCGCGTTCTGGCGCCAGCTGCAGGCCGACGTCTACGGCATGCCGGTCCACCGCACGGCCGCGGACGAGGGGCCGGCCTATGGCGCTGCTCTGCTCGCGGGCGTCGGCGCGGGCCTGTACAGGTCGGTCGAGGAGTGCGCGGCAGTCGTCCGGCTGCGCCCTGAGGTCGCGGAGCCGGACCCGGTCCGCAGCCGGCTCTACGACGAGTACTTCGAGGCCTACCGGGAGCTCTATCCCTCGACCCGAGAGCTCATGCGCCGGCTCTCCAACCTCGCGGCCACCCCTTCGACAGAGGCCTCGGGCTGACCGTCGGGCGGCTGGCCCGTCGAGGAGCGCGCCGCGAGTTACGGCGGAGCCGGACGCTGCCGGCTCCGCCGCGCGGGGGTTGAGTGGACTCCTCAGCAGCCGAGAGTGACGAAGGCGGAGTGGACGTCGAACTGGGTCTCCCGGTCACCCGCGTCGATGATCACCTTGTGGCCGCACGGTGGAGGAACGATGTGGAAGGTCGCGGTGAACCGGCCCGTTCCCTTCCGAAACGGGCCGGGCTGGAGGTGGCGCGGGCGGAGGAGTGGGAGCACGCAGCCGGGTGCCGCCGGCCTCAGCGATCGCGATGTCCGTCATAGAATCGTCAGGAGCGTGCCGTATTGCCAAGTGCAAGTCGATTGCCCTGATGCATCCTGGACGAGGAGGTTCCGATGACCGAGGGCACCGGGCCCAAGACCACCCGCCGCCGGGCTGAGGGTCCTCGATCTACCTGCCCCATCGCCTGCACCCTGGACGTGATCGGCGACCGCTGGACCCTCCTCCTGGTACGCGACCTCGTCGCCGGCAAGTCCCGCTTCAAGGAGTTCCTCGCCTCGGACGAGCGGATGCCGAGCAACGTGCTGGCCGACCGCGTGCGACGGCTGGAGCGCAACGGGATCATCGGCAGCGTGCTCTACAGCCAGCATCCGCCGCGGGCCGAATACCACCTGACGCCCAAGGGCCGTGAGCTCGAGCCCGTGCTCGAGGCGCTCGGGGCCTGGGGCCTCGAGCACGTTCCCGGCACGAAGCGTCGCCTCTGGCTGGACGAACCTCTGTAGGGAAGCCGACGCACCGGGCTTCGGGTTGTCGCCTGAGAG
>Ga0137384_10002564_pt1 | contig 14394 bp, 12 predicted proteins | sample SagtaG_2_FD_104922 | JGI IMG/M metagenome (GOLD analysis project Ga0137384, IMG submission 104922) | Vadose zone soil microbial communities from Sagehorn Ranch, Mendocino, California, USA - Sage2_R_60_16 metaG | ecosystem: Environmental > Terrestrial > Soil > Vadose zone | place: USA... | reverse complement strand
GTGGCGGGCTCGACCCCGATGGCCAGCAGCCCGAGGCTGCCGAGTTCCTGCGGGTCGGCCATCATGCCGACCTTGCCGGCGTATTTCTTGTCGAACAGGAGGCCGACGCTGTCACCCGGGTTCTTGATCACCTTCGAGTTGTAGCCGATCGCCGTCCAGCCGGACTGCCAGGCCATCGTGTACTTGTTTCCGCGGTCCCAGGAGGGGTTCTTCACCAGCGGGCCCGCGTACTTGTTGAAGTTCGTCATCATGGCGTGGTCGAGCGGGGTCAGCAAGCCGAGGTCGATCAGGTAGCCGAGTGGCGGGCTGTTGTTCGTCATCACGATGATGTCGTATCCGGTGTACTGCTTGGCCAGCAGCGACGGCCGGATCTTCGCGTAGAAGGGCAGGTTGTCGCTGATCGGCTCGGTGTAGTTGACAGCGATCCCGGTCTTCTGGGTGAAGTGCTCAAGGGATAGGTGCTTGCCCTTGAGCACGTCGATGTAGTACGGCCAGTTGGCGAAGTTGACAGTGTGGTGAAGCTGCTGCTTGGCCCACCACTGGGACGAGCCCACGGCCCCAGCGCTCGGCGCTGAGCTGCTCTTGGGGGTCGTCGCCCCCTTCACGCCGCAGGCCGCGAGGAACGCGGACAGGCCGAGCGCGCCCGCGCCAGTGCCCGCCGACGCCAGCAACTGCCTGCGCGACATCCGGGGCGATGTGATCCCCCGCCATATGGCCGGGTCGACTATGGGCCTGCCCTGCTCGGGCTCGCGGCCATCCTGTTCGTTCATTTGCTCCTCCTACCCGATCGGGTACGAATACTGCGGATCCCAGGACAGCCACACGCTGTCGCCGCGCGCCGCATCGGTGCTGCTTGACGCCGCGTTCTGCTGAAAGACGAGCATGTCGGCGCCGGTTGTGGTGCGGACTGTGAAGGTGGTGGATGTGCCGAGGTAGACCACCTCGGTCACGGTTCCGCGCAGCACGCTGCCGGCCGAATCCGGCCGCCCGGCGGAAATACTGATCTTCTCCGGCCGGACCGTGATCTCGATCTGCGACGACGGCGCCATCGTCCGCTCACCCGCCGGGACGATGACCTGCTCGTCCGGGCTGACCACGACCACTGCGTTACCGTCCGTGATCCTGCTCACCTCCCCGGTGAGCACGTTGGATGTGCCGATGAAGCCGGCCACGAAGCGATTGGCCGGCCGTTCGTAGATATCCCGCGGGGTGCCGAGATGCTCGATGAGGCCGTCGTTCATCACCGCGATCCGGTCCGACATCGTCAGGGCCTCGCCCTGATCATGGGTCACGTAGACGAAGGTGATGCCGACTTCCCGCTGGATGCGCTTCAGCTCGACCTGCATGGCCTGCCGTAGCTTGAGATCGAGCGCGCCGAGTGGCTCGTCGAGCAGCAGCGCCTTCGGGCCGTTGACGAGTGCCCTGGCCAGCGCGACCCGCTGCTGCTGGCCGCCGGAGAGCTCACGCGGGCGGCGCTGCTCGCGACCGGTCAGGTCGACGATCTCCAGCATCTCGCCGACCCGCCGGGTGATCTCGCCGGAGTGCACGCCCTTGCGGCGCAGCCCGAAGGCGACGTTCTCGAAGACGCTCATGTGCGGGAACAGGGCGTACGACTGGAACACCATGTTGACGTCGCGCTTGTTCGGCGGGTCCCGGGTGACGTCCCTGCCCTGCAGGCTCACCGAGCCCTCGGTGGGCTCCTCGAACCCGGCAATGATCCGCATCGTGGTGGTCTTGCCGCAGCCCGACGGGCCGAGCATGGAGAAGAATTCCCCCTGCCGGATGGCCAGGTCGAGACGCCGCACGGCGGTGATCACCTCGCCGCCAGAGTGAAACTCCTTGACCACGCCGGTCAGCTCGATCGCCGGTTCCGCCCCGGAATCCCCGGTGACCGACGTCACTAGGCTCGCTCGGCCCTCGGCAGCCGCGCCGCTGGGCGCGGGCGCATCGATCCCGGTCATCTCAGCCCGTATCCCCTCCTGGCTGGCTCCTCAGGTTTTCGTAGCAAACTAGCTGAGGCGTATGTGTTTCAGTTGCGACAACGACAAATTACAACGAAATAAGCAGAAAGCAAGACTTGCGGCCGTACCGTTATCTCCGGCCCCCGGCTAGCCCGGCGGCCGCCCGGTAGCTGGCCCGTTCGTCCGCCGACCGCGGATCCTCGCAGGCAAAGCCGACGGGAGCAAGTGAATCAGTTGCCGAAGAAACTGGTTTCTACGGATTCAGTTGACATACACCCGATTCGTGGCAGGCTTGCGTTGCGAGGAGGCGCTGCATGGCACACACGCTGGGGACGCCGCGCGCCCGGGCCGGGCGGCGCGGTGAGCTGGATGGCCCTGCCCGGGTAGTGCTCGACGCCGTTTCCAAGCAGATCATCGAGCAGCTCCAGCAGGACGGCCGCCGCTCCTACGCGGCGATCGGCAAGGCCGTCGGGCTGTCCGAGGCGGCGGTGCGCCAGCGGGTGCAGCGGCTGATCGATGCTGGCGTGATGCAGGTGGTCGCGGTGACCGACCCGCTGATGCTCGGCTTCCAGCGGCAGACCATGATCGGCGTGAGGTGCAACGGCGACCTGGAGCGGGTGGCCGACCAGCTGGCGGGCATGGACGAGATCGACTACGTGGTCATCACCGCAGGCTCGTTCGACCTGCTGATCGAGGTGGTATGCGAAGACGACGACCAGCTTCTCGAGATCCTCAGCCTTATCCGCACGATCCCGAGCGTGATCACCACGGAGACCTTCGTGTACCTGAAACTCCGCAAGCAAACCTACAGCTGGGGGACCAGATGACAGCACCGGGCAAGGACCACAACGCGGAGCTGCAGGCTGCCGCCAAGCGCAACCTGTGGCTGCATTTCACCCGCATGTCGTCCTATTCGGACAACGACATCCCGGTGATCGTGCGCGGCTCCGGCCAGTACGTCTACGACCAGCACGGGAAGCGCTACCTGGACGGGCTGTCCGGGTTGTTCGTCAGCCAGATCGGGCACGGCCGCAAGGAGGTCGCAGAGGCGGGCGCCCGGCAGGGCAGCGAGCTTGCCTACTTCCCGCTGTGGTCCTATGCGCACCCCCGCGCCATCGAGCTGGCCGAGCGGCTGGCCGACCTGGCCCCAGGAAACCTGAACCGGGTGTTCTTCACCACCAGCGGTTCGGAGGCGGTGGAAGCAGCCTGGAAGCTCGCCAAGCAGTATTTCAAGACCGTCGGCGAGCCCGGCCGCTACAAGGTGATCAGCCGCGATATCGCCTACCACGGCACCTCGATGGGCGCGCTGGCGATCACCGGGCTGGCCGGGATCAAGGCGCCGTTCGAGCCGCTGCCGGCTGGCGGCATCCGGGTGCCCAACACCAACTTCTACCGCGCGCCCGGCTTTGTCGCGGGCGACCTGGAAGGGTTCGGCCGGTGGGCAGCCGACGAAATCGAGCGGGCGATTCTGCGCGAGGGCCCGGACACCGTGGCCGCCGTGTTCCTCGAGCCGCTGCAGAACTCCGGCGGCTGCTTCCCGCCGCCGCCCGGCTACTTCGGCCGGGTCAGGGAGATTTGCGACCGGTACGGCGTGCTGCTGGTCTCGGACGAGGTGATCTGCGCGTTCGGCAGGCTCGGGTATTATTTCGGCTCGCAGCGCTACGGCTATCAGCCGGACATCATCACGTTCGCGAAGGGCGTCACATCCGGTTACTCGCCGCTCGGCGGCATGCTGGTCAGCGACCGGCTGATGGAGCCCTTCGCGACCGGCCCCGCGAGCTTCCTGCACGGCGTCACGTTCGCCGGTCATCCGGTGTCGTGCGCGGTCGCGCTCGCGAACCTCGACGTCTTCGAGAAGGAAGACCTGCTCGGCAACGTGCGGGCGAACGAGGCAGGCTTCCGCGGCACCCTGCAGAAACTGACCGACCTGCCGATCGTCGGCGACGTGCGGGGCGACGGGTACTTCTACGGAATCGAGCTGGTCAAGGACAAGTCCACCCGCGAGACGTTCTCCGACAACGAGTCGGAACGGCTGCTGCGCGGCTACCTCTCGCAGGCCCTGTTCGACGCCGGCCTGGTGTGCCGTGCCGACGACCGGGGCGACCCGGTGATCCAGCTCGCCCCGCCGCTGACTTGCACGCAGGAGCACTTCGACGAGATAGAGCAGATCCTGCGCAGCGTGCTCACCGAGGCCTGGACCCGCCTGTGAGTGCTCACCGAGGCCTGGAGGCAAACGTTATCTTTTCGTTATCTCATTTTGTGTCCTGTCGTCTGCCCCCCGCGTCTCTTAAACGGTGAGACCGCCTGAGGCACCGGGGCCCCTGGCGCAGCATCGCGGAGGATCCAATGCCGGGCACAAGTGACCAGTGGAGCGCACTCGACAGGCAGAACGAACGGCTGGTGGACGCCGCGAGCCCGCAAGCGCCCGCCGTCACGGCCGCGGTCCCCGCGGCTGAAGCGCATCCCGCTGAGGCCGATCCGGACACGAGCCCGCGCGCCAGCCGGCCAGCCGGCCGGCACCCCATGCGCGCCGACGCCGCGGCCGTGTCGGCGCTGGCCGGATAGCAGCGTCCGGCCGGGACAGCAGCAGCCGGGCCCGGCGCGACGGCGTTCAGGCGTCCTTCCGGCACGACGGCGCTCAGGCGTCCCCAGCGCGACGGCGCTCGTCCTTGCGGCGCGACGGCGCTCAGCCGTCCTTGGCGGCCAGGATCTCCCGCACCAGCGATACCGCGTCAGCGACCGGAACCCGGACCTTCTCGCCGGTCACCCGCCGGGTGATCTCCACCACCCCGTCAGCCAGGTCCCGGCTGCCGACGCTGACCCGGCACGGGATGCCGGTCAGCTCGGCGTCCCTGAACTTCACCCCAGGCCGCTCGTCCCTGTCGTCAATGAGCGCATCGGCGCCGTCGGAAAGCAAGTCGCGGTAGATGTCCTCGGCGATCCCCCTGGCCGCCTCGTCCTTCGTGGACAGCAGCACCACGGTCACCTCGGCCGGCGCCACCTGCACCGGCCAGGTCAGGCCGGCGTCATCGTGATGCACCTCGGCGATCGCCGCCATCGCACGCTCCACGCCGATGCCGTAACAGCCCATGATCGGGACGATGGCGGTACCGTCCGGGCCGAGCACGGTGACCCCGAACGCGTCGGTGTACTTGCGGCCCAGCTTGAAGATGTGCCCGACCTCGATGGCCTGGACCAGCTCAAGCGGCGTGCCGCAGCGCGGGCAAGGCTCGCCCGCCCGGACCTCGCGCAGGTCCGCCCACTGGCCGACGGCGATGTCGCGGGCGACGTCGACGCCGGTCAGGTGCATCCCGTCGATATTCGCGCCGGTGGTCATGTCCCTGCGGCCCTGCAGCGCCAGGTCGGCGATGACCGGCAGGTCCGTCACCCCGACGGCGCCGAGGCTGCCGGGCGACGCGCCGAGCGCCGCCACGATCTCGCCGGCCTGCGCGGGCCGGATGTCGGCGGCGCCGGTCGCGTCGATCAGCTTCTGGTCGGCCAGCGGATGGTCGCCGCGCAGCAGCACCAGGGTGGGCTGCCCGCCGATGACCTGCACGAGCGTCTTGATCTGCCGGTCAGCGGCGATACCGTACTTGTTGGCCAGGTCGTCGATGGTGGCGACGCCAGGGGTGGGCAGCTGCCGCGGCTCCGGCGTACCAGGCCCGTCCGCGATCGGTGGCAGCGCCGAGGTGGCCTTCTCCAGGTTCGCCGCGTAACCGCAGTCGCCGCAGCGGGCGACCAGGTCCTCCCCCGCTTCTGACGGGCACATGAACTCGATCGAGTCGCTGCCGCCCATGTTCCCGCTGGACGCCTCCACCGCGATCGCCGGGATGCCGAGCCGGGCGAAGATCCGCTCGTAGGCGCCGCGATGCGCCTCGAACGACGCGTCAAGTCCCGCCTCGTCGACGTCGAAGCTGTAGGAATCCTTCATGGTGAACTCGCGCACCCGGAGCAGCCCGCTCTTCGGGCGCGGCTCATCCCGGAACTTCAGCTGGAACTGGTACCAGGACTGCGGCAGCTCCCGGTAGGACGCAAGCTCGAGCGCCAGCGTGGTAACGACTTCCTCATGGGTCACGCCCAGCACCATGTCCGCGTCCTTGCGGTCCTTCAGCCGGAACAAGATGTCGCCCATCACGTCCAGCCGGCCGCTCTTTGCCCAGAGCTGCGCGGGCTGCATCGAGGGCAGCAGGAACTCCTGCGCCCCGATCGCGTTCATCTCTGCCCTGATCACGTTCATGACCTTGGCGCGAACGCGGATGCCGAGCGGCAGCATCGAGTAATGACCGGCCATCAGCTGGCGGATGAACCCGGCCCGGACGAGCAGCCGGTGGCTGGCAGCGTCCGCATCGGCCGGATCCGCACGCAACGTGGGGATGTGCAGCTGTGACCAGCGCATGATTCAGTGCCTCTGCTCGAAGGGGACGGGGTTTCCGCGGAAGAACGCATTCTAGGGCGTCCGCAGCCCACCAGCTTCCATATATCCGCCCGGCCAGTCTCGTCAGGATTTATTACGGGGCTTCCCGCCCGGTCCCGCCCCGCAGCGCCGGACTGGCCTGGCATCATGCGCTCCGCTTGTCCCCGCCGCCGGCCTGCCCAAGATGCCGCCGGACCTGCTCGCGGACCAGGTCATGGCTTGCGCCGAGGCCATTGAGTATCTGCGCGGCGACACCCTTGCCCTCGCGGATGAGGCCGAGCAGGATGTGCTCGGTGCCGATGTAGTTGTGGCCGAGGCTGGCTGCCGCCTGCCGCGAGAGTTCAAGGACTTTCTTGGCGCGCGGGGTGAACGGGATGTGCCCGGACGGGGCCTGCTGGCCCTGCCCGATGATCTTCTCCACCTGCTGGCGCACGGCCTCAAGGCTGATCCCGAGCGACTCAAGCGCCTTGGCGGCCACGCCCTCACCCTCATGGATGAGGCCGAGCAGGATGTGCTCGGTGCCGATGTAGTTGTGGTTGAGCATCCTGGCCTCTTCCTGAGCCAGGACCACAACCCGCCGCGCCCGGTCGGTGAACCTCTCGAACATCTTGTCGCCGGACGTGCCCGCGCGGCGCGCGCGGCGCCGCCGGGCCGGCAGCCAGTTCCGCATCTGTGCCTCCCATTGTCGTGCGTCGGATTCGTGATGCAGCCGGGGCAGCAGCCAGCCGCGGATTTCGGCCGCATCGATCTCCCCGGCGGCGATGCCCGCGATGATCGACGTGGTCGCCGCTGGCGGGTCGAGGCTGGCCCGCCAGCCATGCATGGCCAGCAATTGCACCGCGGCCACCAGCGCGACCCGGTCATTCCCGCGCCGGAACGGGCGGCGCAGCACGAGCGCATGCAGCAGGGCCGCGGCGGCAGCCGCCGGATCGTCGGCACGAGTCACGGCACTGGCATCGGCCAGGGCCGCCTCGGCTGCGGCGACGTCCAGCAGGTCCAGGGTCGCCTCCGTGCCGAGGCCCAGGGTCCTGCTGGCCGCCAGCACGAGATCGGAGATCCCGAATGCGATCATGACTCGCCGTCCCGCAACAGCCTGAGCACTCGCTCGTGCCGGGCGAGGTTCTCCTCAAGCAGCCGGAGGAACCGCTCGTCACCCCGGCGCTGCTCGACGAGGGCGGCGATGGCCTCGCGCACTACCTCAGATACCGGGCGGCCCTCGGCCTCGGCCACCGCCTGCAACTGCTCGGCCAGGCCGGGATCGAGCCTGAGCACCATGTTCTTCGTCCGTCCGGACATGCTCTCCGTCATAGTGATATCAAGATATCACTATGTCTAGAATCTGCAACCTCGGTGCGGCGGGCACCGGTCTGCCCCGGCGGCCGCCTGGCCTGAGTCAGGCCGGGCGCGAGTTTTGCGGCCGGCATATCCGGGCACCGGTTCAGCATGCTGCCGGACCGGCCGATACGCAGGTTGTCCAGCTCTATGCTGGGCATTACCGCGATTTTCGACCTGACCGGCGCGGCCGTATTCCGGATGCTGCGTCATGGCCTGCCCGGGCCATCTGAGCTGGCCCGGTCGCAGCCCGGCCGGGATGCGGAGCCGTTCCGGTCGGCCGCCGGACAGATCCAGTCCGCCTATCGCGAGGCGATTATGCACGCCCGCAACTCGGGCGGCGTGACCTTACCCGCGTGGCCAGCCACGATGACATCAGCGGGACCGGACAGCCAGCCGATCCGCAGCCGCCGTTCCCGCGGCCGCCCTCGCAATCCAACAGCCACGCCGACCAGCCCCCCGCTGACCGGGCCGCTGCCACCAGCTACCGGCCGGCCGTGAGCCAGCCATCCGCCGCTATGCCCGCCGACGTGGACCAGGTCGCCAGCCTGGTGCTTGAGCGGATCAGGGCTCAGCTCGGCCAGCGGCAGGAGCGGCCGATGGACATACCGCCGGTTGACCAGGCGGTCGCGCTGCGGGATCAGGCGCCGGAACTCTATGAGTTGTGGCTGCGGATCGCCCGGGAGCGGGCGGCGACCGCCAACTACGTCGAGCGGGCGCCGTATGAGGTACCCGAGCGGCTGGCCCAGAGCGGTCGTCCCCGGGCGCTCGGCGCGCTCATCGTCGTGCTCGCGTTCTGCGGGTACCTGGCCTGGCTTGGCGGGCCAGGACCGTACATCGCCGGGCTCATCGCGCTGGTCAACCTCGGCGCGATGCTGGGCATCTTCTTCGGACTCAGGCCCGAGCACCTGTCCGGCTCCGGGCGCGCGGGCAGGACCGGCCCGCCGCGCGACCGTTCGCCGTTAGCGCTGGCACGCTGCATACCCGGAACTGATCTCCCTCGACGTCGTACGGCTATCCGGGCAATCTGGCGGATCCGCGTGGCCATCGAGTACCACAGACCTCGAACATCGCGTGCCTGCCGCTCCGGACGTGCTACAGCTCGTTGACGCAGCGCCGGGTGGCTGTAGGTTTAGAGCCAGGTTTCCGGCCCGGCATCCAGGAGGCTCGCATCGGTCCGGCCAGCAGCCCAGCCGCCGCCGCTCCGCCGCGGCCGGCCGTCAGCCGCCGCCGCGAGCTTGGTGAGACCAGCGCCCGTTCCCTGCTGATGACCGTGCTTGGCGAGTTTGCCCTGCCCGGCGGCGCCGCCGTCTGGACAGCCACGCTGGTGGACGTGCTGGCGCTGCTCGGGATCGAGGAGAAGTCGGCGCGGCAGGCGCTGGCCCGCACCGCCGCGGAGGGCTGGCTAGCCCCGCAGCGCGAGGGCCGCCGGGTCCGGTGGAACCTGACATCCCCCGGCCGGCGCCTGCTGTCCGAGGGCGCGAGCCGGATCTACTCGTTCGGCAGCGAGGAGCGCCGCTGGGACCAGCGCTGGCTGGTGCTGCTGGTGACCGTTCCTGAGGTCAAGCGCGACCTGCGGCACCGGCTGCGTACCCGGCTGGCCTGGGCGGGTTTCGGTTCGCCGACCGCGGGCGTGTGGGTAACGCCGGACACGAGCAGGGCGGCCGAGGCCCGGCAGATCCTGGCCGACCTGGGCCTGGCCGAGCAGTCGATGTCGTTCGCAGGCGCGTTCGGGTCGATCGGCCACCCGGCCACCGTCGCCCGCCAGGCCTGGGAGCTTGATGCGGTCGCGGCGCGATACGACGACTTCATCGCCAGGTTCAGCGGGCTGCGCCCCGCCGCCGGGGATCCGACGCTGGTCGCGCAGACCCTGCTGGTGCACGAGTGGCGGCGGTTCCCGTTCCTCGACCCTGGCCTGCCGCGCGAGTTGCTGCCGGCCCGGTGGAGCGGGATCGAGGCAGCCCGCCTCTTTCACGGCAGGCATGCGGAGTGGCGATCCGGGGCTCAGCAGCGGTGGGCCGAGCGGGCGGACGGCGAAGCCTGATTATCTACATGACTTTGAACCTTGCCGAACATGCTGTAGCACGTCAGGATGGGGGAACCATGCAGACGGCGAATGCGCAGACGGCGGCCGAGCAGCCACCGGGCGGCCAGCCAGTGGGCGGCCAGGCACCGGGCGGCCAGGCACCGGGCGGCCAGGCACCAGGCGGCCAGGCAACCAGCGGCCAGGCACCGGGCGGCCACGCAGCGGACGGGCAGGCGGCCGAGCCGGAGGTGTCGTTCGACACCGATCCGGGCCGGTACCGGCACTGGAAGCTGGCTATCGACGGCGCCGTCGCCACCCTGTCGCTCGACGTCGCCGAGGACGGCGGCCTCGTGCCCGGCTACGAGCTGAAGATGAACAGCTATGACCTGGGCGTTGACATCGAGCTCTACGACGCCGTGCAGCGGCTGCGCTTCGAGCATCCCGAGGTCAGGGCCGTCGTGCTGACCAGCGGGAAAGAGAAGATGTTCTGCGCGGGCGCGAATATCCGGATGCTGGCGCAGTCGTCGCACGCGTGGAAGGTGAACTTCTGCAAGTTCACGAACGAGACCCGCAATGGCATCGAGGACGCCGCCGCCTGCTCTGGCCAGGCCTATATAGCCGCGCTGAACGGCACGGCGGCCGGCGGCGGGTACGAGCTTGCGCTCGCCTGCGACCAGATCCTGCTCGTCGATGACGGGTCATCAGCGGTGGCGCTGCCTGAGGTCCCGCTGCTCGGCGTGCTGCCAGGCACCGGCGGCCTGACCCGGCTGGTAGACAAGCGCGGCGTCCGCCGGGACCGGGCTGACGTCTTCGCCACCACCGCCGAGGGCATGAAGGGCGCCAAGGCAGTTGACTGGCGCCTGGTGGACGAGATCGCCACGGCCGGTGACTTCCCCGCCGCGGCCGGCCGCCTGGCGCAGGCGGCGGCAGCCCGCTCCGCCCGGCCGGCCGGCGCGGCCGGCATCACCCTGACGCCGCTGCGCCGGTCCGCCGAAGGTGACGTGACCCGCTATGACCATCTGAGGGTCGAGATCGACCGCCGGGCGGGCACCGCGACGCTCGTCATCGCGGGACCCGCCGGGGTGCCGGCCAGCCTGGCCGCGCTGCATGCCGAGGGGGCCGGCTCCTGGGTGCTGGCCGTTGCCCGCGAACTCGACGACGCGATCCTGCGGCTGCGGATGAACGAGCCTGCCGTGGGCACCTGGCTGCTGACCACCGAGGGTGACCCGGCCGCGGTGACGGCGACCGGCGCGCTGCTGCTTGCGCACGCTGGCGACTGGCTGGTTAACGAGATCATCCAGTACTGGAAGCGGACGCTGCGGCGGCTCGACACCACGTCAAGGAGCCTGATCGCGCTGATCACGCCGGGCAGCTGCTTCGCCGGCCTGCTGCTCGAGGTCGCGCTCGCCGCGGACCGGCAGTACATGCTGGACGGCGTCTTCTCCGATGACGAGGATCCGGCGCCGCCCGCGGTGCTCCGGATGGACGACTTCAACGCCGGGCGGCTGCCGATGAGCAGCGGCCTGAGCCGGCTGCAGGTCAGGTTCCTTGGCAGCGAGGCCGACGCGCGGGCCGCGGCCGCCGCCGCCGGGCGGGACCTGACCGCCGCCGAAGCGGAACGGCTCGGCCTGGTCACCGAGACCCCGGACGATCTCGACTGGGCAGACGAGGTCAGGCTGGTGATAGAGGAGCGGGCCAGCTTCTCGCCGGACGCGCTGACCGGCATGGAGGCCAACTTCCGTTTTGCCGGCCCGGAAACCAGCGAAACGAAGATCTTCGGCCGGCTCACCGCCTGGCAGAACTGGATCTTCCAGCGGCCTAACGCGGCCGGGCCGGACGGGGCACTGCGCCGCTACGGCACCGGCCAGCGCGCGGATTACGACAGGAAGCGGGTCTGAGATGACTGCGAACCCGGACGAGGGCGCAACCACAGCAACCGCTGGCCGGGGCAAGCTCTCCGGAGCCGGCGCCGGCCGGGGCGAGCTCTCCGGAGCCGGCGCCGGCCGGGGCAAGCTCTCCGGAGTCGGCGCCGGCCGGGGCAAGCTCTCCGGAGCCGGCGCTGACCAGGGCAAGCTCTCCGGAGCCGGCGCTGACCAGGGCGAGATCGTCGGTGCCGCGCCCGCTCCGGATGGCCCGGTGAGCGTCATCGACTACAACGAGCGCATCCCGAACAACGTCGGCCTGGCCACCGACCGCAAGCTGCAGCGCGCACTCCAGGCGTGGCAGCCGAAATTCCTTGACTGGTGGGCCAGCCTGGGACCATCGATCCCGACCAGGGACGTCTACCTGCGCACGGCCATCGCGGTGGGCCGGGACGGCTGGGCTAACTTCGCCAGGGTGCCGATGCAGCAGTACCGGTGGGGCATCTTCCTTTCCGAGCGCAACCCGGACCGGACGGTCGGCTTCGGCCGGCACCTTGGCGAGCCTGCCTGGCAGCAGGTGCCCGGCGAGTGCCGGGCCGACCTGCGCAGGCTGATCGTCGTGCAGGGCGATACCGAGCCCGCGTCGGTCGAGCAGCAGCGGCATCTCGGGATGACCGCGCCGAGCCTGTACGACATGCGCAACCTGTTCCAGGTCAACGTCGAGGAGGGCCGTCACCTGTGGGCGATGGTGTACCTGCTGCACGCGTACTTCGGCCGGGACGGGCGGGATGAGGCCGAGCAACTGCTGCAGCGCAACTCCGGCGACGCGGACAAGCCCCGCATCCTCGGCGCGTTCAACGAGCAGACCACCGACTGGCTGTCGTTCTTCATGTTCACCTACTTCACCGACCGGGACGGCAAGTACCAGCTCGGCACCCTGAAGGAGAGCGGCTTCGACCCGCTGGCGCGGACCTGCGAGTTCATGCTAAGGGAAGAGGCGCACCACATGTTCGTCGGCACCACCGGCGTGCAGCGGATAGTCGAGCGCACCGCCGCGCTGCTAGCTGCGCACGGCACCGACGATCTGTGGGACCTTGGCGGCATCCCGCTCGCGGTGATCCAGAAGTACCTCAACTTCCAGTTCTCGGTGTCCCTGGACCTGTTCGGCTCCGAGACGTCATCCAACGTCGCCTCGTACTTCACCGCCGGGCTGAAGGGCCGCTGGATGGAGACCCGGCGCAAGGACGATCATCTGCTGGCGGACGCGACCATGCAGATTCCGGTCGTGGCCGGCGACACGATCACCACCAGGACCGTGCCGATGCTGACCGCGCTCAACCTGGACCTGCGGGCCGAGTACGTAGCCGACTGTGAGCGCGGCATCCGCCGCTGGAACCGGGAACTAGAGCAGACCGGGCTGCCGCACCGGCTGACGCTGCCGCACGAGGGCTTCAACCGCAAGGTCGGGGCATTCGCCGGGCACTGGGTAAGCCCGTCCGGCGAGCTGCTTGCGGCAGCCGACTGGGACCGGCAGGCCGCTGGCTGGCTGCCGACACCCGAGGACCGGGCCGGGGTAGCCGCGCTGATGCAGCCGCACTACGAGCCTGGCGAGTTCGCCAGCTGGATCGCGCCGCCCGGGGTAGGCATCAACGACCTGCCGGTCGAGTACGACTACGTCAGGTTCTGAGCAGGCGAGTCGAGTACGACTACGTCAGGTTCTGAGCAGGACGGTCGAGTACGGTCAGCGGAGTAACGGCACCGCCGGCTGCCCGCCGCGCGCCGTAGCGGAGAGGAGCGCCGGGACATGACTGCCAGCGCTGGCGAGGTGTTCAACGCGGCCGGCTGGCTGCTCGGCAGGAACGCGGCTGCCACGCCGGACCGGGTGGCCGTCACCGCCATCGACCTCGACGGCTCGGCGACCGATGTCACCTACGGCGAGCTCGATGACCTTGCCTGGCGGGCCGCCGCCGGGCTGGTCGCCGCGGGCGTCCGGGCCGAGGAGCGGATCCTGCTGTGCATGGCCGACACCCCGGAGCTGCTCGCCATGTTCCTCGGCGGGCTGTACATCGGCGCGGTGCCAGTCCCGGTCAGCACGATGGCCACCGCGGCCGACCTGGTCACGCTGGCCAGCGACAGCCGGGCCAGGCTGCTCGGCGTCAGCGCCGAGTTCACCGCCATCGCGGCGGACGCCGCGGCCCTGCCCGGACTGCGCGAGATCGTGGTCGCCGGCGAGACCAGCGACCTCGAGCCACTGCTGGTCCCGGCGCGCGCCCGGGTGCGCACGCTGCGCGGGTTCCTGGCCGCGGCCGGGCCCGCCGACCTGGCCGCCGCCCGCGGCGCGGAGCCGACGCTGGCCGACAGCCCGGCCTTCTGGCTCTATACCTCGGGCACCACAGGAACGCCGAAGGCGGCCATGCACCGGCATGGCTCGCTGCGCACCACCGCGCTAACCTACGCCGCGGACGTGCTCGGCATCCGGCCGGACGACGTCTGCTACTCGGCGGCCAAGTTCTTCTTCGCCTACGGCCTCGGCAACACCATGACGTTCCCCTTCTCGGTGGGCGCGCGCGCCATCCTGGACCGGGCCAGGGCGACCCCGGCGCGGCTGGCCAGCGTGCTCGCGAGCACGCGGCCCACGCTGTTCTTCGGCGCGCCGACCGGGTACGCGGCGATGCTGGCGGCCGGCCTGCCCGCCGACACCTTTGCCAGCCTGCGCCTCGGCGTCAGCGCCGGCGAGTCGTTCCCCGCTGACCTGTACAAGCGGTTCACCGACGCGTTCGGCATCGAGGTGCTCGACGG
>Ga0137384_10002549_pt1 | contig 14429 bp, 12 predicted proteins | sample SagtaG_2_FD_104922 | JGI IMG/M metagenome (GOLD analysis project Ga0137384, IMG submission 104922) | Vadose zone soil microbial communities from Sagehorn Ranch, Mendocino, California, USA - Sage2_R_60_16 metaG | ecosystem: Environmental > Terrestrial > Soil > Vadose zone | place: USA... | reverse complement strand
CGGCATAGTTCTGCGGCTGCCAGCCAGGACGAACCACGGCATTGGCGCCGCCGGAAGCATAAAGGCTCTATGGAGAACCAATCGTTGGGAAAGAACCAGACCAGCAACCAGACCCTGCTCAAGTGGGTAAAGGACATGACTGCGCTGTGTCAACCAGACCAGGTTTTTTGGTGTGACGGCTCAGAGCGTGAATATCAGGAGCTGTGCGAGTTGATGGTCAGGAGCGGCACCTTGACCAAATTGAACGCGCAAAAGCGGCCAGGCTGTTTTCTGGCTCGTTCGCATCCGAGCGACGTCGCCCGCGTCGAGCACCAGACCTACATCTGTTCGACCACCAAAGACCAGGCCGGCCCGACCAACAACTGGGTCGAGCCGTCGGAAATGAAGGAATTGCTGCTGCGACAGTTCCAAGGCTGCATGCGGGGGCGCAGGATGTACGTTGTGCCCTATGCCATGGGGCCGCTGAGCTCGCCCATCTGCAAGATCGGCATTGAGCTTACTGATTCGCCTTACGTCGTCGCCAATATGCGAATCATGACGCGCATGGGCAAAGCGGTGCTGGAAAAACTGGGTGACGATGGCAGATTCATTCCGTGTCTGCACTCGGTCGGCGCGCCGCTCCAACCGGGTCAACCAGATGTCCCCTGGCCTTGCCAAACCGACCCCGCAAAGAAGTACATTGTCCATTTCCCTGATGATCCGTCCATTTGGTCCTACGGTTCCGGTTACGGCGGCAACGCGCTGCTGGGCAAGAAATGCCTGGCCTTGCGCATCGCCTCTGTCGTCGCGCGCAACGAAGGCTGGATGGCCGAACACATGCTCATCCTGTGCCTGACTTCGCCGCAGGGCAAAAAGCACTATGTCGCGGCTGCCTTCCCCAGCGCCTGCGGCAAGACCAACCTTGCGATGATGCAGCCCACGCTGCCGGATTGGAAGGTCACTTGCCTGGGCGATGACATCGCCTGGCTGCGCCTCGGGGCCGATGGCCGCCTTTACGCGATGAACCCCGAAACCGGCTTCTTCGGCGTTGCCCCTGGCACCTCCCTCAAGTCCAACCCAAACGCCGTTGCCACTTTCGCCACCAACAGCCTTTTTACCAACGTGGTGCTCACACCCGATGCCGACGTGTGGTGGGAGGAAATGGGCGTACCCCCTCCCCCAAGAGGGATTGATTGGGAAGGCAACGACTGGACTCCACAAAGTGGCCGCAAGGGTGCCCATCCCAATTCCCGTTTCACCGCCCCCGCCTGTCAGTGCCCGGTGATCGATCCGGATTGGCAGAACCCCCAGGGCGTGCCCTTGTCCGCGATTATTTTCGGCGGACGCCGTCCCAGCACTATCCCGCTGGTGAACGAGGCCTTCGACTGGGAACACGGGGTGTTTTTGGGTTCATCCTGCGGTTCGGAAACCACCGCCGCCGCGCTTGGCCAGGCAGGAGTATTGCGGCGCGACCCCTTTGCCATGCTGCCGTTCTGCGGCTACAACATGGCCGATTACTTCGCGCACTGGCTTTCGTTCACCCAACGCACCGATCGGAGCAAACTTCCAAAAATCTATTTCGTAAATTGGTTCCGCAAGGAGGCCAACGGCAACTGGCTGTGGCCTGGCTATGGCGAAAACAGCCGCGTGCTAAAATGGATTTGTCAACGAGTCGAAGGCGTTGCCGACGCCATCCAGACCCCCATCGGCAACCTGCCCGCTGCAGGGGCGATCGATACCTCCGGCTTGCAAATCCCGACCGGAAACCTTCAGGCGCTCACCTCGCTCGATGCCGACGGCTGGAAGAAGGAAACTCAGGACATCGCGGGATATTACGCAAAGTTCAACGGGCGTCTGCCCCAAGCCCTAAAGGAACAACTCGCCGCTTTGAGCCGGCGTCTCGCTTGAGGTACAACGCCGCGCTCGCAGCCGTAAATGGCAGCGGAGGAAAACCCCAAGGCACCGGCAATATTACTTGCCTGCCTCGGCAGCAGCTTTGGGACTGAGCAACGCCTGTTTTCCTGGAGTTTCCTTGCTGGCGGTTTTTGTTCCCGTGCAGCAGCTTGCCTTGGTCTGGTCGGAAACCTTGGCCTTGGTGCAACAAGCGGCTTTGCCCTGGCAATCCTTGGTATCGCCAGCTTGAGCCACCATCGCCAAAGCCAGCAACATCGTCGAAAGAATGAGTTTCTTCATGCACGGCTTTTACCACTTCCTCGCCTGGGTTGCAAGCCCAAAATTCATTTCGGTTTCCGGCGCTGGGCGGCAGCCTATAGTTTGAGACATGGATGAGCGGCGTCAGGATTTCGAGTTGTTGCGGCAGTTCGCGCAGCGCGGTGATCAGCCGGCCTTTGCGGCGGTGGTGCGCCGGCATCTGGACCTCGTCTATGCAACCGCTCTACGCAAAGTCGCCGATCAAGGCGCCGCCGAGGAGGTCGCACAGAATGTCTTCGCGGCGCTGGCGGCCAAGGCCTGGCAGTTTGCCCAGGACGATTCGCTGCCCGCTTGGCTGCACCGCACCACATTGCTCGAAGCCAAAACGTGGTGGCGCGGTGAACTGCGCCGACGACGCCGCGAACAAACCGCCGCTGAATTGGGCACGACAATGAAAACTCCAGATGAACAACCTGCGTTGCGCGCCCTGGTTCCTTTGCTGGACGAGGCGTTGCTATCCTTGCGCCAAAAAGACCGGACCGCCCTGCTCCTCCGCTACTACGAAACCCAGTCTCTGCGTGAGGTCGGCGTCTCGCTCGGCGTAGGAGAGGACGCCGCGCAGAAGCGCGTGGCCGGCGCCCTGGACCAACTGGCGCGCTTTTTCCAGCGGCGCGGGTTCAGGACAGCCACGACTGCGGCCGCGGCCGCTGTGCTGCAACAATCGACCGCTGTTGCGCCCGCAGCCGTCGCCGCTGCCGTCGTGCACGGCGCTCTTCAGATCGCTCCCGCGGCCCTGGCCGGCACGACCGCCCTCCTGTCCCGCCTGGCCGGGCTGACGAAACCGCAAACGGCGTTGTTATGCGCCGCTATGCTGACTGCGCCAACCGTTTGGCAATGGACTGAGTTGCGCGCCGCAAGGCTGGTGACCGCGCGAACGCAAACGCAAGCAGACAGTGCCCGCGCGCAAATCGAAATCTTCCAAAACGAAATTGAGAGACTGCGGGCCGAGTCCGCGAGAGTCCAGGCCGCAATCGCCGCTGCGACGCGAGCCCAAACTCGGACCGCGGAGGCCGCTGAGAAACTCGCTCAGTTGAAGGACCGATTCCGCGGCCTGTTGAGCTCCGCCGATTACCGCTGGCCCAGCGAACTGCCGTTTGTGCGCTTGCCGAAGTGGGCTACCACGAACCTCGACTCGCGCATCCACGTCTTCGGTTCCACCGGCTCCCTGTCCACGTGGGCAGAAGAACTGCTCAACCTGGGGCCCGACCAGAAGCAGGCGGTTGAGTCCAACCTCGCACAGTATCTCCAGGACCTGGACCGCCTAGCTGACAGCCGGGCTTACGAGACCAACACCACCTTTCAGGTTTATTCACCCAAGGGGTTTACCACCAAAGCAATTGCAGTTCCTCCTTTGGGTGACGGAGCAGAAGCGATCATGGGCGATCTAATGACGAACATGCAGATGGTCCTCGGCAATGAGGCATCCCGACTGGTGTCGAAGCCCGTTTCGGACCGGGACCAATACCTGGGAGACGCCCTGATCCACTCCCCGCAGGTTTTCGTGTTGGGGGTCATTGGAGCTGGCACAGACAAGCCGACCTTCACGTTTACCTGGGACGGCCACTTTGGACAATCCGGCTCACCCATTATCCCACTCTCGACCGAGCTGCCGCCGTTCTTGCAAGAACGCTTTGGACCCTGGTTGCGCGGGATGGGTGTGACCAATGACATCTTCAGCGTGCCGCCATGAAACGCCTCATTATCATTCTCTCAGTTGGTCTTTCGGCCACGATGTTATTTGGCTTCCTGCGCCGGCAAACAGCGGTCGTCAGAACCTCAGGTTCAGCGGCGCGCAAAGAGGCGGGCGGTGCGACCAATGAACTGGCCCGACTCCAAGCCGAAAGTACCGAGCTTCACCGCATTGTGGCCGAGCAAAGGAGCCAGCAACCCCATGCCTCGAAGCAATTCCAATTGGACCCCAAGCTCGAGGATTGGCTGTTGGCGGAGACCAATGCAGAAATCCCAGGGAATTTAGTCCGCGCGTTGCGGACCGCGCTGGGTTTGCCCTGGAGTAATTCTTCGGATTATGTGCTCGTCAGCAAGGCGACACTCCGCGATCTAACCATGCCCAGCGTCGGGCACAATGATAAACTTTCCGATACGCTGTGCGCCGTCCTCGCCATCACGCCCGAGGAACGCCAAACAGTAGAGTCCGCCTTTGCTCGCGCGCATCAGGACTTCGTGGCGTGGGCCAAGGCCAATGTGGAGCGCCAGGACGCCACCGGAGAGACGCTGGCGCGTTACACCATTCCGGCCTCCGGCGATTTGGCGCAAACGCTGACCAACAACCTTTATTCTGCCCTTAACAGCGCTCTTGGTCCGGAACGGACCGATTTGTTGGAAAATTACGCTTATAATTGGCTGCGGCACGACGCCGGCTTTCTGGGCACAGTGACAAACACATTGAGCGTTTCCCGAAGGAGCAGCGGTGATGGAACGTCTGAACTGTATTACGAATTGATTCGCAGCGAAAATTCGATTTACGGGCAAACCTCTGAATCCGGACAGCTTCGCTATCAGTCTGTTCCGCCGACGTTTCGCGATATCTTTCCGGGAGGCTGGCAGGAACTTGCGCAACGTGAGGGCTTCGTACTGCCCGAGTTTCCGGCTCAACCGAAGAGCCAGTGACACGGCTCAGGTCTTGCACCACAGGCTGGATTTCTTGACCCCCTCTCCGACAAGGCATTCCCCCTCATCTACCTCATCCAGGCCCCTTCAGCCACCGCAACTCCACCGCGGCGCTGCCGTATTCTGTAAGGGCCTTGACATTCGTGGCAATGCATTTTTCAAAGTAGGTGGCAGCAGTTGCCTTGTCCCCAAGAATGAGCCGCTTGCTGCCGGCAAAATAATAGGCCTCGCAATGTTGTGCGGCATTCGTCCATTTGTCCCCGCTTTCAGCAAACTTGAACAACTCTGGCTCGTTCACCTGCCCGACCAGAAAACCTCCAATTGTTGACGGCCAATCGCCGGGCTTTGCGCTCGTGTGGCTGTCCAGATATCCTTGAAGCTCCTTGGTTGCCTCTCCGCTTTCGCCGAGCCGCGAACGAGCCAGCCACATGCGGAAATGGACATAATCGTTGGTCGAATACAGCTCGCAAGCTTTGCGAAGGTCGCCCAGAGCCTCGCTGAATTCGTGCCGGTCGTAATGAAGGTACCCTAACATCCAAAACGCCGGGGCCATTTTTGAATTCAATTGAACAGCCTTGATGTAATCAGCCAGCGCGCCATCGAGGTCCCCTTTGCCGTGCTTCGCACAAGCCCGAGAGAGGTACGCCTCCGCGTAGCCGGAACCCAGTTCGATGGCTTTGTCGTAATTGGTCAGTGCGCCATCCCAATCGCCTTGCACGTGCTGTTCGCGGCCTCGAGCAAGGTAGTAGTTGGCATCGGGGTTGGTAAGATTGGCAATGGCTTGCCGTACCACTTGCGCGTGTTCCTCGCTCGAGGGGCAGCGCAACGCATTCTCATAGGCCTTTCGTGCTTCGCTCAACTTGCCCTGCCGCGCATAAATGTCACCCAGCAAGAAATGGAGGGTGTCTCTCGCGGGCGCCAGCTCGATTGCTTTATGCAGGAGCTCAATCGCCTGCTCTGGTCTCCGCTGGTGCGAAGCGATCATCGCTCGGGCGTAATAGGTCATGGCGCCTTCTGGATCCAGCCGCATCATGGTCGCTACCTCGTCCTGAGCTTCCTCCCAACCGCCTTGGCTTGCCAGCTCGGGGAGCCGATTCAGGTGCACGATGGACAGGTTGGGAGCCAACTTCCAGGCGATTTGCGATGCCTTGACGTCACCTGACCCAGATAAGTGGGTAGCCACCGCTTGTACGTCATCCAGCACCGTAAAGCTCCTGTGTGGTACCCCAAACCAAAATGCCGGATCGGACAATAATGCTTGGCCTGCAAGGAAAACAGCCGCGCAATGGTGCAAATCTCTGCCCCCAACTCACTGCTGCTCTACCGAGACAAAGTAGGCCCTTAATCCCACAGCCCGCGCGAGGGCCACATACAGGTAGGCGAGCTCCTGGCAGCGAAAGGAGGCTCCGGGCGTGTTCCAGGCGGCGAATACTTCCTTAGCGGTGCCCAGCCCTGGGAATCGGAATGCCTTGTCGTACGGATGACTGGCAAGCGCGTCACACAACACCTTGGCTTTTTCCAGATCGTTCGTCGCCCTGGCAGTTAGTTCGACCGCCCACGTCTCCATCCCAGGCGTGCTCGACAAAGGGTTCACCGCCTGGGACGCCTCTTCCGGCGTGAGCTTTTGGCGCAGCGCCTCAGCCAGAGTTTCCTCCGTATAATCCTTCGGCCGAGTGCGTGCAAAAAAAACCGGCGTGCCGTTCCACGTAATGGCCCCAGATTTGGCTGCTTCCGCAGATTCGCGTTTCGTTTTCAGGCTCCTCGAGAACCGAGGCACGCAGAACAATGCGGCGAATATGAGGAGTAGAGTAAATATTGCACCAAAAAGTTCAACCCTGCGCGAGAGCCGCCTGTGTCGCCTCGGTTCGTCCGAACCACGATCTTCGCCAGCGTCCTCACGGGATAGCATGAGCGAACTGCCGCATCCAGAGCAAGCGACGGCGCTCCCATCGTTCTCCCGGCCACAGTAGCCGCACCGACTGACATTGCCCGTGGCCATAATGCAGACTGGTCACCTTGCTGCAGGTGGACATGTAATTGTGGTGGGCCACTGCGCTGCCACCGTAATGGCTCCAGCGTCCGCCAGAAAGCCAATCAGATGCAGTCCCGACCCGGCACACCGTGCGCAACCCCCGCATATGTGTCCAGAAAGGTGGGACTGGCAATTGTCCGCTGGTCCATCGAGCGAATGGGCGCCGTCGAACTCAAGAACAAAGTTAGTCAAGCCAGCCTCTTTCGCGTCCACCCACTGCGGGTTGTTTTCTTGGTAGATGAGTCCTTCGACCGTGCCGGTTGCTTACTTTTTCCGCTCGTAGCCGTCGGGTAGGCGGTCTGACTCCAGCGGCTGGGCGTCTGGAACCTGGGCCAGAAATTCTTCAAGACCCTTACCCGTGGCGCGGGCAGCGCGTTCATCCAGATAGGCCTCTGGAACCAGTCGCGAGAGACTCTGTGCCAAGGTCATGGCTACCAGAGCATCCATGGACAGGTTTTTCGCAGCGGCCACTTCGCGCGCTTTCTGGTGCAACTTGTCAGGCAAATCAACGGTCAATGCGCTCATATCAGATAATCCTCAAGAATTCCCCAGGGCCGGCGACCCTCACGCTAAATCGCTCCGCGTCCCGGAAGTCGCCCTGGTTGTGCGTCACAATATAGCCCGAAGCGGACGCGATTGCCAACTCCAGGATGAACTCGTCGTCCGGGTCGGTTAGGTAAGGGCGAATCCGAGTGGAAGGGCTTGGCGTGAGGCACTTGCTCGAGACGGCGGCGTGGATCAATGCGGTCAGGCGGTCGCTGCGGCTCTCGAACCTGCCTAAGCTGCAACTCCCTGCGGGCCTTTGCCGCCGTTAACCAGAAACAGCACCGCCATCCGTACAGCCAGGCCGTTGGTCACCTGTTCCAAAATCAGTGAACGGCGGCAGTCGGCAACATCGCTGTCAATTTCGACCCCGCGATTTACTGGCCCAGGATGCATGATGAGCGCGTCGGGCTTGGTTTGTTCCATTCGAGCCCGATTAAGGCCGAACAAACCGGCGTATTCGCTGATGCTCGGGAACATGGTCTTGCGCTGGCGTTCGTGCTGGATGCGCAGCAGATTGATGATGTCGGCCTCGCGAATTGCTTCCTCCACATTATAGGTCACACGACAACCCATCTTCTCGAACACCCGCGGCACCAGTGTGGACGGCCCGCAGAGGGTCACTTTGGCCCCGAGCTTGGTCAGAGCCCAGATGTTCGAGCGAGCGACGCGGCTGTACAGGATGTCGCCCAGAATCGTCACGTTCAGTCCTTCGATTTTTCCTTTGCGCTCGCGGATCGTAAAAACGTCGAGCAGGGCCTGGGTCGGATGCTCATGGGCGCCGTCGCCGGCGTTGATCACACTGGCCGTCAGCACGCGAGCCAGAAAATGAGGCGCGCCTGAGGCGCTGTGGCGCATAATGATGAAATCGGCATTCAAGGCCTCCAGGTTGCGAGCGGTGTCTTTGAGGGTCTCACCCTTCTTGAACGAAGAAGCTTCAGCGGTAAAATTGATGATGTCCGCCGAGAGCCGCTGTTCGGCCAATTCGAAGCTGATGCGCGTGCGCGTGGACGGCTCAACAAACAAGTTGACGACGGTCTTGCCCCGCAAAGCTGGGACCTTCTTGATGGCGCGTTCGCCGACCGCCTTGAACGCGCGCGCGGTATCAAGCACGGTGAGGATCTCCTCCGCCGTAAGCGACTCGATGTCGAGGAGGTGTTTGCGGTTCCAACTCATGCGCGGCAATTGAGTGGCGGAGTGATGGAGAGGTGGAGCGGTGGAATGATGCAATGATGGTAGATGAGGTGTGACGCGTGAGATGGAGGAACGGAGTTCTGTGCGCCATGCTCCGACCCGCCATTACTCCATTCTTTCTTCACTCCATCAGTCCGTTTGGTCTTCATCCCTTCTCCACTACCACTTCATCCGGACCGCCCATCTCGACCAATCGCACGGCGACGGTTTCGGTGAGAGCGGTAGGGACGTTCTTGCCGACGAAGTCAGCTTTGATGGGCAGCTCGCGGTGGCCTCGATCCACCAGGACCGCAAGTTGGATTCGCCTGGGCCGGCCAAAATCGTTCAGCGCATCCATTGCCGCCCGAATGGTGCGCCCGCTGAAGAGCACATCATCCACCAACACCACGGTTTTGCCGGTCACATCAAATGGAATGACCGTCGGCTGCATGTTGGGGGCGGCCCGTTCATCGAGGTCGTCGCGGTGCATGCTGACATCCAGACTCCCTGTCGGCACTGCCTGTCCCCAAATACCGGTGAGCAGCCCGCTCAGCCGATGGGCCAGCGGCAGGCCGCCGCGCTGGATCCCCACTAGCGCCACCTCGCTGCCGGCCTCATTTCTTTCCGCAATTTCGTGAGCAATCCGCGCTAGAGCCCGCTGAATGGCCGACGCGTTCAGAATCAGGGTGGATTCAGGCATAGGGGGGAAAGCTCCGAACTCCAAAAATTACGCTCCACAGATGCTCCAAACCCCGCCAAGTGCGCAAGCAACTTGGTGTTTGTGGCTTGGCGCTTCCCTGGAGTTGGGTTCTTGAAGCCTTCATTTCGGTTCCTTGGCAATCTCGCTGGGTTGCCTTAAAGGAGCGACCGTGCAGTTCAATTACTGGCCACTTGCCGGCTCTTGCGCCATTTGGTGCGGTGCTTGATAATCCAGTCGGTCAGTGCACTCTCAAAGCCGATGTCCCGGCCCGCTTTTTCGGATTCAATCCACTTGTGCTTCAAAATCTCCTCGCGCTCGGCCTGAAATTCCTTGTAGAGTGTTGAGTGCTTGAGGAGATCGTTCGCTGCAAGAGGCTCTTTCGTTTCGTCAGACATACTCGCGAATTCAAAAGTTGCTTTACGTTCCAAAGCATAACCAATGGGCTTCCCTATGGCAAACCTAATCTGCAAGTTGATGGCGCAAGGCCTGTGCGATTTTCAGGAAGGCTTGCCCTGGCGCCTGGTCTGGCGCCGATACCACCACCGGTACGCCTCGGTCACCAGATTCGCGAATCTGAATAAAAAGGGGCACTTCACCCAGAAAAGCGACATTTTGGCGCTCCGCCTCAGCCTGCCCCCCGCCGTGTCCAAAGATTTCAACCCGCTCGCCCGACGGGGTGGTGTAATAACTCATGTTTTCCACGATTCCGAGAATGGGCACGTTGACCTTCTGAAACATGGCGATGCCTTTGCGGACGACACCCAGCGACGCCTCTTGCGGGGTAGTTACGATCACGCCGCCATCCAAAGGCACCGTTTGGCACAGGGTGAGCTGAGCGTCCCCCGTGCCCGGCGGCAAATCAACCAGCAAGAAATCCAATTCACCCCACTCCACGGCAGTGATGAACTGCTGGATGGTTTTGACGATCATCGGGCCGCGCCAGATGACCGGTTGGTCGCCATCGAGCAGGAAACCCATGCTCATGAGCTTCACGCCGTATTTTGACGGCGGGACCATTTTTTGCGCATCGCTGACCGTTGGCCGCTGGTTCAAGCCCATCATCAGCGGAATGCTGGGGCCATAAATGTCGCAATCCAACAAACCCACTTTCGCCCCGAGATGTTGCAGCGCGCAAGCAAGGTTCACCGACAAGGTGGACTTGCCAACGCCGCCTTTGCCGCTGGCGACAGCCACGATGCGGTGAATGCCGGCAACTTTGTTCTGCTGCGCCCAGGGACTTTGCGGCGCGGCGGGCTGCGGCGCATTTGGCTGATTGACCTGCACATACACCTTATTGACCCCCGGCACGTCCCTGAGCACTCGCTCGGTTTCGGACTTGATTTGTTGCGCAACCTCAGGGTTGTTCGCCGTCACCTGCAGCGAGATGCTGACCGCGCCGTTTGTGGCTGCGATTTGTTTTACCAGGCCAAACGAAACGATGTCGCGGCTGTAGCCAGGGTACTTGACACTCTTCAAAGCGTTTCTGATGTCGTCTTCGGTAAGCATGTCCGGTCAGCTTTTCCCGGAGGCAATGTAGGGCGGGCGCTAATGAAGTCAAAAGCAATTCCCACCCCGGCGTGGCAGCCGCGTAGAGCGCCGCGTTCGGGCCGCTTCAACTACGCTTGAACTCTAGCCGGTGATTGATTCTACGCCACGCTGCGTTCGTGAATCGAAACCGGGTGAACGTGCGCTCCACCTGTGGCGCCCGTCAGATAAGGGCTTCCCTCGCTACTTCAAAGCTCGGGATTTCTCCTGTTGTCCCGCATTCAGTATGTACAAAATCAACTTGCGAAAGTCCGCATCGGGCATTTGCTCCAGGCCCTCGGGCATCACGGAGAGTTGACTGACGCGCATCCTGGCAATGTCGGATTTGGCGATGACCTCCTGCTTAGGTCCTGCAGATAGCAGCGTGATTCGCGCATCGGTATCTTCCACCAGGCGGCCACTGACACTGCGGCCATCCTTGGTTTCCACCTCCACATTTTCGTAGCCTTTGCCAACCACCTGGTTGGGGTCGATCACGTTCGCCAGCAGAGCATCGAGACTCGAACGGCCCTCACCGGTCAAATCCGGGCCGACATCCGCACCTTCGCCGTTGAGTTTGTGGCAGACCAGACAAGTCTTCCGTGCGATTTCATGCGCGCCCTGCAGATCGGGCCGGCTGGCCGAGAGGATCATTTGCTTTTTCTCAGCGATGATCTTCTGTTTATCGGCATTTGCGGGACGGATCCGGCCAATGACCTCCAGCGCCCGCTGCTGAATGAGTGGATCCTTTGATTCGCCAAGCGAGCGAATGGCTGTCGCTGGAAGCTCAGCGCGGGAGATCCTTTTTGCTTCAATGGCCGACAGCAAGGCAATGGCCCATGGCCGCCGTGAAACCAGGACTTCGGCCGCCGCGGCTCGCGCGCCTGGCGTGAAGGCGCTCCAGGTTTTGAGAAGTTCATCCGAGGTCCTGTCGCCACCGATTTCGCCCAGGGCGCGGATCGCTTCGATCACCAGCGAATCAGGATTTTTTGTTCCGACGAGGGTGAGTAATGCCTCTCGGGCCGCGTCATTCTTCAATGGCTTGGCAGCATCAATGGCCCCGGTTCGCTGCTGGACGGTGCGCTTGGGATCATTGATCGTACTCAAAGTGGCTTGGATGCAAGGAGCGTTGTCCCACATCGTGCCAAGCTGTTGTGCGCTCTCTCTCAGCCGCCGGTTGGGGTTCTTGCTGAGCATCGCGAAGAGCGGGTTGGTATCAAGACTCGGCCGCAACGGCTTGGCTTTTTGGCCTTCAATCACGCCCTCGATTGCTGCGGAAGCCAGCGTGGGATCTTTCTCGGCGAGCTTGCCGATGAACCCCACCAGTAAATCGAGTTTGGCTGTTTCCTGGGTATCGCAGAGCCTGCGCGTGGCCTTGCGCGCCAGGATTCCGCTCAAGGGCATTGTCTTGGCGCCATGTTGTGCCAGCCAGTCCAAACCGCCTGCGGGATGGCCTGCAAACGCTGGTTCGCCTGCCACCCAAATCATGAACGGAAGCAGCGGGTCCTTTGCATCGGCGGAGGACTGAATGAGGGCGCCCAAAAGTTTTCCCACCGGCGCGTCGTTGTCAATGTCGGTATCAACCGTGAGCGAACTGGAAACAAGTTGGCGGGCGGCAGTGGCCACGGCGAGGCGGACTGCTGGAGAAGGATCGGAAGCCAAATGCTCGAGGGCAGCGAGCAGGCGCCGGTAAAGCGCGTGGCCGCGTTGGGCCCCCTCCTGCCCGGCGCTGCTGCCCGGGGCGCTTTGCTTGGAGAGCACGGCCAGGTTCTCAGCGGCGAATCTTACCGCCCAAGCTCTTAAGGCCGGCTGGCCGTCGCTCAAAAGCTGCTCCAGAAAGTCAGGTCTGCTTGCCGATTCATCTTCCACAGCGTTCCACTTCCCGGTGGGGCCGATTCGGTGCAGCGTCCAAAGAGCTGCCAAACGAGTTTCCAAGTCCTTGCCGTTGAGGACCAGCCGTTGCAAGTTGCGGTCAATCTCAGCCCCAAGTCCGCCAAGGGCCGGCAGACGGTAATTGTCCGGCCTTGCGTGACTTCGGTCGCTGCGTTCGCCCAGAATTCTTTGTGCCGTGCGTCGTTGCCATTCGTTCGGATGCTCCAGCAGTTTCACCAATTCATCATTGCTCAATTTGCTCAGATTCATGCTGACCTCAGGACGGCTCGGCATTTTTTTGCCCGGATTTTCGCCGGTGTAAACCACCCGCCAAATCCGTCCGCGCTGACGATCCACCCCTTCGGGATCGGCTTGCGCGTTTTGGTAGCACGGATATTTGTCATACCAGTCGGCTACCCAGAGCGCTCCGTCCGGGCCGACCTGCTCGCTCACCGGACGAAACCAACCGTCGCTGGTGGTTAGAAAATCCCTTTCGGCCACGGCCTTGAAGCTTGAGCCGTTGGGAATCAGACGATCGTGATTGATCGCGTTTTGATGAATGTTGCCCATGAAAACGTGGCCCAGGTACTCCGCAGGAAGCTGGTTGCCCTGGTAAATGCACACGCCGCAATAAGCCGCCATGTAGTGCTTGTGATCGACAATTGAGGGCAGCACTTCATAAGCGTACGGGTTCGCCGGCGTGCCGCCTTGGCGAGCGTAGATGCCGCCCGGAGCCATGTGAAAGAGGTGATCGAGCACGCAAGCGCTCACGAACGCGTTGCCGTAGCGGTCGAAGTCAACGCCCCACGGGTTGCTGGTGCCGTCGGCAAACACTTCGAACTTTTTTGTGCGCGGGTCAAAGCGGGCGACCGCGGCGTTGAGTTCGACGCCCGGCTCCGATGCTTCGGGCACCTTCACTTTTGAATGGGTGAAAACGCCATGGGTCATATAAAGCTGGCCGTCCGGCCCCCAAGTGAAACCGTTGAGCAATTCGTGGCGGTCTTCCAGACCGAAACCGGTTAACAACACTGTCCGCGTGTCGGCCACGTCGTCATGATTGGTGTCCTGAAGAAACAAGAGATGCGGCGCTTGACCCACGTAAACCCCGTCGTTGCCGATCAGGAGGCCGGTTGCGAGGTTCAGTCCGTCCGCGAACACGGTGACTTTGTCCGCGCGCCCATCATTGTCCGTGTCTTCCAGGATTTTTATTCGGTCGCGGGGTTTGGCGCCGGCAGGGGCGCCGAGCGGATATTCATACAGCTCCAGCACCCATAAACGCCCGCGGTCATCCCAGGTCATGGCGACAGGATTTATTATGTCCGGCTCGGCTGCGAAAAGGCGCACCTCAAATCCTTTCGGGACGACAAACTTCTTCTGCGCCTCAGCCGGCGAAAGCGGCGGGTTGGCGGCGGGCGCGTATTGGCCGGTGAGTTGCTTGCCTGCCCCAAATGCGGTCTGGGCGGCAGCCAGCAGCAAAAGGCAAAGAAGGCATTGCTGCCGATTAGGTAACATAAAGGCTTAGAGCGTGTCTTAAAATTGTAGGAGCCGACGTGAGGCTCTGATTCTTGGCCAAATCGTCTGAAATTTGAGCCTGCCACTCTATTTTGGAGTTTGCATTCTCCTCACTCAACCCCCTTGTGCCCCTGCCTCGACCCCCAAAATGTTCCTCTGGCTTTTGCTCCGCAAGCGGATAAGCTGGTCCCTAAACATCGGCAATGCGTGAAATCCTGGCTCTAGTCCGTCCCGTCCGCGAGGGCCGGCTCAAGG
>Ga0137384_10002545_pt1 | contig 14447 bp, 12 predicted proteins | sample SagtaG_2_FD_104922 | JGI IMG/M metagenome (GOLD analysis project Ga0137384, IMG submission 104922) | Vadose zone soil microbial communities from Sagehorn Ranch, Mendocino, California, USA - Sage2_R_60_16 metaG | ecosystem: Environmental > Terrestrial > Soil > Vadose zone | place: USA... | reverse complement strand
GGACCCGAACACGGCGCGGTGGTTCGCCTCCCGGGCCTACCTGTCCCCGCCGGAGCCGGGCCGCAAGCTGATGGTCGTGCTGCAGGCCGACCGGCTGCGGGCCGAGGCCGCCGATGTGCTCCTGAAGGCGCTGGAGGAGCCGCCCCGGGACACCGTGTTCGTGCTGCTGTCGGCGCGGCCGGACGAGCTGCCGGAGACCATCCGGTCCCGGGTCCAGGAGATCTCGTTCCCCCCGCTGGCGGAGTCGTTCGTGGTCTCGACCCTGGTGGACGAGGGCGTGCCGCCGGACCGGGCCAGGCTGGCCTGCCGGCTGGCCGGGGGGAACCTGGGCCGGGCGCGGCGGCTGGCTGTGAGCGACCGCGGGCTGGACTTCCGGGACGTGGCCCTGGCGGTGGCGTCGAACGCCGCGGCCGGGCCGATGGCGGCCCTGGCCGCGGCCGAGGAGCTGATCGACGCGGCCAAGGACGACCGCAAGCGGCTGGGTGAGGAGCTGAAGGAGGAGTTCGCGCCGTTCGTGGACGAGAAGGGGCGCCCCGAGGAGGCGTTCCGCGGGCACATCAGGCGGTTGCAGGAGCAGCACGAACGCCGGCTGCGGCGGGCCGAACGCGAGTTCCTGGACGCGGCGCTGCTGGCGCTGGTGGCGTGGTGGCGGGACGTGGCGGTGGCCGCGAGCGGCGGTGGTGAGGAGCTGCTCATCAACATCGACCGGGCGGCCGAGGTGGCCGCGGTGGCCGCGAGCGCCGCCGAGGCCGGCCGGGCCATGGGCGTGGTGGAGGAGGCCCGGGCGGACCTGGCGGACGAGACGAACCTCAACGCCAGGCTCGTGCTGGAGCGGATGTTCCTCAAGCTGGCGAGGCTGGAGGCCGAACCGGCCGCCGCTACAATCGGTTGAGCCACAGGCCGGAGTAGCTCAGTCGGCAGAGCGACGCACTCGTAATGCGTAGGTCCGCGGTTCGATTCCGCGCTCCGGCTCCACGTTTCCGCTGGTCGTGGACGCGTTCGCCGAACTGGCTCAGGTCATCTGAGGTCGGGCCAGAGCGGATCCTCGGCCACGAGCTGACTCCGGCCAACGCAACAGTGCCTACGCCGCCCATTTGCATCACTTGCCAGGGGCGGCCGATGCCTCGGCTTCAGGCACGACGGTCGGTGGAGCCACGGAGTGAGTGGCGCCGTCGGCCGGCCGGCCTCGTCTACTCCCTGGAGGCCCGCCAATGTTCGAGTGTTCGGGGTCCTTGAGCCAGCCAGCTTTCTTCCATTCCCGGATGTGCCACAGGTTGACCTCGCCGTCCAAGGCCTGGGAGATGCCCTCCGTCACGCTGGGCTCGGCAAGGCCGTTTGCGGATGGATCAGGAGAGTCGTTCAGTATCCCAGAGAACCGCGCGCGCACACCTTTGCGCGACGTACTCTGTTCCTCCATCATGTCCAACAGATCCGTAGCTGTCCGGATGCCGTACCGTCTGAGGACATCCCGATCGGTCCCACGCTTGGAGGCTCGCTGGTCCCTGGGCTTGTTGGACACGCGCAGATACAGGAACGCCTGATCCATCCAATCCAACAGCCGGCCGATGGGGACCCGGGTGTTCAACAGAAGATCGGGAATATTGGCTGTGGTCAGGTTCTGCATGTCCTCGATGCCCTCCTCGAACAACCGGGCCCGAGTCCACACATTCAGCCCGTCGATGTCTGTCAGCTGGAAACGCTCGTCGTCATCCCGGCTGAGGGACCGAGCAAGCGTCCCAGCCGCCTGCTTGATCAGCCGTATGCCCAGCTCGGGGAACATGCCGATCAGAAATGCCACGCTCGCAGTGACCGCTTCGGTGGCCTTCGTCATGAATGGGCCCAAGACAACCAAGAGGCCGGTTACCACCACGATCCGGGATATGGCCGAAACGTAGGCGTGGGTCTTCAGATCGAGCTGGAAGTAGCGCCGGACCATTCCTTGGAGGATGAACACGTAGGAGCCAATGAAACCGAACCGGATGGCTTCGACGGGCGCTTTCGGCAATCCGCTCGCGACCATTGGCCCAAATGGCTCCAGCCGCCTGAACAGCTCCGGTTGAACGACCAGGATCCATCCTACCGCCAAGAGGGCCGTCAACAAGACCACCGGTGAGAACGCATCCTTCAGCCTGTTGGAGCCCCGATCCTGACTGTCCACTGCCTCGGCCTCCGCCTCCCGGATACGACGTGAGTTTGGGACGGACCTTGGACCGTATACCGACTCGAATTTCCTCAGATAGATGTTGCGAGTGACTTGAGAGTCCGGCGCATCACCGATCGCTTGGCTCCATTCCTGCCAGTACGAGGACCCAGGTGGCGGCTTCGGGAGGTTCATCGAGCTGTCGATCCTAAGTCTGTAGAGGTTGAGCACGTACTCGTCGTACAGAGCCGTCCCCTTAGTCCGGATGAAATGCAGGTACAGCCAGCCCGGAAGGATGCTCAAGAACGTCACCAGGAACGCTTTCAACAGGAAGATCTGGTAGGAACGGACGAGTACTGTCGTGGAGAGCAGCGCTAGGACGATGAAGAGCAGGAGGAGCATCATTCTGGAAACGACCGTAAGCGGAGTCACCACCCGCTGCTTCCACTCCGAGAGCCAATTTGAACCTGGACCGATATGCTGATTTGCTACCGATACAGACTCCTCTTTCATGATATGTCTCCCCTCGATGCACTCTCCGTCCCAGGAGAGCAGAGCACTCAGCTCAATGCTTTCGACCCTCAGGCGTGGAGGGCTCCCTCGCGCCGATTCTCCGCCTCTCGCGTCACCGGATCGTCACCGCCCGGCAAAGTCCTCCTCGCATGCTCTCCTTCTGGACCTTACGCCGGAGGATACGTTCGACGCAACGCTTGGCGCATGACTCCTTAGATCCACTCCAATTCAGGCGATGGCGCGTTCGCTACGCCACCCACTACGCCGACACGAGTCCGAGCGAAGGGAGGAGGAGAGATGGCCGCCCGCCGAGCTGTAGGTGCGAACCACACCTGACGCTTCCTGCCCAGCGGCTCCCGACCCACCCCACGACGGGTTCGACACACGAACGCCATCGCCCGGGCCTTGTCCCGGCGGCGGCCGGCGGGCATCATCGCCCCATGGGCAGCGCCGCCGTGGTCGGAGGTTCGAAACGGTTCGACCTACATCGCGGGCTCGTGGCCGAGGCGGCCTGGTCCCTGGCGCCCCTGGTGGTCACCGGCCTGCTGGCCATCGGCGCGAGTGGGCTGGTGGCGTGGGCCATGGGCCGCCTGTTCGGCAAGGCGTTCGTGGCCGGCGACGTCCCCGGCGTGACCTACACCCGGGCCCGCTGCGCCGACCTGTTCGAATACGCGCACGGGGCCCGCAGTTGCTTCGAGGCCGCGGCCTTCCACCACTACGACGAGACGGTCTGGTACCGGGTGGCCGCGGGCGTGCTGGGCCTGTTCGCCCTGAGCGGGCTCGTGTGGACCCGCCGGAGGTTCCGCTGGCGACTTGCCGCGTCCGCGGGCCGGCTACCCGCGGCTTTCCCCGCGACGGTGGGGGTCACCGCGTTCGGCCTGGCCGGGCTGGCCCTGCTGGCCGACGGGACGAACCGCCTGGCCCAGGGCGTGGACACCGGCGGGGGTGCCTCCCTGAGCGCGGCGGTGGTGGCCCTGGGGGTGGCCCTGGCGTGCGGCATCGTTCTCTATCGAACCCTCCTCCGCCCGGCTCGAACGCCCCCTTGAGGGGAGCCGCTCGCAGGCATTCCGTGGGCAACCGATCGCCTTGGGGCGATCCCCGGACTCGAGGAACGATCGACCGCCGCGGCACCGAGATGCGCGACCGTTCGGCCCGGCGGGCTCACGCCGCGTCCTCCCCGCCGTCCACTCGAGTCGAACCGGCCGGCCCGGCCGCGGGCAGGCCGAGGAGCAACCCCACCGGAGCGGCCAGCAGGACCCACATCGCCGGGCCCAGGCCGAACCGCGCCGCCAGCGCTCCGAGCCCCAGCGGAACCAGGCGCCCTGCCGCGTCGGCCAGGGACGAGAGCCCCACGGCGGCGCCGCTTCGTTCGGCCATCTCGTCGTACAGCCGGGCCTGAGGGATGGCGTACCACCCGGCTCGAAGGAACCCCAGGGCGGCGGCCAGGCCGAGCTTCCAGCCCAGTCCCACGGGCAGCAGGAAGGCGGCATAGGCGACGAGGGTGGCCGCGGCGCTGCGCCGGAGATAGGTCAGCCCATCCATCGTTCGAAGTATCCGCAGGAGCGCCAGGTCGCCCGCCAGCCCCCCCGCTCCCCACACCAGAACCGCCGTGCTTGCCATCACCGGGCCCACCCGGACCACGTCGACGAAGTACAGGGCCAGGTACCCGAAGAGCACGTCGCCCATCAGGTCGGTCAACTGGAGCAGGCCCAGCCACCGAAGGACCGCGCCGCGGCGCATGGCCGACAGCGTGCCTCGAACCGATTCGACCAACTCCGCGCCGGCGCCAATCACGGGCACCCATCGAACGCCCGCCACCAGCGGCAGGCTCACCGCGGCGAGCCCGATCAGCGGCAGCCGCCATCCCAGCCCGGCCCGGACGCCGACCGTCAGGAGGAGGGGCCCGCCCATCGCCCCGACCGAGCCGGCCGCCACCCACCGGGCCATGCCCCGCTCCCGGCGGCCGGGATCCAGGTCCGTCAGCGTGGCCTGGGAGAGGGCCACGAACGCGCCCGATGCCGGGTACAGGATCACCGACGCGGCCAGCAGGGCCGCGTAGCTGGGGGCCAGGGCGAACGCGGCCACGGACACGGCGAAGGCGAGCCCGCCCCCCACGATCACTCGACGGCGGAACCGGGTGTCTCCCAGCACCGCCAGGCCCGGTTCGATCAGCGCGGCCACCAGGCTCGGCACCGTGAGGAGCAGTCCGATGTCGACGTAGTTCAGCCCGAGGTCCGAACGGATCAGCGGCCAGGCGGCCTCGCGGGCGCCGAACACCAGCTCGTCGAGCACCTCGATCGCCAGGAGGATGGCGACCGAACGAAGAAGGGCCTCACGGCCCCGGACTCAACGGAACCGGCTGACGTTCACGGGGGCATTGTACGGTCGGACGGGCGCGCCCGAGCCTACGTCGCCGTTCCCGCCTCTCGAAGGAACGTCAGGACCGCCGCAACCCTTCGGTTGAGCTGAGGCTCCTCGGACAGGCCGAACTTGGAGAAGATCGCGTTGATGTGCTTCTCCACGGCCGACTCGGACAGGAACAGGCTCCCGGCGATCCCCGGGTTCGACTTGCCCTGCGCCATCTCCCGCAGGACGTCGAGCTCCCTGGGGGTCAGCCGGGCCACCGGCGAGTCGTCCAGCCGGGCTCGCCGGGCCACCAGCGCCTCCACGACCTTTGGGTCGATCACGGACCCCCCGGCGCAGACCTCATCCAGCGCCCGCAGCAGCTCGTCCAAGTCCCCGATGCGGTCCTTCAGCAGGTAGGCGAACCCCGAGGTCCCCTCCCGGAGCAACTCGAACGCATACGCCTCGTCCGCGTGCTGGGATAGGACGACCACGCCGATGTTCGGGTCGGCTTCACGGATGGCGTGGGCGGCCTCGATCCCCTCCATCCGGTGCCCGGGCGGCATGCGGATGTCCGTGATCACCGCGTCCGGACGGAGCCGCTTCACGGCGTCGAGGAGCTCCTCGGCGGATCCGACGGCAGCGGCCACGTCGACCCTGCCGGAGTCCTCGAGGAGGCGCCGAGTCCCCTCCCGGACCAGGTAGTTGTCCTCGGCGATGACCACGCGAAGGTGGTCAGACACCGCTGGGCTCCCTGGCCCGCGCGGGAAGCTCCGCCCTCAGCGTGGTCCCGGATCCGGGTGCGGCCGCCACCCGCAGCGTGCCGCCCACGGCCTCGATCCGATCCCGCAGCCCGGTCAATCCCGACCCGGATGCAACCGCGGGGACGAACCCCGCTCCACGATCCGACACCTCGACGACGAGCCGGTCGTCTTCGAGGCGGATCCGCACCTCCGCCCGGGAGGTGGCCGCGTGCTTCAGGACGTTCGCCAGGCCCTCGGACACCAGGAAGTACGCCGCGGCCTCGGTTTCCTCGGCGAAGCGAACTCCCCGAAGCCCGGGCCCCGCCTCGATGGCCACCCCGATGGGCACCCGGGAGGCGCGGGCCTCCACCGCCTCGACCAAGCCCCGGTCCACCAGGACGGAGGGGTGGATGCCCTGGGCCAGCTCCCGCAGCTCGTGGAGGGTGAGCCCGGCCTCGTGCTGCAACGCCTCCAGCGTGGCGTCGGCCACGTCCGGGTCCCGCCGAAGCTGGTTCCGGGCGAGCCGGAGGTTGGCCGCGAGGGCCACCAGCTGCTGCTGGACGCCGTCGTGGATGTTCCGTTCGAGCCGGCGGCGTTCGACGTCCTGCGCCTGCACCAGACGGCCCCGTGAGGCCGACAGCTCCTCGGCCTGCCGCCGGATCTCGTCCAGTCGCGCCGACAGCTCGGAGGCGAGGCGGGCGTTGTGGATCCCCATCGCGGCCTGGCGGGCGATCGTCCCCAGCAGCTCGTGGTCGGCCGCCCCGAACCTGCCCTCGGCCTTGGGCCCGCATTCCAGGACCCCCAGGCGTTCCGCCCCGTGCCGAAGCGGCAGCGTGACCTCGGGCTCCGCCTCCTCGTCCAGTCCGATGCCTGCGGCGCCTCCTCGCTCCAGCCGAGAGCCGTCGGGCTGGAGTGCCAGCGACACTCGGACCCACCGCAGGCCCAGTCCCTCGCGGACCGCGGTGGCGATCTGGGGGGCCAGCTCGCCCGCGTCGAAGGCGTGCTCGAGGGTCTCCCCGAAACGGGTCAGCAGCTCGTATCCGGAGAGACGGATGCCGAACACCAGCCGGTTGGCCACCCGCTCCAGCCGCCGGTGGATGGGCCCGAACGCCAGGGTGGCGAGCACGGTCACCACGATGGCCGCGCCGACCGGAAGCCGCTGGCTCGCGGCGATCCCGAGCGCCGAGGCCAGCCCGATGTAGGCCCCGCCGATGGCCAGCCACAGGACGCCGAACACGACCGATCTCCGGATGACCAGGTCGATGTCCAGCGCCCGGTGCCGGAAGGTCGCCACGATCGCCACGACCAGGGTCACCGTGAGGATCGGCGTCTGGAGGTAGGGGGATGCTGAGCTGGACGCCGATGCGGGGATGGCGCCCGCCGCCGCCAGCAGGGGCGGGACGAACTGGACCACGGCCATGAGGACGACGGCGGAGAGCACCCACTTGATCTGCTGGCGCTGTTCGATCGAAGAGCGCCTGAACCGCAGGATCAGCAGCACCAGGCCGACGAACAGGAGCTGGATCCTCCCGTCGTAGAGCCCTCGAGCAACGTCGCCGAACGACGACGAGACCGCGAACGGGCTCGCCACCCGGGGCGGATGGAGCCACAGGTTCTTCGAAAAGGGAAGCGCCGGCCCCGCGACGACCGCCACCACCGGCGCCAGGGCGACGACCCACAGGACGGCCAGGACGACACGCTCGTACCGGCGTTCGGGCTCGCCCCGTGGGAACAGGGCGAACAGCCGGACCGCGAACAGGATCGCCACGATGTCGACGGAGGTGTCGGCGAGATCCGCGAGCCAGAAGCCTCCGAACCTTCCCCGGGAGGCGAAGCCCGCGCCGAGGACCGCTTCGAGCCCCAGGGACAGGCCATACAGCGAGCCGGCAAGCACCAGCCGTCGCACGGTGGGGTGGCTCGGCGCCTTTCGGTAGGCGAGGGCACCCACCGCGAGGAGTGGGATGGGCTGGAGGATGAGCAACAGGGGCACCGGCCAGTAGGGGTGGGCGAACCGCACGGACAGGATCGCCGCAGCCCCGATCCCCGCTGCTCCGAGGATGATCAGTGGCCACAGAGCGCGACGGCCGGACATGGGCCTGATTCTGTGCCCCCGCCGTTCGATGGTCCAGGGGGTTCGCCCCATTGCCGACCTGTGGCCGACCTCCGGGCTCGTCGGGAGTCACCCCTCATCGAAGTCTGTGGCGAACCGGGTTCTCGCCGCGTCCGCCGCTCTCTAGCCTCGCTCCACGAGGTACGCCGGACGACGGGCGGCCGGCGACGAAGCGGATCCCCGTGGGGGGACGGAAGGGAGGAAGCCGTGACGGAGAGCGAGACCCGCATGGCAAGGGGAGCCGGGATCGCCGGGATCCTGGGGATCGTGCTGATCGCGGTGGCCAACATCCAACTGGGGAGCCCGCCCAAGGCCGAAGCCCCCGCCGGGGAGGTTCTGACCTTCCTTTCCGGCCACCGGAGCCAGGCTCTCATCTACGCGTACCTGTTCGGGATCGGGCTGGTGCTCCTCACGTGGTTCGGCGCCGCGCTTCGGCTGCGGCTCCGGCAGGCTGGCGATCAGTCCGCTCTTCCGGACCTCGTCCTGGCGGCCACCGTCTGGATCGCCGCGTTCGACATGGTCCTGGTGGGCGTCACGGCGAGCGCCGCATTCCGAACGCCCGGGCTGGACGCGCGGACCGCGCAAGCGCTGGTGGACCTGGGCAACGTGGGGTTCGCCCTGCTGGGTGTCCCGTTCGCCCTGCTGTTCGCGGCGGCGGCTCTCTCGGCCATGAGGACCCGGGCGCTGTCGCGTTGGCTCGTGTGGCTCGGCGCGGCCACGGCGGCCCTCAACCTGCTGAAGCCGGTCACCATGTTCGCCCGAAGCGGGGCCCTGGCCCCCAGCGGGGCCTTCACCTTCGTTTCGCTGATCCCCATCTGGGTGTGGACCGTGGCGGTGGGCCTTCGGATGGCCCGAGGCGACCGGCAGCAAGGGTCCCAGCCGGCGAACGGGCCACGCCCGGCTCTCGCCACGAGCTGATCGGGAACGGCGATTCGACACGAAGGGAGACGAGGGAGATGCGCACACTTCGATGGATTGCGATGGTGGCGGTGACTATGGTGGCCGCGACCGTTCTCGGCGGGCAGGCCCTGGCGGGTGGCGGTCCGCGCACGACCCAGGTCTCGGGGAGGTTCTCGGGGCACGGCGTGTCGGACGACCCGACGTTCTGCACCGGGATCGACGGCCAGTACCTCGACGACAGGGGGGTTTCGGCGGGGACCGTGACGAGCGAGGACCCGAGGCTCTCGGGCGATTTCGTCAACCACGTTCGAACCCTGCTCAACCTCGACACTGGCATCGGCAGGGCGGTCGGCCACATCGTGGTCACCGATCCCACGACCGGTGAGGTGAAGGCGAGGTTCACGATCTACGTGGCTGGCCAGATCCAGCCGGACGGGACGGGGACGCTGAAGGGCATGGAGATCGGGACGGTGTCCGACGGCAGCGTGCTGTTCGCGAACTCCACGACCACGACGAACCCCGACGGAACCTTCACCGGCGAGTTCGGCGGCCAGCCCGGCCCGACCGACCTGGCGGTGATTCAGGGCGGGAACTGCCGATAGGAGGCGGCGGAGCCGACGAGAGTCCGAAAATGGCCTGCTGGTAGAATCCGGCCCGTGCGTGCCCGAACCGTGAAGCGGGTCATCGTGGCCGGCGTCCCGTTGTGCGTGCTGCTCGCTCCGGCCATTGCGGCGGCACAGGTCCAGGTCACCCCGAACTTCTCCGTCACCCCCACCAAGACCGTCACTCCCTGGGTCTATCAGATGGCCATCGGCGCGCTCATCCTCGGCGTGCTGGCCGTGGTCGGGGTGGGCGTGTCGTACATGCGGTTCGCCCCGCGCTTCTTCGGTCGAAAGGAAGGGCCTCCCAAGGCGCCCCCGGGGACCAGGCCCCCCATGCTGGCCCGGCCCCAGATGGGGCGCCCCGTTGCTGGGGCGACGAGGCCCGCAACGGCCACCGCATCAGCAGCGGCGGCCCCGCGTCCGGCTCCGGCCGCTCGCCCCACGGCCACCGCCGTGGCGGAGCCACCCGCGGCCTCGGCGGGGGCCCCCGCCGCCGCAGAGGCTTCTGCCCGGCCCACGGCCGGTCCGCAGAGCGAGCCGGCGGTCCAAGCGGACGCGGTGGGTGCCGCGGAGGCGGCGGCCCCGGAGGCCCGACCCTCGGCGAAGGCTCCCGACGAGGTGGGCGAGGCGCCCGAAGCCGCTGCTCCCGAGGCCCCCTCCGCGTCCGAACCCGAGGTGGCTCAGGCCGAGGCCCCTGCCACCGAGGCGCCGGCCCCTGAAGCACACGCTCCTGAAGCACCGGCCGACGCCCAAGCTCCGGCCCCGGAAGCAGGGGCCACGGCCCAAGCCCCGGCCCCCGCAGCGTCCGGCGGATCCCATGGCTCGGGCATGGACCAGGGGACGTTCGACCGGGTCCTCGAGGAGCAGCTGGCGAAGGGCGTCGACCGCCGGGTGGCGGAAGGACGGGCCCGGGCGGCCGCCGTGGTGGCCGCTCGCAAGAAGGCTCAGGGTTAGGCCGGCCACCTCGGCCGGATCGAATCCGCATTCGGAGGGCAGAATGGACACCATGACCCTCGCCGCACAGCGCCTGGTGGATTGGCGGACCGCCGAGGTGGTCGGGGCCCGCGTCGCGGGGACCGGCCCACCGCTCACCGCGGTGGAACGGGCCCGGATCGCCGAGGACTTCGCCGAGGTGGTGCCGGAGGCCGAACGCATGGTCGCCTCGTTCACCGAGCTCCTGCCCGGTGAGCGCCAAGCGCGGGCCTGGGTCATGACCCGCCAGGAGTGGCTTCGGGCCAACATCCGGGCGTTCGAACGGGTCCTCGAGCCGTTCGCCCGGAAGGTCCTGGAGGACCGGCGCGAGAGTGGTCTCGCCGAGATCCGGCGCAAGACGCTGGGAGCCCAAATCGGCGGGCTCCTCGGGTACCTCGGGCACAAGGTCCTCGGCCAGTACGACCTGTTCGCCCCGCCCGACGATGAGGGGGTCCTCTACTTCGTCGAGCCGAATCTCGTCGCGGTGGAGCGCCGCAACGGGTTCCCCCCGCGCGAGTTCCGCCTGTGGGTCTCGCTCCACGAGGTGTCCCACCGGGTCCAGTTCGCCGGTGTCCCCTGGCTCCGAGGCCACGTGTCGGGGCTGGTCGACTCGTACCTCTCCAACGTGGAGCTCGACCCGAAGCGCCTCCTGGAGAGCCTGAGGCGTGCCGCCCGGGAGGTCCGCAGCGGTGAGTCCGAATGGCGCGGCGTGGGCTGGATCTTCCTGCTGATGACCCCGGAGCAGCGCGACACCTTCCGCCGGATGCAGGCCGTGATGTCGCTGCTGGAGGGCCACGGCAACTTCGTGATGGACGCCGTGGCCACGAAGCACCGTATCCCCGGTGTGGCCACCTTCCGGAAGAGGATGCACGAACGCCGGCATCGGGTCGGCGTGGAGAAGGCCTTCCAGAAGGCCATCGGGTTCGACTCGAAGGTCCGCCAGTACGACGTGGGCGAGCGGTTCGTGGCCGAGGTGGTGGACCGGGTCGGCATGGACGGGTTCAACCGGGTGTGGGAGCGGGCGGCCAACCTCCCCACGCTCGAGGAGGTGGGCCGGCCGGAGGCCTGGGTGGCCCGCGTCGGCGCCTCCTCCTGAGGTGTCGCGCTCGCCCGCCACCGAGCGGCTGCCCCGCCCCCCCGCGGTGGCTCGGGTCTTGGAGCAGGCCGTCTCGATGGCCCGCCGGCACCACATGTTCGAACCGGGGAGCCGCGTGGTGGTGGCGGTCTCCGGCGGGCCAGATTCGATCTGCCTCCTCCACTCGCTGGTGCGAGTGCGCCGCCTCATGAAGATCGAACCCCTCTGCTTCCACTTCGACCACCGGCTGCGGCCGGGCTCCGAACGCGACGCCGCCTACGTGCGAGGCCACGCAGAACGCCTGGGGGTGGAGTTCCTCCTCCGCGTGGCGGAGAGCCGGCCACGGAAGGGGGAGTCGAAGGAGGCCTGGGCCCGGACGGTCCGGTACGAGGCCCTGTTCCGGGCGGTGGAGGACACGGGGTCGTCGGCCGGAGCGGTGGGCCACACCGCCGACGACCAGGCCGAGACCGTCCTGCTGGCGCTGGTCCGGGGGGGCGGGCTGGAGGCGCTCACCGGGATGGAGCCGGTGAGCCCGACGGTGGTCAGGCCGCTGCTCGAGACCACCCGGGCCGAGACCGAGGCTTTCTGCCGGGCCCTTCACCTGCGGCCGCGGCGCGATCCCATGAACGAGGATCCTGCGTATCTGAGGGCGGCCCTCCGGCACGAGGTCATCCCCGTCCTGGAGCGAAGGCTGAACCGAAACCTGAAGCCGGCCCTGATCCGAGTGGCCTCGCACCTGCGGGCGGACGCCCTGCTCCTGAGGCGGCTGGCCGAGGAGGCGGCTGCCGAGATCGTCGAAGACTCCGGTGAGGCCGAAGACAGGCGGCTGAGGGCCGAGGTCCTGCTCCGAACCCCCGCCCCACTGGCCGCACGGGTGGTCCGGGCCGCCCTGCTCGACCTCGGCGTCGTGCCGGAGGCGGCGCACGTCCAGGCGGTGCTCGGACTGGCCGGTCGCGGCCGGGGATCGCGGGCCGATCTCCCCGGGGGATTGATCGCCAGGCGTGACGGGGAGTATGTTCGCCTTCTTCGTCCTTCCCCGCGCGGTCGCTCGGCCGGCCCGCGCCCAGACGGAGACCGGTGACGAGGGGAGGGATCGGGATGAGAACGCGAACGGACACCATCGCGGGTTCGCCATCGACGGCTGCCCTTCTTACACTGGCCCCTCACGTGAACGCCTACGAGGACGACATCGAGGAGATCCTGATCAGCCAGGCCGACATCCAGGCCAAGCTGGCTGAGCTGGGCGAACGCCTCACCGAGGACTACCGGGGCGCGGACCTCCTCCTGGTCGGGGTGCTCAAGGGGGCCTTCGTGATGATGGCCGACCTGGCGCGCTACATCAGGCTCCCCCTCGAGTTCGACTTCATGGCGGTGTCGTCCTATGGCGCGGCCACGCAGACCTCCGGCGTGGTCCGCATCCTGAAGGACCTCGACCACGAGATCGAGGGCCGCCACGTCCTGATCGTCGAGGACATCGTCGACTCGGGGCTCACGCTGAACTACCTCCTGAAGATGCTCCGAACCCGCAAGCCGGCCAGCCTCGAGGTGTGCGCGCTCATGCAGAAGACCGAGGTGCAGCAGGTGCCGCTGGACATCAGGTACAGGGCGTTCGAGATCCCGCCGGTGTTCGTGGTCGGGTACGGCCTCGACTACGGCGAACGCTTCCGCAACCTGCCCTTCGTCGGAACGCTGAGGCCCGAGGTCTACACCGACGCGCTGACCTGACCGGAATGAAGCTCGTCCCCGTGCTGGCGGTCTCGGTGGCCCTGGTCCTCGGTGGCTGCGGGTCGAACCACGACGAGGCCTCAAACCGGCCCGGCACCGGGGTGTGGGGGACGGTCGAGATCGCCGCGGCGTGCCCGGTGGAGACGCCCACGCCCTGCCCGGCCAAGGCCGTGGAGGGGGTCGTCACGGCGCTGCGGCGGCTCGGCGAGGCCGTGGCCAGCGTCCACACCGACGCCCAGGGCCGGTTCTCCCTGTCGCTGCCCCCGGGCAGTTACCTGATCTTCGCCCGGGAGCTCGGCGACAACCCCCGGATCTCCCCGTTCCGCCGGGTCACCGTCCGGTCGGGCCAGGCCCTCCAGCTCACTCTGATCATCGGCGCGAGAGGGCGGGTGGGCGGGGGCTGAACCTCCCGGCGGGAGTGTCGGACCCCTGTGCTACCATCCGTGGCCGGGGAGTCCAACGGCAAGACGAGCGTTTCTACCTGCCGCTTTAGGAAGGAGCCCACCGACGAAGAGGCAGGAATCCGCCGTTCGGCGAATCCTTCGGGGGCCGGCCGTCTGGCTGCTCCTGGTGATCGGCGTGCTGTGGCTGTTCCTGTCGCTGGCCACCCGCCAGCCCGAGCCGCGGAAGCTCTCGCTCACCGAGTACGAGGGGATCATCCACGACGGCGGGGTGCACACCGCGAAGTTCCTCGAGCGGGACCAGCGGGTGGTGGGCGAGCTGTCCGGGGGGGTCAAGTACGAGACCACCTACCCCGAGCAGTACCAGGACGAGCTGACGAAGGAGCTCCTCACCTCCCGCCCGCGTCCGGTCGTGACCACCGACTCCCAGAGGGGCTCGCTCCTCACCTCGCTCCTGCCGAGCCTCCTGTTCTTCGTGCTGTTCGCCGGCATGCTGTTCTTCTTCCTCAGCCAGATGCAGGGCGGGGGCAGCCGCGTCATGTCGTTCGGCAAGGCGAAGGCCAAGGTGATCAACAAGGACCAGCCCAAGACCACGTTCGCCGACGTGGCCGGGGTCGACGAGGCGGTGGAGGAGCTCGAGGAGGTCAAGGAGTACCTGGAGAACCCGACGAAGTTCCAGGCGATGGGGGCCAAGGTGCCGAAGGGCATCCTTCTCTACGGCCCGCCGGGCACCGGCAAGACGCTGCTGGCCAGGGCGGTGGCCGGTGAGGCCGGCGTGCCCTTCTACTCCATCAGCGGGTCCGATTTCGTCGAGATGTTCGTGGGCGTGGGGGCGGCCCGGGTCCGCGACCTCTTCGAACAGGCCAAGCAGAGCGCGCCGGCCATCGTGTTCATCGACGAGATCGACGCCGTGGGGCGCCATC
>Ga0137384_10002525_pt1 | contig 14496 bp, 11 predicted proteins | sample SagtaG_2_FD_104922 | JGI IMG/M metagenome (GOLD analysis project Ga0137384, IMG submission 104922) | Vadose zone soil microbial communities from Sagehorn Ranch, Mendocino, California, USA - Sage2_R_60_16 metaG | ecosystem: Environmental > Terrestrial > Soil > Vadose zone | place: USA... | reverse complement strand
CAGCGTCTGGATCACCGGCTTGGCCTCGCCGAGCTTCTTGGTGAGCGCGACCACCTCCTCGGTGGGCAAGAACAAAAGTCCGTTCTTCTGGAAGAATGGCCCGCCGCCCGCCTCCAGGATCGAGCGGAAGTGATCCTTCTGATCGGACAATTTCTGGATCACCGCCGCCGTGGCCTGGGTTGCCAGTTCGGAGGTTGGAGCGTCGATGACGGCCAGGATGGTTTCTTCCTTCGGGGGGAACGACTTTTCGAATGCCACCTCGCGCTGCCGCCACGGCAGCTCCTTGGAAATGAGCTTGTTGACGTCGGCGTCGATGGCGAAATGGCCGGCCGCGTATACGGCCGCGGCGAGACCCAAAACGACCGCGATGCCAATGATTTGCACGGCATGCCGGGTGCAAAAATCAACGGTAGCGACGATCGTTTGCTGCAACATGCCTAGTCCTGGAAGCTATGCGACTGGGGTCCAATTGGAAGGAGCGGGAACGTGAGCCAGAATGGCCGGCGGAATATCAGGCAATGCGGTGCGTTGACAACGACTATAGGTTGCACGGGAACACTGCCAGAACATCGATCAGATGCGGTTAACCCCAAAGGCGCGCGTCAAGTTCGACGAGCGCGACGATGGGTCGCCTGAACCGCAGATTCCCGATGATTTGGGCTGTGCCTGCGCCAACCTATATGGGAAAATGTTGGAATCATGACTTTGCCCATCCCCCTCCCGGATCCTGTCACGCGCTCCCTGGTCGACCGGGTGATCGATCACGACCGTCGGGCCGCGATATGGGCCGAAGCCTGCCGCGATGCCAACGCCATTTTGACCACGAGCTTCGAGACGCTCGCAGAGGGCGCGGCGGCGCGGCGGGTGCGGAGGAGGAGCGCCCCAGCGAGACGATCATGAAGGTCATTCTGGCGCAACCTCGCGGATTCTGCGCAGGCGTCGTGCGCGCCATCGAGATTGTCGAGCGCGCGCTCAAGAAATACGGGCCGCCCGTCTACGTCCGCCACGAGATCGTTCACAACAAATTCGTCGTCGACAGCCTCAAGGCCAAGGGCGCGATTTTCGTCGAGGAACTATCCGAGGTGCCGCAAGGCGCCGTGACCATCTTCAGCGCGCACGGCGTTGCCAGGAGCGTGGTGAACGAGGCGGCCGGACGTCAGCTGCCCGTGCTCGATGCGACCTGCCCGCTGGTCACCAAAGTGCACAACCAGGGTAAGCGCTACGTCGCCCAGGGCCGCGTACTCATTCTCGTCGGCCACGCCGGCCATCCGGAGGTTGAGGGCACGCTCGGCCAGATCGACGGTCCAGTGGTCCTGGTGCAGAGCGAGGAGGACGTCGAGGCGCTGAACATTTCCCCCGATACGCCCGTCGCTTATGTCACGCAGACGACGCTGAGCGTCGACGACACCCGCGGCATCATTGCCGCGCTTGAACGCCGCTACCGAAACATCGTCGGACCGGAGATCCGAGACATCTGCTACGCCACGCAAAATCGCCAGTCGGCGGTGCGGGAACTGAGCCATCACGTCGATGTGATCCTGGTGGTTGGCGCCAAGAACAGCTCCAATTCCAATCGGCTGCGCGAAATCGGCGCGGAGGCGGGCATTCCGAGCTATCTCATCGCCGACGGCAGCGAGCTGGCGCCGGAATGGGTCAAGGACGCGCAAACAATCGGGATCACCGCCGGCGCCTCCGCGCCCGAGGTGCTTGTCGAAGACGTCATCAACACGTTGCGAACGCTTGGCGAGGTCGAAGTCTCGACTCTCCCTGGCCGCGAGGAGCATATTGAGTTCCGGCTCCCGCGTGAACTGGCGGCGGGCTGAGACGTTCACCAGACAGCCACAGCCTGAGGCGGCAAAACAGGAAGACAGACAGGAAGACAGAAAGAATGCGAGTCCCGTTTTTCAAAGAAATGCGTATCGGCGCCTACATCTTCAAGCAGAAACTCTTGGGGCGCAAACGCTATCCGCTCGTGCTGATGCTGGAGCCGCTGTTTCGTTGCAATCTTGCGTGCGTCGGTTGCGGCAAGATCGACTATCCTGATCCCATCCTCAATCGCCGGCTGTCGGTTAAGGAATGCCTCGACGCCGTCGATGAATGCGGCGCGCCGATGGTGGCCATCCCCGGCGGCGAGCCGTTGATCCACCGCGAGATCGGCGACATCGTGAAAGGCTTGGTCGCCAAGAAGAAATTCGTCTCGCTCTGCACGAATGCGCTGCTCTTGGAGAAGAAGCTCCATCTGTTCGAGCCTTCGCCCTATCTCTTCTTCTCCGTCCATCTCGATGGGCTGCGCGAGCATCACGACAAATCCGTCTGTCAGGCAGGCGTGTTCGACCGCGCCGTGTCCGCGATCAAGGCCGCCAAGGCCAAGGGCTTCACCGTCAACGTCAACGCCACGATCTTTGACGGTCATCCGGCCGAAGACGTCGCAGCCTTCCTCGATTACGCCAAAGAGCTCGACGTCGGCGTGTCGATCTCTCCCGGCTATGCCTATGAGCGCGCGCCCGACCAGGAGCATTTCCTCAGCCGGCGGAAGACCAAGGAGCTTTTCCGCAAGGTCTTCAGCATGGGCAAGGGCAAAAAGTGGAATTTCATCCACTCGAACCTGTTCCTCGATTTCCTCGCCGGCAACCAGACCTATCACTGCACGCCGTGGGGCATGCCCACCCGCAACATTTTCGGGTGGCAGAAGCCCTGCTACCTGCTGGGCGAAGGCTACGCCAAAACATTCCGTGAATTGATGGAAACCACGGACTGGGACTCCTACGGGACTGGCAAGTACGAGAAGTGCGCGAACTGCATGGCCCATTGCGGTTACGAGCCGACCGCGGCCGAGGCAACGGCCTCGCACCCGTGGCAGGCGCTCAAGGTCGCGATGTTCGGCCCACGCACCGAAGGACCGATGGCGCCGGAAATTCCGCTCGATAGGCAGCGCCCGGCGGAATTCGTGTTCTCGCGCCATGTCGAGCACGAACTCGCGGCCATTCAACAGGCCGAGAAACGGGCTCCGCTGGAGGCGGCGGAGTAAAACAACCCGTTCTGCTCCCGGGCCGAGCCGAGAGCGCGGCGAGGCGAATTCGCATCCCCACCACGCCAGAGCGCGTCTACGCGCTCGAGGCTCATGCGCCCAACGCGCTGAGGGGCACGGCGCGTTGCAGATTTCGCTTGCGTGCGTAACGAGAATCTTTCAGAAAAGCGTATTCACCAAATTTGCGCATGGAAACCGAGCTCGTTGCGGGTTGGCGAACGTTTGGTCGCGCGAGCCCGGCTTATGGCGACCGCCACGGGGACGTGCTTGCGCTGCGGATCGCCGGTTTCCCGTATTTCGACTGTTATCTCATTGTTATTTTTCTTGGGGCCCGTCGGCGACGAGAGCCGAAGTCGGCGGCTCTGCACACGACCCCAGGTTGCAGGAGGAGGAGGCTAACGCATTGGAGACACGACGAAAGTCGATTGGGCCTCGACTGCCCAGCTGAGCTGCCGACAAGCGAAGCTCAAGGGTTGGAGCCGGCTGCCATTGTATTCGATTGTTGTTTACAATGCGGATTGTGTCGGATCGCGCTTGCAACTACAGCCCAAAGTTGAGCGCGAAAGGTGACCGGCGGCGAGGCGCACCAGCGCAAGCATATTTGAATTCGTCATTCCGGTTCGCGGATTTCGCCAGCGCTCCGCAATGACGCGTCACATCCCGTACCGCACCGAGCGCGTATTGGCATTTTTGAGGTTGCGGTAGCGCGCGAGCGCCCATAGCGGGAAGAATTTGGAGTAGCCGTGATAACGCAGGTAGAACACGCGCGGGAAGCCCGTGGCCGTGTAGCGCGGCTCGTTCCAGAAGCCGTCGTCGCCCTGCGTGCGTGCCAAATAGTCGATCCCGCGCTTGACCGTGGGATGGTCGACCTCCCCTGCCGCCATGAGGCCGAGCAGCGCCCAAGCCGTTTGCGACGCCGTGCTCGGCGCCCGCTCGTAGCCGCGGTAATCGAGCTTGTAGCTCGCGCCATCCTCGCCCCAGCCGCCGTCGGGATTTTGGATCTTGACGAGCCACGCCACAGCCCTGCGGACTTCGCTTGAGGCACGATCGACGCCGGCGGCATTGAGGGCGCACAGGACCGACCAGGTGCCGTAGATGTAATTCATGCCCCAGCGACCGTACCAGCTTCCCTCTGCCGTCTGCGTGCGGCTCAAATAGTCGAGGGCGGGTGCAAGCGCCGCACTCTTCGGCGCCGTCTCGTCGATCTGCGCCAGCATTGAAACGCAGCGCGCTGTCACGTCCTCCGTCGGAGGGTCGAGCAAAGCGCCGTGGTCGGCGAACGGGATGTTGTTGAGGTAATAGTACTCGTTGTCGGCGTCGAACGCGCCCCAGGCGCCGTTATGGCTCTGCATGCCCAAAATCCATTCCCGTCCCGCAGCAATCGATGCGCGGAAGTCATGCTGCGCGCCCACGCCTTGCGCGCGATCCATCGCCATCACCACCACCGCCGTATCGTCCACGTCGGGATAGTGCGGGTTGGCGTATTGGAACGCCCAGCCGCCGGGAGGGATGTTGGGCCGGCGCGCGATCCAATCGCCTTTGACGTCCAGGACCTGCTTGGGCACCAGCCATTCGAGACCTTTGCGGGCTTGCGCGACGGCGCGGTCGCCGCCGACTTCGAGCAATGCGTGACAAGTGAGCGCGGTGTCCCAAATTGGCGAGACGCAGGGCTGGCAATAGGCCTCACAATCGTGCACGGCCAGAAGCTTCTCGATCGATTTGCGTGCAATCGCCCGCTGGGGATGGTGTTGCGGATAGCCGAGCGCGTCGAACATCATCACGCTGTTCGCCATCGCCGGGAAAATGGCGCCGAGACCGTCCTCGCCGTTGAGGCGCTCCGTGACCCATGCCACTGCGCGCTCGATCGCGCGTTGTCGCGACTGCTTGGGAAACATCGGCGTGACGAAATGGAGTAGGGCATCGACACCGCGGAAAACCCAGAACCACAGCGCCTTCTGTTGCGGCGCCTTCGGCGCGACGCCGATCGTCCGCGGCGGCTCGAGGAAAAGCTCCTCGATGGCAATCCCTTTGGGGTTGCGCGCTTTCGGCTTGAGCGCCTGCAGCACCAACAGGGGCACGATAACGGTGCGGCTCCAGTACGAAACCTTATCGAGATGAAAGGGAAACCAGTTCGGTAGCAGCATGATCTCGACCGGCATCACCGGAACGGCGCGCCAGGGGATGAAACCGAAAAGCGCCAGCATCATTCGCGTGAACACGTTCGAGCGCGACGCGCCGCCGCGCGCGCGAATGGCCGACCGCGCACGGACCATGTGGGGGGCGTCGACGGAGTCGCCGATCACCTTGAGCGCGAAATAGGCTTTCACGCTCGCGCTCATATCGAAGGCGCCATCATGGAATAACGGCCAACCGCCATGGTCGCCCTGGACGCGGCGCAGGTAGACCGCGATCTTGGCTTCGAGCGCGGCATCGACCGGCTCGGCCAGATAGTGCCGCAGCAAGACGTATTCCGCCGGGATGGTCGCGTCCGCCTCGAGTTCGAACACCCAATGTCCGTCGGGCTGCTGAAGCGCGATGAGCGCGCGGGTTGCCGCCGCGATGCCGTGGTCGACAGCGGGCGCCGACGCAGACGATTTCGGCTCGAGGGACACGCGGTTCATGATCTATCCAACCCCGATCGGCCAACGAGATCGGCCGCCCGATTCCCGGAGCGGATTGCCCCTTCGATGGTCGCCGGCAAACCGGTCATGGTCCAACCGCCGGCGAGCCATAGGTTGCTCCACGCCGTGGTCGCAGCCGGCCGTTTGGCATTCTCGCCCGGCGTCGCGGCAAAGGTCGCGCGGCGCTCGCGCACGATCTGCCATGGTGGCAGCGCCTTGGGAAGACCGGCAACAGTCGCGACCTCGTGCCAGAGTTTCTGCGCCAGCATCTCACGTGGAACGTCGAGCAAGCGGTCGGCCGCGCTGATCGTGATCGACAGCCGATCGGCAAAGGTAAAGAGCCATGCGATGGTTCCGGTCACGACCCCGGTGATGGGCGCAAGCCCAGCCGGAGGATCGAGGCGGAAATGGGCGTTGACGATGGCGCGGAACTCGGAGGGCGTCTTGAGGTCGGGCACGAGGTCGGCCGCCACGATCGGCGGCACTGCGAGGATCACGGCATCCTCGTCCGTCGCCAGCCTGTCGTCGCCGAAGTCGAGCGCGACGACCCTGTCAGCCGCGAAATCGAGTGCGCGCAGCCGGTGCCCGAACGCGACCTTCACGTTGCGCTCGCCGAGAAAGCGCAACGCCGGCTCGATGAAAGCCCGGCCGAGCCCGTCGCGGGCGATCAGCGGCCGACAGGCCTGCCCCCCCGCCGCCAATGTTTCGCGGACGATGGCGCCAGCGAGGCCCGCGCTCCCCTCCTTCGGCTCGATGTTGAGCGCCGCCAGCCAGAACGGCCGCGCCAGGCGCTCGTAGAGCGGGCCGGCGCATTTCACGGCCTCGCAGATGGTCTTTTCGTCGGAGGCGTACAGCAGGCGCGCAAATGAAAGGTAATCGCTCGCGGTCGTGCCCGGCACGCGTCGACCGCGATCGAAAATCCACCACGGCAGACGCCCAGGGTTGATACGCAGCGTCCAGCGCTCGCCGCTTGCGAGATCGACGAAGGCGAACTCGGCCGCCGCCGGACCGGCAAGCCTGTCCGCGGAGCCGATCGTCTCGAGATAGGACAGCGCGGCATGATTGCCCGAGAGCAGAAGGTGATTGCCGTTGTCGATCACCATATCGAGCAGCGGGTCATGGTAGGACCGGCAGCGCCCTCCGGCCCCCCCGGCGGCCTCGTGCACGACGACGCTTGCCCCGCGTCCCGCAAGACGCACCGCGGCAGCGAGCCCGGCAAGTCCCGCGCCAACGACGTGGATTGTGCTCGGCATCAGATGACGGCGTGACGAATGATGATCCACAACAGACGCGAGCGCGGCAGGCGGATCGGGCGGCGGGGGTGCGACCACCCGCGGGCGACGAGGCCGTCGAGGATCAGGCGATAGGCTTCGCCCATGATGCGCGGCGCACGCACGCAGCGGCGCGAGCTGCGTGCCATGATCTTGTCCGCTTGCGCGAAATGCCCGCGAGCACGTTCGACGACGCGCGCACAGACTTTCCCGAGCGCCGGGCTTGCGAGCACCGCCAGCGGATCGGTCGTGGTGATGCCAGCCTCGCGCAACGCCTCGGCCGGCAGATAGAGACGTCCAAACGCTGCGTCTTCGTCGAGGTCGCGCAAGATATTGGTGAGTTGCAAAGCCCGCCCCAAATGGTGAGCCAGCGCAATGCCGTCTTGTTCTTCCATTCCGAAGACGCGCACCGATAGGCGACCGACAGCGCTCGCGACCCGATTGCAATACGTGTCGAGCGTCGCGTCGTCGGGCGCCCGGATATCCTCGATCACGTCCATTTCCATCCCATCGATGATGGCGTGGAAATCCTCACGGCGGAGTCCAAAATCGCGCGCCGGCGCGAGGAGGCCGCGCGTGCGGGCGACGGCCTTGCCCGCATAGAGCGCATCGATATCGTCGCGCCAGCGCTGGAGCTGCTCGCGCCGTTCACGACGGGGGCCGCGCGAATCCGCGATATCGTCGACCTGACGGCAAAAGGAATAGATTTCGAACATGGCCTCCCGCTGCGCGCGCGGCAATATGCGCATCGCGTTGTAGAACGAGCTACCCGACGCCCGCTCGGCCGCAGCCATGCCTGAAGCTTCTGCCAACGCCAATGCTCACGCATCCTGCGGTTTGCGGCCGGGTGCGAAGACGCGGCCGACTCGGCGGGTCGCGCCCCATAATAGGCCGAGAACGCCGAACCCCGCGACTCCCGCCTTACCGAGATGGACGCGCTCGCTCAGCGGATCGCGTCGGACCAGCAATCGCACCAGGCGCTCCGCAAAGGTCTGGATGATCGCGACCTCCAAAGCGAGCCGCGTGTCCTCGATGCTGGCGGAAAACGATTTGCTGTCGCGCAGGAGAGCGCCGGTGCGCGACGCAAGCTTGTGGATGCATCCGAGCAGGCTCGCGGACGCGTGGCTCGCTCCCAGTTCGTCCACGCTCGCGCCGGTTTCAGCAAAGCCGTCGAGCGGAATGTAGACGCGGTCGAGCTGACGGTAATCCTTTCCGCAATCCTGCAGGTGATTGATGATTTGCAGCGCCGCGCAAAGTGCATCGTTGGCGGGCCAGGTCGCACGGCTCTCGCCGTGGACGTCCAGCACGAAGCGCCCGACCGGCATGGCGGAATACGTGCAATAACCGATCAGGTCGTCCCAGTCGCGATAACGCAGCTTGGTCACGTCCAGTCGGAACGCGGCGAGCAAATCTTGCGCGTGGCGCGACGAGAGCTGGCGTGCCGCGAGCTGTGAGCGCAAAGCGACGCCGACCGGGTCATCGTCGCTTTTGCCAAGCAAGGTCGCTTCGAGCCGATCGATCAGCGCAAGCTTTTCCTGCGGCGCGAGCGCGGAATGATCGGCGATATCGTCGGCGGTACGCACGAATTCGTAGAACGCGAGGATGGGCCCGCGATGGCGCGGGTGAATCAGCCGTGATGCCACCGGAAAATTCTCGTCCCGGTGGCCTTTGCCCGATCGCGCTTCGGCGGGAGTGATCATCGCCGCTCCGACACGTTGGCCTGCATCCGCCCCTTCCAGCTTCCGCCCTGTCCTCGCACATATTGATGGGCCGAATCGAGGGTGAAGAGCATGTACTGCAAGGCAATAACAGGCAGCGCGAAACCCCATAAGGGCGACAACCGGTAGAACCGCAACGTCGGCCGAAAGGCGACGAACATCAGCGCCCAGGTTCCAGCCCCGATCCATCGCGCCGCGCCGCTGCCGAAAATAGCCAGCAGCGGAGGCACGAGATAGGCCAGCGCCATCCCTGCCATCGTTGCCAACAGCACAAGCGGAGAGTAGCGCAGCTGCGCATAGGCCGAACGCGCCACCATGCGGCGGATATCGGCAAGCGCCGGGTAACGACGGACGCTGCGCACGCGCTCGGTCAATCCGAGCCAGATCGGTCCATGGGCTTTGAGCGCTTTCGCCAAGGCGCAGTCGTCGATGAGAGCAGCGCGTACGACTTCGATGCCGCCAGCCTTCCGAAGGGCCTCGGAGCGCACCAGCATGCACCCGCCGGCAGCCGCCGCGACCGCGCTCTGCGGTCGGTTCACGCAGGCGAACGGATAGAGCATCTGGAAGAAGAAAATGAATGCCGGAATGGTGGCGCGCTCGGCGAAGCTTTCACAGTTGAGCTTGACCATGAGCGAGGTCAGCACGAGGTGCCGTCCTTCGGCGTGCGCGACCAGCCGGCTGACGGAATCGGGCGCATGCACGATGTCGGCGTCGGTGAGCAGCAGATAATCGGGCGGCTGCGGCAGCGCCGTTGCGGCATCGATGCCCTGCTTTGCCGCCCAGAGCTTGCCTGTCCATCCCACCGGCAAGCCGCGGCCGGTCACCACGCACAGTCGCTCGTCGGCATTCGCAACCCGGCGCGCCATTTCGGCGGTGCCATCGCTGCTGTCGTCGTCGACCAGGATGACCGTCCACCCGCCGCGATAGTCCTGCGCGAGCAGCGATCCGATGCTGTCGCCGACGCAGTCCGCCTCGTTGCGCGCAGGCACCACGGCGGCGACCCGCGGCCATGCTGGGAGCTCTGCTGCCCCCCAATCGTCGCGCTCGGTGCAGCGCCAAAAGCCTCCACGGCCGAGCAGCAAATAGAGCCAGACCGCAAGCGCAATCGAAGCGACAGCTATCACGCGAGCAAAGCCTCCGCCTACCCCTGGCATGGCCGCCGAGCCCCAAGGCCCAGCCGACCGGGCCGGTAAAAACAATTCAACATATTCAATGAATTGGGCTAGGAAAAGTTGGACGGGCGGGCCGCTCTTGGTAGATTGTCGGGCGGTGCGCCTTCGGGCCGAATGGATACCGGTCAGCCGTGCGGAAAGTGCGCTAACTTAGCGAGTTAGCGCGCGTTCGGACGCAAGATCGGGGTACGTCTTGCTGTACGCGCTCTGGAGACGGAACGCATGGCCCGCGTCGATCCTGCGAAAAAAAAGCCCGTTGACACCGATACCGTCTTCCAGGACCTGCTCGCTCGGGTTGCCCACGACACGGAAGCGCTGCTCGATCAGCTGCTCGCGTCGGCCCCGGTTGATGGCGAACGGGCGCGGCCGGCGCGGCTCCTTGATGTGATGCGCTATGCGAGCCTCGGCGGCGGCAAGCGCTTGCGACCGTTCCTGGTAGTGGAATCCGCCGCGCTGTTCGATGTACCGCGACAAAATTCGCTGATGGCGGGCGCGGCGCTGGAATGCGTGCATTGCTATTCGCTCGCTCACGACGACCTTCCCGCCATGGACAATGACGACTTGCGACGCGGCCGCCCGACCGCGCACAAGGCATTCGACGAGGCGAGCGCCATTCTTGCAGGCGACGGCCTTCTCACCTTGGCCTTCGACATTCTTTCGCGTCCCGAGACGCATCCTGACGCCGGCGTCCGGCTCGAACTCGTCGCGGCGCTCGCGCGCGCTGCCGGCCTAGGCGGGATGGTGGGCGGGCAAATGCTCGACCTCGCTGCCGAAGGACGGTTCGATGCTTCTGCGCCCAAGCTCGGCGAGCAAGATGTCAAGGTCTTGCAGGCAATGAAAACCGGAGCGCTCCTGCGCTTCGGATGTGTTGCCGGGTCGATCCTGGGCAAGGCCAACCAAAGTCAGCGGAAAGCGCTTGAGCGTTACGGTTCCGCTCTTGGCGAGGCGTTCCAGATCGCCGACGATCTCCTCGACGTCGAAGGCGATCCGGCAACGGTCGGCAAAGCGACCGGCAAGGACGCGGCCGCCCATAAGGCAACACTGGTCAGCGTGCTCGGACCCGCGGCCGCGCGGCGGCGGCTCGAAAACTTGGTCGGCGAGGCGCAGGCCGCGCTGAGCGCCTTCGGCAGCGATGCAGACGTGCTCAAAGCGGCGGCGCGCTTCGTTGCCACCCGCACGGCTTGAAGATTGGGATGATGTCGCGGCCGGGGACCGCCACGACGCATTTGGTACAGCTGGGTGGACTCGAACCACCGACCTCTTGGTCCACAGCCAAGCGCTCTAACCAACTGAGCTACAGCTGCACGCATCGTCGAAAGCGGCGCAACCTAGGAGCACCGTTCTGCTTTGACAAGGCCCGAAACCCGCTGAGCAAGAGTGGGGATCAGGCTTTGCACGTGAGCGCTCCAGCGCGCTTCATGGGCGGTTGACCGCGACCCAACGAGCCGTGAAAACCCCGCCGCCGGTAGCGGTTCTTTTGGTCGCAACGCTGCCGTGCGAAAAAAAGCCCGGGCGGCAAGCCCGGGCCTCGATTGCTGGAGCCGTCTGACCTGGCGGCGAGCGGCGAAACTCAGGCGACCTTCTTGAAAACCTTGCCGAAGCTTTCCTTGACCGGCTCGGCGGAGTCGGTGGCCACTTTCTGCGCGATCGCGGCTAGCTCCTTGGACTGAGCGGTCAGCGCCTCGAATTGCTTGCGCGTATGGGCGGTCGAAAGCTCGACCATTTCGGAGAGCGACTTGACCGTCATCAGCTGGGTCGCAAAGTCGAATGCCGCGTTGGTGTTCGCGCGCGCCGCCTCGATCACCTTGAGGCCGTAGTCGGAGGCGCCTTTGGTCGCGGCTGCGTAGGTGTCCTCGAGCACGTCCGTCGCCTCTTCGGCGGCTGACTTCATCTTTTCGTAGGTTTCCTTTGCCTGCGAGACGCTCTTCTCAGCCATCTCGCGGAAAGCGGCCGGGATTTCCATCTTGGGTATCTCAAAATTCGGGAGTTCGAATTTCGGCATTTCGAACGCGGCCGGCGGGGCCGCCTTTGATCTGGACTTGGACGTGGTCGTTTCGATGGCCTCGGTCATAGATTGATCCTTCGGAGGGCGATTGATCCGGCATCGCACGGATCCGCGCCCACAGCCGATCCATGCTTTGGTGACAACAGGCCCGTGGCCGTCGTCCTGACATCGGAAACGCCACAGCCGTCTGATGGGGAGGATATACTCCTGCTTTTGGTGCAATGCAACACAAATATTGCGCCGCACAATTAAGTGTCGATCGTACCAGCCTTTTTCCGCTCCGCCGGCCTCGAAGCAAGGCAACCGTCAGCTTTTGGGCGTGGCCGCGTCCTTTGCCGCCTTGCTCGTGCTCTCGCCGAGCTCCCTCGCCTGCTCGGTCAACACCTGCATCTGGCGCTTGATATAGTCGGCCTGCAGTCGCAGCACGTCCTGCATGTCTCTCGCCCGCATCAGCTCCTGGGCAAATTCGAAGGCGCTCGTGATGTTTCGCTCGGCGAAAGTCATCGCCTTTTCGGTTACATCCTTGGCACCCTTGCGGGCAGTCTCGGCCTGCCCTTCGAACGCGCTCACGGCTTGGTGCGCCGCGGAAATAAAGCCGTCGAAGGCCTGCCGCGCCTGCTCGACGCTCTTTTCGGCAAACGCCCGCATTTCCGGGGGAACATCGAAACGATCGCTGGCGGCCATAGTCATCTCCTCCTGTGGATCGGGGTCGGGTAGCTACGCCGGCGAGGCGCGCGACCTGCTGCAGTACCAACGTCCCAACCGCCCCCCGGTGCCTGCGCGAACGTAAGGTGTGCGGAACAGGACCATCGACCTTGCGGACCGCACTGTAACAGGAATCAACAGGAATAAAGCCCCGATGCGTATCGTCGACATCCGCGAACGCGCGATCCCGCTCAAGTCGGACATGAGGAATTCGAGCTTCGATTTTTCCGAGATGACGACCTCGGTCGTGGCGGTCATCACCGATGTTGTGCGCGACGGCAAGCCGGTCATCGGTTTCGCCTTCAACTCGACCGGCCGCTATGCCTGCGGTGCGGCGATGCGTGCGCGCTTCATCCCTCGCATCCTCGGCATAGATCCGCGCTCCCTCCTTGACGAGGCACAAGAGAATTTCGATCCGAGAAAAATTCTCGCCGTCATGATGCAACGGGAAAAATCCGGTGGTCACAGCGAGCGCTCAATCGCTATCGGCACGATCGAGGTCGCGGTCTGGGACGCGGTCGCCAAGATCGCTGCGAAACCGCTCCACCGCGTGCTGACCGAGCGCTACAACGGCGGCAAGTTCGCCACCAAGGTCTTCTGCTACGTCGGCGGCGGCTGGTACGCCCCGGGCCAAACCGTAAAAGATCTGCGGGACGAGATGCGTCGCCATCTCGATGCCGGGTACACGATGGTGAAGATGAAGGTCGGCGGTCTCCCGCTCGCCGAGGACGTGCGCCGGGTGGAGGCCGTCAAAACGATCTTGCCCGCGGACGCGCAACTGGCGGTCGATGCCAACTCCAAGTTCGGGCGCGAGGAGGCGCTCGCATACGCCAAGGCGCTCGCGCCCTTCCAGCTGCGCTGGTTCGAGGAGCCATGCGATCCGCTGGATTTTGCCCTGCTCGCGGAGATTGCCGGCGATTATGATTCGCCTCTCGCGACCGGCGAAAATCTTTTTTCGACGCAGGACGTGGAAAATCTCGTTCGTTTTGGCGGCTTGCGTCCCGATCGCAACGACGTCATCCAGGTCGATCCGCCCCAGGCCTACGGCATCGTGCAATACGCATGCACCGTCGCAATGGTGGAACGCCACGGCTGGCCGCGCAGTGCGTTGTTCCCCCATGGCGGCAATCAGATGTCGCTCGCCATTGCCGGCGGTTTCGGTCTCGGCGGCGCGGAATCCTATCCCGGCGTATTCGGCGCCTTCGGCGGCTTCGCCGATGACGCCAAATTGCAGCGCGGCTATCTCACGCTGTCCGATCGTCCGGGCATCGGCTTCGAGGGCCAAGCGGCGCTCTACTCCATCATGCGCGCGCTTGCGGCGTGACCAACAGCCGTCGCGAGAAAAGAGGCGGCCGCACGCCTTCCGCCTCGACACACGCCAAATTTCGTGGAATCAGCGGGGACATGAACTGAATTTGGCCGCCGTGGCGCCCTACCCCATGCGCAAGCCAATCGGAATCGGCTATTCTGCAAGCCACGGCCTCACAGTCAGTGCAGGAGGCCGCTGCGGCGACGTGATGGAAGGACGGTCATGATCCGGCTCGGGAGATGCGCGCGGGTGCCTGTTCGATGCATGCTGGCGCTTGCCGCGGTGATCCTGATCCAGACGGCATTTGCATTTGCTGCGGAGCAGGTCGACCTGCTGCTCGTGCTGTCGTCGGACGTGTCGCGCAGCGTCGACCATCCGAAATTCCTGCTGCAGCGCGAAGGCTATGCGGCTGCGATCTCCGATCCGCACGTGATGGATGCGATCAAATCCGGCCCGCAGCAGCGCATCGCGGTTTGTTTTGTTGAATGGTCGGGCTTCGGCGCACAGAAGCTCGTGATCGATTGGACCATCATCGACGGCCCCGACGCGGCACGCAAATTCGGCGATCAGCTCCTGGAATTGCCTCGCTCATTTGCCGACCGTACCTCGATCAGCGGCGGCATCGAGTTCGCGGCCGCTCAGTTGGAGCGTGCGCCATTCGAAGGTG
>Ga0137384_10002524_pt1 | contig 14500 bp, 20 predicted proteins | sample SagtaG_2_FD_104922 | JGI IMG/M metagenome (GOLD analysis project Ga0137384, IMG submission 104922) | Vadose zone soil microbial communities from Sagehorn Ranch, Mendocino, California, USA - Sage2_R_60_16 metaG | ecosystem: Environmental > Terrestrial > Soil > Vadose zone | place: USA... | reverse complement strand
TCAGCTGCAGCCTGGGCAGAGCTATACGCTCAACAACTATGATCTTGGCGCGTTCTACCAGGCGGGGCTTTCCAAGTGGTCTATCCCTTCCACGACAAAGGCTATCCTGCTCGGAATAGAGGTCGGCTCGGAAGGCTACGGAGCAACCATCTCTACAGACTGGAACTATGTTAGGGTTCAGACCTTCGAGCAGGAGGCTGTCAGGGCAGACGTGAACTTCGACTGGACGGTAAACAGCTCCGACCTGAGTCTGGTACAAAGCCTTCCAGGCCCATGCCCAGCGAACTACGGCACATACCAATGGAAGGCAGACGCTAATGGGTCAAACTCATGCGTAAACAGCGATGATGTGGCCTATGTCACTAAGTACCTCGGAGCTACAATTGACCCCCCAGCCAGCCAAGCCCACGACTTTAGCCTCGCTGCAAGCCCCGTAAGTGGCAGCGGTAATGCAGGCGTGACCGTCACGTCGAGCATCTCTGTCGCACCTGTCAACGGGTTTACCGGCACAGTGGCCTTATCCTCGGTGGTCTCCCCCTCTTCAGGCCTCGCCTGTTCGCTCAACCCCGCAAGCATAACTTTGGGCTCGTCCCAGGCATCTAACCTCTCCTGCTCTGGAACTACCGGAGTATACACTGTGACTGTGACGGGGACCAGCAGTGGAATAACTCATTCCGCAACGGTAACGATTACTATTCAGGACTTTAGAATCTCGGCCAGCCCAACCAGTATCACCTTAACCAGTGGCGGTGCCGCTACCTCGACTATCACTGTGTCAGCACAGAACGGGTTCAGCGGCTCGGTGCCCCTCACCTCAAATGCGTCCAATTCAGGGCTCACTTGCGGTCTAAGCCCAGCCAGCTTGTCTGGTTCCGGTACTTCGACGCTCAATTGCTCAGGCAGCACCATTGGCACATTTACAGTGACGGTTACAGGCAACAGTGGGTCGCTATCACATTCAACGTCCCTAACAGTCAACATCGCGAACCAAACTGACTTTTCTCTGACCGCTAGTCCGAACAGCGCAACAATCCTCGCGGGTGCTACCGGCACCTCTACGATTTCAATTACAGTCCTCAATGGGTTCGCCGGGACCGTATCCCTGACTACATCAGTCTCCCCCTCAGGTATCACATGCGCCTTGACCCCCATGAGTATTGTTCTTGGGCCGTCCCAGCCATCGACCCTCTCCTGCATTGGGTCCACCGGCACATATACCGTGACTATAATCGGAACTAGTAACGGTATCACTCACACGACAACAGTCACCATGACCGTTCGGGACTTCACCATTAGCGCCAGTCCAAGCAGCATTAACTTTTCACAAAGCGGCGCGGCTTCCTCTACCGCCACCGTAACTGCGGCAAACGGGTTCAACGGCGTTGTATCCCTGACACCTATAGTATCCCCAGTAGACGTGACCTGTACTCTGACCCCGACAAGCGTGACTGGATCCGGCACCTCCACTCTAAACTGCACAGGCTCAACGCTCGGAACATTCACCGTAACAATCACTGGCACGAGTGCATCTCTCCTTCACACCGCCACAATCACAGTAACCGTTACCGTCGTCGCGCAACCTAGCTTTGTTCTAACTGCCAGTCCTACCAGTGTCACTACACTAGCAAGCACCACAGTCTACTCAACCATCACAGTAGCCCCAGCTAACGGTTTTACAGGCACAGTCGCTCTGACAACAACGACAGCACCTGTAGGCCTAACCTGTACTCTAAACCCAAACAGTATTGTTCTGGGAGCGTCACAAGCATCTGCACTATCTTGCACTGGTCCTGTAGGGTTCTACACTATTACTGTGATAGGTACAAGCGGGTCACTTTCAAACTCGGCGACTGTCTCCATCACTGACCAAGATTTCTCCATTTCGCCTAGTCCAACCATTATTGCTTTCAACGCAGGCGGCTCAGGCACTTCGACGATAACCGTAACACCTCTCAACGGCTTCTCCGGAGTTATCGATTTCGCTGCAACGTCGTCTTCAGCAAGCATAACGTGCAACTTGAGCCCAACAAGTGTCACTAGCTCAATCTCATCTACTCTCTTCTGCTCCGGCTCAACCGCTGGCTCTTACAGCGTGATGATTAGAGGCGCCAGCACTGTTCTTTCGCACTCGGCGACGGTAACAGTTACTGTCGGCAATGCACCTGACTACTCAGTTACCATCGGCTCGATAAGCATGAGCATGTGGGCCGGAAGCCCCGGTACCTCCACCGTCACTGTTGCGCCTCTTGGCGGTTTCACCGGAACAGTAAACCTTGCAATCTCAGCCTCTCCTTCATCTACATCTTTCAACTGTGGGCTAAGCCCTCGGACTATCAATCTGGGCCCGTCTCAAGTCTCAGTCCTCTCCTGCTCCGGCCTTTCCGGAACATACTCGGTAACTGTGACTGGCACAAGCGGCCAGTTATCCCATTCCGGAATGGTCACGTTCACGGTGCAGGACTTTAACATCAATGCCAATCCAGCAAGTGTTTCCGTTCGGGCCGGAGACGTCGGTAACTCCACGATAACGGTTTCACCGGTCAACGGATCCACCGGCGCTGTGGCCCTGGCCCTTACCACATCATCCTCAAGCCTGGCCTGCAGCCTCAGCTCTACTAGCTCAGTGCTTGGAACATCTCAAACCTCGCTCCTGTCCTGCGATGGGTCAAAGGGAACATACAACGTAACCGTCATGGGCACGATTGGTCCCCTGTCACGCTCAATAGTAATCTCCTTCACTATCAGTGGATCCAACGTCGCTCCTATCGTAAACGTTCCAGGTCCACAGACCGTTACGGCAGGCAGCATGGTTAGTTTCGTCGTCACATATACAGATTCAAACCCTAACATTTCCCAAAGGATCATTACCCTATCCGCTTCGGGCGTGCCCTCAGGCGCGTCTTTCAACAGCAGTTCAGGCGTCTTTTCGTGGACTCCACTCCCAAGCACGACTGGAAACTTTGCCGTTGCTTTTACGGCGACAAAAGCAAGCTCTCCATCGCTCTCGGATACTAAGACTGTAACAATCAGTGTCCAGCCTGCAAGTGGGACGCCCTGTCTCACCTGTTGGATTGGAATGTTGTCTCAATGGACTGGCACCTCGATGCCCACGATCCTCCTGTTTGTTCTCGGAGGAACGATCGGGGTGTTTGCTTCACTAGCTGTTCACACAGTTAGAGTCAGGAAGACGTACTCCCGCCTCCTTCATGGCGCTCCTCTCATCGCCTACGACGAGTGACCTACTACATCGCTTCCGTTGACTTGCCCTCCCTAGGTGAGATTCGCATGTCAAGGGTTGACTCTTATCAGAAGTATGCCCAGCCTAAATTTCTTAACGTAGAAAGAAAGGACCACGGAGAACTGGGGCCAGAAAACCGACGGTCCTTCACGCAGTCCTCACTTCCCTCAATTATCTCGTTCACTCCTGGCTTTTAACCCGCATGTATACATTCTAACAATGACGGCACAGTCTGTTGAATTGAAACACCTGTTTCCGAATGGTAAGTGGCTCTTTTTCAGAGGCATCTCTCTTGCAGCTGCTTTCCCAAGCAACTTCGAAGGCACACAGGGTCGCGCGGAGCCTCCGACTCGCGGATCATAATGCCTAGTCCTTGTAAAGGATCATCCTCTCGAAGTTTTTCAAGAGCCCGTGTAACGGCTTGGGCATCATGTTTCTGAGTATCGTAAAGTCCTCTGGCCTGAACGTTCTCATGCTCCGGCTGAATCCTATGAAGCTCCCTAGGAACAGCGCTGAGAGTATAGGCAGCCTCGAGATTGCGCTGGTCGTTGTGAAATGGATTAGAAAACGGAGGGAAAGGATGGAAATGGGGAGACTGAAGCTAATGGGGAAAAGCACTAGAAGCTGGTCTATTATCAAGAGAGAGAGTCCCATTGCCAGAGCGAGAGAACCTGCCTTTGAAAGCCCGTTCCTAGGTGATGCGTTGACGGTCGAGCGAAGCGCCCATGACGCCAAAATGACGGTCGTCAGAGCCAGCAGCACCCTTCCCAGCGCCCCTGCAGTCGGTCCGAGAATTCTCGCTGTCAACGCAACGGATACAAGGTCAACTGTGGTTGCTGCCATGGTAACCTTCAGAAGTGAGAGCGTCTTTCCGACAGCTTGAAGTGAAACGGTCAGGATCGCGGCCTCTGCAGCCAGCACGGTAGCCAGTGTAAGAATCGCGAACGGAACCGCGTCACTGGCGTAGCCGGGGTAGACTATCTCGAGAACTGTCTGAGACAGCGCGGCCAAAGAGACTCCTAAGGGAAGAACCGCCAAGTTGATCAGTCTTAACGCTAGGTTCACCTTCTCAGACAAGGCCTGTCTCCCACCGAGAGAGTGGGCAGAAAGGGTGGGGTAGAGTGCAGATGAGACGGGCATCCAGAGCACGGATAGGAAACCCACACTCTGGACTATGAGGTAGTAGCCTCCAGTCGTACCAGTTTGCCCCAACAAGGCTTGCAAAATTGCTATGTCGCCCCACTGCTGCATCGTAATAATGAGTGATGAAACGAAGAGAGGTAGGGTGAACGCGATTAGGGGTTTTAGAGGATGAAGGCCTGCAGCCGGTATTTTTCCCTTCCAGAGATAAATTGAGAGAAGAAGCATGACGACCGCCCCGATTGCCCATCCCAGTGTTATTCCAAGGACGCTTAGCCCGGCCAGGGCCAGCACGAGTCCAAGACCTCTACTCAATGGCACATAAAGCACGTTCTGGTAGACCGCTTCGGCATACATGCCTGCGCCCAGAAAGAACGCACCATAGAGTGTGGCCAAGTCGAGAACGAATCCTGAGACGAATGTAATTATGAGGTAGAACAGGGCTTCTTCCGAACCCACCTCTGTTGCCTTAAAGAGGACCCCAGCAAGCAGAGGCGAGAGCAAGATTGATGCTACTATTCCGATTCCAGCTGTGAAAAGCGTGAGGCGTAGTATGCTCTTTGCAACTGAGCCTGCGATGGTCGGCTTTCCGATTCCTATGCTCGACGCAATGTAGCGCGTTGCAGTAGGCTGTAGAGCAAGCTGTGTGACTGCGCTAAAAACTGCTTGTGCTCCGGCGAGTAGACCAACCTGTCCTATCTCGACCTTTGAGAGAATTCTTGCGATTATGACGTAGAAGAGGAAGTATGTGATGTAGATGATGACCTGTTGGCTTGTAAGGTAGGCCGTGCCCCTAGGAACATTGTATGTCTTTGAAACTTCTGTCATTAGTCTCTGGTTGTCCTTATGCAACAAATTCTCCTAGCCTCGAAGGCGATCGGGAAAGGCATGGAGGGTCGTCTGTCTCATCATCTCAACCGCTTTCGCCCTGTCTTCTCCGAAAAAGAAAATCATCTACCCAGTGATTTCGCCGTAAGCTGTGAAGCTAATTGTAATGGGAGGCGTTCCGGCTATCGCAGTGCCGTCGTTGGTTAGAATCAGGTTGGCGATCAGCATTTGGCCAGGGTTGACCAATTTGGGAATGGGAGCCGCAGTCCAGTCGCCTGAGACGCCGGTTGGTAGGCTGGTATAGTTTACGCTGTTGGCCGTATCTGTCTTGAGGATGTAGAAGGGCTGGTTGCCCGTGTTCTTGAGGCAGACCTCGAGATTGGATGTGGAACCCATCGTTGCCTCGAGAAGAGGGAATGTCAAACTGGTCTGGACCGTAGTGCAGGCGGCATCAAGAATTGACAATCCAGGTGAGGACTGGATCGTGACATTGCCATTCATCGACTCCTCGATTATAATCGCTCCAATGGCTCCACCAGTAATCGCGACAGCACCAATTACCGCGAGAACAATGAAACTCCTACGTAACATTTTTCTTATATCACCTCCCAGCGATGGAGACCCTTGCCGATTCCACAATGGTCACAAGGGATTGAGGATGCAACTGGTAAGTGAAACCCTGGTAGGCCACCACTAGCTCAAGGTCAGTATTGTCAATGCAAGCGTTTGTCGAGTTAACATCTGCAATCCATACGTAACTTCCAAGATCGATAGGGCACTTTCCAAGAAGGCTTGTTACAAAGTTCAAGTCCCTAGTGTCAATGACATGGTCCATGTTAGTGTCAGCCGAGGCCACGTTGGATTCATAGGCTCGGAGTTCGACCTTCTGAAAGAGAACAGATAGAGCTACACCCCATCCTTCTGTTCCAGGCTCGACCCCGACGAGAGCCCCCCTAACGTTAGGGTCTATGCCCCAGAGGCTAAGACCACGACGGTAGAAGGTTGAGACGTCGAAGTCAGAGATTGTAATGTTCTGGCCGGCTGACGGCTGAGCCACAGTCTGAGCGTACAAGAAATCAACAGTCGCATTTTGCGCCCTTTCTGTTCCAATTGGCTGGTCTATTCCCCCGAGATTATAGGCAAGACGAATTTGAGCCTCGAGGTAGTCAAACGTATAGCCTCTCGCAGTCTGAGGGCCATCTACGAACCAGAAGTAAAGTCCTACTATGATGTTGTAGTCCCCGAGGCCATGTTGGGCCAGGAATGTTGCCTTCACCGTGAGTGTGATGTTGTAGTTCGTCTGGACGAGCGTCCGCAAGCCATGAGTATTCAGGGGACAGTCCCAGTCCGGAGAATAGTCTTGATCCTCGCAGAATCCGCCCCGAGCCCGAGCGTTCATCCAAGGAAACTGTCCCTGGTGAGCCACAGCGTTGTCATAATTTCTCCATCCGGTGGAAAGAGTGTCGTTCTGGCGGATGTGGAGTGTGTTGTTGCCTATGAAGACGTTGCTTGTTCCTGAACCCCGCACTGCAGGGCGCCAGTATACGAAACCGTTTGCGGCATCATTGATGGTCTGTGGGTAGGTGAAGTTTGGATCCCAGTTTACAGGCGTCCAAAGGAAGTCGGATGGTGGAGGAGCCTGCGTTAGCGCCGATGCATGGCTTCCGATTTCAACGTAGAGAGGCAACCCCGCCGAAACCGTGAAAAAAATTAATCCTAGAATGCAGAGTCTCCTTATCCAACCCAAAATTCTGCTCCTGTGATGGTACCTGAACGAAGAACGATTTGTCAGAGAACGGTTTCTTGCGCTAACGTTCGTACACTTCTATCCTGGGAGAGTGTCCCTCGGGTCAGTCTCATCAGAGCAATCGCAGCACCTCTCCATGCAGAGGCCGCAGTAGTCACAGAACACGCGGGACTCTCCTGAGCACGAACGACAGAGCAGAGTTTCCATCATCATCTCAATCAGCGCTGTTCCTGCTTTGCCTGCCTTCTATCTTGAAACATAGCTCTCTACCTTCCACCCAAGTGCTATTTGCCAACTCTTCCTCAGGAGTATACTCGCCATCGATCCACACGGCCACGTGCAGAATATCTGAAGACAAGAGCAACTGGGCAAGAGTCTCCCTCAAGGGGTCCGAGGCTGAGTTCAACGTCCAATTAGATTGTGAGAAACCGATTATTAAGCGCCTAGTGTTCTGAACTGACACTTATGACTGCTCTAGCAATGATTTTGTTGCTCGACATGTATTATCAAAGGCGACTATTTTTCACCTCAGCCCCAACACGTTTCACTACCGTTGAAAATGCCCCAAGTCGTAATCCAACTGAACATTGGTTCCGTTGGCCTGCCGGAGTTTGCAATCCCCATCTGGAGAAGTAGGATCAAACAGACGAAAGTTTCATTCTACAGACTCGTGTTTTCTGCCTAATTTTTAGGCCGCCAGCTGGGTCAGATTAAGGATAACGTTAGCTAAAGACCCAACCCAAGCAGACTCACAGTAACATCTATGGAGACCGAGTGAGAAATAGTGCCGTCTGTAGCCGTAACAATTATCGTGTAAGTTTCCGGTGTCGTTAGGAGGTCGGTCGATATGGTTAGCGTAGACGTATTGGTTCCCCCTGAGGAAAGGGTTGCCGAGGTCGGATTCAGGGTTGCTGATGGAGGATCAACTGATACCAGGCCTGTTGGTTGAACAGAGGCTGTTAGATCCACGTTTCCAGTGAACCCGTTGAGACTGGTTACGGTGATCGTTGATGTGCCTTGCGAGCCTGCCGGAATCGTCATTGTTGTGGAGCTTGCTGAAATCTTGAAATCTGGAGGTGGAGTAATGGTGACGGAGAGCGTCGCGTTATGGGCGAGCGACCCACTCGTCCCCGTCGCGACGACTCTGTAAGTGGCGGCTGTAACCGTACTAGCAATGCTGATTGTTAGTGTAGTCGAGCCCGAGCCAGTGACGGATGCTGGATTGAACACGAAGCTCATTCCCGCCGATCCAGAAGCCGACAGGTCGACAGTTCCGGCAAATCCATTCGTGGCGTTGACATTGACTTGGGTGCTCCCTGACAATCCTGCTGGAATCGTCACTAACGACGGGCTGGTGGAAATTGCAAAGTCAGGTGGTAGTGTTACGGTCACGCTCACCGTGCTAGAATGGGAGAAGCTTCCGCTGGTACCGGTCACCGTAACCGCATACTCACCCGTCGATGTGTCAACGCAAGAAAGCTTGGAGCTTCCTGATGCAACGCTTGAGGAAAGTGCGACGCTAGTTGGGTTGAGCGAGCAACTAAGTCCAGAAGGGGTTGAGGCCTGCGTTAGACCCACGGTTCCCGCAAACCCGTTAAGAGCTGAGACTGTGATCGTTGAGGATCCATTCGTTCCTGCAATGATGTTGATCGAGTTCGGATTTGCTGAGAGATTAAAGTCTGAGTTCGAGATGGTAACTGTCACGATCACCTTGGCGGTATGAGCCAAGGAGCCACTGGTGCCTGTGACAGTCACCGTGTAGTTTCCCTGAGAAACAGCACTGGCTGCGGTTACAGTCAGGGTCGAAGTCCCTGTTCCACCTGCAGAAAGTATTACGTTAGCCTGGCTGAGAGAAGCTGTAGGACCCGTGGGAGAGACTGTAGACGACAGGGCCACCGTCCCTGCAAACCCGTTCAGGCTGTTGAGGTTGATTGTAGAAGCGCCAGAATTTCCGGTTTGAATCGTCAGCTTGTTTGGATTAGCCACGATGCTGAAGTTGGGGGGACGTGTTACGGAGACAACAACTTTCGTAGAATGAGAGAGCAACCCACTCGTCCCTGTCACAACGATCGTATACGTGCCTGTAGTCGTTGCGTTGGTTGTGGAGACAGTGAGTGTCGAGGACGCTGAGCTTGCGGAGGCTAATGTGACAGCTGTGGGGTTCAAGGTCCACGACAGCCCTGCTGGGGTCACGCTGCCAACTAGGCTTACTGTTCCGTTGAAATTGTTGAGGCTCATCAGAGTAATTGTTGATGTGCCGGAGGCTCCCTGCTGGAGGGCCATATTCGACGGGGTGGAGGATATTGTAAAGTCAGGAGAGCTTGTTACTTTGACACTCACGCTGGTGGAGTGGGATATTGAACCACTAGTTCCCGCTACACTGACAGTGTAGGAGCCTATGGTTGACGACGTGACGGTGAGAGTTGAGTAGCTGGTTCCACCGCTTGGCAACGTCACGCTGCTAGGGCTTATGGCAGAGCTCAAACCTGCGGGAGAAGATGATGCTGTCAGTACTACTGATCCTGTGAAGGCGTTGAGGCTTTTTATCGTGAGGGTGAATGTTGCGGATCCACCTGGGGACATACTCTGGGAAAGCGGACTCGCTGAGATGCTGAAGTCTGGAGCGGATGATGTTGTCACTGTGGTTGATGGGCCGTTTGTGCTCCAGTTCCCACCGGCGTCCCCGGCCTGCACCATGAATGTGTAGGTAGTGCTCGGACTCAACCCGGTCACGTTGTAGCTGCGAGCTGTTCCTGAAACAGTAGCGATCAGGCTTGCTCCTTCATACAACCTATACGCGGTGACACCAACATTGTCCGTCGCCGTGGTCCAGGTCAAGGTGAGTCCGGTTGGGGCCACATTTGATGTCGTCAATGAACTGCCTGTAGGCCAGGTGGGTGGCGAAGTGTCTCCGCTTCCCGTATTCTGGGCGGAGAGCCTCCAAGCTGCAAGCGGATGTATCTCCCAGCCCGAATAGTTGTGGCCTACCTCCGTCACATGATCAGGGTCCCAGTAGACGAATCCTTGGATGTCAATCTGAGTCGTTGTACTGTTGGCGGGATTCTTAGGAGCGATACCAGCCGACTTCCACGCCTGGTCGATCTCCACGTGAATCCTGTGCATGTAACAAGCAGGGCAGGACCCAGGGCTCACATATCCAGAGCTGGCTATGTTGAAGAAAGTATCACAAAAGACCCCGTTTGCGTATCTCGCGCAATCAGCCGTCTGCGTGTTGTAAACCAAGACTACATTGTGGATTTCAACGAAAGTGGGGCTAGACGGCGTACCGTAAGCGCAAGGCGGCGAGGTCGACCTCCTATCGGGTATTCCGGGCTTGAAGCCACCCCCATCAAACGTCGCTCCGCCATACGAGTTGGTCTGACTGCCTATTACTTCCTCGATGGTTGTAACTACGGCGGTGCACTGGACAGACGAATTCCAAGAACCCGCAGACACGACTATTGGTGTTTCAGCCACAACCATCATAACTATCAGCACTATTGACAAGAGTCCGAGCAACGAGTGGTTCACAGCAAAACGTCCCTTGCCCGTCTCTTCTTTCACTATCGCTCGAGATAGAATTGAGGCTTACAGGTACTTTAAGGGAATGTGTACACTCTAACAAAAACTAGTTACCCGGCGACGTTCGCACTGATGTGCAGAATAACGTATCTCGTGTATTCCTTTGTGTCTAAAAAAGGCACTTCTATACGAGCAAAATAAAGCTGCAGTTTGCGCTAGGCTTAACCAAGGAAAAGCGGGGAGCGGTGTGGAACCCAGAGGCTTGGCTTTAGACTGCCGTACGAGTGACGTGCACCTTCTCGGAGTTAACCAGATCGGTCTGCCGACGCCGACGGTGTTGGTTGGAGGTGACTTCGCGCGGAACAACTGAAACCTGCAAACTTTCGAAGGCGTTCGCAGGAATCGCCAAGTGAGACGACCCGGCAGTTCTTGCCCGCTGAGAGCTATCTTAGACATTATCCTGTTAATTCGCCTCGGGAGGCTCGAGTATTCTCGAAACAGAATGCTTGGGACATATTGGGCTACGTGAAGAAATCGGGTGGGCAGGGAGTTTTTGCGGATGAGATTTCAAAGACTCTGAACGTCCCTCGAACTGACACTTACTCAACCTTGAGGGACCTAGCCCAACTTGGGTACATCTTCACTTATTCCAAAGAGAGACGAGGGCGAGGCGAAAGGAGGAGAAGGCGGTATGTGGCCGAGAGGGTCGTATGGAAGAAATACGGCATCGAAGATAAAATCGCTTACTCTCTTCGGAAAAATGAAGCCGTAACGGAACTTGTCGAAGGAGTCAAGGAATACCTCTTCAACGGGCTTCTCAACGTGTACGAGTCCCTCTCTAGGGAATTCAAGGAACTGCTCCCATCACCCTCCAAAGAACGCTTCTGCCCCAAATGCGCAATCAGTCACGAAGCGCTAGAGTTCTTCCATGTCATCGTCCTCGCATCCCTGTCCGAAGCTTTGGACGAGGATGATTTCTATACAGATCTTCTTGGAGTCCTGGGATACACCAGGCATCCAACACACGACACTCACTCGACGAAAAGACCAAGCCCGCACCGAAACATGATAAGATAGATTTCTGCAGTCCTGGACCAAAGAAACCTAAGAATTGTGGAAGCCCTACGACGTTCAGGTATGAGAGTCTGCCTCTCTGCCAGAGCTGTGCGCGGGAGAAGCAGCTGTAGCGGACTCGAGCGAGTGAAAATTGTCATTTTTTTCACCATTCCGTTAGGTGGCTTTGCTACACTTTGCGTATTTTCCATACGTAAACGTTAAGAATATTTTTACTCCATAAAGTAGGATTGCGTCTGGTCAAAATGACTCAGAGCATTGTCGTCAGACCCACCCCTCCAAGAGCCAAAACCTGTTCTCATCCATTTGCTTTCGTCTCTCCGAAGGGTTCCGCAATCTGCACCGAATGTCGAGCGGACGTCCCTCTCAACGACTATGGTTGGTACAGACACCAATCCGAGCCATCAGCTTCAGAAAAGAATGGCGAATTAGACCAGACTTCCCCCCTCTTTTTGGTTCCTGAACTTTAGGATCAAGTCCATACCTGCGGTTTTGAACCGTCTCCACTGCCTACAGTCCCGACACCGGCAAGCGTGATCCGTGGTCCCCCGAAGAGAATAGTTCTCAAGAGGCACTCCGGATGATTCGAGGGCTAATGCGGTTCCGAAAACTCAGATTAGCCTGTGACTACCTTCTCCACGGTGACTCTTGACCCTACGATTCGTCCCAGTCTAAGACAACCAGAGCAAAATCGAAGTATGATGCCGCTAAAGACAAGAATGAAACTGTTCACTAACTTGCTGCTACGTTTGAATCTAGATGGTGTAACAAGTTCAAAGACTGGGAAAAGTCGTTTGGTTGGAACATTATTGATGGAATCCTAGGGTGTGAAATTGGCAAGTATCCTCGAGCGGGTGACCCTCAGGGAGGACCCACGGCCAAAAACGCTAAGCACAGACATCTTCCACCAGACCTTGACGCCGAACAAGATGGAGAGTAACGCACGTCACAGCCTAGCCTTCTGGAACGACTTGATCAAGAAGACCCTAGAAGAAATTGGCCTAAAGATTACTCAAAGACCACATTCGCCCGAAACGGAGAAGCTTGTGACCTTCCCAGAATACAGGGCATGGGCAGAGTCTCTCGGGAAGTCTAGGGGATGGAGTAAAGAGACAGATTAAGTCTGGCTGTTAAGAGCCCCTACATCACCCAGGATCCCCCCTGCATGCATCGCACAACGTTGCGATACATCACACAATAGTAAGATGTCACCACATTAGTAGCATTGTGGCCGAATGTAAACATAGAACCTAAAAGCACTTTTTGGGTAAGGATAGTCATATTCGTAACCTCTGCGAATCAGGTGCCTCGTTCGGAACGGAAAAAGGTCTGGAAGAAATGTGAGCACAGATATCTCTTACTGTTGACCGACGGTAGAGTTGTGTGTTCTGAGTGTGGGAGCAAGATAGACTCCACGACAATCACAGACCAGCAACTAAAGCTCCAGAACACCAAGCGTGGAAGTGGTGGAAACACAGGAAACCGTGGAGACAAGACCACCGGTAAGCCGGTGCCGTTGGCACGAAAGCCAACAGAATGACGAACGTGATTATGGAAAAGATATCGCTGAGCATACCAATCAGGCCACCCCAGCGCCCTAACATTCTTAGTTTCCTTGATGGAGTCGCCAATCATGCAATCTGTCATCGGGCAGTCACAACGTTGCGACAACCATGGTCATCATAAGAGGAACGTGCACCCACCATCGACGAGTTTCCCTAAACCGAAACCGGTTCCAGTAGACTTGGGTGCGTGGCACGTAGCTGCGGCACAGACTTACCGTGGATGTGGCGGGCCGATTTGGACAGTCCCACACCCGCTCCCACTACCTCACAACATTGTCATGTTCGAGGGTGCAATAACGACTTCATTCTTGAATTCTGTCGAGAATGCCGAAAGCGGTTCTGCAAGCGGCACTATGAAGAGCACAGGGCAACCTGTCGGTTCAAGTAGAAACGAGTAGAATAGCGGAGGAAACAAGACCACGGCCGGTTTTCTTCGGTTCTAGACCTGCGAATTGGCTCATCAGCCGTCCTCCGCAAGTTATTCTAGACTCCTCGCCTATTTTAGCGGATTGTGTACACCATGTTCAAAGCTAACACTTGTGGCGTCACTTTGTCCCGAGTATATACAAATCTACCAAAGGAATGTGCATTACAATGGACGCTGAAGGCTCGGCATTAGGGACGCCTCAGATAGGCCTAAGAGGGCTACCATCGACCTCCTCTCGTGGATTGAAGGTCAGAAGTTCTCCTGAATGAATGTTTCCCTGATACAAGGCCCCTAATCTGAAAGACGCCATCTCTGTTGGATCATTTGGGAGAATATCGAAGAGATATCACTTTGTGGCAGTAATCTGGGGCCGGAAGAGCGGGAAGTGCGAGCCAATGGTTCGACGCAACATTGGTGGTATCCCCCAAGTCCGGCCTCTTTGAATCGCGCTGGTTAACCGATTAATGTGTCAAGCGGAGAGGCAAAAGCTTCATTCAAGACGGCTGTCCAAAAAAATTTGGAGGCCTCCCGGACGAGAGCATGTACACAAATATCCGTATACCCCGGCTTGTTGTTTTACGACGCAGTCCGGGAAGGTCGTCAATAGGTACTCATTGAGGAATAATGCCTGCTTGGGCTGTGGCTATTCACCCCTTTCTCCTTTCTGCGCTGTTCCATGAACAGCGGCCTATCATGGGACAGCTAAGTTCTGAGTGTCAAGGGTCAAATATGAGCACTACGTGTACAACTGAACCAACTCAATTAGGATGATGATAACTTTGCGCCAGGATGATTTGGCGGTGTGCCGCTGCAGTAATTGTTCCCGTGTCGGGTCCTTGTCCTCGATCAGGGTCGCCCAGTAGGGCGAGCCTAGTTTTGCAATTACCTGGTCCGGGGTCACCTCTTTGGAGTCGTAGAAGACCTGGGCGATTCCGTAGGCTGTCTCTACGTAATTGGTC
>Ga0137384_10002509_pt1 | contig 14584 bp, 15 predicted proteins | sample SagtaG_2_FD_104922 | JGI IMG/M metagenome (GOLD analysis project Ga0137384, IMG submission 104922) | Vadose zone soil microbial communities from Sagehorn Ranch, Mendocino, California, USA - Sage2_R_60_16 metaG | ecosystem: Environmental > Terrestrial > Soil > Vadose zone | place: USA... | reverse complement strand
GGTGAGATAGAATGCGGGAGATGATTCAAGAAACACTGACTCCTTGTGCCGGCTACTTGGCACATCCGTTCGTGGAAAACGATGGATTTTGTGAACGGATGTGCCAAGTAGCCAGCACAGCCATCCTGTTGCCTCCTGAAGTTTGCCGTTCTGAGTACGGTCACTGGTATGGTTCCTCCCGGGCCTTTGGATAGCAATTCCGTTGTCGGAACACTTTAGACACTAATTACCATAAACCGTGACAGACAGTGGTACATCGTGCTCCTTCAAAACACCTGCCTCAGCTCTTTAGTTGATCTGAGTTCATCCAGCAGATGACGCAAGAGCTTCGGCAAGGGCTCACAGGAGTTCGCTCTTGCGTCTCCTGACCGTTTAGATGCCGCCACATGACAGCAAATTCCAGCCAAAGCAGAGCGTGTGTGAGCAGGCTTATCCCGCAAGGCTAAGCCCATGGAAACGCTCTGGAGAGTGTACCACAGAACCAGCATACTGCTGCAAAGCTCGATCGGTATGTCTCAAACATGATACTGTTCCGAATGCTTCTTTCAAACGCTCACCTCTCTTTCTGGTAGGACGAGGACCTGTGTAACAAATCGCTTTGTGATCGATTTGTTCTCGTACTTACTGAAAAGTCTTGACCCTCGTTTCATGCATGAAAGAAGACCTACATCGTCGGGGTCGTCGTTTCCATCTGTTAGCTGCTGCTCCTAGTGCGCCTCTGAATCCGGTGCCATACCAAGGTTGCTCCTGCTTTCAGGAGGAGATCTGGCCGAAGCAATGCGCTCTTGCCGTCTGCGACTGAGAGCCGCTTGGGAGTGGTACCGTAGGCCACCCGTTTCACGTTAAGCAGATGGCTGTAGGTGACATTATCGGTGGTGGAGGTGCCTCCAAAGGTGCCACATCCAAGTGTGAGTGAGGGCATCAAGCCGCTGGTCATACCAATCCCAGCTTGCGTACCCGGAGCATTGACGAGGATACGGCTCGCTGGCATCCTGGCCGCAAACGTTTCAACGAGTGCCGTACTGCGCGTGTGAATGATGGCGGTATGGCCCAGTCCATCAAGTGCCAGTAACTTCTGGCACACGTGCATGCCAACCTGCTCATCTGCGACCGTCAAGAGGCTGAGGATGGGGGCGAGTTTCTCGCGGGCCAGCGGGTTGTTTTCACTTACGGCTTCGGTCGGGACCACGAGAAGCTGGATCGGATAGGAGCGCTGGATGCCCACCTGTGCTGCCAGATCGGCAGCGCACTGGCCGAGGACGTGTGGTCTGAGTCGGTGGCTGGCAGGATCGACCATGAGCCTGAGAAAGGCAGCAGTTTCTTCTGCTGAGAGCACCGCAGCTCCTTGCTGTTCTAAGGCTGCTCTGAATGCGTGAGCACAGGACTGGACCACGACCAGATTGTGCTCGGAACAACAGATGATGCCATTGTCAAAGGACTTGCTCCTCACGACGCAGGCGGCTGCCTGCTTCAGGTTGGCGTCTGCACAGATCAGTGCTGGCGCATTCCCTGCTCCGACGCCTATGGCAGGGGTACCTGAGCGATAAGCCGCTTTGACCAGTGCAGGGCCGCCCGTTGCCAGAATGAGGGCAATGTCCGGATGCTCCATAAACGGGAGCGTGGTGGTGCGGCTGTTCTTCGAACGGATCCACTGGACCAGGTCGGGCGGTGCTCCCTGTTCACGCAGCACGGCCTGGATGAGTTCCCCCAGTTGGTTGGAGACGCCCAGCGCTCGTTGGCTGGGACTGAGAATGACGGCATTGCGCCCCTTGAGGCATACGAGCACTTTGAAGATGAAGGTGGAGGTGGGATTGGTCGCCGGTACCAGGCCGAACACCACGCCGACAGGACTTGCAAAGGTCGTGATCTTCTTTCGCTTATCCCACCGGAGACGCCCATGGCCGACCTGCCCAACCAGACTACGACACACATCCAGGCTGGCGAAGCGATTTTTGGCGGTTTTATCTGCGACATTGCCGAGCCGGGTTTCCTGCACTGCAGCCAGGGCCAGTTCCTCAGCATGCCTACTGACTCGCTCAGCCAGGGCTTGCAAGAGCTGGTCAATCCGTGCTTCGGGCCAGCCTTGGAAATCATGTTGGGCCTGGACAGCACGCTGAACCATCGTGTCTACCGAAAGAGGCTCTGGATCCGCACGGAGGATCGCTGATGGTTCGAGCGTCTGATGCACTGATAGGAATGCCTGCTGCTCGAGAGATGGACGACCAACGGGATGCACGTTTTCGCAACGAGCCTCCGGGAGAGCAGGATAGTCTAGAGCAACGTGCTCCTCTGTGCAAAGGGGAGCAAGGGCTTTGAGTTCAGTTTTTAGCATGAAGACACCTCCTTCAAAGGAAACTCATGGAGAGTCTCCAATACGTATGTTCAAGCAGAGTGGGAACGTACGTCCCAATAAACCTTCCGATGGACCATCATGCTAGAAATGCGGCTCCCAAACGTGGCGAACTGCGAGCACTCAATTGAAATCAACAAGGATGCGTTCAGGGAGTGCAGCTTCCAGAGGGATTCCTCTCATGCTCTTTCGAGAGGGAACGCTGCTGAGATACGGGATCCGCGTTCTGGTCAACGTTTGAGGCATCGTTCCGTAGGTCCGGTGCAGGTCCAGGCGAGCTTTCCTCTTCTGTGCTCGCCTGGTGATCACCAAGCGGGCGGCAAAGATCACACAGGGACCGACAAGGGCGAAAACACCTCCCATCCAGAGGAAGAAGAAGAGAGCGAGGAGCCCGACGACAATGGAGCCAATCGTGAGGTACCACGGCTCATCTGCATCTGCCGAGGGCGCTGGAACGCAAGCATGATCTGTTTGGGCCACTCCATGCCGCAAGAAAAAGCCTCCGTTGGTCACAGGTATTCTGTACATCGCTCTTCTCCTCTCAAGAGACTGCCTAACCCACGCCTCGTCGTGTTCCTGTTGCTAGTCTAGCTTGAGATGAGCTGCTAGGTATCCGACAAATGACGTATTCGCTCACGTATTTCATCTTGTGAGGGCAGGAACGAAGACTACGTATATCACGCAGTGCATGAGGACTGTATCAACGCAAGCAACCCGGAGAGTGTTTGCTCACTGTAGCAGTACCAGGAAGGCACGTGCCTGGATGCCAGACAGCAGAGCAGAGTGGTTCAACACGTGGGGTAGCGAACTCGGTGACTCAAGGTTTGATGTCCCCTGGAGGGTGTGAACTCGTGAATGTTAGACGAGATGGTGTTCTACGGCGAAGCGCGTGGCGGCGCTACGCGAATTGACGCCCAGCTTGTTGTAGATCGAAGTGAGATGCGTACTCACGGTACGCGGGCTGACAACGAGCTGCTCCGCTACCTGAGCATCGGTCAGCCCTTGAGCAACCAAGCGTAGCACTTCGACCTCACGGGCGGTCAGGCCAGCAGGATAGGTGGGCAGCGTCTTCGCAATAGTTGTTGCTGGTTGCTCCGAAGGGGCCGTGGCGGGCAGCGCCACTCGTCCTGACTCGGTGAGCACTTGCTCAAGCGTCATCGTTCGTCCCTCGGCCCACGCCGCGTCAAAGGCCTGCTCTCCCAACTGGGTGCGTGCTGTTTGCACTGCTTGCACATAGAGAGCAGCCGGCAAGGAGATATCATTACCTTCCTGCAACTTTTCTGCTGCTCCCCAGAGCCGTGCTGCCCATACTGGCTCTCCCTGGGCTGCAAAGACTCTTCCCAAGCCAGCCAGGGAGGCAGCTATTAACTCCAGTCGACTCAAGGCTTTTGCAGTACTCAGGCTTTCTTCATAGAAAGCGCGAGCTCCCACGTAATCCCCTTGAGAAGTGATCACACGCGCTAAGAGCAGGAGTGAGTGAGCCGCGTTTCGCTGATCACCCATCTCTCGGTTCAGTTGCACGCTCTCTGTAAGAAGTGAGTTGGCTGTACTCAGGTCGTCCTGCTGAAGAGCCAATTCTCCCAAGAGCCTGAGTGCGTATGCCATCCCCCATTTCATGGCAGTTTCTCGGCAAAGCCCCAAGCTCTCCTCCAGCAACAAGCGGGCTCTCGCATACTCCTGGTGTTTCATCAGGTCACGTGCCAAGTAAATGAGTGACCATGCTTCATCCGACTTGTTGCCTATCTCTCGAAAAATGGCTATGCTCTCCTTCAAAAGCCTGGGCGTCCTACCGTCATCCCCTTGAGATAGGGCGGGATGTGCTAGACTTACGAGAATATATCCGCTCAACCATTCGTTTCCTCCCTTCCTGGAGCGCATCAGGGCTTCTTCGAGCAGCTTATGGGCATCTGCATAATTGTTTCTGGCTAAAGCTACTCGTCCTTGCATCCAGAGGCACATGGCCATACTCCATTGATCTCCAATTTGCCGAAACAAAGCCAGCCCTTCCTTGAGTAGCTCCTCTGCCCGATCAAAATCACCCTGAAATAAGACCAGCATTGCTGCCCCGATGATCGCTTTTCCTCGTATCGATGCCTCAACGCTCGAACGTATCCCTAATGCTTTTTCTAATAAGTCCCTCCCCTGGCTCCAATATCCGCGGATGGTCCAGAACCGCGAGAGCGCCCCTCCTAATCGCAAGGCCATTGCTACCCCCTGATCGCTTGCTTGCCCAACAAACCAGTCAAATGCTGCCCGTATGTTAGCCGATTCCGGCTCCAACCGTTGAAACCAGATATCTTGCTCTGAACCGAACTCATGCGGCCATGCCTCCTCAGCCACATGCAGATAGTAGGATGCGTGTGCCTGTTGTGCTGCTGCCAACTCTCCCGCTGCCTGCAAGCGCTCGCGTCCATATTCGCGGATGGTCTCCAGCAGTTGGAGGCGTGGCTCCTCCTGCTGCTGCTCGGTTTGTTGGACCAGGCTCTTGTCCAAGAGCGAGGTCACTCCTTCCAATATATCCATCCCCGGTTCACCTTGACCCTGGTAGACTGCTTCGGCTGCTTCAAGTGTGCAACCTCCTACAAAGACCGAGAGCCAGCGGAAGAGGTGCTGCTCCTCGTGGGTGAGTAAATCATAGCTCCACTGTAAAGTGTTATGCAGCGTTTGCTGCCGAGCCGGCAGGTTCTGTGCTCCTCGGGTGAGCACTTCGAAGCGCTTCGATAGCCGCTTGAGCAGAGCCTGAGGCGGCAACAGTTTGATGCGGGCAGCGGCCAGTTCAAGGGCAAGCGGCAAGCCATCCAGGCGCACACAGATCGAAGCTATGGCCGGGGCGTTCGCATTCGTCACCTGGAACCCGGGACTGGTTGCCCGGACGCGCTGGATAAAGAGGGCTACCGCCTCATACTGTGAAAGCATTACCGGGTCGGGCAGGTGCCTGGGATCGGGCACGGATAGCGGAGGGACGGCAAGCTCCTGCTCCCCTCGCACATGCAGCACTTCCCGACTGGTCACGATGACCTTGAGCTTGGGACAGGCAGCGAGCAGCTCTGCCACCTGCACGCCAGCGCCGACCACCTGCTCAAAGTTGTCGAGCACGAGCAAGATGTGCTTGTCATGGAGAGAGGCTTTCAGCAGATCCAGACCCGATTGCGATCCGCTCTCTTTGATCTGGAGAGTCTGAGCTATGGTGGACAGAACGAAGGTGGGCTCACTGATGGGAGCCAGGTTCACGAAGTACACCCCATCGGGGAACACATCGCTCAGGTCTGCCGCTACCTGCAAGCCCAGTCGGGTTTTGCCGCTGCCGCCAGGTCCAGTCAAGGTCAACAGATGCACGTCCTCGCGTTGCAGAAGGCTCTGCACGGTCGCGACTTCCTGTGCTCGCCCGATGAAGGGGGTCAATTGGATAGGGAGGTTCTGAGGGTGGCTTTCGAGGGTTTTGAGCGGGGGGAAATCGGCAGGTAAACCCTCAATAACAAGCTGGTAGAGATGGCTGGGGCGCTGTAAATCCTTGAGACGGTGCTCTCCCAGATCGCGCAGGCCTACTCCATCCGGGAGGTCATACTCCACCAGATCATGTGTGGTCCGTGAGAGCAGCACCTGCCCCCCGTGCCCGGCACTCATGATGCGTGCAGCGTGATGCACGTCCAGGTAGTGGCATAAGTGAGAAGGATATGGTAGACTATTAAGTCTATTTCGAGATGAAAAAAAGGAGCGTTCAATGATCACCATCATCCTTCACTGCCCTCACTGTGGAAGCGAGACCTTGGTGCGCGACGGGCATGCTCCCAATGGCAAACAGAAGTATCGCTGTCACGGCTGTGGGCGTCGCAGCCGCGAGAATCCGACCCCCAATGCCTATCCCGAAGCGCGCCGCGATGAGATTCTGCACGCTTACCAAGAACGCAGCAGTCTGCGTGGTCTCACTCGCACCTTTGGCGTCTCTCGCGCCACGGTGTCCAGTTGGATCAAAAAAAAGTAGAACAGCTTCCTCCTTTGCGGACCACCCTGCTCGCCCCAGACCGAGAGGATCCCTCTTCCACGACACTGGAATTGGACGAACTGTGGTCGTTTGTACTCAAAAAGGCGCACAACTCTTGGATCTGGATCGCTTTGTGCCGTCAGACACGTCAAGTGGTGGCGTATGCCGTTGGGGATCGAAGCAAAAAAACATGCCTGCGGTTGTGGGAGGCCATTCCGCAGGAGTATCGTCAGGGCCAGTGCTTTACGGACTTTTTGAATGTCTATGCTTCCGTCATCCCTGAGGAGCAGCACACGGCCGTGGGCAAGGAGACAGGAGAGACTGCTCATGTGGAGCGCTGGAATAACACGTTGCGTCAACGCCTTGCACGTTTTGTGCGCATGACGTTGTCCTTTTCCAAGTCTGAGATCATGCACCAGGCCTGTTTGCTCCTCTTTCTTCACCGCTATAATAGAGAGCGAGTCATCCTTCTCAAATGAGCCATTACCCACGCCTGGGCCAGCCAGGTAGTCACCTCATTCGTTCTTGAAAGGCTCATCCTGCACGCCAGAGTCAAGTCTCATGTAGCTAGGTTTTGGCAGGAGAACACCAATGAGTCACCAAGAGCAGCGCAGGGGCATTCTACCCATTTCTTGGCAAGACTATTTCGGTCTCTGTAAAGGCCTAGCATGAGCTCTCTCGGCGTATAATCCCCAGATTATTCTGGGTATTGCTCGGGGAGGATGATATGCTGCCACACTGCTTTCCCATCTGCTGCAAGCTGAGTTCTATGCCGTGAGAAGCACGCGCAGATGGAAAGTCCAAGTCGTGTATGATGCTCTGGTGTGGGTAGTGAAACCTGTGCTGGCTCCTTGGCATATCTGTTCTAACACCTGCCTTTTAGCCGCAACGAGCAGCACGAACCACACACGCCGTATTGTTTCAGGCGAGACACCATCATCCTCAGCCACTTTTCGCAGAGGTTCCTTCTTTTCAAGAACACGGTGCAGCACAATCGGCCATGCTGAAGCGGGTCTCCCATCTGCTGGGTTTCTTGATCCTGGCCGCCGTTGCTGGAGAAGAGGAGGAGTGCTTCTCTGAGCTTGTTGATCTTCAGCCAGAAGGTCTTGGAGCTTGTGAGACAGCTTTCCTGACGGCTCAAGGAAGAGGGAGCAAATTGGTGACAGAGGACTCGAAACCCGTCTGTATGACTTTCATACCTCGTGACCGCAGCGAGATAGAGACATCGTAGCTGCTGAGAGAGCAGAAGGGTACACTTCGGGAAGAAAGGCGTTGGTGTCAATCTTCCCAGGAGTGGACCCATGGAAACAGTCTATCGCATGAAACGGAGGAACTTGCGCTGGCTGATGCAGCAGCATCCTACCTGGACCTGTCGCCAGCTGGCCGAAGCGGAGGAGATGTCGCTTGGGTGGGTGAAAAAATGGCGCCGGAGATGGAAGGAAAGTGAGCCGGGCGACGAGCAGGTGCTGCACAGCCGTTCGCGCGCCCCCAAGCATCCACGTCCCCGGATCAGCGAAGAGGTGGCAGCACGCGTGGTCGCCTTGCGCGATGAGCCACCAGAAGGGGTGCGCCGGGTGCCAGGTCCCAAAGCCCTGGCCTATTACCTGCCGCGAGACCCAGAGCTGCAGCAGTTGCAGACCCAAGGCCACCGACTTCCCAGCTCCACCCGCTGTATCTATCTGATCCTCAAACGTGCCGGCCGGATCGCCGAGCGTCCTCGTTGCACCCATGAGCCGCTGGAGCGCCCTGAGCCGTTAGAGGCGTGGCAACTGGATTTTAAGGATGCCTCCAGCGTGCCCGCCGACCCGCAGGGCAAGCAGCAGCATGTCGTGGAAGTCCTCAATATCATCGATGTGGGCACCAGCTTCCTTCTCGACGCCCATGTCGCAGCCGACTTCCATGCCGAAACGGCCCTACAAGCCATTGTACAGACCTTCCAACGCTGGGGGAGACCTCGGCAAATCACTACGGATCGGGATGTGCGCCTGGTGGGCAGTCCGCACGGCAGCGATTTTCCCTCGGCCCTGCGTCGCCTCTGTGCCTGTCTAGGGGTCGACTATGTGGTCTGTCCGCCGAAGCCGCCCGATCGCAATGCCTTTGTGGAAAGATACCACCGCTCCTTTCAACAAGAATGCCTCGGTCTGGAGCAGCCTCGCACCCTGCAGGAAGTCGCAGAAGCCACCAGCCGGTTTGTCGAGCATGACAACAAGGAGCGTCCCAATCAAGCGTTGACCTGCCACAATCTCCCCCCAGCGGTGGCTCATCCCCAGCTCCCGGTGGTACCTTCGGTTCCCCTGTCCGTCGATCCAGATAACTGGCTGCACAGTTGGGATGGCTGGCAGGTTCGGCGCCTGATCAATGCTCAGAGCGAAGTCTCGGTCGATGTAGACAGGTATTCTGTCTCAACCAGGCTGGCTGGGCAGTGGGTCACGGTTCACCTGGATGCTCATGAGCACCGCTTACCATTTTGGCACCAGGGGCAGCTGATCCGTTCCCAGCCGCTCAAAGGGTTGGTAGGAGAAGTGCTTCCCTGGTCAACCTTTGTCGCCACGCGGAGTCGAGCAGGCTCGCTCCCAGGAGCGGCGTCGGCGCTTGCAGGTGCGCCGCATGGCTTCTGGCTCTGATCCATCTGCGTGAGCCCTGAACGCCGCCCGGCTACGATGTTGAGAAACAGTCCCGGTCACGAAGGATGAAAGTCATACAGCCTTTCTGCCTCCCGCTCTTCACCAGTGATGGGTTAAACGTGTACTTCTACGCCCTCACGGCCCATTTTGGCCAGTGGCTCACAGGATGCGCGTCGAGGGCGGAACGTGCGAAAGTCGGCAGGTGGCGACGGGATTGACGTACGGCCAAGTGAAAAAAAGTTACCGGAGGCGCAAGTTGGTTCGGGTCACGCAGGTGATGCGCCTTGGGACACAGGCAGATCTTACGGTCGCGAGGCCTGGGATGGGCTTCTCGGGACGGCTGAATACCGCTTGTATCGAACGGGCTCCACTGACCGTCCGTCACGGCGTGGCTGCGCTGGCTCGCCGAACCTGAGCGAAGGCTCAGCCCGCCTCACAACTCCTGGCTCATCTCGAGTAGTGGCGCGCCTACTATCATTTTGTACGGCCCCATACATCGTTACAGGTAGCGCTGGTTTCGCCACGAGAGCGAGGTGACAAGTTGGTGGCACAACGAGACCTCCAGCGTACGGAAGCTCTGGCAGCAGAGAGAACGAACCGACGATGGACCGCGTACGAGGTGCTCTCTTGCCCATTGCCGCCGGTTCCCGCTTGAGAGCCACTCAAGCCAGATTCGGTGGCAGTGTCATGTCGTGGAGAGGTCGGTGAAAGTGCCAGCAGAAGAAGTCGGATGGGGCCTCACTCCAGGATGAGGTGGCCTGTCTGGACTGTCCAATGACGAAAAAACCAGCCCGAAGGATGTTTGCAGAGGTTGATCGAATTCTCCACCATGTCCTATGGCAGTACCGAATTTTTCAACATGCTGGGTGAGTTTTCGGAAAACGTTTCTCAAATTCTTCAGGTTACGATACAATATAACTGTTGTATTGTAGTAGTCCTCGTGTGAGGAATTGATTCTCCTCACCAGAAGGAATATCATCTGAATCTCTTTCTTGTTTTGGAGGCTTTATGTCAGTAAACACCGAACCAGCTCTTTTCACAAGACTCGGATTCGATCCGGCTTATCTGCCTACATTCGAGGACAAGGTCTTTATTGAAGGTCCGCAAACGGCGCGCCGCCTGACGAATTTTTTCACGTTGCTCTTATTAGCGACTGTCATCGCCACCTATGGAGTTCTCTCCAATTCCACTGCGACGGTGATTGGTGCCATGATCGTGGCGCCGTTGATGGGGCCGATCATGGCTATTACCTCCGCTGTTGTGATGGGATCTTTGCCACGGGCTCTACGCGCTTTCGCGCTCACTGTAGCCGGGATCATTGCGGTGATTCTCTTCTCCTACCTGTTGTCGTTGATCGTACCAAGCTTTACCATCTCATTTACAAGCGACGGCGAGATTACCTCGCGCATCAATCCCGGACTCTACGCGCTTCTGACTGCATTGGGGGCAGGTGCCGCTGGAGCTTTCATTATATCTCGTGCTGAGATCGCCGACGCGCTGGGCGGCGTTGCAATAGCCATCTCGCTCGTGCCTCCTTTGTGCGTTGTCGGGATCTCTCTTCGGGCTGGTCAAATGAGTGCAGCCGAGGGCTCCTTGCTCCTCTTTATGACCAACTTTCTCGCCATTCTTTTCGCGGGCGGCGTGGTCCTGGTGATTATTGGCTTAGGAAAATCGGCTGCCTCAAACGAGCAACTGCGGTTCCGTCGTCGTGGCTTCATTCTTTTCGTTGTATGCCTTCTGCTCATAGCCATTCCCCTCTCGCTGACAGCATATCAAAATATCACGGGCATCGAGGATAACAATACCGCTACAGTGACCGTACAGAATTGGTTGCAAGGTACATCCTATCAAGTAGATACGGTAAGCGTCAACGGCCGAGTCGTATCGGTAACCGTAGATGGTACTGGTCAATTACAACCCTTACAGCAGTTGGCAAACCAACTTGCTAGAACGCTTCGTCGACCAATTCTCCTGAATGTACGCACGGTTCCAGCGCAGAACAGCGAGTCGCAAGGCCCGTAAATACCCTTTTGATCGACCTGGTATTGACAGGAATGCGGAAGTATTTCCTTCGATTTGAACAGGGGAGCATGTATGAAGCGGGTCACCAGAAATATCGATCTCGTGTACGCGCGAGATCTGCTCGAGAGAGTTCCCCGCGCGTGTATCTCCTTTGCCTGTGACGACGGGCCGCATGTTCAACCGATTGTGCTGGTGTGGCATGAAGATCGCTACTTTGTTGGTATCGCCGAGAATGCCGATTGTCGACCAGCCACCGGCCAGGAGGTCGTCATCCTCATTGACGAGGGGATCCATTTCTTCGGTACTGCCTCTCTCGATGGTGGATCATTCAGTCTTTTCTCCAAACCGCTTGACCATCCCTCTCAACCCTGCTTATCCTTTCTTATTAAGGAAGCTTCCCAGGCTCCTCATTTTAAGCAAAGAGGATTCTTCTGAACCTTCATGTGTTCTTGTTCTTGTTCATGCTCTCTGGCGCAGCTTTGTCATCTCTCCTGGTCCCATCATTACTCTCCCCGCTCGAGAGCAGCAGCGAAGCTACGCACCAGGGTCCAACGCCTTCTCAAGCCACGCTCCTCCCTCGATTGCCCAGCCTGTCGCCTCGCCTCCCCCCTCTCATCAGTTGTGGAGCCAGCGCCTCTCCCTGTCCGACCCTGGGGTGAGATGAAAAGTCTCCGGGGAGCACCCAAGCGGGTGAACACACAGGGCTTGGCCTGTCCCAACCGAGAGTGCCCCTCCTTCGGCATCACAGACGCTCACATTCATGCGCCTCTTTGGGGATGGCAAGCATGGCCATGCCGAGCGGATCCAGACCTTTCGAGGTCCTGCCTGCCGCACCACTTTCAGCGCTCGATGCCACACTCCTTTGTCTCGTTTGAAAACCACCTCTCACCAAATCGGGATGGTGCGGATCTCGCGCGAGCCTTTGGGCTGGACCCTTCCGAGGCCTTGCGTGTCGCAGGGCTATCGACACGCGACCATCACGAGCCTTTCTGACGCGCGGGTACAGCGTTTCACAGTGGTGGATAATTCGGACTTTATTCCCTCTCGCTTGACAGTCCATTTCGACTCCCCTTAATATCAGGAAGCTCTCTCTGTTTCTTATTTCAAGCGGCGAGGATCGTTATGGCTTTACACGTTTTCCTGTTTCTGCTCGTATTCTTCCTTATGCTCTCTCTAGCGCTGCTTTGTCGCCTTTCTTGGCCTCATCTTCAGTTTTCCCATTCACAAGCAGGCAGGAGACGCGCTCTGGTCAACCGTCTCCTCAAGCCCCGCTCCCCAGACGATTGCCCCGTCTGTCGTCTCGCCTCCACCCCCTCGTCGGGTGTAGAGCCAGCACCCCTGCCTGTGCGTCGGTGGCCTGAGGTGAAAAGCCGACGGGGAGCACCCAAGCGCGTGAACACCGAGGGCTACGCCTGCCCCAACCGAAAGTGTCTCTATTCCGGCATCACCGATGCACACATTCACGCTCTGGTGGGAGATGGCAGGCATGGCCATACCGAGCAGATCCAAACGTTTCGAGGCCCTGCCTGCCGCACTACGTTCAGTGCTCGACGTCACACGCCGCTATACCGTTTGAAAACTCCCTCTCATCAGATCGCCATGGTGCGGATCTCGCGCTGGCTGAAGGGCTGGACCTTTCCGAGGCCCCGCGGGTCTTCGGCCACCGACAAGCCACCATCACGAGCCTTTCTGACTCGCGCTGGTGAGCATGCTCAAACCTTCCACGAACGCTCCTTCGGCCATCTCTGGCTCCCACACCTCCAACTGGACGAACTGCGCACGAGGCTCCGCTGCGCCAAACAGGTGCTGTGGCTGTGGGTAGCCATCGATCCTCGCACGAAGCTTCTTCCTGTCCTCCAGTTGGGTCCTCGCACACAGAACATGGCACATACCGTTATCCACTCTTTGCGACAGGTCCTGGCCCCTGGCTGCCTGCCGCTCTTCACCAGTGATGGGTTAAACTTGTACTTTTATGCGCTGACCGCCCATTTTGGACAGTGGCTCCAGGCTGGTCGCCGAGGAAGGCATGGACGCCAGTGGCAGGTGGCGGCGGGCCTGATCTACGGCCAGGTGAAGAAAAGCTACCAGCGGCGCAAGCTGGTTCGTGTGACGCACGTGATGCGCCTTGGAACAAGCGCCGCTCTCAAGGCCACTTTGCAAGAACTAGGTTTCTCTGGACGACTCAATACCGCTTTTATCGAACGGCTGAATCTGACGGTTCGTCATGGGGGAGCAGCGTTGGCGCGCCGCACCTGGGCCACGGCGAAGCCTGCTCCACACCTGCTGGCCCACCTCGAGTGGTGGCGAGCCTACTACCATTTTGTGCGTCCTCACCACTCACTGCGAGTGGCGCTCGTGCAGCCACGAGAACGAGGGGGCAACCTTCTGGCGCAACGAGACCTCCAGCGTACTCCGGCGATGGTAGCAGGCAGAACCACCCGACGATGGACAGCGCGGGAAGTGCTCTGTTATCCTTTGCCGCCGACGCCACACTTCAGCAGTATGTGAGGGTGAATGAAGTGAGAAGACGCTCAGTGAAATGCTAGGAGGCAGCTTAGTGAAGATGAAAGCCGAGACAGGCGCAAGGGACCTCTTGGATGAAGTACCCTGCCTATAGAATCGAATGTAAAGAAACCAGCCAAAATGCATTCGTAGGGCGCCGATCGAATTATCCACCACTGGCAAACGCTGTACCAAACACGCCAACTGCGTCGCCAGGTCGTAGAGCAGCAGCTGGCCTTAGAGCTTCATACCAAGTCGCTCGAGCACCTGGTGCAGCAGCGAACACACGAGTTTGTTGAGGCCAATGCGATGAAAGACAAGATCATCAGCAAGGAGTTTTCGGTCCAAGGGGATACGGCAGGGCACGTCTCTATCAGATGCTCGTCGAAGATGAAGAGAGCGAGGTTGAGCCATATACGAAGGTCATCGGAGCTGATGCGGAAGTTTCGCGCTATGCTCGGCGAGGTGTGTTGGTCTTCCTGGGCGGTGTCATAGTTGTAGTCATGCTGCTCTCTTCGTTACTCAGTGCTGTCTTGCACTAAACTGGCCTCGAATGCGCCAGGATGCCTCGAGGACACCCTGGCGCATTCTGCATGCAAAGAGGGTGCAGGCTCGTGCGCCAGGAACTCCCCTTTTTTAGCCTCAAAGGCACAGTTCCCCTTTGGGTACAACCCCGTCAAAAAGAGGATCTCCGTCAGGTTGATCTTGTTGGCGAACTCAATTTCGATGCTCACATCAATGGCAAAAGATGCACTCAATTCGTGCTCAAATAGAAGGTTCACCAACAAGATCAAATGGTGAAAGAACCCACTTCACGCCTCATCCGCACCTTTCGTGCTAAGAGGCCCTCCTTAAAAATAAAGGATTCCGAGTTCCCATTTGGAAGTGCAGGGAGCTAGCGCCCTCTGCCGAGGTGTCCCTGCATCATTTCTTTTTTAATAAAGAAGGGAACTCGGAACGCGAATGTTGCCGTTAGGCGATGAGCGTACGCCGATCAACCATGGAGATCGCTTCGTTGGTCAACCCCCACTTTTGAATGAGCTGGCTATAGGTCCCATCAGACTTTGCCTTCGTAAAAGCGTTCTTCACGGCGTTGAACATGGC
>Ga0137384_10002501_pt1 | contig 14597 bp, 28 predicted proteins | sample SagtaG_2_FD_104922 | JGI IMG/M metagenome (GOLD analysis project Ga0137384, IMG submission 104922) | Vadose zone soil microbial communities from Sagehorn Ranch, Mendocino, California, USA - Sage2_R_60_16 metaG | ecosystem: Environmental > Terrestrial > Soil > Vadose zone | place: USA... | reverse complement strand
TGTTATTGCTATCCATCTTCGAATTTAAATTGTTTTGCACTTTGGTTGCCTTACGCAAGTTGGGTATTGCGTCATTGGTACCAACTCGATCTTCATGATCGATAGTACGGTCACACCATCGACCGTAGTACATTAGCCAAATAATTTGGCATGCGTAATACTCTTGACCGTCAATACTGAGACGCCAATAGCCATTGTTGATATGGCCAGCACGTTTGCCGATTAGGTCAGGACGTTGATGGTTGTAGATCCAGAATAGTTCACCTGTTCGGAAATTGGCTCTGAGAAGTTCATGCGCGCGTATACAAGTGATCATGCAGGCTCCTTACCGCCCATCTGCGGTGGGAGGTCACCGCCTTCAGCCGGAAGCAGTCGGCCTTCGCTGTGCATCTGCGCAGCCGCCATCATGGCGAAGGGAGCCGACGGCGGTGGGCGCAAGTCTTGGAGGCGACGAGGGCCCCCCTTCATCGGAGGCTTTGCGGAAGTCATTGGAACAACTGGCATGTGGACCTAGCCTGACCCGCCTGCGGCGGCACACAGATTTATTGCCCGAGAAGCGTCTTTTGGCCCGACTGTGTCGACGGCGTGGCGGCAGCGCCGATGAAGCTTTGTTGCTGGGGCGGAGGCTTTTTGGCCTGCCCCATGGGGTTGGCAGCGGGAGGGGCGGCCGCGGTTGGTGCGGGAGCAGTGGGTGGGGGTGGAGCGGAAGAACCGCCAACCGCTCCACCAGCAACAGCGCCTCCAATACCAGCAAGAACTAAGCCACTGAGTGTGATTGGATCGACCGAGCATAAGCCATGGGGTTCATCGAAGGGTTTCATGCAATCATTCTTTCGTTGGAGTAGGGATCCCACTCGGTTTCAACCATGGGCTTGTGTGGATGGTCGCCACCAGCGTAGGCCGAAGGCGCAAGGGGTCCGCCGAAGGTCAGGCAAAGGGCATCGAGGGTGTCGAGGTCGAGATCGGGGTTGTCGTCGAGGAGGTCTTCTTTGGAGACCAGGAGGATTTCGTCCTTGGTGTTGAAGGTGTATTTGATGGCAAGCATCGCAGTGCGGAGGTCGGGATCGAGGGGAAGCATTCCGCCCTTCAGCCATGAGCGGGCGGCGCCGTACATCGCGGCGCGCATATTGGCGTAGTGTTCGCCGAGGGTCGCAGTGGAGGTGCCGGAGATGGAGTCCTTGGCACCGAATTGGATTTCCCAAACGTGGAGGCGCTGGGAGCGGCATTGGTCCACGACGCCGCCACCAACGCCACCACCGTCGATGAAGATCCCATCTGGGCGCCACTCGACGAAGGCGCCGTGGATGTGATTGGCTAGTTCGGTGGTGGAGATTCCATGCCAGACTTTCTTGGGCAGGGTGCGGGCATCGCGGCCTTTGCGAGGGAAGAGCACACTGGAGTTGCGACCGAAGCGGGCAACATCGACGCCGAGGGCAAGGGGAGTGTAGGCATCAACAAAGACTTCGCGGTCGGAAGCCATAGCGGCGTCGATATCGGCGGCGGAGAAGAACTCCATCTCGCCAATGCGAGGGAATTGACCAAGTACTCGGACCCGAACAAAGTCAGAGTCGGCGCCATAGGCTCGGATCCACTTTTCGAACCGAGATTTGTTGGTGATGGCGACGGTGCGGGAGTCGATTTGGCGGGTGAGCCAGAAGTCACTGTGGCGCCCGCCTTCGAAGCATTCGCGAAAGCGGCCGGAGTTGCGGGTGGGGTTACCGAAGCACAGCCAGAGGATTTGGGTGTTGGCGTCGGTGAGGGCACCTTCGGCAGTTTCCCAAATGAGGTCGTGGATGGCCGAGGCTTCATCGAAGATCACGAGGACACGCTTACCTTCGTTGTGCATACCGGCGAAGGCCTCGGGGTTTTTCTCGGACCACGGGATCATGTCGATGCGCCATGTCCGCTCGCGGGTGGGATCCTTCGACAAAAGGCTGGTGGCGTTCAGGGTGAAGTGTTCGCGGGCGAACCAGCAGAGGTTGAACCACTTGCCGAGGGCGGACCAGGTCTTGGTCTTGAGCTGGGTTTCGGTATTGGCGGTGACGATCCCGAGGGTGTCAGGGAAGGTAGTAAAGGCCCAGAGGATGATGATGGCGACGAGGGCAGATTTGCCGATGCCGTGGCCAGAGGCAACTGCGATTTGAATGGCGTCGTCCACATTTAGGACCCGGTCTCGGATGGCACAGAGGACCCAGATTTGCCAGGGGTCGAGGACGTGGTTGGCAAGCACTGTACCTTCTTCCCCCCACGGAAAAGCACCTAAAGCAAACGCATAAGGATCATCTGCAACCTCAGCCAACCAATTAAGAAGTCCCGCAGACATTTCAACGGGAGCTCCAACAAGAGGTTTGCTGTTGGCATTCAAAGTATTAAGTCCATGATTTGTGGCGCGCACCAATTTCGAAGATTGAGATGCTGCCAAGCCTTACCGAGTTTGATTTCACATACGGCCGGAGCACCAACACCAAACATTCGACCAATTTCTGGTTGAGTAAGGTCGCCCTTCCATGCAAGGTGAAAGATGTCTCGCACTTCAATTTCAGTCAGCCAGGACTGACCATGAGCTTCTCCGGCTACAAAGACAGCTCGGCCTTTATTGATCATATCATTAACATTATCTTGATCATTACCAAGGAATAGATGACTAGGGCGACAGCATGGTGGATTGTCACAGCGATGTAAGACAGCTATGCCGTCGGGAATATCGTTTACACATTCATCAAATGCTACTCGATGAGTTCGAAGGTTCTTACCCTTCCACCAAATCTTGCCGTAACCACAGCCCACAGTCGGGCCTATCCACGGCCAACAAACATTAGGATCTTCTGATGGCCTATCTACTCGACTGAATAACTTATCGAACAATGTTTCGGCCATATAGATTCCTTAGTGGTCGGGAGCCCACAGACCGAGCAGCAGCAGAAGATGTCCGACTATCATCGACGGCGCTCAAATCTGTGGGCTCCCTTCGCGGATCGGAGGCCATTAGAGCCTCCTGAATGAAGTTGGTCCAAGGGACACAGTGGCAGGGTTTGACTCTGCCCCTTGGACCGCCCGAGGCGGCGGCACTCGGGATCCTGCGGAACGCTTGCGTGCGGCTTCGAGTTGGGACGCGAAGTCTACATTCACGTTCAGGTTCTTTTGCATCTTGCCATAGCCGAAGCGATCGGCGGCATCGCGGGAGATGGCGATTAGATCGCGGGTGGGGAGGGTTTCACCGGTGTCCTGAGCGGCGTCCAGTTTGTCCCCCAGCATGGTCTCGGCCTTGAGCATGTTGGCGGTAGCGACTTCCATGTAGGAGTCTACGGATTGGACATAGTCCGCGGTCACGATCCCGCGGTAGTGAGCAACCAACTCTGTAAACGCCGGGTCCTGCTTCAGCACCGCGATGCGATTGGCAGTGCGGCCGGTGATGGCAGCCACGTCCACATTGCTGAGGCCTGTGGCCACGGCCCGGGCCACACGGTGATGGCCATCCGAAAGCGATTTGAGTTGAGTTTGGGGCCGCTTCTCCAACAGGACCGAGAGGTCCGCACGCGCCAGCACCCGGATGCCGGAGATTTCGGCAGTGGCGGCGTTGAGGTGGCCTCGTTGCAGGGTCACGGAATTAGATCCTTCTTTCGAATGCCGGTGTGGGTGGTCGGAAGTTAAGCGGGACCGTGGCAGTGCCCACACACATCGACAGCTGTTGTCGCGTGAGCGGGGTCGGGGCCTTGAGCTTGATATTGAACTTGGGCTTATAGAGGTCGATCATGGCGGCTTCCAGGCGGTCAAGGTCTTCGACTCGGCAGGGGAGAACGAAGACCTTGTCGAAGAGCACCCCGCGAAGCGAGACCGGCATCCACGCAGGCACTGACTTCCGGCCCCAGTTCGATCGGTGCGCCTCCACCCGCGCAATCATCTTCTTCCCCTGCCCCACATACACCACCGCGCCATCCCGTACCAAGGCGTACACCCCCGCGCGGAGCACCGGCGTCACATCCACAAAACCTTCCATCATCGCCCTTAGCTCCATCGGCAGAGTCGGTCCGCCTCACTCTATGCATAACATTCAACCACGGCCCGGCGCATAAGTCAAGGGCCTTCATTATACGCCTTATTCAATTTTCGTGCAAAATTTGCTGGGGTGCACTGCCTCCACGCGCGAGGCAAAATTTGGGCCTGCCCCCCAAGTCGAGGGCAGGCCCAAAGCCGAAGGCAGCTAGGTGTGTGCAAGGCAGAGCATGGCCAAGGCGAGAGTGATGCCCAAGGTGCCGAGGTAGATCAGTGCGGGGTCGGTCACGCTTTCACCGCAAGCAAGGCCGCATTGCGATCGATGAAGGCGGTGATCTCGGGGGAGGCGGCCAAGAGGCGCTCCATCTGCCCCCGGTACAGGGTCACGGGGAAGCGCCCGAGGCCGTAGATGGAAATGGCGCCCTTGTCGGAGACTTTCATGGTGATGGCGCGGGGAGCGGAGGCAGTGGCGAGGCGGGCTTGCATCTCGGCGAGAGCGGCCTTCAAGGCTTCATTTTCCTGTTGCAGGTTCGGGAGGATGGCCATTTGCGTGGTCCTTTGCGAATGACGGCGGGTTGCCGGCGATCGAAGCATCTCACATCTCGGCGATGCCGTCCAATCACGAAATGTTTCAAATCGACACAATTCGTGATTTGCATTGTGCAGTGCACTCGGCGCATCATGGCACGACCCCCGGATGCATTCCGCGTTCGGCTGGAGGCTTCGCCCATGACCTATGACGCCCACGTCCATACCTATCGCCGATGGCTACACCGCGTCACTGCGTGGCTTGGCTATCGTTAGAGCTAATCCCTGTCACACCTGTGGCCTCACCCCGCCGCAAACCCTTTCATGCCCCTGTCATATCCTCATTTTCCTAAGGGGTGCCCCCGTCCTCCCCCGTCTAGCCTTGCTTCATCAGATTTTTTTTTGAAATCTACCCAGACGGCAGGGGGGGGGGGCCTACCCACGGCACCCTATGTGGGATCAGAGTATGACGGGGGTGTGAGGGGAGAAGCGGAGGCATGAGCCATGGATGGGCCGAATGCGTACCTGCCACCGGCGAAATCACCGAAGATTGCCGTTGACAAAACGCGGTGGGCGTGGTATAGTGCAATGGTACACTGAAGAGGGAAGGGCTAATGAGTAAACCGATAGCGTTTCATGTCCCAATGGGCAATGAGATTAATCTTGGTGGCTTCAGTGTCGATGCCACAAAGCTAAGCGATGTGGATTATCTCAAAGCCTTGACTATTGGCTTAAGGCAAATTCACATCAATGGAGATATTCCTATTGAAGTGTATGTGAAGCAGGCTAAGTGATGCCACGCAAGTCAAGCCTTGGGCCACCCATCCTGCGGATCGAAGGCCTGAGTGATGGCATTGACCATTCACTCAGGGATGATTTCACCGGGGAACTATGGCCACAGCCAGAGGCCAAGGTGCCAGTGGCTGCGCAGGAGGTCATTGACGCCCACAACCGAGCCAAGGCCAAGGCTGCCGAAGGGTTGTTGCAGTCGGTGGGCATTCTGCCAGTGGCCGAAGGCCCTAGGAGGGACACAGTGGCTGAACTCACACGCACACGGCTTGTGATCACACTCAAACGCAAGGATTGGAGACGGATATGACCACAGACAAACACGGACGGGAGTGGGCGAGGTTGTCACAACTCGCAGTGGGAAGTAAGGTCGAGTGCGACAGTGGGTTCGATTGCATCGAGGCTGGAGCTGTGCTCACAGTGCAACAGGACGAAGATGGCATGTATGTTGCCTGCCATTGTGGGCGGCATTATCTTAATGGCCAGCTTGAGACCAATGGGGATAGCCTCATTGGGATGTATGCTCATACCTAAGCGCATCACGAAATCGTGATTTGACACCCGACGCCGAAAATGCGATGATTGGCGACATCGAAACCACAACCAAAGGAGCCTACCATGATCAAGTCTACCCTCACCAAAGCCCTGAAGGATTACTTCGGCTACAAGGCCGGTCAGAACCTCACTGGGTTTATGGAAGAGATCAAGCAGCTGACCACGGAGGACAAGGCCTACTTCCGGAAGGAGTTCCTCAAGGTCGGCTACGAGATCATCGAGGCCTAACATTCATCACATCGGCTTTCAAGCGGGGCAGCCTTGGCTTACCCCGCTTGAGGGCGTAGAAGGACCACGGTCCTTCGGGCTGTTTGACATCACTGGCACCATCGGCGAGGGCGCAGACTTGCGCACGCTTAGGGATTGTATCGGTGGAGTGTGCCAGATAGGAGTACACAATGCGATATTGGATACGTAGATGCAATAGCTGTGGCTACAAGCTCAAGGCCGCTAGAGAGACGCAAGATAAGACCCGAACAAGCTACATCTATCGCAAGTGCCCAAGCTGCAAATCCGAGAGCTTCGACTATGGCTCTTGGTGTGGCTATGACACAAAGGCGTGGCGAGATAAGTGGAAAGTCCTAACAGGGCGGGACTTGAATATGCCCGAAGCTGAACTCGACGACTTGGTTGATAACCTTGGTGAGGATGGATTGTTTAAGGACAATCTTATGTACCAACACTTAATCAATCTAGGCCACTAACTCCATTAACCTCGGCACACTCTACCCGTGCAATCCCGCACGATTAACCACCAAGCCGAAGGCAGAACTAGGGGCAACATTAAGGTGACACAGTGCCCGAAGGGCTGCACGCCAAGCTCCGATGGGTGTCCGCAAGGACGCTCACAACTCGGCCGCAGTTCCCCAAGCGCTAAAGACCTTCCTGACCCTTACCATGTTCGTTAATGCTTTCTGGAGTGTGGTTACACCCGGGCCAAGTGGCCCCTAAGAGGACAGTAGCTTATGACTGACCTAACTACCAATGATACCCCGTCCACCCTCATTGCCATTCCCCTCAAGAACGGTGCTGGGTTTGTGGATGTGGACACAGCCCGACTTCCCGACGATGTTTACCGCGAGGCCCTTCTCCAAGGCCTCAAGGTGATCGCCGAACGGGCCATGTCCAAGATCACCAAAGAAGCCTACCCCGACGACGCCGAACGCAAGGGCGCAATCCGTGCCAAGGCCGAAGCCAACGTTGAGGACATGTACCAAGGCCAGGTCAAAATCACCGGCGCAGTGGCCATCAAGAAAGCCAGTGGTGCCGTGATGACCGAAGCCATGCGGCTTGCCCGCAACTTGGTCAAGGACGCAATGAAGGCGTCCAAGATCAAAATCTCCACCGTCAAGGCCTCGGATATCACCGTGGCGGCAAAGCAGTTGATCGCAAACGACCCGTCGCTTGTGACCACTGCCGAAGCCAACCTCGCCAAGCGTGCCGAGACCCCGGCGCCCATCAGCATCCTGTCGCTGGTTAAGCCGGACCCGGACTTGGTAGCCAAAGCCAAGGCCAAAGCTGATGCCGTCAAGGCCGAGAAGCCCCTCAGCAAAACCCAAGCTGGGAAGGTTGCTCCGCGAGCGAAGGCCAAGCCTGAGGCAGTGGTTGCGCATGCAGCTACGGCCAAGGGACACAGCGGCCACACCGCGCACTAACGGCCCAAGTGACCACAGTGAGTAATAGGAACCCACCGAAGCACCCAGTGCGATACGCAAGACTGAGTAGAGCGACTGCTCATGATCTATCGCCTAAGATGCCTACGGTGTGAACAGCCTAGGATCACTGTGGACTTCCATCGCAAATAACCCAAGGCAGCAATGAGAACGCCCCAAGCCTTAACCCGGTGCAAGGCCCGACAATCTCAGGATGCCTTGGGCCTTCCGCAAACGCAAGGCATAGGTAGGGCATCGCCCTCATGGATGCCTTGGATATTGCAACCCTAACCAACGGAGTTTCCGACAATGAGCCCCCATGCAGCCAATTCCCTCGTCCACGACCTTGTCCAAATGGCGCAAGCCATGGAACGCCTCCCAGTGGTCGAGGCCGAACTGAACGAGGCCCGATATCAACTCAAGGCCAACCATGACTACGTCCAGACCCTTCAAACGCGTTTGGTTGACCGCGCTACCGAGATCGACACCCTCAAAGCCAAGGTCTTGACCGCGGAGGCAAGCCGTGACGACGCAGAGCTTCGGTTTCTCGAAGCTGAGGACATTGCGGGGACTCTCAAGAACGTTCTGCGCCGTGCTATGGACGACGCTGACTCGGCGCTGAAGGCAGTGGAACCCCCAGTGGCAGTGACCGAGGCACTGACGGAGCCCACCACAACCACCATCATTCCTGAGTGGGAACGTGTATCACAGGGATACGCCATCGGCCCTTTCGCCACACCCACGGCCGAAGGCTCCTCTTCCGATGCATCCGACGCCGAAGGCACTAAGCCCACGGCCGAAGGCAGTGTAGCCACTGAGGGTAGTGTGCCCTTGGACCCTACTGCACCGGAGCTCACGCTAACCACAGAGCCTCCCAGTGCATCCTCATTTGGTGTAGAAACCGCAACCAGTGTGCAATCAACACTTGTGGATGACCCCGAACCCAACGACCGCTGGACCCGTGCGTGGTACGCCTGGAACGATCGCCAAGTCGAGGCCAAGGCCGACAAAGCCATGGCCGAACTCTCTCCACTGCCTGCGGCATCTCGCGCTAGCCACAACTCCTGACATCCGCTGATCCTATGCCCCTTGGCCTCGGCCTTGGGGCATTTTCATATCGTGTGTTCAGATGTCATGAGGGTTGACTTAAGCCCAAGGGTGTGGTAGTATGATGTTACAATGGCCAATCGTCCATTGCCACAGCCCGCCTCTAGCACGGAGCCCACACATGACAAAAGGAGGTGAAAGACCTCCCGGTCATGCTTCAGGAGTTCGATCTATGAACCCAATCCTCCGCTACACATTCAAATCCATCGCCAAGGGCACCGTAGTCATCCGTTCCCGCCTTGGCGAAGCCTCTGCCCGCAGCGCGGCGATGATCCACTTCTGGGGACCACTTCCGGACCAAGTGGTTCCCACTCGCCTTGGCCTTGGCCTTGACCTCCAAGGTGTGGCCGAACTTGAAGGAGGGCAGGCTAATGAAGTATAAGCCGCCGGCCACAGTGATTCTCTACCACGGCCGCAACTCCCTTGACCACACAATCACCATGAGCATAGACGGAGTCCAGTACGAATACTGGTTCACCCAATGCCATCTCGCCGACGCAACCGAATACCTTGCCCACCATATCTCCCCCGGCAAGGCCTTGGCCTTCGCCAAGAAACATGCCAGCAAAGTGACGAAGGAAGTCAGATGATCTATGGTCACTTCTTCAACACCCACGTTATCGACTACTACCTTTGGCTTGCCCTCCACCATCGCGATGGTAAACTGCGCGCGCTGTGCGCAATGGGTGACCGTGGCTATCGCTTCGCCCCGGATGATTGGTCCAGGTATGACGGAGAGCTTTTGTAATGACCCCTCGCACCCAACGCCTAACCACTACCTTCGTATGGACCTGTGCCATCATAACCTTGGCCATTATCCTTGGCTACCTAGCGGTGGAGCATTAACCATGGCTATATATAATCTCCGTAGCGCCCTTGATGATTACCGCATTACCAAGTTCACTTCCGATCTAGATGTGGAATCGTCCTACATCATTGGCACCAACCCACCTCACGAATGTGAGTGCCCCGCAGGAGTCCGCCCTTCCTGTCGCCATCGCCAGATGCTCCCACACCTGCTACCTTTGGTCGACACCGAGTTCTTTTGGGACTTCGAACGGCGACTGTGTGTGGACGCCAGCGGGTTCCCCTCAGGCTTCACTGTGGTGCCGAACGCCGAACCAGCCCTCACCGGTCTTCAAGAAGAGCAAATCCTCATGGGGTTTCACAATGAACCTGCGAAGGTCGAAGCTATCAGCCACAGTGCCGCCTGCGGTAGACCTGCATTTGGCACCACACTGCCACCGGGGGTTCGACTACCAAATCAAAAAGGAAAGTGGAGACGGATATGATGGGAACCCGCGACACCTCACCAATCCCCCAATGGGCCGTTCAATGCTGGGCCACCGAAACCGACATCTTTGTGGCTCTGCCCATGACCCAGGGTGGCATCCCCTACATCGCCAAATTCCCTAAGTCCGAAGGTGGGCTGGCGCAAGCACTGGCGGTGCTTTGTGCTCGAAGGCCTGAGGTCCCCAAACCCTCAGCTTCCGCCCCCGCAAACTACACCCACCCACCACGCCAACCCCAAGTCCGACGGTCGAAGGCCGAGGAAAAGCTTCGGGCCGAAACCACCGAGGCCCAGCGCGAAACCGCACGGAAACTAATCGCAAAGATGGGACTCAAATGACCATATACCTCGTCTGGACTGGATACGAAGATGTGGAAGCTGCATTCTTCAAAGAAGAAGACGCTGAGAAATGGATCGACGATTTCATTCAATATCATCCAACCTTCGGCGGTTATCGCCCTCGCACACGTGACGACTTCAGCATTACATACATCGAAGTGAAATGATGTCCGACTCCCCCAATGGCTACTACCTCGCCGCCTATTGCATCAACGCAACCTCCCCATCCCGGGCCGAGGTGGAATGGATTGTGGTCTTTCGGTCCATCTCCGGCGAATGGGTTGACCGAGATGGACATGTGGTTCTGCCCTTTCACACCACACCCATCACCACCCCATTGCCTTCGGTTCCCTCAGGTTGGATCGAACACCTCCACACCTGCGCAATCCACTACGCCACCACTCACGCCAAACCTGCGGTTGACCTCGTGTCAGCCCTAGGCCTTCGACCCCCGCCCCCGCCGAAGCTGAACCGCCGCATATGATCTTCCTACAGCACGTCGCCGACTACATGCGCACGGGCAAGGCCATTGAGGCCTTGCGCAAACTCCTACGCCGCCATCAGCCCATCATCAACTTCAACATCGAACGCGACAACCGCCCACCTCGCTACATCGAGGTCGTCAAAGCCTACCGCAATGGCGATCGCATCGACGACATCGCCACTCGGTTCGGCTGTTCCCGTGGCACCGTTCACCGCTACGCCCGAATGGCTGGCCTCTTTCGCCCCAAGGAATCCTCCGTCCGTGATGGCATTATCGCTATGTATCAACTACAAAAACCCATCGCAGAAATCGCCACTAAGTTCGGCGTCAGCCCTTCCCTTGTGTCCAAATACGCCAGTGAAGCCAAAATCAACCGCAACCCACATAGAAAGGTCAAGTGATGTTCGGAAAGAAGGCCCAACGCATTCGTGAACTACAAGCCAAGAATGCAAGCCAAACTGAAACCATCTTCACGTTCATTAAAGAAAACGAAACACTTAGTCGTGAAGCCACTGCCTTGCGCACTCAAGTCGAATACCTCGTCCGCACCATTCGCCAGATGGATGATCAAATCTTCGCTATGAGTCAAAAGGCCGACTGGCTTCAGATGCGCCCACATTTTCAAACCCTCAATGATGGTATGATCTCACGCAAGGTGGCCGAATCCGATCGCATCGCCGACATCGTTCGACCTGAGTTAATTGAGACCTACACCCCCAAAGGACTTGACCGGTCCAATGCCGATGCTAAAACATGAAAGGTTTGACAAGCAATGAAACGCCGCCCACGGCCTTCAGCTGACCTGCGCCCCGATTGGCGAGACCCCGAGATGCCGGCCTTGTTCTCTTGCACCGACCCCAAAACCGGCAGGACCTACCTGCGTGAGATCTCACCCGACAGAGCCACTACCGCATTTGCCAGAAAGCTAGCCAAGGACGACGCCTTCCTGCCATCCTGGCGCGATGACCCAACTTACAACCTACGGAAAGACCAACGTAAATGAAAGAATGGGATGAAGTCGAAGCACAAGAGCGCATAGAGGCCATTCTTCTTGAAGAGATCCCTGAAGAAGCAATGACAGATGACGAATGCAGAAAGCTGGCTAAGAAGATAGTGAAGGTCCTTAACGGAGCCATGGAATGACCGAACCCTTCTCCACCATTGGTGGGCTGGCCACCAAAGACGAAGCCTATCGCAAGCTCCAACACCATCTCTCCGAGGCCCAAAACCAAGCCCTTGCCATCGGCCACTTCTTCAACACCGAAGACGACAACATCTCCAAGCTCATGGCCAAGGGTTGGTACGGTGTTGGGGAGATGCTGGCAATGGTCCAAGTACAAGTCCGCCAAATCATGATGAGGAGGGCAAACTGATGTCTATTGCAATCGCCATTGGCTTTCTTGCATTTTTCTTAATGGGTGCTGCCTGTGTTTGGGGTGCATCAATTATGAATGGGAGAATGAAACCATGATTAGTCCATGGTTCTTTCTATCTTGCGCGGAAATTGCTTTCTATTACCACGTTGCTGGTTCACGTTATAATAGAACATTCGGCATTCTATGTGGAATGTTCTTGGCCACAGGTCTTTTGTGTTTAGGTATTGGAAAGCCATGGCCCGAAGCATTGTTTTAATTACAACAAGGAACAACATTGATGACCCACAATCCGACTCCTGAGCAACAAGCCGCCATCGCCCACTGCAAGGACCCCAACCACCCCAACCTCATGCTCAACGCCTTGGCCGGCACCGGTAAATCCGCAACCCTGAAGCTTGTGGACGCAGCATCCAAAATTCACCCGGCCTTGTACTTGGTGTTCGCCAAACGCAACGCCGATGAAGCCAAAGCCTCCGGGGAGTTCCGATCCACCACCCTAGTCAAAACCTTCAACGCCTGTGGCCACGGGATTTGGACTGGTGCAATCAAAGACAAACTCATCCTCGACAAAGCCAAATCCCGAACCCTGTGGAAGGCCGAAGTTGACACCATGACCAAAGCTGAAGCCTCCGCCGCTTGGCGCGAGTACCACGTGGTGATGGATGGCCTGGAGAAAGCCAAATCCCTTGGCTACGTACCGAAGGCCTGCAAACTCCCACACCAAACCCTCCTAGACCAATCCGGCCTTCACTACGCCATGGACGAAACCCCCAACGAGATTGCCTCGGAGCTAATCGATGACATCCTCCTCAAATCCATCAAATATGCATACAGTGGCCTCATCGACTTTAATGATCAAATATACATGCCCGCATTGTTCGGAGGAACATTCCCAAAGTTCCCCCGAGTTATGGTCGATGAATATCAGGACCAGTCACCTGTTAATCACGCAATGCTCCAAAGACTCGTCCGCGGCCGGCTTATCGGCGTTGGAGACCCCTACCAAAACATCTATGGTTTCCGTGGTGCCAAAGCCGGAGGAATGACCGATGCCATCACCCACTACTCCATGTCCGAACTGCCCCTTTCAATCTCCTTCCGCTGCCCCCAAGCCATTGTCGAAGCCGCTCGGTGGCGAGTGCCACACTTCCAGTGGTCCCGCAGTGGCGGCAGTGTGCAAACCGAAATCACGTTTGATGGATCTTCTTTTGCTGATGATTCAACAATTATCTGTCGTAACAACGCTCCTTTACTTCGGCTGGCTTTCCGCCTTATCAGCGCTGGTCGCTCTGTCAGCGTTATGGGCAGTGAACTTGGCCCTCGCTTGGTGGGAGTTATGAAGAAACTTGGCGACTCCATCCTGCCCCGCCCAAAGGCCTTCAGTGCCATTGAAGAATGGCGTGAAGCCCGTCTTGTCGCCGGCTCAAAGTCCGCCAATGACCTCGCCGACTGCATGCGGGTCCTATGCGAACACGGCGACACCCTCGGCGCAGCCATCTCCTACGCCGAACACATCTTCGCCCAGCGCGGAACCATTCGCCTCCTCACCGGCCACAAGTCCAAGGGCCTGGAGTTCGACAATGTCTTCTGGCTCGACCCATGGCTCTGCAAAGACACCGAACAAGACCGGAACCTCGCTTACGTCATCACCACGCGCAGCCAGAATAATCTCACAAAACTTGACTCCACCTCAATTCGGTGGTAATATGTTAACCTGTAAGCACTGTGGTGCCAAATCCAAGGTAAGCACAATGAGCTATTCGAAATATGCCGCAATCATTCTGGGTTCTGCGGTTGCAGTTGCAGTTTGCTTTGCGCCCTTCTGGGTCCAACAGTACCTCAACAAGGCCCGCATCGAAATGGGTGAGACCCCAACTGCGAAGGCGCATAGATGACCCCAGTGAAACAACTCCGCCCATCCATCCGGCACAAACACCCCGAACTCCCCTACGGCGTCTACTGGCGAGACCGAGCCTTGCCCTACCTCGTGAAGTTCTGGGACCCAGCACTCAAGCGCTCAAAGTACCTCGGCAGCTTTTGCATTCTGGACGAAGCCATCGCTGTAGCCGATGCCTACCTGAAGGAACACCGCCGATGAGCATCAGCCGGTCGCAGTGGAGTAACATCGCGGGCTTTGGTATCGCCTTCGCAGGCCCCGCCATCTTTGTCTCGCTTGGGGTCTGGTGGATCGCGGAGCCAACTCCCAGACCGTCCCAAGGCCCCGCCATGACGCGCGAGGATGTGGTGTGCGACTGGCCCAACCGGACGATCATGATCAAGGCGGGAATCTACGATTCGTCAGTCATCCGAGCTGTGGAGCTGTGCGGATGGATAGTGGATGGCGGGGGCACCATCACCATCAACGGATCTGGCGCTACGACGACGGAAGGGCATGTGGAGACCCATGCTGCGACATTCAGCGTCGCTCCGTCGCAGTGGAAGGTGCCGGACACGATCGATTGCGCAACGTCGTCGTGTACGGT
>Ga0137384_10002496_pt1 | contig 14605 bp, 14 predicted proteins | sample SagtaG_2_FD_104922 | JGI IMG/M metagenome (GOLD analysis project Ga0137384, IMG submission 104922) | Vadose zone soil microbial communities from Sagehorn Ranch, Mendocino, California, USA - Sage2_R_60_16 metaG | ecosystem: Environmental > Terrestrial > Soil > Vadose zone | place: USA... | reverse complement strand
GGCCGGACAAGGACTGAGTTTCTGCCACCCCAAGGGCGTAATCATTTGCAAGGAAATGGAATACTGGATGCGCTCCGAGTACCTGCAGCGCGGCTACTCCCTTGTCTATACTCTGCACGTAGTGCGGCGTCAGCTCTGGCAAACTTCCGGCCACGAGGGCTACTACTCGCAGAATATGTTCGACGTCATGGAGCTCGACGATGCGGAATATCGCATGAAGCCCATGAATTGTCCCTTTCACATTCTTATTTACAAAGACTCTCTAAAGTCGTATCGCGACTTGCCAGTCCGTCTGGGAGAGCTCGGGACGGTGTATCGCTACGAGCGTTCCGGTGTGATGCATGGCTTGTTGCGTGTGCGCGGATTCACACAGGACGATGCCCACATTTTTTGTACTCCGGAGCAGATCGAAAATGAAATCATAGGCTGTATCGACTTCGCGCTGGAAGTTCTCAAAGACTTCGGCTTTGACCAGTTTCAAACCGAACTTTCCACCTGGGATTCCAAAGACCGCAAGAATTTTCTCGGCACCGAGGAGCAATGGGAGCTGGGTAATCGGTCACTGGAGAACGCGCTCAAGCGCCGAAATATTGAATACAAGGTCATACCCGGCGAGGCAGCTTTCTACGGCCCCAAGATTGATGTGAAGCTGGTCGACGCCATCGGCCGTCCGTGGCAGCTTTGCACGATTCAATTCGATTTCAACCTGCCACAACGATTTGGTTTGGAGTACGTCGCCGAAGACGGTTCGCGCAAGCAGCCGCTGATGGTGCATCGCGCGCTTTACGGATCTGTAGAGCGCTTCTTCGGCGTGTTGATCGAGCACTACGCCGGCGCCTTTCCGGTATGGTTGTCGCCCGTGCAGGCAGTCATGATACCCATCAGCGAGCGGCACGCAGCGTACGCGCAGAAAGTGGCGGATCAGCTCAAAGCGGCCGGTGTGCGCGTACACGTGGACACGCGCAACGAGAAGATGAATGCCAAAATTCGCGAACATGCCATGCAGAAAGTTCCGTTCCTTCTAGTCATGGGCGACAAAGAGGCCGAAGCTGGAAGAGTGAATGTCCGCACGCGTGGCAAAGAGAAGACGGAAGACATGCCCGTGGCGGATTTCGTAGAAAAGATCAAGGGCTTAATCGCGGAGAAAAAGTCGACGCTCTAAGTTCTGGGCATTAGAATTTACTAGTGAGCACCACAATGGCAGAGAAGTGCACAGTATTCGAGAAGGTTTGGAACGAGCATGTAGTCTCAGTGCCGCCCGGCCGCCCGCCGCTTCTCTACATCGATCTGCACCTTGTGCACGAAGTGACTTCCCCCCAGGCATTCGACGGATTGCGCGCTGCTGGCCGCCGAGTTCGCCAGCCACAGCGAACGGTCGCCACCGTAGATCACAACATCCCTACTACTCCGCGAGGGATGCCCATCACCGATCCTATCGCCGCGAGGCAGATCGAAGCGCTGCAACACAATTGCCGTGAATTCGGAGTCCCGCTGTTCGACATCGACTCGCCCAATCAAGGCATCGTCCACGTCATCGGTCCGGAACTCGGACTTACTCAGCCCGGAATGACCATCGTTTGCGGTGACAGCCACACCAGTACTCACGGCGCATTTGGAGCGTTGGCGTTTGGCATCGGCACGTCGGAGGTGGAGCATGTGCTGGCCACACAGAGTCTGCCACAACGAAAACCGAAAACCATGCTGATAGATGTGCGCGGGACTTTACCGGAAGGAGTAACTGCGAAAGACCTGGCGCTCGGAATCATCGGACAAATTGGGACCGATGGAGCTACGGGGCACGTAATCGAATACGCCGGCGAGGCGGTGCGCTCGCTCTCCATGGAAGGCCGCATGACGTTATGCAACATGAGCATTGAAGCAGGGGCCCGCGCCGGAATGGTTGCACCCGATGAAACCACGTTCCGCTACATAAAAGGCCGGCGCTTCGCTCCCGATGGGAATGAATGGGAGAAAATTGTGACGCGGTGGCGCGCCTTGCGTTCCGATACAGAAGCGCATTACGACAAAGTCATTGAAATTGACGCCGCCAAGCTCGCTCCATTTGTAACATGGGGAACAAATCCCGGCATGGTTGTACCGGTGAGTGGTCGCGTCCCCGAAATAAATGCATTAGAAACCGAGGCTGATCGTGGCGCTGCCCAGCGCATGCTCGACTACATGGGACTGAAACCCGGCACTCGCATTGAAGAGATTCCGATTGATCGAGTGTTCATCGGTTCATGCACCAACTCTCGGTTGGAAGATTTACGCGCCGCCGCCCGTGTGGCCAGAGGACATCGGGTCAGCCCAAAAGTGCGGGCAATGGTCGTCCCGGGATCGCAAGCTGTGAAGCAGGCCGCCGAGCAGGAAGGCCTCGATAGAATTTTCCAGGAAGCCGGTTTCGAATGGCGCGAATCAGGGTGCTCGATGTGCCTGGGTATGAATCCCGACATCCTGCAGCCCGGCGAACGCTGTGCTTCCACCAGTAATCGAAACTTTGAAGGCCGCCAAGGCCGCGGCGGACGCACTCATCTCGTCAGTCCCATGATGGCCGCCGCGGCTGCTATTGCCGGACACTTTACCGACATCCGAAACTGGCGTTTTAACTGAACCACTGAGGACGAAATGCAACCTTTTCGCGTTCATCAGGGATTGATCGCGCCACTCGATCGAGCAAATGTGGACACCGACCAAATTATCCCCAAGCAGTTTCTTAAACGTATTGAGCGGACAGGTTTTGGCGAGTTCCTTTTTTACGATTGGCGGCACACTTCCGGGAGCGAACAGTTCGTGCTCGATGAGCCCCGCTATCGGAGCGCAAGCATTCTGCTCGCTGGCAAGAATTTTGGCTGTGGCTCCTCTCGCGAGCATGCGGTGTGGGCGTTAGCTGACTTCGGTTTCCGCGCCGTCATCGCGCCGTCCTTTGCAGACATCTTTGCTAACAATTGTCCAAAGAACGGCGTGCTCGCCGTGGTTCTGAGCGAGCAAGAAGTAGCTGAGCTACTCCGCCGGGCGGGCGAGTTTCCGAAGTATCAGGTGAAAGTGGATCTCGATCAGCTTCGCGTCACCGACGAGCGCGGATTTTCAGCTTCTTTCACCATCGACGATTTCACCCGCCATTGCCTGCTCGAAGGACTCGACGATATTGGATTGACCATGCAGCACGAGCGCGAGATTGCGGCGTACGAAGCACGGCATCCATTACCCTCAAGCGCCAAGCATCTGGGTCCTTAGCGCTTAGCATTTGGCACTTAGCATTTAGCCATTCCAGCGACTTGGGTAACGGAAATTCGCTAGCTACGTGCTAGTGCCGCTCTTTCCGTACATCCGCAAAAATTCGTTAAGCATCCGAAAACCCGTGCATAAACTAACGATAAAAACGCGAAAGAAGCGTGAAGTTGTTGACATCACCGACACGCTGGAAAGCTGGCTTGTCAAAAAATATCCGGAGAAACCCGGTATATGCAATCTACTGGTTCTGCATACCACGGCCGCTCTGACCACCGCCGATCTCGATCCCGGCACCGACCTCGACATGCTGGACGCATTTGAAGCGATGGTCCCCAAACTCCGCTATCGCCATCCTCACGACCCGGCCCATGTACCCGATCACATTCTGTCGTCGCTTATTGGCACCTCTGTGGCCATACCCTTTGAGCGCGGCAGGATGTTGCTCGGCACCTGGCAAAGAGTCGTTCTAATCGAACTGGATGGACCTCGGGAAAGAGAAATTGTTCTGACCATCACGCCTGAGCACTAGCCGAAATCGCCTATCTGCGCAGCCTCCGACCGCATTCTTCATCGCGATGTCATCAGAAATTCACCTGCTCGTAACACTGCTGTAACACATACCCACTAAAAGTGAAGGTCATTACTTCAGGAGGAAACATTCGAGTGCTACGGCGCATAAGCATTTTCTTGTTTTTACTCGCGATCCCCATGTGGGGAGACACTATCACGCTGAATGGGGCAGGCGCGACTTTTCCCTACCCCATGTATTCCAAGTGGTTCAGCGAATATAACAAGCTGCATCCCGACATTCAGTTCAACTACCAGTCTATCGGTAGCGGAGGCGGGATCCGCCAGGTCTTAGCGGGCACGGTTGATTTTGGCGCCACCGATGGCCCAATGACCGACGAGCAGCTGGCTCAGGCCAAAACCAAGATCCTGCACATTCCGACCGTCCTCGGCGCCGACGTTCCGGCGTACAACATTCCCGGTGTCACCGAAGAGTTGAAATTTACGCCGGAGCTGCTCGCCAATATTTTCCTGGGCAAGATTACGTCTTGGAATGATGCCGCGCTCGCCAAGGCAAATCCTGGAGTCAACCTGCCCAACCAGCCGATCATCGTCATTCATCGTTCTGATGGAAGTGGCACGACTTACATCTTTACCGACTATCTCTCAAAAGTAAGTACTGACTGGAAAAACCAGGTCGGCAAAGGTACCTCGGTGAAGTGGCCCGTCGGCTTGGGGGGCAAGGGCAATGAGGGCGTCGCCGGAATGATTCGACAGATGCAAGGCTCGATCGGATACGTGGAGCTCATCTACGCGGTAAACAATCACATCGCGTATGGCTCGGTTAAGAACGCTGGCGGACAGTTCGTGAAAGCAAGTCTCGAGAGTGTGACTGCGGCCGCGGCTTCAGTCAAAAGCATGCCAGCGGACTTCCGCGTTTCAATTACGAACGCTCCCGGCAAAGATACTTATCCGATTGCCAGCTTTACCTGGCTGTTAATCCCGAACCCGTCGAAAGATCGGGCCAAGGGGAAGATCATCGCCGATTTCCTGAACTGGATGGTGGAAGACGGGCAAAAAATGACAGCCGATCTGTCCTACGCCCCTCTGCCCGAGGGCGTGGAAGCGAAAGTCAAGGAGACGATAAAGCAAGTTAAGTAGTCGTTCAATTGCCTTGGATTCACCGATCAAGTTCTGAGTTCAGCTAACCATCCGCCTTCGCTTGGCGAGGCAAAAGGAGAAAAGATGAAGTCCGCTCTGAGGTGGTGTGTAGTTCCGCTGTTGGCGACAACGCTGGTGGCGCAGACTGCTCCCAGACCGAAGTCACGAAAGGCGGCGGCAACTCCCGCACAGCCCGCAGTGACGGCGGAGGATGTGCAATCACTGCGCGACGCTCTGGCAGCCCAGCAGCAGGAGATCGAGCAGCTGAAACAACAATTGCAGCAACGCGATCAGTCCTGGCAACAAACTCAGCAGCAACTCCAGCAGGCACAGACCGCCGCCACCGAGGCTCAGCAAAAAGCGGCTTCAGTGCAAACCGCGTCGACTGAGGAAAAGGATAGCGTAGCCAAATTGTCCAGCGACATGGCCGACGTTAAGACCACGCTGACCAATACCGCTGTCGGAACCCAGGACGAGCAGAAGCGCGTGTCGGCTCTCGAAGGTCTGCTGGGTCGCTTCCGCTTCAACGGCGACGTGCGAATCCGCGGAGAGAACTTCTTCCAGAGTGCGCCTGGCTTTTTTGATCGCAACCGCGGCCGCATTCGCGCGCGTTTCGGCGTTGAAGGCAAGTTGAGCGAGGATTTCGTCGGCGGCCTCTATCTGGCAAGCGGTTCGTTGGGCGATCCTACGACCACCAACACCACCTTGACCAATTTTTTTGACCGCCACACCATCGGGATCGATAGGGGATACGTCACCTACAATCCACTAGCCCACAAGTGGCTTTCGTTAACCGGAGGCAAGTTCACTTACACTTGGCTTCGTACTCCTCAAACCTTCGACAACGACCTCAATCCGGAAGGCTTCAGTGAAAAGTTATCTTGGGATTTCACTACCCCGATCGTAAAAAACGTTAGCTTCACTGCAATGCAGCTCCTAGTCAACGAGATCTCCAAGGGCGGCGACTCCTACAACATAGGCGGACAGGTTTCCGCCCGTTTGCAAATGGGTCCGCTCACCACCACACCTTCGTTTAGCGTAATGAAGTGGAACAATCCCGACACCATTCTCCAAGCCAGTGCGTTCGCGACTCAGGCCACGACTACCACCGGCGGCCTGCCTGTTCCGGGCGAAGGTCCGGGTTGCGCAACTGGTGCGGGATTGCCCGTTGTGCCGCCTTGTGCTTTCGGCCCCAATGGGATGACCAATGCCACCCTGACGGATGCCACTGGCAAAGCACATTTCTGGTCACAGTTCTTCTATGCAGATTTCATTTTGAACAACCAGATCAAGACCGGCCTGGCCCGCTTGCCTCTGAACCTGTTGCTCGAATATGAAAACAACTTGAGTGCAAAAGACCACCCGCTTGATCCCAACGGACTTGAACTGATCAACCTGGGCAAGCAGTCGCACGCTTACCTGGCAGAAATTAGTTTAGGGCAGGCCAAGAACAAGAACGACATCCAGATCGGATATGCTTGGGCGAGGCAGGAACAGGACTCTGCGCTCGCGTCGTTTGTTGAAAGTGATCAGCGAGCTCCCACGAATATCCTGCAGCATCGGATCTTCGGTTCCTGGAAGCTGCGTAACAATGTCACTGCGGCCTATACTCTGTGGGTTGGACGGACGCTTAATATCAATCTGCAGCACGCTGTTGTGGCTTCAGGAACAGCTCCGGGAACGGCGGAGCCGAATCTCAGGCGTATGCAGTTCGACTTGGTTTACAGTTTCTAGACCAAACCCGAGGCGGGTAGTCGGCCGATTAACCGACTTCCCGCCTTAACATTAAGGTTGGATCCGCTCCCGCCGAGACGACTGGGGAGACCTCTGCTTTTAACACTCCTGTAACATCGCTTTGATAGCCTGCTGAAGATGGCAAACGGAGCCCTTAGAGCGCCGGGCATGACTGGTCCTAAACCTGTTGCCGGACCGCAACTTGCCGGTCAGACCAGCTGGGCTTCCGCCATTCGCCTGAAAGATGCTGGAGGCCAGTTAGCGGATACTGTTTTCTATGCCCTAGTCTTGTTTTGCGCTTTGGCCATCCTTGCTGTGGTCGGGCTAGTTTTGGACGAACTGGTTTCTAAGTCCCAGCTCTCGTGGCATGCCTTTGGCTTCAAGTTTTTCCTCGGCCAAAACTGGGATCCGGTGAACGACCAGTTCGGTGCTCTGCCCTTTATCTACGGCACCGTTGTTTCTTCCCTTTTGGCGCTTGTACTGGCCGTTCCCTTAGCCATCGGCGTGGCGGTTTTTACCACGGAGATGTCGCCGCGCTGGCTGCGTGGACCACTCGCCTTCACCACCGAGCTTCTCGCCGCGATTCCCAGCGTAATTTATGGATTGTGGGCAATCTTTGTTCTAGTTCCTTTGCTTCGCCAATATGTTCAACCTTGGTTGGCGCGCTATTTGGGATGGACCGGTCTTTTTGAAGGGCCTCCGTATGGCATTGGCATGCTCGCGGCGGGAATTATTTTGGCCATCATGATTATCCCGATCATCTCCTCCATCACGCGCGAGGTAATGACCGCGGTCTCGCAACAGCAAAGGGAAGGAGTGCTGGCCCTGGGCGCCACCCGTTGGGAAATGATTCGCATGGGAGTGCTGCGCAATGCTCGCGCCGGCATCATGGGTGGAGTGATTCTAGGTTTAGGACGCGCCCTCGGAGAAACCATGGCTGTCACCATGGTGATCGGCAATCGTCCCGAAATCGCTCGCTCTCTGTTTGCTCCCGGTTACACCATGGCGAGCGTGATCGCCAATGAATTCAGTGAGGCCACGGGAGACCTGTATCTCAGCGCTTTGATCGAAGTCGGACTGGCATTATTTCTGGTTACAATGGTAGTCAATATCCTGGCTCAACTTTTAGTTTGGTCCGTAACGCGTGGCGCTCCTGCGAGGACCCATGCCTGAAGACCCTATTAACGCTTCCAGCAAGGCGGTACCGCAGATCAATTTGCGCCGGCGTTTGGTCAACGCTGCCGTTACATTCGCAGCAGTCGGTGCGGTGATCCTCGTCCTTACTCCCCTGGTCGCGATCTTTGGCTACCTGGTTTATCGCGGCGTTGGTTCCGTGAATTGGGCATTTCTCACCCAAACTCCGAAGCCTGTAGGTGAAGCCGGAGGCGGAATGGCGAATGCAATTGCCGGTTCCGCCTTTATTCTTTTACTAGCAAGTCTTATCGGCGTTCCGTTCGGTATCGGCGCCGGCATCTATTTGGCTGAATATGGACGCAATCGGTTTGGAGATGCGATCCGCTTCACCGCTGATGTTTTGAATGGAGTGCCTTCCATCGTGATTGGCATTGTGGCTTACGGAATCGTTGTCCTCACGCAGGGACACTTCTCCGCGCTGGCTGGCGGGGTCGCGCTCTCTCTCATGATGATTCCAACCATCAGCCGGACCACGGAAGAGATGCTGCTGCTGGTTCCGAACTCGCTGCGCGAAGCCTCCTACGGTTTGGGCATTTCTCGTTGGCGGACCACACTGTCCATTACATTGCGCACCGCAACTTCCGGAGTCATCACCGGAGTGATGCTGGCCTTTGCCCGCGTGGCTGGCGAAACTGCACCTCTGTTGTTTACCGCCTTTGGCAATCAGTATTGGAATTACAGGATCGATCAGCCCACCGCTGCACTGCCGCTCCAGATATTCACTTACGCCATTTCGCCCTTCGATGAATGGCACCGCCAAGCCTGGGCGGGAGCGCTTGTCCTGATTGTGCTTATCGTGGTTTCAGTGAGCGCCGTTCGCATCGCGGCCAGCCGCGGTATGTTGAAGGGGGCCAATTGACTCCCGAACCAGGCACCGAGATCGGCATTCAAGTCGATAATCTGAACGCTTGGTTCGGCAAGACTCAGGCGCTTCAAGATATCAGCATGAATGTGGCCGCCAAGCATGCAACGGCGATCATCGGACCTTCCGGCTGTGGTAAATCCACCTTCGTTCGCTGCCTGAATCGCATGCATGAGACCGTGCGCGATGCTCGCGTTACGGGACGTGTCCGGATCGGAGAACTGGAAGTTTATAACGGTACGCCCGCAGTGTACGTTCGACGTCACGTCGGCATGGTGTTTCAGAAGGCGAATCCATTCCCTACCATGTCGATTTACGACAACGTTGCCGCTGGGCTCAGGCTGAATGGCTTTAGCGATCGCCGCAAATTGGATAAAATCGTCGAGAACTCATTGAAGATGGCGGTCCTGTGGGACGAAATCAAGGGCGACTTGCGGAAGAAGTCCGGCGCCAGCCTCTCCGGTGGACAGCAGCAGCGCCTCTGTATCGCACGTGCTCTGGCCGTCGAGCCTCAAGTTCTTCTGATGGACGAACCCTGTTCCGCGCTCGACCCTATTTCCAGTGGCAAAATTGAAGACCTCATTTTCCAACTCAAAGAGCATTACACCATCGTGATTGTCACGCATAATATGCAACAGGCCGCGCGGGTGGCGGAATACACAGGGTTCTTCCTCTTAGGCCGGCTGATTGAATTTGATAAGACCGAAAAGATTTTCACCACACCGTCCGAGAAGCGGACGGAAGACTACATCACAGGCAGGTTTGGATAATGCGTACCCGGTTTCAGCAGGCCCTCGATGAACTTCGCCAGCGGTTGCTGCTCATGGGTGGACTCGCTGAGCAGGCGGTAGACCGCGCCTGCCGTGCCTATACCGAGCGTGACCTGACAATCTGTCATACGGTATTGGAAGGTGAGAGCCAGATCAACGCCGCCGAGCGTGAGATTGACGAGCTCGCTTTCGATCTTCTCGCCATGCAGCAACCCATGGCAGTAGATCTTCGCTTCATCATGGCCGTAATTAAAATTAATTCCGATTTGGAGCGAGGAGGCGACCAGGCTGTCAACATTACCGAGCGCGTCATGGACATGGTGGAGTTGCCCGCCGAGGACCTCCCAGTCGATATTCCTCGCATGGCGACCGCGGTTGGAGCCATGGTCCGCCGCTCCCTCGAATCATTTATCGAGGGCAAAGCCGAGCTGGCCATGGCCGTACTGGAGATGGATAACGTCGTCGACCGCATGCGGGACGAGGCTTTCATTATGCTGGTAAAGACCATGAATGAACGCCCCCAAGCCACACGCCAGGCGCTGGACGCTCTGCTAGTGACTCGAAATCTGGAACGCGTTGCCGACCATACCACCAATATCGCCGAAGACGTCATCTTCTGGGTTCGCGGCGCTGACGTGCGCCACAATGCAATTCCAGAAACGACAGCTCCAGCCAAGAAGTAAGATTCTTCTGAGGCCGGCCTACAACTCTTGAAGCCAACCATCGTTGTCGTGGAGGACGATCTCGATATCTGCCGCCTGGTGCAGCACCATCTGGAAGCGGCAGGTTTTTCAGTGCGCGCCTACAACTCGGGCGGCACCGTGATCAGTGACGCCGAACGTCAGCGTCCTGGAATGTTTATCCTCGATATCATGGTGCCGGGCCGGGACGGATTGGAACTCTGCCGCTACATCCGACAGTCTCCGTCACTATCTACCATCCCAGTTATCTTCTTGACTGCGAAAAGTGGCGAGGCAGATCGTATACTCGGCCTTGAGCTCGGGGCCGACGATTACATTGCCAAACCTTTCAGCCCGCGTGAGCTCGTAGCCCGAGTCAAAGCCGTACTCCGTCGCTTCGAGCAGCCGCTTTCAGCTGCTCCGGTCCGGGTGGGGGAAATCGAAATCGATCCCGGGGCGATGACGCTCAGTGTCGCCGGAAAGCTCGTCACGACGACAGCCACCGAATTCCGCTTGCTCGATTATTTTGCCCGCCACGTCGGCCGTGTCTTTACCCGTGACCAGTTGTTGGATTCGGTTTGGCGGGATACCTCCTATGTCACCCCGCGCTCGGTGGATGTGTATGTTCGGCGTATCCGCGAAAAAATCGAACCTGATCCGGAGAATCCGCGCTACCTTAAGACTGTGCGGGGCGCCGGCTATCGGTTCGAGGTTCCCAAGTGAGCAGCCGAATTTTTCTCAAGCTGCTGGCGGTCTTTGTTCTCGTGATTGCCGCAGCCGTGGTCACGGTCGATTTCTCCGTTCGCAGCGCCTGGGAAAAATCTTTGCGCCAGGAGATCGAGCGCAACCTTACCCAGAAAACTGCCCTCTTCGCACACCGCGTAGACACCGATCGCAGCCATTCACTAACAGAAATCGCAGCCCAGGAAGCCTTAGCCGCAGGGGCTCGCGCCACCATCATCGATCCAACCGGTAAAGTGCTCGCGGATTCCGAAGCCTATCCATCCTCCATGGAAAACCATGCCCGCCGCAAAGAGTTCGCAGCGGCCCTTCACGGAAATGTTGGCTCGGATGAACGCCGCAGCCGCACTCTGGGAGTCCCGTTTCTTTATGTGGCAGCTCCCGTTTCCGGAGGCGCAGTCCGCTTCGCCTATCCTCTTTCCGATGTGGAGGCTGCTACCAAACGTGCCCCTCACACGCTTTTGATTGCTTCCGCTATGGCTTTTGTTCTGGCCCTGCTGATTGCAGCCACCGCGGCGCAATATATTGCCCGCCGCCTTCGCCGTATTGTGGAATTTGCCGACAAGGTTGCCGCAGGTGACTTGACGGCCCGCATCTCGGAACCTTCGCGGGACGAGATTGGCCAGGTTGCTGCAGCTCTCGACAAGACTGCACGCCAGCTCGAGGAAAACTTTGCCGCCCTGCAAACCAGCCAGCGTCAACTCGAAACCCTGTTGAACAGCATGCAGGACGCGGTCATCGCCGTCGCGTCTGATGGTCGCGTGCAATGGGCCAATCGCAGCATGGACCGTTTACTTCCCCAACGCACGCGCCTGAACGCGCCGGTGGTCGAGACTGTCCGCGATCCCGATTTTCTTCGTGCTGTACGCAGCGCCACCGAGGACCGGAAGGTCAGTTCGGCTCGCGCAGCTTCTATTCTTCCCGGCCGCAGCTTTGATGTCACCGCAGCCCCCATGCCCGGCGGAAGCGCGGTAGCCGTCCTGCGCGATCTAACCGAGACGGAACGCATCGAGAAGACACGCCGCGACTTCATCGCCAATGTCTCGCATGAGCTTCGAACTCCGCTCACTTCCATACAGGGCTATGCCGAAACCCTGCTCGATAACGGCTGCGAAAAAAATCACTTGCCGGAGTTTCTCGAGATCATTCGCAAAAATGCCGCTCGAATGTCACTTCTTACCGAAGATCTTCTCACCTTGGCGCGGGTTGAATCGGGAGAGCAGCGTTTTGATTCTCAGCCCGTAGCGCCGGCGGAACTCCTTCACGACGCCCTCGAAAGTTTTCGCGAACTCGCCCGTGCTCAGGGCGTCGAGCTCACGACGGGAGATAGCACCGCTCCCATGGTGAATGCTGATCGCGAAGCCATTCATCAAGTGCTTTCCAATTTGATCGATAACGCGTTGAAGTACGGCGCCAAGGGTGGACGCGTCGTAGTCGGTGCACGCTCCTCAGGGAATGCGGTTGAGTTCTACGTCCAAGACTTCGGTCCGGGCATTCCTTCGGAGCACCTGCCCCGGCTGTTCGAGCGTTTCTACCGCGTCGATAAAGCCCGTTCACGCGAGTCCGGCGGCACCGGATTGGGATTGGCCATCGCCAAACATATCGTGATGGCTCATGGCGGCTCCATCTGGGCTCAAAGTGAACTCAATCACGGCTCGACATTTTCGTTCACGCTCCCGGTTGCGACCCCTGTTGTAAACTGAAAGCAGGCAGTGTGTTGCCGCGTAGCGACGGGTGAGTGGTTGAGCAGTTCCCGCCCTTTCGATTCCGCGGAGTAGCAAAAGACCGTAGTAACCGGAGAGGTGGCCGAGTGGTTGATGGCACCGGTCTTGAAAACCGGCATACCTGAAAGGGTATCGGGGGTTCGAATCCCTCCCTCTCCGCCAGACCTTTTCGCAATCTAGCAGTTACGCGGTGTGATACCTGGAATGTGCCCGTCCGTTCGCAGCCAAAACAACAGGGCGTAAGCCTCTGGAGGCGAGCGTCAGCGTAAGGGGATACAGTATCCTTTTCAAAACAAGCCGGCGCTCTCCGCGACACTAGCCCGGGCCAATTCGAAAGTATTCAGTGCTTCTCTCAACAGCTTGATCTTTCCTTTCTCGGCGACCAGGCGGCCAAAGAAGAGCTGATGAACGGAGCGTCCGGTTTTGCTCGACACCTGCGGTGAACTCGTATTCGCCAAAGGCCTGCTCGGGAGTATCGATCAGCACCTTAATATTCTCGAGTTCGAAGCCTCGATAGAGATCGCGCACGAATTGGAAAAAATCGGCGATGGCGGCGCGTCCCTCGTACTGTGAGGGACATCCGAACGTGGCAAGATAGGGCATCTCAAAGGCGCCATCTTCAGCAAACATCTCCGCCGCCTGCTTCGGATCCTTGAACGAGGAAGCGGTGAATTCAAGCATGAGTTCCTTTGCATTTTTCATGGACATCTTCTTTTCCTCCAATTTCAAGTTGAATCCTCTTGTGCTTCAATATGGATTATTTCTATAATCCACTTATAGGATTAGGTTCGTCATCCTGATTTAGTTGCAGTTTTTTTGGGGAGGTGCCGCATGGGCTATTCCAGGGCTCAAAAAGCTAGAACTCATAAGCGCATCGTTGCCATTGCCGCAAAGAGATTCCGCGAAAAGGGCCTCGCGGGATTCGGAATCGCCGAACTGATGAAGGAGGCAGGCCTTACCGTGGGCGGGTTCTACAAGCATTTCGATTCGCGTGACCACTTAGTGGCCGAAGCGGTCAGCTCTGCGTTCGGCGGTTGGAAGCGTCGAGTGGACGCAGCCGCATCCGGCGGGCCGCCAGTATCCTATGAAAAGCTGATTGACGACTATCTGAACCAAGCTCACCGCGACAACCCAGGCACGGGCTGCGCCTTCAGCGCCCTGGCGCCGGAGATCGCACGCAGTGATAAGCGGACCCGTGCACTTGCCTCCGAACAGGTTCGGAACGACATTCAGTTGATTGCCGCCTTGCTTCCGGAGAAAGACAAGCGTACCGCAAGATCGAGAGCGATTTTGACTTTCAGTGCGCTCGTCGGGGCGATGGCTCTGGCGCGCGCGGTATCGGATGAGGCCCTTTCGCGCGAAATACTAAAGACCGTGGCAGAACTTTTGAAGAATTCCACGTCGAAGCACCAGGAGATTAAAAGGGCGTAAACCAGTTACGCTACTTTCGCACAGTCTTCGTCAGACACAGACGCGTGCTTTCCCAGCCGCAGAGAGCCTCCGAAAGTCTTTTGATACGTGCCATTGAAACCTGCCCACATCGCTTGATCTTTCCCGGAGCGCGATGCGCTTGTGAGTTTTCCTCTTTTCAACTTTGGAATGGCCTATCCCACCCTCCTAAAAATACTGAATCTAACTTAGGATTATGCATCTAATCCTGAGAATGGATTATAACAGTAATCCAGGCTTACTACCATTGCCCCTGACAGCCGAATCACCATGCTGGTGAACAATGCCGGCACTTCGAAATCCGGCCCTTCCATCGAAGTTCCTTTAGCCGAGGTAGACCGTCAGTTGGACGTGAATGCCAGGGCGCTCACGCATTTGAGTCTCGCCATGCTCCCTGGTTTTAAAGAGCGCGACCACGGCACGATCATCAACATTGGTTCCGTGGTTTCATTCTATGCGCTGTCGTTCGCTACAACATACTTGTCAAGGCTGATCAAGCGCAGAGCCTGGCGCTGCACACGACCCTGAATATGCTTGCCTCGGAGATGGCGG
>Ga0137384_10002460_pt1 | contig 14712 bp, 16 predicted proteins | sample SagtaG_2_FD_104922 | JGI IMG/M metagenome (GOLD analysis project Ga0137384, IMG submission 104922) | Vadose zone soil microbial communities from Sagehorn Ranch, Mendocino, California, USA - Sage2_R_60_16 metaG | ecosystem: Environmental > Terrestrial > Soil > Vadose zone | place: USA... | reverse complement strand
GGGCCGGAGTTATAAGCGGCCATGGCCAGATACCAGTCGCCAAACTGGTTGTAGAGATCTTTCAGGTGCCGGGCGGCTGCGCGGGTTGATTTTTCCGGATCCTGGCGGTCATCCACCCATGAATCGTGATGCAAATCGTAGGCCCTGGCGCGGCTGCCCATGAACTGCCAAATCCCACGCGCTCCCGCCCGCGAGACCGCATAAGGATGGAATCCAGATTCCGCTTGCGCGAGATAAATCAGGTCCTGCGGGACGCCCTCTTCTTTCAATATCCGCTCGATCATCTCCCGGTAGCGCCCACTCAGCGTCAGGGCGCGTTCCAACGTGCCGTGTCCGCGGCTGGAGAAATAGTTGATATATCCCGCTACCTGATCGGTCATCATCAAAGGAAGGTCGGAGTGCGTCGCTTTTATTTCGGCGGCAGCTTGTGCCTTCAGATCAGGATCTACGGGATAGTTCGTGACTTCGTTAGCTTCGTCGATCGGGGCCGGCTCGGACTTCTGCTCCGGGGCAGTCTCGCTTTGCTGGACCGCGGCAGATTCCAGCTTGTTTATGCTTTCCAGTACCCGGTCAAACTCATGCTGAAAACGTAAATCGGAGCGAACGTCCGACGGACTTGCCATCAGCAGGTTGAAGGTGCGATCAAAGTGCACTTTGGCTTGATCTTTTTGGCCCGCGTTATATTGATCCAGTCCAGCCTGGTATTCGGTTTCCGCTTTGCCGATTACCTCGACAACCGGATCTGGCTTGGGTTCGGCTTGCTGGATTACCGACCGCACCGGAGCCGTCGGCTTGGCGGTGGTCGGTGCCGGGCTTGTCCTAGCCGGAGCAGACGCCTGAATCGGTGGGGGCGACGCCTGGAAAGCCGGAAGGGCGGACACGGGTTTCTTCGCAGTCTGGCAGCCTAGACCAGCCAGCAGCAGCGCCATCGACGTGGCGATCTGCAAATAAGAACGCTTGATCTTCATATCCATCTATAACTTACCGCCAAGCCTGTCGTTGGTTCCGGCAAAGGATACGAAATCCTACTCCCCGAATTTTGATGGGTCAACGTCTAATCGGGGGAGCCTAGGTTACTTCTGGAACAGGCCGAAAGGGCACCGAACCTTTGACAATATTCTGTCCCACAGTCCAGACTCACCTTCTTGGCGAAAAGCTCAATACGTTTAGCCTGACCTCGGCATCGAAGAGGATCACACTGAATCGTTTTATCTTCAACCCGTAAACACGGTCTGCACCCACCGGCCGGCATGAATTCAGAAAGCCGAAATGATGTCCCGAAAACTCGAGTTTTGGTGCTGCTGGTGATCGCCACCAATGTCCTCGGAAACGTCTCGCTCAGCCGGGGCATGCACCAGGTCGGCCGGATTGTCTCCGCCTCTCCGCTGGATTACTTAAGAGCTTTCGCCAATCCCTGGACCCTGATTGGGATTTGCGTCCTGGTGATTTGGATGCTCTCGGATCTGGCATTGCTGAGCCGGGCCGACCTCAGCTTCGTACTGCCAGTGACCGCCAGCGCCTATGTGCTGGTCGCTCTCGGCGGGCATTTTCTGCTGCGCGATCACATTAGCTGGGAGCGCTGGACAGGAATAGTGCTGATTACGGTCGGAGTCATTCTGGCCGAAGAGACCCCCGCTCGCACTACCAAAGGTCCGCCGGAGAGCCTGCTATGAAATGGCTGCTGGTTGGGATCATCGCGCTCTGCAATACGCTGGGTGACGTGCTGAACACCGCTGGCATGAAGCGGCAAGGAGAAATTGAGGACCTGAGGCCGCGTAGCGTAGCCGCTATGGTCAAACGCATCTTGAGGAACCCCCTCGTCCTTGCCGGATTTGGGGCGCTGGCGGTTTCTTTCTTTGCCCTGCTATCGCTGCTTTCGATAACAACCGTAAGCTTCGCGGTCCCGGCCACGGCCATCAGCTATCTGCTCGAGACTCTGCTGGCAAAGTACATCCTGCGAGAAGACGTGAGGTGGCGGAGATGGGCCGCCGCGACTTTTGTGGCATGCGGCGTCGTGCTGCTGTCCTTCTAGCGGATTACGCGGCTCAGTGTTTCGTAGCACCCAATAAATTACCTAGGGCTCGAACATCCGCTGCGCTCGTGTCGCCGATGACAATGTAGCGAAGCCCGTTGTCGGACCAAGTCTCTATATTGAAAGCTAGTCTGCGCACAGATGCCGGACCGGCGCTGAGGCCAGTAAGGTTCCCCGAATCCTGCAAGATGAACACCGAGATCTGGTGCTTGCGGATTCCGAAGAGTAGCTGGGCGCTGGGCCTCTGGCCGACATAAGCCACGCGGCCACCTATCAACCGGAACTCAGTATTCTGCAGCTCCGGCAGATCGAAGGTGAAAGGCAGCTTGCCTTCAAACCAGGGTTTTACGGTGTGACGGTCGGTCGAAATTACGTCCACGGGATTCGCGCTAGCCAGGGTGGCAACATGCATATCCGCGATTTCCGCGAGGACATCCGGCCGCTGCGCATGCCGCGCCCAGAATCCAATGCCCACGACGGCTGCGATCATCGCGGTTGCGAATGCGATTTGCGGCAGCCAGTACAGCCTGGACTTCCGTTGTCTGCCTACAGTTTTCGCTACTCTTACGCGGAACTCAGGTGATGGCGCGAACGCCCTTGCAGCAGCGGAGTGGATGGATCGCTTCATCTGCAGGCGACCGAGGGCCTCTGCCGCGCAGGCTGTGCAAGTATGCAAGTGTGCTTCTACCTGAGCCATTTCCGATTCCGGCAGCTCGGCATCCGCATAGAGATCGAGTTTGCTGCCCCACTCACAGCTCATCGGCTTGCTCCCTGAACTTTGGCTCGCAACAGTTCTCGCATTGCTTTTCGCGCCCGAGAGAGGCGCGACATCACCGTCCCGATGGGCGTTCCCAGCAACTCCGCAATCTCTTTGTACGTCATTTCCTCAACGTCGGACAAAAGGATGATTTCGCGGTGCTGCACCGGCAATTGCTCTAGCGCCAACTGGATCTGCTGCTGATCGGCGCGCGCCATCAACAGTGATTCCGGATCATCTGCCGTGGCCGGCTCGGCAACCGGAGGTTCGTCATCGTCGAGAGAAACCATCGACTTCAATCCCGTCCTTGACGTGAGGAACGTGTTGCGCAAAATCCGGTACATCCATGCGCGGAAGTTGGTTCCCGGGGCATAAGATGAGAAGCCCTTAAGCGCTTTGACGTAAGTTTCCTGCACTAGATCTTCAGCCTCGTCGCGGTTTCCTGCGAGCCAGTGCGCGAAGTTGTACAGCGGCGCAAGCAGGGGAAGAGCTAGCGCTTCAAATGTCTCGGCATTCGCGCGGTCTTGGGGCACGTACCAATTACGATAACCCGCCGCGAGCGAAATTATTCCATTTCTTAATTTCCATGTGGTTTTTTACACCCTTGGGAATAGAAACCTGTTTCCCCCAGTTTGATTCAGCATCCGGCAGTCGAAAATCGTAGTCGATTCCTGAGGAGGAAACCTTCTCAAACTCCGGGATGACGCGAGCCGAAAAGAGCTGTGGAAAGGACCAAGAAATGAAAAATCTAAACAGGAAATACGCCCAGGCCATCGGTCTGGCGGCACTTGCTATCGGCATCTTCATCGCGCGGAAAGCGTGCAGAGAGCTGTCGCATCGGATGTCCCGGATCAGTCCGCCTCAGCCGCAGAGGTGAAAATCGACAACTTCACTTTTCAGGCACCGACCATCACCGTTTCCGCAGGAACGCAGGTTACATGGATCAACCGTGACGATATACCGCATGTAGTCACCAGCGATGACAAGCTGTTTAAGTCGAAGGCCCTCGACACTGACGAGAAGTTCAGCTACACATTCGCCACGCCGGGAACGTACCACTACTTCTGTTCCATCCATCCCAAGATGACTGGCGAGGTCATCGTGAAGTAGTCCGGTGGCTGGTCCGGTCCTCCTCAATCCTCGGCTAGCGGACTGAGGACACCCTCTTTCTTGATGGCCAGCCGGATGGGACGAGGCGGGCCTTTGCGCGGAATCGTGGCCTCGATCCACAACTCCTCACCGCGATTACGCAGCAGTGGGCCGGAATTGTGCTCCGGGAGGAAATAGGCCGTTTCTCCGTTAATGTCTGCGACCAGACCATCTTTGGTGTTGCGAATATTTACCCAGAACTCGCCGTCTTGATTTGCGACAGCAACCAGTTGACCGTTGCGCAGAACTAGATTGCAGCGGTTGGGACTGAAGACTTGATTCGACGCGTCACTGCTGTCAACTTCATTCGACCGGATGCTCGTGCCACCTGGAGGTATCAGACGGCTCGTGAAACCTTCGGCCGGTACTTCTATGCTGAGCGCGAGGTACTTGCCTCGGATCGGCAGGTTCGGATCGTAGATTGCGCTCTTGATCCAAACCCGAGGACGATACGCCCGGTCGTAGAGCAGCTTGGCTCCCAGTGTGCAGACAATGGCCACCTGTAGAACCGCCAGTAGCAATCCTTTGTAGATCGGTTTCATGCTGCAGTCGCCTTCACCTTGGCCACCAGTTGACGCCGGGTCCCCTCTAGTCCCCAGGCGAGGATGAGGAAGAGAAGCCCGAGCCCCATCAGGCTGGCGGAGCGGCCAAGTTTGTCCATAACATTTGAGAAGTAGAAAAACAGCACCGTAAGCCCGAAACCCAGAATACCCAAATTAATTCGCTCACGGCGCGCTTCCTGAAGTCCCCAGGCGATTAACCCGAGAGATGCGAGGGCCGACCAAATGTACGGAGTGAGCTTGGCTTCGGGAGAAATGAAACCAAGAACCAGAATCCAGACCGCCGCCAATGCATTGATCAGGGCCCCGCGACGACGCAGCCAAACGGCAAGAAGAAGCGGCAAAACCACCCCTAACCCTTTCCCCAGAAACAGAAGACCGTAGGATATGGTCCGGCTCTGCCCCCACCACGCTTCGGGAATCGCGGCAATCGTCAGCGGGATAAGGGTAGTGCCACCGATCCACGCCAACACGCGGCGTACCGGCTCACGATGTTCCGCGGACAAAGCGCTCAGGTAGGTAAGAGCGAGAAGCAATAGTCCTTGCGCCATGATCTGCTCGGAACCATTCATGCGCTCGGTGGCATCAAGCCATTCGCTGGCCAGCCACGCGGGCGTGAGTAACGCAACGAAAGCAGCCTGCACCCAGTCGCGGCGCAGACCCCAGCCAATCCAAGCACCAAGCGCCCAGAGCATCACACCTCCGGGCCAGTGTTCCTGCAGATTGAAAATCTGCGCGGAGAGAAATATGCCAGCTCCCAGAGCAGCCGTGCCCACTCCGTGCAAGGCTGTGGAGAGGGCTGGGAAACGTTCTGAGAAAATCGCCCCAGCGACGTGGAAAATCGCGACGAGTGTCAACACAAGCGAGAAGCGACCCGATGGCGAGAGGTCGTCCCAATGGGCAGAAACAAAAAGCAGCACGCCGGCGGCTAGCATCAAAGCGCCAAAGCCGATGGCGATCAGAATTGGCCAGCGCAGGTGCTTGGGCTGCTCCTGACTAGCCTCAAAGTCGCGGATTCGGGCCGCAGTCGTGGAGTCCACCAAGCCAGCTGAACTCCATCGATCGAGGGCCGATTGCCACGATTCCGACATTCTTCCTCCGGGCGCAACGCGGGTGACCAGCCCCGCTCTTCGTCTACCAGTTCACCTTCAGCCCAAACTGCAACTGCCGCGGGTCATAGGCTGCGGTAGGCTGGCCGGCATTGGCAAAAAGCTGGTTGACGTCCGCGACGTTGTACTTATTTGCAATATTGAAGATGTCCACCGAAGCATCCAAATTTATGCGCTCACCGAAATAGATTTTTCGGCCAACGCGCAGATCATTGAACACATTCCAGGGTTTCACTCCGGCATTGCGGCCCAGGTTTCCGTCAAGTGCGGCCAGGGTTGGCGTGCCTCCTGCGGCGAAGACCGCGAAGCACGGTTCCTGGAAGAATCCTGTGGGCGAATACTTGGACGCGACCGGTCCGCCGCAACCGACGTCTGGGGCGCCCGCAGGCACGATGTTCGGCCGGCCCGTATCGGGCGAGAACTGGAAGTTGTCCGGGTTGCCGGTGATGATGTTAAACGGTCTTCCGGAAGCGATTTCAATAATCGGAGCCACAGTCCAATTGCTGAACAACCGGCTGACGAAGCTGTCGCCTACCAGCCTTCCGCTTTGGTACACACCACTAAATACGAAGCGATGTCGTTGATCGAAGAGCGAGGTGGAGCGTTCTGCGCTGGGGAAGAAACTGTCTTGCGGGGCGAGCGGCGACTGCAGGTCGGTTGAATCGTCAATTGCGTGTGACCAGGTGTAGGATGTGAGGAATTCGTAATGGCTGCTGAAGCGCTTCCTCAAGTTGAGCGTCATCCCGTGATATACCGAGCTGCCGTTCGAGTAGTTCGCGTCCATATCGCTAAAAGGAACACATCCTGAAAGAGTCGTAGGATCGCAATTGGCGTTAAGTCCGTTTGCTTGCAAGATGCCTTGCGCCAGCGGGATGCATCCACCCGCACCACCGAGGATCAGAGCGTTCGCAATAGCCGGATTCAGGCCGGATGGGCGGAAGAAATTCGTCAGCGCGGAAGCCACCCAGGGAGCTCCGGTCGTGGAATTGACCCCGCAAGGAAGTGGTCCTGAGCCGACGAAAAGGGGACCACTGGAGGCGCCGGAGTTGGGGTCCGCCAGGGCTGCCTGCCAGTTCTTTAACAGCAAGTCACCGCGCACCGTGTTGGCGTTGATCGGACGATTCAGATGCCTACCGCCGTTGAAATTGTAGGCGATGCTAAATGCGAAATCGTGCCCCAGGTCGCGCTCGAAAGTGAGATTCGCCTGCTGCGCGTAGGCATAGACGAAGTTCTTGGCTTGCGGATATCCGAACGGCTGAAACGCCAGTGGGAAGAAACTCGATGGCTTCAAATAATTCTGATTGATGAACAGGCTCGCATTGAAGGCATCGAATCGCTGTTGACCAGGCAAATAGCCGGGAATGTTCGGCAGGCACGCGCTGGTGGTCAGAATACCCTGGAAGATATTGGTCGCGTTCAGACTGGACGCGCCGGGGGCTACGTTGGGATTGCATGGGCTTCCACCCGCAAATAGCAACTGGCCGCTCTTCGAACCGTCAGATGCGTCGCCCAGGAAATAGAGACCCAACAACGGATGGTCGTAGAACATCCCGTAAGAAGCGCGTATGACGCTCTTGCCGTCGCCACCGGGGCTCCACGCCAGCCCAAGTCGGGGCTGAACGTTATTAGCGTCAGTTTGGATGCCCTTCTGAAGTCCGAGCTGGTTGTAGGCCGCAAGCGCTAGCCCGGTTGGGGCAGTAAGCTTCGGCGGAAACTCAACGTCATAGCGCAGCCCGTAATTCAATGTAAGGTTCGGACGCACGCGCCAGGAATCCTCCCAAAACAGTCCCAGGGGCTTGTTGTTGAAGTTGTCTGTCGGATTGCCGATGCCCTGCACTACAGTGCTCGGCAGTCCCAAGCCGTATGCTTGGACGGGCGAAAACTGAGGGATTCCTAGCCCAGCAGGGAAGCCGAGCTGGGTCGCATCTAGCGCTCCAAAGCCATAAACCCCTCCATAATTCACTGTAAAGGTTGCTCCCAGTTTGATGTAGTTGAAATCGACCCCCAATTTCGTGCTATGGCGCCCGAGTACCCAGGCAAGGTCGTCAGCAAACTGGTAACGCTGTTCGGTACGTTGGATATAGGAATAGGGTTCCCGTCCCGTATAGGAAAAACCGGGGATGTTTACCGCGACATCGGATCCGCCAGGAGCGTTGGAATAGAAGTAAGAGAGACCGCGGCGCGCATACTGGAACCGGAATTCATTCAATTTGTTACTAGCAATCGTCCAAGTGTCTTGCGCGACGCCTGCCGCATCGCGGTAGGTCTGCTGAGAGGTTCTGGAAAACGCATTTTGGCCGAATGTCTGGTTTTCGCCATTGACTTCGATACCGGTCACGGTGCTGGGGCTAACACTGCCGCGCAAGGTGAGCCGGTGGGCGGCGTTGAGATTGTGATCCAGACGCAGAGAGTAAATACTTGTCCCCTCGAAAACGGGGAAGTTTCCCCGTTGCGCGTTTAATCCAAGGACCGACGCTGGAAGACCATTACAAAGTGGATTGCTGCTGTTGCACGAAGTTGGGAACTGCTTCAGGGGGCTGGAGCCGTTGCCGGGCGTTGGGGCGATTAAACCAAAAGCTTGGGGGTATGTTCCATTCAATGCTACGCCTGAAGAACCTCCGGCCAGAAATGCATATTGCTGGAGAAGAGAAGGCGGTAGAGGAGCACTCAGAAAGGCGGCCTGGGCCGGCGTCACTTGGATACCGAAAGTTCCTGCAGGCGCTCCGTAGATGGCTGAAGCGTCGAAGGGCACAAGCCCCCAGTTGTCCTGCCCAATGCTGGCAAATCCAGTCTCATGCCGTCGCGTGATCTCGTATGAGAAGTAGTAGAAGGTCTTGTCTTTCTTGAGGGCGCCGCCGAATCCGGTGCCTGCTTGCACCCTAGTGTATGCGGGATTGGATACGTTGCTGAAGGGGTTCACCGCCTGGAAATTGCGGTTGCGCAGAAAGCCGAAGACATCGCCGTGGAAGTCATTGGATCCCGAGCGGGTAATGATATTCACCACGCCACCAGCAGCGCGGCCATATTCCGCTGCATAATTGTTCGTGATGATTTGAAACTCTTGTACCGCTTCCTGCGAGACGGTGGAACGGACGCCGTTCACGGAGTTGTCAGTGGCGTCAGCACCGTCCACGTTGACTAGATTAGAGCGAGCACGTTGTCCACTCATGTTTAGCCCTGATGTCGGAGCTGCTCCAATGCTAGGCGCGTTATCGCGCACTACCTGGGAATCCGTCAGCGTGAAATTGATGTAATTTCGCCCGTTAGTCGGCAGGTTATCAATTCGAAGTTGATCGACAGTGTCGGTGGTCGAAGTGCGGGTCGTTTCGACCAACTCCGCCACCGAGCTAACGGTCACCGATTCTTTTCCTCCGGCGACGCCGAGCGTGATCGGGAGTTCTTCCACCCCTCCGACGGTAATCACAACGCCGGTGGCGGTAGCAGGCGCGAAACCCGAAGCGCTGACGGTCACCACGTAGGAGGCCGGTGGTAGCGCCTGGGCGCTGTATTCCCCTGTGCCATTGCTGGCCGCAGGCCGCTCGATTCCTTTGGCCTCATCGCGCACTGTGACCGTGGCATTAGTCACCAGGTTTCCCTGAGGGTCTTTCACGGTTACGTGCAGATCACCAGTGGCGACGCCTTGTCCGTAGACGAGCGACGCGACAGCGAGGACGAGCGCTAGTAGCAAGCAGATTCTTGGGATTCGCATATACTTCTCCAACGCGAGAATTCTCCAGAGCTGGCAATTTGACCAAGTCCGGAGTGGGGTGAAGCACGAACTTTTCTGAAAGTGGAGGTTCGCTGGTTTTTACATCAGTACATAGCAAGAAAGCAAGCAAGATATATTTGCGCTTTCGGAACGGGGTCACGCTTGAAGAACGGCAGACCGGCCGGAGGGTGGCTGTCACAAGTTGCGATGAGAATCTGAGCGTCATGAGCCACCTCCGGCATGGGCCTGCGCCAGAAATACCAGTTACTCCCTCGACCGCTGGCTGCTTCTGGTGCGGACACATTGCTCTGGAGCTTGCTGCCCGTCAATACCATGGCAATCACGCCTGCTGCATTTTTGGCTCACGACCTAAGCACTTGAGAGTAGAAGAGTTACAGAGGGCCTCACGCGGACTTGGCTGCATTCGTATCTACGCCGGATCCCAGTCTGTCAACGGTCCGCAAACACCAGGCCATGCGCGGGGTGTTGTAGGAGATTCCCAGGCGACCCTGGGCATCGAGCAAGATAATTCCCCCGTGCCCGCCAACGCGATCTTTAAGGTAATTCATGGCTTCGACCGCCACCCATTGTGGCATGTTTCCGGAAGCTACCCGGTCAGCGGCCCATTTCGCCAGCACCAACTTCATAATCGGCTCACCCCATCCGGTAGTGGAAACAGCAGCGCTCTGGTTGTCGGCGTAACAACCACAGCCGATCAGAGAGGAATCCCCGAGCCGCCCCGGGGCCTTGTTCAAAGTTCCGCCGGTCGACGTTGCTGCGGCAATATTACCTTCGCCATCGAGCGCAACCGCGCCGACAGTATCGTGGGAAATCGTAGGTGCGAATAGTTCCTGCGTCGCGCCCGCAGCAGCGGCCTGAAGAATACGAAGCCGTTCGATTTCTCTGGGGATGATCAGATCTTCGTTTCTGCAAAGAGGAATTCCATGCTCCTGAGCAAAGCGCTCGGCGCCTTCAGCGACAAAATACACATGCGGACTCTCGCTCAGCACCTTGCGGGCAGCACGGACGGGATTCGCAATGTGTTCCACGCAGCCGACTCCGCCGGCACGAAGCGTGGCTCCGTCCATGATGAGGGAATCAAGCTGAACCTTGCCCTCGCGATTCAGGAAGCTACCCCGGCCGGCATCAAAGGCTTCATCGTCTTCCATAACGACGACAGCCTCCTCGACCGCGTCTAACGCCGATCCGCCCTTCTCAAGCACTCGCCAACCGGCCGCGGCGGCATTCCGCACACCGTTCAAATGGGCTTCGACCATGTCGTCAGGGATCGCCCACGCGCCACCGTGGACGAGCAGAGTTGGATTATTTTTCAATCGGATCTCTCGAAGAAACTCGTCAGTTTAGCACTTCGCTGTCGATAGCTTATTCAGCCGTGTCATCCCGAATGCGCTCAAAGCGCGAGAGGGATCTAACGTCAGTTGTTCCATGGATGCAGTCTGGCATAGCCATGAATAACGTATGGGCCAGGCGCAATGTCGAACCGCACCCATGACGTTGCTAATCCTTTCGCATCGTTAGGCCCCTCTCCCGGCCTCCCCGGGAGGCCGGGTTCGGGATGACAGCGGGTTTCGCGTCATCATCTCGGGAATGCTCACGAACTCAAAGCCTTCGGATTGGTAGCGCGCAATCACACGATCTACCGCTTCCACAGTCTTCGACCGATCGGCCCCAAATGCGGCGTGCCCACCATCGTGCAACAGGACCACATTTCCACCACGAATTTTCCCTGCAACTCTCTTTTCAATGTAGTCAGCAGACGGCGCATTCCAGTCGTACCCAGTCACGTTCCACATGACGGGTTCAAGTCCAAGCTGCCGGACGATTGGAAACGTCCCAGGCCGCCTCCCTCCCCAAGGAGGGCGGAAAAGGTTCGAATGCTCGCCGACTGCGTCAGAGATCGCGTCGCGGCATTGCAGGATTTCCTGGCGGACACGCGAGCCGGGCTGAAAAATAAGCACAGAATGCGTGAAGGTGTGATTGCCGATCACGTGACCTTGCCTGGCGATCGCTTGCGCGATATCTGGACGCTGCTTGACGTAGCATCCAATCAGAAAGAAAGTCGCTTGGACGCGGTGCTTGCTCAGGACGTCAAGCAACCGCAATGTGTGCGGATCGTTCGGCCCATCGTCAAAAGTGAGGGCGACTTGTTTTGACCCGCGCGGTAATCCGTAAAATGCGCGCCCGAACCACTGCCCGGTCGGTGCCATGGACTGGTACCCCGCAGAAATAGCGGCTGCACCAGCGGCAATAGCCAGGCCCAGCATGGTGGGATTGTAAATGCCTGGATTGACGGATTGATGAATTTACGGATTGCCGCATTTGCGACCTTCCACGATTCGAAAATCCTGAATTTCGTAAGTTCGTCAATGGTGTTAACTTCTTCCTCAATTGCACGCGGGCCGCGCTCGCGATATTCTCGAATGCGACCGTTTCTCTTCGCACTCAACATCCATGGCCAACCTCTTTGATCTGCCCCGGTACATTGCAATAGAAGGTCCCATACGAGTCGGCAAGAGCACGCTTTCGACAGTTCTCGCCGAACGGCTGAATGCCCAACGCGTGACCGATCCCGAGCAGAATTCTTTTCTCAGCGCTTTTTACAACGGCGAGCCGGGAGCGGGATTTCAAGCGCAGTTCACGTTTCTGGTCCGCCGCTTCGAGCAGCTTCATGCCTTGGACCTGGGCGCGCGTTCGCAGAAAGTCGTGGTCTCGGACTTCATCTTCGAGAAGGACAAAATCTTCGCCTGCCTCAACCTCAACGACCAGGAACTCGACACCTATAACCGCTACTACAACTATTTTCGCGAGCAACTGCCCACGCCCGACCTGGTGATTTATCTGCAGGCCACGCCCGAAGTGCTAAAAAAGCGCCTGAAAAAGAAGAACGCCCCGGCCGAAAAGGCGATCAGCGAGGAGTATCTGGAAGAAGTCGTCAAAGCTTACGAGCACTTCTTTTTTCACTATACGTCGTCCGACCTGCTGATCGTGAACACCTCGGAGATTGACTTCGTCGAGCGCAACGAAGATTTGCAGGAGCTGCTGAGAAAAGTCTCCGCGCCGATCAAGGGTACGCAGTATTTTCTGCCGCTGGGGAGCCAGGAAGCGGCTAGCGCGTGAGGGCGGTCGTCGGCTGTTGGTCATCCGGGGAACGCCAAACGCATAGAATTCACCCAGGGCATTTCTAGAAGGGTGCACCCGTGGGTGAACTTCGCCTCGGAGATCAACTGGTCCGTTACGATCGGGATGCGACCTTAGCCGCCTACGCTCAGTTGCAACATGGCGACGCGGAAAGGTGCGGATGTGCAGGCTGCCGCAATTTCATTGCGGGGCGAGAGCAAGCATTTCCGGACGCGTTCCGGACTTTCCTCGCCGAACTCGGAATTGATCCCAACAAAGAAGGCGAGGCGATTCATTATGGGCCGGTTGACGGCGATCTGGATTTTTTGCGGCGGCTGGTTCTATTTCGTCGGCGAATTGGATTGAAGTCGGCGAGAGACTCACAACAGTACAATTGCCTGGTTCGCCATCTCCCATACGGCTAGGTCCCGGCCCAGGAGAGGGCTTCCAATATTGGTTCTCTACGAGTTTTGCGCGTCCACCCGCAATCTTCGGAAGCAAGGTGGGAGCTGTCGAATTCACAACTCTAATCCCGTGGGTTCTGGATGAGCCTTATGATCCCGCGTTCGAGAGAACAATGGACAAAGCGGAAGAGATCATGGCACGGTATCGCAAAACACTTCGCGATCTGGCGAAGTGAAGGGCCCGCAGAGCTCATTTTCCGTGCCGCGGCAAGCACATAGTGGGTTAAGTCCTTCGTGTTCTACGCTTGACGGGCGCGGACGCCCGTCGCTCCACATGCGGATTAGGGCCACCGTCCGACGACTATCGACCAACGACCCACTTTACGACTACAATTCCCTTGCGGCATCTAAATAGCTGCATGCAGGCTCTATCCGCCGAGTTGCGGAGGGGCACTGGAGGACATCGTGAGTCTCACTCCGATTGGCGCTCCGCGCCAGAAAATCACTGTCGCATCCCTTCGTGAAAAGAAGCTCCACCACGAACCAATTACTTGCCTGACCGCCTACGACTATTCCGCCGCGCGGCTGGTGGATGAAGCTGGCATTGACATGGTCCTGGTTGGCGATTCGCTGGCCATGACTATGCTTGGCCACGAGAACACGCTCTCAGTCACGGTGGACGAAATGCTGCACCACGTCCGCGCCGTGCGCCGTGGAGTCAAGAACGCGCTGCTGCTTGCCGACCTGCCTTACGGGTCTTATCACGTAAGTGCGAATGAAGCTGTCCGCAATGCCACACGCTTTGTGAAGGAAGGCGGAGTTGAGGTGGCAAAAATCGAAGGCGGCGAGAAACGCGCTGACCTGATCCGCCAGATCATTGACGCCGAAATTCCTGTCGCCGGGCACATTGGCCTCACTCCACAGTCGGTGAATCGCATGGGCGGCTACAAAGTCCAAGGCAAGTCTTTGTCTGACATCGAACAACTGATGCGGGATGCGACCGCGCTCGACCGCGCCGGCGTGGCTTGCATTTTTCTGGAAGGAATTCCGCGGGAAGTGGCGGATTTGATCACCGGCGAGGTCTCTGCTCCGACTATTGGCATTGGCGCCGGCCCCGGGTGCGATGGGCAGGTGCTCGTTTTTCACGACATCCTGAACCTGACCTTCGGGCCTCCCGCAAAATTTGTGCGCCGCTACGGAGACGCAGCCGCCGAGATCACGCATGCTGTGCAGGCCTATCGGGCCGACGTGCTCTCAGGGCAATATCCCGCGGACAACGAGTCGTACCATCTTTCGCCGGAGACGCGGCAGGCACTGGAAACGGTACTGGAGCGGAAGCGGGCAATGCGCGGACGGCGGCTGATTACGGCGGTGGAATAGGGGATACAAGAAGTTCCAAACCTTTTCAACATCTCGTACCTTGGCGCGTGAGCCAGTGATTCGTCGCAAGTACCCTTCGGCGCACTCAGCTGCAGAATGCGCCGTTTGGAGGAAGGCACCAATGAGGATCAGGCCATCGTTCTGAGCATTGCAACTCTTTCGAGCAGAACGGCGCCCGTCCGTCACACTCCGCCTCAGTCATCGTCTGAGTGAAATAGTGGTCTCCGTAAAGGTTGTCGCATTTTGGACAACCAAAGCACCAATACCATTGCCTCATCCAGTTGGTCCAGCGACGCTTAACTGAAAATCACAAATCTTTTGCTTCTGTAGCGAAGAGCTCTTTTAACGCGCCAATTACGCAACGCGCTGTGTGGGTTTTGAGCAAGAATGTCTACCTCCCCAGGCTCTCTCTCGACGTGTTCAGCCCCGCAATCAGATCGCAGAATTCGGCGTGTGTAGAAGACTTCGTAACGC
>Ga0137384_10002455_pt1 | contig 14719 bp, 9 predicted proteins | sample SagtaG_2_FD_104922 | JGI IMG/M metagenome (GOLD analysis project Ga0137384, IMG submission 104922) | Vadose zone soil microbial communities from Sagehorn Ranch, Mendocino, California, USA - Sage2_R_60_16 metaG | ecosystem: Environmental > Terrestrial > Soil > Vadose zone | place: USA: California... | reverse complement strand
GCTTCTGGGCCTCTCAGCAGCAGTTCCCCGCACAAGGCGCGCTCCTGCTGCTCTGGGTCGGGTTCTTCGCCCTGTTCCGCGGGATCTCTGAGATCGTCATCGGATTCGAGGTGCGCTCCCGCCAGCACGGCTAACGAGACAGGCCTCGCCAAGGAGACAGACCGGGGCCTGCCCGCCGTTGCCGCGGCAGCCCGGCCACAACGTCTGGAGGAGCGGATATGCCCGAACAGGGGCAGCACGAGTCGGCCGATCTTGCGGACTACGAGGTCCTGGACGCGTCCGACACGCTGGATGGCGACCCCGGAGAAGACCCGCTCGACCGCGGGGTCGCCGCGCCGCAGCGGTGGTCGGCCGCCATCCGGCACGGCACGACGGCCGCAGAGCAGCAGGGCGGTGAGTCGCTCGACCAGCTGCTCGCCGAGGAAGAGCCGGACGTAGCCGCCGATGTGGACGATGAGCCGATCGGATACCCCGACGGCGACGAGGATGCCGGCGATGAGGACGTTGACGGGCTGCTGCTCGACGACGGCCCAGATCCCCGGGCCGGTCGGCTGGTGGCCGAGGACGAGGGCGCCCACCCGGACGAGGAGGCGGATCTCGTCGCGCGTGACACCGGCATCGATGGTGGCGGCGCGAGCGCGGAAGAGGCGGCGATGCACGTCGTGGACGACGACGACACCGACATCCGCTCCGGCGACTAGCACATAGGCGGCGAAGTCCCGGAACTCATACAGCGCGGCGAGCCCTTCCACCGAGCCGGCGGGCAGCGGCACACCGTTACGCCGCCCGTGCTCGGTGGTGTTAGCACGACTGACCGCTGGCGGCTGGCCACCTTGCCGCTGTGGCCTGGTGCGGGAGACTACCTGGAGAGGTTGACCTGGGAGGTTGCCCGTGCGGGCTGTGCTGATGGTGCTCGGCGGACGGTTCCGGCAGTACTGGAGGTCGTGGCTGGCGCTCAGTGTGCTTGTCGCCGTGGTCGGCGGGTTCATGCTGGCCGCCGCGGTTGCCGCGCGCCGGACGGCGGCCGCTTTCCCCGATTTCGCCGCCCGGCATGGCTACGACGTCGTGGTGTACAGCGGGCACCCGCTGCCGCAACTGGCTCACCTGCCTGCGGTCGCGTCGGTGACGCCTGTCCTCGCGCCGGTCACCGCCGCGCCGCGATGCGAGTCCTGCCGTAAGCCGATCGACGCGCGCAACTTCGGGCTCTGGGAGGTGCCACCGCGCAGCCTGCCCCGGATGGTGAAGCTGCTCTCCGGGCGGCTGCCTGACCAGTCGTCCGCCACCGAGGTGCTGGCGTCGTACTCGCTAGCGAGGGATAACGGCGCGCATATCGGCACGCTGATCCGGGTGCCGTTGCTCAGCCGGTCGCATGGGGGAAGTGGCCCGGCAGGCCCGCCGCCGCCCCCGCAGGGCCCACGGCCGGCATTGCGGGTGGTGGGCATCGTCGCGGCCGAGGCCGAGTTCCCGTCCGGGAGCCAGGACTCTAGCTCGCGATACGACCTGTACGCGACGGCGGCGTTTGCCGCGGCCGTGAATCACCGCGCGCCGCTGCTGTCGGCCTACTATGTGCGGCTCCGGCACGGGGCGGCCGGCCTCGCCGGCTTTGATAGCCAGCTCCGCTCGCTGGGCGCGCTCGGCAGCGACGACCTGGATATCGACGCCGCCGCGGTGGAGGGCTCGATCGCGCCGCAGGCCGTCGGCTGGTGGGTGCTGGCCGGCCTGGCCGCGCTCGCCGGGCTGGCGGTCATCGGGCAGGCGATTGCCCGGCAGGCGGCCACAGAAAGAGCCGATCATCCGACCCTGTCAGCGCTTGGCATCCAGCGCCGGCAGTTCGTGCTGCTGGACCTGCTCCGCGCGCTCGGCATCGGCGCAGCGGGGGCCGCTGGGGCCGTGACGGCGGCGGTGCTGGTGTCCCCGCTGACGCCCGTGGGGGAGGCACGGCTCGCCAGCGCCACGGCCGGAACAGTAGCCTTCGACCCCCTCATCCTTCCGCTGGGCGCGCTGGCGACCGTGGCCGCCGTGGCCGCCGTATCGGCCTGGCCTGCGGTGCGCCATGCCCGGCTGGCTGGCAACGGCCAGCCGCGCCGAACGGCACCGGTAACGCTGATCCGGGCCGTTGCCGCGGCCGGGGCGCCGGCCAGCGCGGTCATTGGGATCCGGCACGCGCTTGAGCGAAGCCACGCTCGGGAGCCCGTTCCGGTGGGCACGGCGCTGCTGGGCATGGTGATGGCCGTCGCCGCGCTGTGCGCGACCGCCGTCTTCGGCGCCAGCCTGACGCACCTCGTCTCCTCTCCCGCGCTGTATGGAGTGCCGTACCAGGCGTACTTCGCTGCCCAGGGTCCTGGGGCTGGAGCGGACGTCACCGGGCCACTGCTGGACAGCCTGCGGCGAGATCGCGCGATCGAGCGGATAACCCTTGCCGCCTTGGTGGAGGTCAGCATCAACGGCAAGCACGTGCGCGCCCTCGCGGTGACCACGGTCCGCGGCCCCGCCCTGATCTCGGCCGTGGACGGGCGGCAGCCCAGGACTGACCGGCAGGTCGTGCTGGGGGCGGCGACGATGCGGACCATCGGCGCGCGGCAGGGGGGCCTGGTCCGGGTGACAATCACGGACCCGGCCGGGGCGCCGCACAGCACGCCATTCCGCGTGATCGGCCGCGCATCCTTCCCCCCCGACGCCGGCATCGGCGGGCTTGGCAGCGGGGCGGCCATGACCGTCAGCGCCTTCATCGACGCGCAGTGCCCCCCGGGGCGTGCCCGTCCCGCGTGTCAGCGCGCGGTCAGCCACGGCATCGTCTACGTAGTGCTGGTGCGCTCCGCTCCAGGGCCCGCCGGAGGTGCGGCTCTGGCCCGGCACATCCGCGAGTACCGCGGCTTTGCTTATCGTCCTGGAAAGCCAACCGCGCTGGTCAACTTCGGTGAGTCGGTCGACTTCCCGCTGCTGTTCGGCGTGGCGCTGTCGCTGTTCGGGGCCGCGACAATGGTGCACCTGCTGCTGGCCAGCGTGGCCAGGAGGCGTACCGAGGCCGGATTGCTCAAGGCACTCGGGTTCGTCCGTCACCAGATAGCCGCGGTGATCTGCTGGCAAGCGACGGCAGTGGCGCTGATCGGGATCGCGGCCGGTGTGCCGCTGGGCATCGCGGCGGGAAAGGTCGTGTGGCGGGTGTTTGCCACAAACTTCGGCGTGGTCCCGGTAGTGGTGGCGCAGCCTCTGGTGCTGGCGGCGCTCGCGGCCGGGGTGCTCGGCGCCGCGAACGTGCTCGCCGTCCCCCCCGCGCTGCTGGCCGCGCGATCACGTCCGGGCAAGCTGCTCAGGGCCGAATGAGTTCGCCGGGTGCGCCACTCCGCGCCCTGCCGGTACGCGCGGCCACCCGAACTCGGCCTCATGGCCAAGATCACAGGCTGCCGGGTCCGGGGCCGCTGGGCCGGCTGGACCGGGCGCCGGTCACCTCCGACAGCCCAGCCTGGCCGCGGGACTATTCGGTCCTGAGCCCAGCGGCAGGCCGCGTCCTGGCCGCCACCGCCGCGGGCACGGCAGCGAGCAGGTTGCCCGTTGCCACCAGTGCGGCCACGACGAGGGCGAGCCCGAACACCGGGACCACGACAACAGGCACCACCCCGAGGGAGCGCGCGAAGCCGTGCCACGCGAGCCGCCCGCAGATGATGCCCAGCGGCACGCCCGCCCCCACGGCGATCAGCAAAGTGAGCGTTGTCTGCCCGGCAACGACCGCCCTGACCTGGCCGCGTGTCATGCCCAGCACCTTGAGCAGTGCCAGTTCCTGGCGCCTGCGGCGGACCAGGCTCAGCACGGTCAGGGCAAGTGACAGCACCGCCGCCGCGGCGAGGCCGAGAGCAAGCGCAAGCGGCTGGCCGCCCATCTGTTCGGTGTTGATGACCGCCGTGTCCAGCGCGTGACGCACTTCGTAGCTGCCACCGGGAACTCCGTCCGGGTTGGCGGCGACGATCCGGTGTACCAGTTGCGCGCGCTGCGCCCCCGTGGTGCCCGGTGCCAGGTCAATCGCGACCGCCGAGGGATAGACCGGCACCGACTGGGAATCCGACCGCAGCCTGTGGAGCGCGCCGGCCGCCGAGATCAACGTGGCTTCGGGGAGCATGGCGCCGCGTCCGAGCGACACGTGATCGGCGCCGCCAACGCCGAACGAGGGCAGCGTCACGGTCCCCACCACGGTGAGCGTCCGCGCGAATGGCGGGATACCGATCTGGACGGTATCGCCAATCTTCTTCCCGAGCTGAGCCAGCGTCACCGTGCCCAGCTCGATCTGGCCGCTGCCCGCCAGCGGGTGGCCGCTGGTGGTCGGTGGCTCGACCGAGCCGAGCTGGCGCCGGATGCCGAGCACCGGGACGACCCGGCCATCGACGGGCAACTGGCCGAACCCGAGCTCCGACCAGCCGGCGACCGCCGGCTGGCCATTGATCAGCCGGTTCAGGGCCCCGGGGGTGAAGGACCCGTAGCCGGCCTGCGTCTGGATGACCACATTCCAGTTCCAGCCATATTCGGCCGGATGGGAGATCAGCCCGCCCAGGCTGGCATCGAACACCACCGCGATCACCACTGCCGTGACGGCGGCGATGGAACCGAGCAACGTTGACCGTACCGGGACCGACGCCGCGCCCGATCCTGGCTCGAGCGCGTTGCGGGTCCCCACGACCGCGGAGACCGGCAGCCCGGCCGCGGCCGCGGCCCGCGCGAGGGCGGATGACCGGCCGGGTGCCCGCCCGCCGCCCGGACGGACCGAACGGGCCGCCAGCACGGCTAGCAGCCCGGCCAGCCCAACGGCGAGGAGGAACGCGCCCATGCCGAGGACAAGGCCATCTGCCCGGACCCCGCGGGCCGGGTCGAAGCGGCGGACGGGCCCGACCGGGGCCAGCGGAGAGAGGGCCAGGGCGCCCGCGACGGCAAGTATCGCGCCGCCGAGGACGGGAATCGCCCCGGGCAGGCCCGCGGCCAGCGCGGCCTGGCCACGGCTGGCGCCGAGCGCCCGCATGACGGCGATGTCCGGCGCGGATCTGCTGATCATCTGCGAGATGCCCTGGCCGGCCAGCACGAGCATCGCGACCGCCGCGAGAGCGCCGAAGACGTTCAGCGCGATCGCCTCAGGCCGGATCGCCTGCTGCACCTGGTTGTGGATCACATCGGAGCGGCTGACGGTGAAAGACAGGCCGCTCCCGCCGTGGTGGGTCGCCTGGTTCTCCTGCCGTTGCAGCTTCCCGGCCAAGGTGGCGAGCTGATGCTGCAGTTCCGGAATCCCGGCGGCGCCCCGGGCCAGGCGCAGGCCGACCCACGCGTAGAAGTACTCAGCCAGGACCTGGCGGGTGGCACCCGGTGGCAGGATGCTCCCTTCCGCGTGGTCGAACTCGTCAACGAGCGCTGGCGGGACATCGACGATCGCCGCCACCCGGTAGGACCGGGTGAACTGCCGCCCCGAGGGCCGCCCATTCGCGTCCAGCTGCTGGTAGAGGTACCTCGCCGTGCCGCCGACACCGACGCCGAACATCCGCGCGAGGGCGGGCGTGAGTACCACATCGGTTGTCGACCCCGGTGGCGGGAGCTTGCCGGCCAGCACGGTCGCCCGGTCCTGGCTGAAGTACTCGCCGTCGAGGCTGCCGTTCAGGCTGTTGGACAAGAACGAATGATCGACGCGGCCATGGACCAGCGGCACACCGTTCAGGCCTACGTACGTGGCGTGGGAGACCACGCCGGGCAGCGATGAGATCAGCCTGATCGGTGCCGTCACCGGCATGCCGGGGAGCCTTCCCGGCACGTTCACGAAGACATCGCTGGCCTTGATGGCCGCCAGGTAGCGGCCGTAGGCGGTCGCGGTGCGCCGCGCGCCGGCGATGGCACCGAGGGCCACCGCTCCCAGCAGGCCGCCCAGCAGCGCGAGCGCCATCGCCTGCCGCCAGGAACGCCGCAGTGCAGAGTGCCAGTACAAGAGCGCGACAGTCACCCCGAGTCCCCCCAGCCATCGCTCAGCCGCGGGCCAAGATCATTCTTGCAGCCATACCGCCTATTGTGCTGACCAACGGCGGCCGTGCACAGAGTGCCTGCACCACCGCGGCGGGCAGGCCAGCACCACTTTTTGTGATGAATAACGGCTGCCGCCCGCAGTCGGGCGCCCTGGCGCCCGCCCGGGATGCCAGCATGCCGGCCGCGGGGTGGCCAGCTTCCCCGGGCCAGGTCGCCCTAGCACTCTTGCGGCGCGGCGTGGCAGGCCATCTACTTGGGATCACGGCCCGGGCAGGGCCGGATTGCGTGACGTGCTCAGATGGTGGGGGTTGTCCTTGCGCATTACCCTGACCTGGCTGCGCCTGGACCTGCGGCGGCGCTGGCGGTCGCTCATCATGCTCGCCCTGCTGGTCGCGCTGGCCACGGCGACGGTGCTGGCGGCTGCCGCCGGCGCGCGGCGGGGGCAGACGGCATTCGGTCGGCTGTGGGCGATCACGCTGCCCGCGACCGCCACCGTGCTGCCCAACCAGCCGGGTTTCGACTGGGCCAAGGTCCGTGCCCTGCCCCAGGTCACCGCGCTCACCAGGTTCCCGGTCACGTTCGGGTTCGCGCTGGATTGCTGCCCGGCCGCGAGCACCGGGTTTCCGCTCGCGGACGACGAGATGACCCGGACCATCGAACGGCCGGTCATCCTGGCGGGGCGGCTGTTCAACCCGGACCGCGCCGATGAGGTCGTGGTCACCCCCCAGTTCCAGGCGAGCTACGGAAAGGGCGTCGGCGACACGCTGATCCTGCACCTGGCGACCCCCCGGCAGATCGACGCGGGGTATGACGGGTCGACCGGGCCGCCGCGCGGGCCCAGGATCCGGGCCCACATCGTCGGGGTGGGCCGCTCGCCCTTCGGGTCCGTGAACGTGGAGGGGCCCGGGCAGAAGGGAGGCGTGCTCACGACGCCAGCCCTGTTCACCCGCTACCGCGCCAACATGCTGGGCACCACCGGGCGGACGTACATCAACGCGCTGGTGCGGCTCAAGGGGGGCAGTGCGGGGCTCCCCGCCTTCCGCGCCGGCCTGGCCCGGGTGAGCGGCCGGTCGGACATTGACGTGTGGAACAACCTGGTGGACTTCGGCGGCCCCGTTCGCAGGCTCACCGGGTACGAGGCCGCGTGCCTGCTGGCCTTCGCGGTCGCGGCACTGGTGGCCGCGTTCTTCCTTATCGGCCAGTCCGTTGCCCGTTACACGTCGGCGACCATGGCCGACCTCCAGGTCTTGCAGGCGGTGGGCCTGACGCCCCGGCAGGCCGTCGCGTCGGCCGCGGCCGCGCCGGTGCTGGCCGCCGCCGCGGGGGGAACGCTTGGCGTCGCGGCCGCGGTCGTGGCGTCGCGGTGGATGCCGATCGGCGCCGCATCGTTTGTGGAGCCGCATCCGGGAATCGACGTGGACTGGCTGATCCTCGGCCCCGGCTGGGTCATGGCGCCGCTCCTGGTCGCGGCCGGGTCGGCCGCCACCGCGGCGATGGCGCTCAGCGCCGGCCGGCGGCGGGCGGCCCCGCGGCGGTCCGCCGTCGTGGCGGCCGTGGCGGGGGCGGGGCTGCCCGTGTCCGTGGTGGTGGGCACCCGGTTCGCGCTCGAGCCAGGACGTGGCCGTTCGGCGGTGCCGGTCCGTCCGGCCCTGGCCGGCGCGATCGCGGGCGTCCTGGGTGTGCTTGCCGCCTTCACCTTCTCCGCCGGGGTTTCCGACGCCGCCGCCAATCCGGCGCGCTTCGGGCAAACCTGGCAGCTCGGCGCGTTCTTCGGCCTCAACGGGCATGACTTCGGGCCGGCGGGCCGGGTCCTTCGCGCGGTTGCCGCCGACCGCGACGTCATCGGCGTGGACGATGCGCGCTTCGCCGGGGCGCAATCCGGTCAGGTCTCCGTCGAGAGCTTCACCTATGCCCCCGTCGCCGGCAAGCGGGTGCCGGTCGTGCTCACCGCCGGGCGCATGCCCGCCGGGCCGGACGAAATCGCGCTGGCCCCGGTGACCGCGAGCGATCTGCACGCCGTCACGGGCTCCACGGTCCGGCTCACCGGCGGCACCACCCCGAAGGCCGTCACGGTGACGGGTATCGGCTTCGTCCCTTCGGGGCCGCACAACAGCTATTCCGAGGGCGCGTGGCTCACCCCGGGCGGCTACGACCGGATTTTCCGCGGCGCGCACTACGCCTTCAAGTTCCACGCCGCGACGGTGGCGCTGCGGCCAGGCGCGGACGTCCAGGTGGTGGCACGCCGGCTGGACGCGGCGGCGGCGGCCGTCAAGGGCGGGCGCGTCTTCGCCTTCGTGCCCCCGTCCCCGCTGACGGAGGTCCAGCAGATCAGGGACGTGGCTGTGCTGCCGCTGGCGCTGAGCGCCTTCCTGGCGCTGCTGGCGCTGGGAGCGGTCGGGCATGCCCTGTCGATTGCCGTGCGCCGCCGCCGCCGGGAACTGGCGGTGCTGCGGTCGCTCGGGCTGACCCGCCGGCAAGCGCGGATGGTGATAGCCACGCAGGCGAGCGTGCTCGCGGTGATCGCGCTGGTGTTCGGGGTCCCGCTGGGGATCGCGCTGGGCCGCACCCTGTGGCGCGTCACCGCCGGCATGACGCCGCTGGCATATCACCCGCCGGTTGCCTTGTGGGCGCTGCTGCTGATCGGCCCGCTGACCTTGCTGGCCGCCAACCTGCTCGCCGCCTGGCCGGGCCGGCGCGCGGCCCGGCTGCGCACCGGCCAGATTCTCCGCACCGAGTGAGCCCGGCGGCGCCCCGGTGGCCATGACCACTGGGCCCGCCAGCCGTCACGCTACGATCACTGCTCAATGGGAACCATCCGGGTCGTGCTGGCCGAGGACAACGTCCTGCTGCGGGAGGGCATGTCCCGGCTGGTCGGTGCGAATGAGGATTTCGAGCTGGCCGGGACAGCGTCCGACCTGCCGGAGTTGCTCGCGCTCATCGAGCAAGCCGAGCCGGACGTTGTGGTGACCGATATCCGGATGCCCCCCACCAGCCGCGACGAGGGCATCCAGGCCGCGGCCTGGCTCCGGGAGCACCGGCCCGAGGTAGGCGTCGTCGTGCTCAGCCAGTACACGGCTCCCGGCTACGCCGTGGCACTGCTCGAGCACGGCTCCGCGGGCCGCGCCTACCTGCTCAAGGAGCGGGTGGCCAGCGTGGAGGAACTGGTGCGGGCGATCCGGGCCGTGGCACGCGGCGGATCGGTGATCGACCCGCTCGTGGTGGACGAACTCGTGAAGTCGCGCTCCCACCCGCGCGCCTCCAGCCTGGACTCGCTGTCGCCGCGGGAGACGCAGATCCTGGCGGAGATGGCCCAGGGCAAGAACAACGCCGCGATCGCCGCGGCGCTTGCGGTGACCGAGCGCGCGGTGGAGAAACACACCAACGCGATCTTCGCCAAGCTGGGGCTGAGCGAAGAGAAGGATGTGAACCGCCGGGTCAAGGCGGTGCTGCTGTTCCTGAGCGCGGGACAGGGAGGCTGACCCCACCATGGTCAGGGTGGCAGCACCCTCCGCACCCGCACCGGCCTGTGCCAGGCTGAACGTGTGACCAGTCCGCACTCCGTGCTCGTCGTGGATGACCAGGCACCTTTCCGTTCTGCGGTCAAGGCGGTGCTCAGGCGGCTGGAGTGTTTCCAGTTCGCGGGCGAGGCGTCGAGCGGCCCCGAGGCCATCGCGCTCGTCGATGAGCTGCAACCGGCGCTGGTACTGATGGACATCAACATGCCCGACATGAACGGCATCGAGGCCACCAAGCGCATCGTGTCGGCACACCCGGACGTGGTGGTCTTCCTCTGCTCGACCTACGACGTGTCGGACCTCCCCCCTAGCGCGGCCGCGAGCGGCGCCAGCGCCTACGTGCACAAGGAACACTTCGGCGCCGAGACGCTGCGGCGGCTGTGGCGGGACCGGGATTGCGGCGGTTTCGCCGCATCGTGATGCCCCGGCCGGCGTGAGCCGGGACTCTCCGGCATGCGGCTGATGACTTGCCCCGTTCAGGGAACGAGCGGGACCGATCCGCTGATCTTGGCGCCGTGCCCGGGCCGTGAGTCCCAGCGGATGGTCCCGCCGATGGCGCCGAGCCGGTCCGCCATGTTGGCGAAGCCATGACCGCCGCGGGCCGCCGCCGGATCGAACCCCGGGCCGTCGTCGGCGACCGAGAACAGCAGCCCGCCCGACTCGGTCCACAGCCGCAGTTCCACCGTCGCGCCCCCGGCGTGCTTGGCGGCGTTCTGCAGTGCCTCCAGGCAGGAGAAATAGATCGCGGCTTCCACCTCAGCGGGATACCTGCCGACGTCGTCCGCCACCGCCACGCGGACCGTCAGCGGGTGACGGCTCGCGGCGGCGCGCAATGCGTCACCAAGCCCGTTGTCGGCCAGCAGCGGCGGGTAGATGCCATGCGCGAGCTCACGCAGTTCCTTGATGGTTAGCTGCACGTCGTCGGCCATCTGGCTGAGCATCTCGCCAGCACCCGCCGGATCGTCAGCGACGACGTCACGGGCCAGCCGAAGGCTGATGGCAAGCGCCACCAGGTGCTGCTGGGCACCGTCGTGCAGGTCACGTTCTACCCGCCGGCGTTCCGCATCGCCGCTCGCGACGATCCGGGCCCGCGATTCGCGCAGCTCGTCCGCCTGCCTGCGCAGCGCGTCCAGCGTGGTCTGCAGCGCGGAGTCAAGCGATGCGTTATGGAAGGCGAGACCGGCCTGGCGGGCCAGTTCGGTCAGCACCCGGTCATCTTCGTCGGTGAAAGCATCCGCGCGAGACGGCCGCTCCACCACGATGAGCCCGAGCAGTTCACCTGCATGGCTGATCGGCGCCACCCGTAGCTGAGCCTGCTCGCGCCCGCTGAGCAGGGCAGGCAGCCAGACCGAGGCCCATGCACTCCCCGACACCCCGGCTCTGGCCACGACCGGGCGCTCGCGGTCGGCCAGCACGATCGACTTGGGGCCCGCGTCAGGTACCGACACCGTTCGATCCAGCACGCCCCCCGCGCACGTGTAGATCTCGGCGCAGGCCAGGCCCATCGTCTTCCGCAGCGATTCGGCGAGCTGCAACAGCAGTTCGTCCATGGCCACGGCGCGGGTCATCCTGCTGCCGAACGTGCGGAGCGCCTCATCCGGCGCGTCGCGGGTGCCGTAGACGAATGTGGTGGCGAACGCCGCCAGCCGGGCCCTGACCGGCAGGTAACCGATCGCCGCCACCGCGGCCGCGAGAATGGAAAGTCCCAGGATCTCGCGGTCGGCGGAGTTGGCTGGCGCCTTTCCGAGGCCGAGCACGAACAGGAGGTAGATGGCCGCGACGACGGCGATGGAGCCCGCGGCCGACAGCGCGTGCACGAACACCCGCCCGCCGTGCGGCGCGAGCGGCGGGAATTCCGCCAGGGCCAGGCACAGCGGCACCGCCGCCGTCGCGCTGGCCGCCACCGCGCCGACCGGCCCGGGCCAGCCTACGAGCAGGTGAAGGACCTCGCAGATCAGGGCCACGCTGGCGGCGACCACCAGGCCGGTTCCCAGCCACTGCAGCCGTTCCTTGTCGTGGCCTGTCGCGCGAAGGTAGCGCAGCCGGGTGGCCGGCAGGGCGCACAGGACCGCGAGCGGCCAGATCAGCGCCCCGGCAGCGAGCGGAAACGGCTCGGCCGTGATCGCGAGCCCGAGCCCGGTACCAATGGCAGTGGCATAGCCAAGGCCCACCACGATGCGCCGGGCCGGCCGCCCCAGCCTGCCGTCTGGCAGGGCGATCAGGAGGTGGAAACAGATCGCGATGACCAGCGGCCCGGCCAGGGTGGCCACCACGCGCGCCGCCTCATGCTGATCTCCCGTGGGCCCGGCCGGCTGCTGGCCGGCGATCCGGGCCGCGGTCAGCGCAACCGCGCCCGCCAGCGCCCCCACGGCGATCAGCCGGTGCGCGGTGGGTTCCGCCGCCCGGGCGGCGACCACTCCGGCGGCCGCCCAGGCGATCGTGAGCGCAAAGGCGACCGCCACCGCCGCTGGCAAGCCACCGGCGGCTACCCGCAGCCCTGCCGCCGCGACGGCAACCGTGGCCGCCGGCGCCAGCAGCCTTGGCGCCAGGTGCCGAGCGCTGTTCCGGCCGGGTGCCCTGGCGGTGACCACGGGATCCATTGTCAGCGGGCCTCGATGAAGGCGCCCTCGCCCAGCACCGGCTCGGAGTCCACGATGCGCCCGTCCCGCATCCGTATCACCCGTTCCGCTGCCGCGGCCACGTCCGGGTCGTGAGTGACCATGACGATGGTCTGGCCGCCGTGATGCAGCCGCCTCATCAGCTCGATCACCTCATCCCCCCCTTCGGAGTCGAGTGCCCCGGTCGGCTCGTCCGCCAGCAACAGGGTGGGTTCATTGGCCAGGGCGCGGGCGATGGCGAGCCGCTGCCGCTGGCCGCCGGACAGCACGCCGGGGACGGCCGCGGCCTTGTCGCCGATGCCGAGCAGATCGAGCAGGTCCCTGGCCCTGGTTTCCGCCATCTTGCGCTTGCGGCCTGCGATGACCGCGGGAAGTGCCACGTTCTCCAGCACGGTCATGCCTTCCAGCAGGTTGAAGAACTGGAAGACCATGCCGATGTGGCGGCGGCGCATCCTTGCCAGCTCATCCTCGCTTCGCCCGGTCACCGGGTCACCCGCGACCGCGATGTCCCCTTCATCGGGCATCTCGAGCCCGGCCACCAGGTTCAGCAGGGTGGACTTGCCGCAGCCCGAGGGGCCCATCAAGGCCACGAACTCACGTTCCCCGACGGTCAGGTTCACTCCGCGCAGCGCGCGGACCGGCGCGTTCTCGGCCTCGAATGTCTTGCGCACGCCACGCATGGCCAGCGCCGGATGGCTCTCGCTCATCGTCCCCCCATTCCGCTTGCCGTGCCGGTGCCCGGGCTGGCCCCTGAGCCAGGGTCCGGGCCGGCGCCTGTGAGGCCAGCGCCGCGGGCCGCACGGACCGCCGCATCCCCCGCGGGATCGGCATGGTTGAGAATCTTGTAAGCGATCACCGGAGTCTCCCGCCCCTTGACCCGCGGCGCGCCGAGCGCGACGGCTGGTATCTCGGTGTGCAACGTCTTCAGCGTGGCCTCAGACAGCACAGTCTCACCGGGCTCGGCCAGCTGCTGCAACCGCTGCGACAGGTTGACGGTATCTCCTACCAGCGTATATTCGAGCCGCTCGGCCGACCCGAGCAGCGCCGCGGCCGCCTCACCGCTCGACAGCCCGAGCCCGAGGCCGAAGGCGGGCAGGCCATCGGCGAGCCAGCGGCCGTTGATCTCCGCTTGCCGGGCGTGCATCGCCAGTGCCGCGGCCACCGCGCGGTCCGCGTGGTCGGGCTGCGGGAACGGCGCTCCGAAGACGGCCATCACCGCGTCGCCGACGAACTGCATCACGGTGCCCGCCTGGCCAAGGATGGCCTGGTTCATCGCAGCGCGATGCGTGTTGAGCTGGCCCGCGAGCTGGCTCGGGTCAGCGTGCTCAGCGATGGCCGAGTACGACCTGATGTCGCTCATCAGCACGGTCACCACCACGCGCTCTGTCTCCCCGATGGCCCGCCGTTCGCGCCGGAGCTTCTCGGCCAGGCCGCTCGGCAGCAGGCGTGACAGGGTCTCACCCTGCTCCTCCCGGTCCACGATGGCCTGGTGAAGCATGCGGAGCCGCCGCAGGGCGCTCTGGCTTCCCGCGGACACCCCCCGTGCCAGCTTGACGAAAACAGCTTCCACCTCCGCGGCGACCGCCTCCGGCGGGACGCGGCGTGCCGCCGCGATCGCCTTGATCGTTCTGCCCTCCGCCACCATGCCGAGAAGCTCCTCCTCCGCGGGCATCAAGCCTCCCGCGGGGACAACGGGAGCCACCAGCGCCTCGACGATCGCCGGATCGAGGGCCGTGCCGCCGGTGGCCACGGCCCGGATGGCGTCCACGAGCTGGCTTCCCTCGGCGACGTGGTCTTTCAGCAGGTAGCCGTAGCCCGCCGATCCCTCGGCCAGCAGCGAGACCGCGTACTCGGGATCCTCGTACTGCGACAGCACCACGACCCCCGTCCCCGGATGGCGCTTGCGCACTTCCCTGGCGGCGTCGATCCCCTCGCGCTGAAACGACGGCGGCATCCGGATGTCGGTGACGAGCACCTGCGGCTGGGTGGCCTCGGCTCCGGCCACGAGCTCGTCGAAGTCAGCGGCCACGCCCACCACCCGCAGGTCGTCATGCCTGTCAATGAGAGCGCGGACGCCTTCGCGCACAATCAGGTTGTCGTCCGCAAGGAAGACGCTGATCGGGCCGTGGAAGCCGGCATCATGGTGATCCATCTACCCAGTTGTCGCACACTGACCTGGGGTCTTGCCAGTGGGCAGGCACGCATAACGGAGGTGGTAGTAGCACAACAAGAAAGCGGCGGCCAGCACCCTGTCGCACCGCCGGGCACGGGCCGAGCATCGTTGCTATGCGATACGAAAGCTCTGTCACATCACTGTCGTGGATCCCGTCAGAAGCAGTCACTGGGGCCGCCCGGGCCGCTTTCAGTTCGGGATTCAGCCATTACGACGAGCCGCCCCCGGCGCAGCTCGGTGACATCGACGAGTTGCGGGCCGCGGACAGGTTCCGTTTTGCGAATCTGCTGCGGGCCTGGATTGACGTCGACGCCGCCGGGCGGATCACCGGCGGCGGCTACGAGGGCGGAGGGCTGATGGGCGCAACGACCATCAGGCTGGCAGGCCGGACCCACACCTTCCAGGCCGTCGCGCTCCCGGATATC